>OFMX01000588.1_pt1 | contig 35185 bp, 41 predicted proteins | sample 1541901 | NCBI WGS metagenome assembly OFMX01 (sample SAMN04209222, study PRJEB22552) | human gut metagenome | biome: gut; material: feces | host: Homo sapiens | place: USA: Oklahoma | reverse complement strand
GGTCCTGACGGACTGAGAAAGCGGCGCCCTTTTTCATTTCAAAAAGGGCGCTGGTCGCAGCGCCTGTATTTGTGGGCCGGAGCATGATCGCTCCGGCCTTATTTTTTTACACACGGGAGGAGTTATATGAGTATCAGCGCAGAAGAAAAGAACCGCTACCTCAGAGAGACAGCAATCGTTCTTGCCCGAGAAGGATTTCACACGGACAGAACTCAGACTGGCGGGCTGCGTGTCCTGCTTGACGGTGCGCCGCTGTGTGAGGTGACCGAGAGCGGCGGCATTACCTACCGCAATGAGGATATCAATGAGCCGGAACGGATCGCTGCTAAAGACAAGGTGTATGAGATCGTCAGGACCACAGCGGAGTATATGCGGCAGATGGAGACGGCGCCCTTTTTGAAAGCCGACGGTCTGGAGGACGGCTACAAGGTGTTGGCAGATTTCAATAACATCGTGCTGGCCGGTATCCAGAGCAAATACGGCGTCCAGTTTGTTACCTGGGACTGGAGCTTCGACCGCAAAGGCGTATGTCATGGTCATTACTACACCGGACTATATTCATCCGGCAACTATGACGCGGCGAAGCGGGACTTCGCTGTTCGCTCCGGACTGATCCCCGAGCAGCAGCTCTTCCAGGAGGCACAGCTCATTGAGATCTATCGCTGCTGCACGGACACCCTGCAGGGCAGCTTTGAACTGTCATACGATCAGGAAAAGACAATTCAGGATGTGCGGAAGCAGATTGAGGAGTGCCTGCCCGACATTATGGAGCGCATCCAGCAGCAGGACGCAGAACCGACGCAGGAGCAAACAATGTAATATCAAACGGTAAGGGCCGGAGTCTTAGCAATAAGATTCCGGCCTTTTTTCATTTCAGAAAGGAGTCCACTTATGCCGCGCTATTTCATGCGAGACACGCCGCTGCAGGCGCTGGAGCAGTTGATGATGTCTCAACCCGGTCAAAAACCCAGAGGCGGTGGGATATACCGCAGCCCATTCCATTACACGCCCAAAGATGTGGCATGCGAATACTGCCAGAACTATGTCCGCAAGCATCCGTGCCGCCTGTGCGAATGCACCTGCCTGGAGGAACGGATCGAAGCAGGCGTACTGGAGTTGAATTCGTTCGTGAGGGACTGCTTCGCACCCTCTATGGGATCGCAGCTCCGAAAACGGATGCATCAGCAATTCAGAGAAAGAAAGGTTCGATTCTTCCTGTCCGATGCCCACCGGCGAAGATGGACACACTGGCGAGAGCGTTGCTGGCGCTTGTCCGACCGGAACAAAGCCGCCCTCTACCTGCTCACGGCGTATGAGAGCCTTTGGCGCAGGATGGTTTGGAAGTGCGGGAACGACGGCTTTGACTTTCAAAGCGTCAGGCTCGGAGGGATCGAGCCGGAACTTTACAGCGTCTACCAGGCGGCGAAGGCCATTGCGGTCGGCTGCTGCAATATCACTCTCGCAGACCTTGCGTCTCCGGAATTGGTCACAGATGAGGCGTTCCACCTGATCACCGGCGCACTGCTGATGGCCAAGTACGGAGATGTGGTTTTGAATTTGGAAAAAGGAGTTGACGAAACATGATGATACAAGCAGTGCTCGGCAATCCGCATCACCCGGAATACGGTGTCGCAACCATCCCGTTCCCCATCCCTCGCGACCAGTACGTACACTGCATGGAGCTGCTGGAGGCGTTGGAGATCGGTGACGCGGTCAAGGCGGACTGCAAGGTGGAGGAGGTTGATAGCTTTTTCTCTGTGCTCAAACGCACGGAAATGCTCACGGTCAATGTGGAGGAGCTGAACTACCTTGCCAAACGGCTGGATAGCTTTGATACTGGCGAAGCCGCACAGTTTCAGGCGATGGCCCACAAGCTGGAGCTTTTTGAACTGAAGGATCTAATCAACCTGACCTTCTGCTGCCAACAGGCCACGGTCATTACGGATTTTTCTGACCTCGCTGCTGTTGGCCGTGAACACTATATGAATCTGCACGGCGGCTGCGCCAAAACGGAGGAACTGGATGCATTGGACGGCGAGGAAACGGCAAGGCGGCTCATCGAGAGCGGCAGCGGTACGATCACACCCTACGGCGTGGTCTATGATAACGGCATGAAGCTGAAGCAGGTCTACGACGGCCGGTCCTTCCCCTGCTACTACTATGAGCCAAATGCCATCACGGTTGCGGTGACCGCCAAATCCGAGCCGGAGGACACGGAGCGCATCACTTGGTTGTTTCTCCCTATGGCGCAGGAGGAGATCGACCGCGCCCTTCTTCGTGCCGGTATCACAGATCCATCGGAGATCCGCCTGCGGCTGGTGGAAAGCCATCTGCCGGATGAGGTGGACGTACTGCTGGACATGGAAAACGAAAGCATTGACGACCTGAACGCTTTGGCGCAGGCGACGGATGGTTTTTCGGATGACAGTCTCAGAAAGCTGGGCGCTGTGGTGATTATGGCAAAACCGGAAACTGCGGCACAGGTCAAAAACCTTGCTGAAAACCTCGATCTCTTTGACTTTGCTCCCGACACGCACACGCCGGAGGAATATGGCAAGTACATGATCCAACAGTCCGGTCGTTTCGAGTATGATGAAAATCTGGATGAGTTCTACGACTACGAAGGCTATGCTCTGCAGCGCATGAATGAGGAGGACGGATTGTTCACCGACCGGGGCTATATCGCCTACAAGGGCTATGCCAGTCTGGCGGAAATCATGGATGGCAGTCAGAGCAGCCACATGGAGATGGGAGGCATGGCATGATCATTCAGGCGGAACTGAGACGAAAGCAGTCCGAGTATGAAGGTGAAGCCTGTGTTGTGGACAAGGTTATTGAGCTGCCCGCCCAGCGGTTTCAGCAGTTCAGTCGTGCATTGTTGATGGATTATGATTTCATCGCTGAGAACAAAAATGCTATCCGACACGATGATGACGCCAGGCACTGCCTGCTCATTCTCGATGCGGACGGAACAGACGGCTTCCTTGTTGACCCGCAGGGCTATAACTACGCCCGCTACAGCGCCTTTGTCCCGAATGCACGCAGTCTGCTGACGCCGGATATGTCAATCGACCACAGTTATCTCTCACCGGCAGAGCCTTGGCGGGACGAGAGCCGGGATGAAATGCTCCGCATGACATTGCACGTCAATGGAAAACCGGACTACACCCTCGTCCTCCCAGCTGACGAGAAATGCCTCGATGCTGTGAAGGCTTACCTTGATATCGATGTTTTCGCAGACGCGATGCTCCGTGATATTCGTTTCAAGGTGCCTTATATCGGAGAACTGATCTGCGACACGGATTGCCCCGCCGTGGAGGATTACAACGACTTTGCGGAGGCCTTAGAAGGTATCTGGCAGCAGGACGGGATGCTTCTGACCTATGCCGCTGTGTTGGATGCTGAACGACCGGAAACCCTGCACAGAGCTGTAGAGCTCCTACAAAATCTGGATAACTACCAGCGTATCACAGAAGGTGCCTACGGCTATGGACAGCAGCGCTTACAGGAAACTCTGGGACTGGACGATGAGGCCGTCTGCGAACTGGAAGGCTACATGGACTTTGAAAAGTATGGTACTGACTGCATGGAAAATGACCATGTGGTAGAAACGGAGTTTGGTCGGCTGCGACGATTAGACCCACCCTTTCCGGAGGAGCAGACGCAGGGGCAGCAAATGTTTCAGTAGCTATTACAGCCTATATGTGCTATGTTGTGTAGCTATACCACAAGAAAGAGGTAAAAATGATGGGAAATATGAGCAGATTCCATATCCGTCCGGCCCGCCCTGATGAGGCGGGCTTATTTTATACCCCGCATCCCGAAGAAGATAAACGGCGGGGTACCATCGGCCATATCCGCATGGACTTCGGTCGCAGTGGAAATGAGTTCTGGCATACCTGGTGGCCGAGGGGGCCGGAGGAGCTGAACAGCCCTGTGTTCAAAGCGGAGTTGCAAGAGGTCGTGGACACACTGCGTGAAGATGTGCTGAAAAGCCGCTTTGCCATGGAACGCTTCTGCTATGAACACGGAGGCAAGATCACCGGCGGCTATGTACAGAACTACGGCTACATCGTGGAAACCGAGCATTACCGCTACTGCCTGCGCTGTAATCCGTCCCCTGGTGATTATAACGGGTATCTGACAGCCTATGATCTGGATGTCCAGCGCCAGAACATGGCGCAGGAAAAGCCGCTGGTGGGCCGCGTCACTTATGCCAATGGCGATGCACAGGACTTTACCGATGCGGAAGCCTTTCTCAAATGCGTGCGGGAGGAATTTCCGTATCGCCCGACCACTGGCTTTCGGTATGAGGTGCTGACCGACGATCCCACCGTCCGCAAGGCGGTGGACGATATCGTCTTCGACCTCTACGGCGAGGAAAATCCCCGCCAGCAGGAAGATTATGAACCGCAGTCCGACCCCAACATGACGCTGGGAGGGATGTGAACATGGAGAGATCGGATAAGCAGCGAAAGCCTGTTGCAATCAAAAACCTTGCTGAATTGAAACGCTTCATCCAACCTGGCGTAGAGTTTAAGACGCTCAGCCAAAAAAATCACCCTGATCTGGTGGGGCTGACCCGTGTTGTGACCACGGTGCAGACAGTATGTTTCTATTCCAAAATCAAAGATCAGCCGAACAGTCGCTTTTCGACCGATAACGGCGGTAAAGGCTTCCGGACAGATTTCGTCAAAGCCGATGCCTATATTTTCGATGGGACGACGGTCAAGGTGAAGGATACACGGAATAAAGACCGCGGCGTGATCTATGAATTCGAATTCTACGACAGAGAACAAACCATGCAGGAGGACACGAATATGGATAGAAAAATGGTGAATTTTATCAAGGAACAGTATCCGCCTGGTACCCGCATCCGCCTCAATTCTATGGAGGATCCCTATGCCCCCATTACCCCCGGTACGGAGGGCGAGGTGGACTTCGTGGATGACATCGGCACGATCCACATGAAGTGGGATAACGGCAGGGCGTTGGGAATCGTCCCTGGCGAGGACAGCTTCTCGGTGCTGCCGCCCAAGCTGACTACCCTGAAGCTGTATATGCCCCTTACCGCTGATTTCTATGAGAGAAACGAGTACGGGGAGCTGGAACCGGAGAGTACCGAACTGGACGGTCATACACTGCGAGGCTATCAGAATCAGATCATGGCCGAGCTGGTCAAGAATCGGATGCCGGAGGAAACCGAGCGCGGTCTCATGCATTGGTACCACGAGGCTGATAGCGTGAATACCAAGGTCCACTCTGCGGTCTTTGCTGTGGAGGAGCATGACCGAAAGCTCTGGGGCGTAGCCGAATGCCGTATTGCTGGTAAGCTGAGTGCGGCGGAGCTTGATGCCCTGAAAGCGTACATCACAGGTCAAGCGTCAGATGGCTGGGGAGAACACTTTGAACAGCGGGAGATCCTCGTGGATGGCGGAAGTGAGCTGTATGTCCACCTCTGGAATGCGGATGACTGGAACATCCAAATGGAACAGGAACGCTTCGCACCGAAGCTGGCGGAGGGACTGCCGGAGCTGTGCTTCTCGGTGCTCCCCAGCACAGGGGAACTGATCTGCATCAAACGTGGTGAGAACGGCTACTACCCCAGTGACTGGTCTACGGATGATCCCGCACAAAACCGTGAACTGGCCGATTATAACAATGAACGTCTCGGTGTGACGCAGGCGCAGCGGCTGGCCATGGAGTGTGGGAGCATGCACGGCTGGGATGTCCCCGGTGCGGACCCCTCCGCCTACCAGCAGACCGAGCCGCAGATGGGAGGGATGAACCTTGGCTAAAAAGATACTTGGCGTCTATCTGGCAAAGCTGGACGCCCCCAATAGTGAGGCCCACGCCAGGCTGGAACTGCCCGCCTCCCCGTGGGAACTGCACGATGCAATGGATAAGGTGCAGCTTCAGGAGAACGAGGAACTGTATTTGGAGATCGATGATTACTATGGCTTCGAGTATCTCGCCCCTCACCTGATGGAACTGGATGCCAGCCTCAACGAACTGAACGATCTTGCCGGCCGGCTGGCTGTGCTGGATGAAACGGAGCAGGAAGCCTTTGACGGCCTGCTTCGTCTGGAGATCCAGAGAAAAGTGGAATCCAACGCCGGTATTCTTACCATGCAGCATCTGAGAGATCTGGCAGTCAGTGCGGGTGCGGATTGTTGCCATGTGGTCGGCGCGCCCAGTGACGCAGAGCTTGGCCGCTTCTATGCGGAAAACGGCTTCATGGAGGAACTGGACGGACTCTCCGACGATGTGTTCGAGATGCTGGACTTTGGTAAAATCGGCAAAGCCCTGCGTACCGGCGAAAACGGCACATTCACGCAGAACGGCTATGTGGTGCAGCACAGTGAACTGATCACCGCACCACCCTGCGCCAAGGAACTTCCTGAAAAGCCGGAATATCTCTTCCGGCTCACCCTTGGCCTGCATCCCGATCTTGAAGATGACCGCACCGTTACGCTGGAATTGCCTGCGTCTGCTGAAGCATTGAGAAAAGCGCAGAAGCAGCTCGGAGCGGACGGCTGGGAGGGCGTCGTGGTTCTCGACTATGACGGGATCATCCCGCAGGCGGCAGAGTTTGTCGATCTGCCAATGGAGATGGATGCCTTCAACGCTTTTACGGAATCTGTGAAGGCTATGCCTTCCCGTGAAAAGCAGCTTCCGAAGCTGAAAGCTTTGCTGGAGCATTTCGAGGTAACGGATCTGGCTGCCGCTGCAAGCCTTGTCGAGCATATTGGGGACTACATCCTCACGCCGGAGATCAGTTCGCCGCAGGAGGCGGCCATCGATGAACTGAACTTCACAATGGATGTCCACTCGGCGGAACTGCTTCTGCCCCATGTAAATCTCTTCGCCTACGGGAACGAGATCATCAAGGATGACAATGCCGCACTTACCTCCTACGGTCTGCTGCATCGGGAGGACTACCAGCCGATGCAGACGCCGGTGCAGGAAACTCAAGAACAAGCAATGACGATGGAATAAGCAAAGAACCTAATCAAGCCACTATGGGAATGCGTAATGCCGTTTTTAACGACACTGACTTGCAACATATGTAATGAAATCCTCCGGCGTGAGTGTGTCGCCAGCATGAGGAATCGCATTCCATCTTTTCTGTATGGCAGGGTCTGGATTACACATCGCCGCTATCATCGCCAGCCGAATCTCTTTCCGCACTTCTTCCATGATTGAGTGCATTGGCGATGGTGACCAACTTCTCCAGTTTTGGAGCCTTCACGCCTCGCTCTACTACACTCATGTGATCAACGCTGTAATCTACAGCGGCGGCGAGCTCTTCCTGTGTCATGCAGGCTTTTTCACGGGCTGCTTTGATTCGTTTTCCCAACGCTATCTGGTCCATACAGTAGTCTCCTTTAGAACGGTATCCGTTCTTAAAGTATATGGGAGATGCGGTATGTTTCACAGGAGCATATAGAACGCCGTCCGTTCTGAATGAACGGGACGGATAAAAAATATCACAACAAGGGGCCGTTTTTCCGGATGGGGAAAAGCGGCCCCTTCTTTTTTGCGCTTATTTTTGTCTCCTGTTCCGGGATAACGGCTCCGGAAAGGAGGATCTGTGGCAATCAATGAAGCCCTCGCGGAACATCTTGCGCTTTACCACAAGGGCGAGGCGAATGCCGTCACCAGCCGGGAGTTGGAGTGCAGCTTCCAAATGCGTGGTTCTGAGCTGCGCCGTGAGATCAACGCCCTGCGCGGTGACGGGATTCCCATTTGCAGCTTTGAGGGCGGCTACTATTACGCCGCCACTGCCGAGGAGCTGGAGCGCACCATCCGGCAGCTCCGCAGCCGTATCAAGAAAATCGCATTTGCGGAGCGCGGCCTGTCCAGTGCTTTGCCGGACTATGTAGATACCGGTCAGCTTTCTCTCCCTCTGGATGGGGGTGATGCCCCTTGAACAGCTTTATCCCCTGGGTGGGCGGCAAGAGCAAGCTGCTGTGGATCATCAACAAGATGGCTCCGGATCACTACAGCCGGTTCATTGATGTTTTCGGTGGAAGCGGCACGGTGACCATGAGCCGCCCTATCCAACAGGGCTGTATGGAGGTCTATAACGATTTCAACAGCAATTTGACCAATCTATTCTGCTGCGTGAAAAACCGGCCCTTGGCGCTGTTGGCGGAGCTGGGCTTCCTGCCTCTGAATACGCGGGATGATTTCAATGTTCTATATAAGTTTCTCTCCAAGGGCGAGATCACGGATGACTACCTGCAGGAGGAAATGGAACTGACCGAGATCCTGCTCAAACCGCCCGAAGCCGAAGCCATCCGCACGCTCCTGCTGGAGCGTGCTCCCCGTGGAGATGTCCGCCGTGCCGCAGATTTTTTCAAGTTGGTACGGTACAGCTTCAGTGGCAGCTCCAAATCATTCGGCGGCAAGCCATGCGACATCCGGCGCTTTTTCCATCTCATTTGGGAGTGCTCTCGCAGATTGGCGAATGTCATAGTGGAGAACAAGGACTTTGAGGATGTCATCCGTCAGTATGACCGGGGCGATGCATGGATCTACTGTGACCCGCCGTACTTTGAGGCTGAATGCTATGAAGTGGCATTCCCCAAGGAAAATCACCAGCGGCTCCATGATACGCTTCTGAACTGTCAGGGGTATGTCATGGTGTCCTACAACTACTGCCCGTACATTTGTGAGCTGTACCAGGAGTTCTATATTTTCCGTGTTGTGCGCCCCAACAGCATGTCACAGACGGCGGGCAGCGAATATGAGGAAGTCATCATCACTAACTACGATCCTCGCAAAGCCTGCTGGCAGCTCAGTTTGGAGAGCCTGCTGAACTGCGGCAGTGAGGCCAGATATGAACTGATCCATGAGCCAGAAAGACCGATCAAAACGACAAATTAAAGGAGGGTCCCTCATGAATTTTATGAAATACCCCACGAAGAACGATATCAGCATTTCCAATGCCGTTCTGAAGCTGGCCAAGCTCCAGAATGCGGAAAGGCTGGAACTCACAGCGGCCACGGGTGCAGTCATTGTGACCAGCGGCAGGATGACAGCGAAGGAGCTCCTCAGCACAGTACAGTCGCTGACTGGGCGAGCTGCCGAGCTTATGACCTTGCTCCGTCTCACCTGTGGCGACTGCACAAATTGCAGCGAAGAATGTGCGTACCGAGATAAGTCAATCACCGAGCTGACCCGCCCCGCTGTGGTTATTCCTGATTGGGCACGACAGGATGCAGGTTTGGCTGGCGATGCCAAACTGGACTGCTATGTGGATGAGGATTCCGGCGAGATCAGCGTGTGCGAGGCAGATTATGAGCACGATCTCTCCGATGTGCCGCCCGAGCTTCTGCTCGCTCTGCATCAGAGTGGCTGCTGCCTGTCCGCGCTGGAGGATGCGCTGATGGAGGATGATATCATCTACGATAAGTGATACGAAAAAACAGGAGGAAGAAAAGTGAAATGAACGAAACCTATCTCTATCCCTACTCGGTACAGGAGGCCAAGAAAAGAAATCAGCTCCCCATGTGGCGCGAGAGCTACCACGCCAATGTTGCCTGCCGGAATGCCATCGAGGAGACGATCCGTCAGAACTTCGATGGGATGCACCTGAAGAAGGACTGCCTTGAACCTGTGCTTGCGGAATATGGCTATAAGCGCACGGAATGGGTGCTGGCCACCACTCTGCAGGAGCTTTCCTGGGATGGGCGTTTCAGCAGAACCAACAAGCAGTGGGCGGCGCGGCGCTATATTCCGCAGGACGAGCGGTACAACGCCGAGATCACCGTCCGAAGCCACCCCGCCATACTGGATGGCTTCGTAGACCTCTATCGGAAAGCGTATCAGGAGCTGGGGCTGTTCGGCCCGGAGCATTGCGTCGGTGACCGTGCCGAGCAGGATTACACCGGTAAGGTGCTGGTGCTCAGTCCCGATACGCTGAAAGAGTCCTGCTGGAGTCAGGAAAACCAGCTGTGGTACGCCCACGACGGCTTCGGATGCAGTCCCCACGCTATCGGACGCTCGGTGCGCTGCACTTGTCTGGGCGATGGCGAAATGACCAGGTGGAACCGGGATGAGTTTGTCGGCGTGTTGGATGAGAAATTCCTGCCCGATTGGGCCAAAGAGAGTTTGTCGCAGTTTCAGCAGGAAGAAGCCGCCGAATCCCCCGGTATGAACAATCAATCTATGTAAACAGAAAGGAGAAAAATCTATGGCAGCAACGCAGAAGAAAAAACAGCAGGAAGTCCCTGCGCCCCAGGTCGAGGCGAGGATCGACCGCATGGTGGACGGTGACTACAAAACCAAAGCCTATGCCAGCGTTACCATCGCCGGCGCATTTGCCGTCCACGGTCTCCGTGTCATTGAGACGGACAAGGGCCGCTTCATCTCCATGCCCCAGGAGTCCTACAAGAAAAACGGCGAGACGGTGTATAACGACACCTTCCATGCCGTCACCGCCGAGGCCAGAACTGCGCTGGTGGACGCGGTCAACGACGCTTACGAACAGAAGCTGCAGGAACGCATGGAGCAGAGCGAGGACGCACCCGCTCATGGCATGGAACAGCAGATGTAAACGCCACGGTGTGGAAGGAGGTGACGGGACTTGGTGCGATTCACCGTGGATAACCGAAATCGGCTCATCTTTTACGGCAATCCTGTGGGCTATGTGAAGGATGATGCTGCTGTGGTGGACGAAATGTTCCGGACGGATGAGCTCAACCAATATCTGAGCCGCATGAATCTGACGCCCCGTTGGGAGGACGGGATCTTTGACCGTCTCATATCCGGCGAGGTGACCGGCGAAGAACCGGTGCTGCCGCGAAAGGGCTGCCGTATCTGGCAGCTCAAAAAGGATGTAGACGTGGCAATGCGATTCATCGGGTACGAGGATCAGGTGCGGAAGTTTGGGGAGCCGGATGCCGGGAATTACACGCTCGTGTTCGACGGCGACCTCGGTACCAGCGATCTGGAACAGATCTATACCATCTGCCGGGATGCTCCGCCTCCCGGCTATCAGGGCTACCGAATGGCGCTGTCGGATGTGGTGGAGCTGTACGACGATTCCGGCAGCGAATTTTACTACTGCGACCGGGTAGGCTTCCAGCCGATCCGGTTCGAGCAAAAACAGGACCCATGCATCGATATGACCTTATGAGCCGGACGGGAGATGACCGCCCGGCATTTTTGCTGTCTGCGCGGGGCCGTGGGCCTCCTGCGACACGCAAATGACCGAACTCACCAACAAAAAACTTTTGAATTTACAGGAGGAATTTTTCATGAAGAAGTTCATCGAGAAGATCACCCATACCGCCAAGTCCGCTGTTACCTGCGTCAAGACCGCCGTGGGCAATTCCATGTCTGCCGTGCTTGCCTTCAACCGCCGTGCCGTCTGCGGCAATGCCGGTGAGGGCTACATCGACACCGCCGTCAAGGTGCTGATCGCTGTTGTGTTGGGTGCGCTGGTTCTGGCTGGCCTCTATGCCATCCTGAACGACACGGTCATGCCTACGGTAACCCAGAAGATCACGGAAATGTTCAGCTATAATGGCTGATGCGCTGGGCGCAGGCGATACTCTTCTGCGGCGGACTCATTTACGCCGCAGTGGATGACCTAAAGACCCGGACCGTCAGCAACATCGTCTGCATCGTCATTGCTTTGGCGGGGCTGATCACCATCAGCCCCGCCTCCCTTTTGGGGGCATTGCTGGCAATGCTTCCGTTCTACCTCTGTGCAGGCTTTGGCCTGATGGGCGGCGGGGATTGGCGGTTAGCTGCGGCGGTAGGCTTTGTGTTGGGAGTTGGACGGGTACTCACGGGATTCTTATTTATGTCCGTCGCGCTCCTGCTGGCATCCCTTGCCATGCGTGCATTCCCGGCACTGCGGCAGAGTGCGGCAAAGAAGCAGCCGCTGGTGCCATATTTCGCAGTGGCTTTTATTCCCGCGTATTTTTTATAAGGAGGAAAACGATTTGAAAATTTTTCGCAATCGCACCGTCATCGGTGTGCTGTGTATCTTGCTGGCGCTGATCATCTGCTTCGGTGTTACGCCGCTGTTCAGCCGCAGCGCCAGTGAGAAAACGGAGATCGTCCGTGTGACGAAGGACATCAAGGAAGGTGACGAGATCACCGCAGAGATGGTCCAGACAGTAGAGGTCGGTGCCTATAATTTGCCGCAGAACCTTATGACAGACAAGAAAGAGGTCGTCGGCAAGTATGCGACTGCGGACCTGGCGGCCGGAGATTACATTCTTTCCAGCAAGCTTTCAGCTGTTCCTGCGGCAGAGAATGCCTATCTCTATAATCTGGACGGCAAAAAACAGGCCATCTCCGTTACCATCAAGAGCTTTGCCACCGGCCTTTCCGGCAAGCTGGAAAGCGGCGATATCGTCACGGTCATCGTGGCGGACTATCAGGGCAAGGGCGAAACAGCCATTCCTCCGGAGCTGCAGTATGTGGAGGTCATCTCGGTAACCGCCTCCTCCGGATACGATGCCAACACCGGTGAAGTGGTGGATGAAAAGGAACTGCCCTCCACCGTGACACTGCTGGTGACCACTGAGCAGGCTAAGGTACTGGCGGAGCTGGAACAGGATAGTGAGCTGCATCTGGCGCTTGTGTATCGCGGAACGCCCGAAAACGCCGCTAAGTTCATTGCGGCGCAGGATGCCCTGATTGAGGAGCTGTACGCAGAACCGGAGCCGGAGAACAGTGGCGAAACCGCAGAGGGTACGGAATCTAAGGAAAGCGAGGGCGCGGAGCCTTCCGCGGAAAGTGAGGCCACCGAATGAATTTCCTGAAAGGCAGCCTCTTTCGCCGAAACATAGAGCCGGAGGAGCTGGAGCCGATGGAGAAGTCCAGAGGCGGCATTCTCGCCGTTTGGGGCAGTCCCGGCTGCGGCAAGACGGTAACGGCAGTCAAAATCGCACAGCATTTGGCATCCCAGAAGAAAAATACGGTGCTGCTGCTCTGTGATATGACCGCGCCTATGATGCCCTGCATTTGCTCTCCCTCGGAATTAGAGGTCGATAAGTCCCTCGGCAGTATCTTTGCCGCCCAGCATATCTCCGTAAATCTCATCAAGCACAATCTGACCACCCTCAAGCGCCTGCCGCACCTGACGATGCTTGGCCTTCGCAAGAAAGAAAACGAGTACACCTATGCGCCCTGCACCAAGCAGCAGGCGGAGGAGCTCATCCGCGGACTCCGTGAGATCGTACCCTATGTGGTCATTGATTGCTCCAGCTACATTGCCAACGACATTCTCTCAGCTGTGGCGCTGATGGAGGCAGACAGCGTTCTGCAGCTTGCCAGCTGCGACCTGAAATCTGTCGGATATCTTTCCAGTCAGCTTCCGCTTCTGGGAGAACTGAAATGGGACAAGGACAAGCAGTACCGGGTAGCATCCAACATCAAGCCCTTTCAGGCGGCAGACCGCATTGGACAGGTACTCGGAAGCGTAGTATTCCGGCTGCCGTATTCGCAGGAGCTGGAGGAGCAGTATCTGGCCGGTGAGCTGCTGGCGGACCTCTCCATGAAGGATAGCCGCGCATTCCGCAAAGAAATCGACCGGATCTGTGAGGAGGTGTTCTGATTGCTTGGTGAAAGACGAAGCAACTCCCTGTTCGCCCCGGCCACCCCCGCAGAACCGGAGAGAAAGCCGGAACAGGCAGAGGTGCATGACATTTCCTTCGAGGAGCGCACCGGAAGGTCGCTTTTCGCGGAAAATGCAACAGCACCCCGTGCAAGCGAACTCTTCTTTGCTCCGCAGGAGAAAGGCATTACCTTTGCGGAGGCGCTCAGTCAGGTGCAGGGCTATCTTTCGGAAACCTATGCCACCCTCATCACAGAGGATAACTCGGATGCCAAAGAGCAGATGAAGCGCCGCATGGCACGATATATGCAGGAGAACCGCATCGCCGTGGATGGCATGACAGCCTCTGAGCTGGTGGATGCCCTGTACACGGAAATGGCAGAGTACGGATTTTTAACCAAGTACATTTTTGCAGACGGCATTGAGGAGATCGACATCAACTCCTGGCGGGACATTGAGATCCAGTATTCGGACGGTCATACCGCCAAGCTGGAGGAGCATTTCGACTCGCCGGAACACGCCGCCAATGTCATTCGCCGTATGCTGCAGAACTCCGGCAAGGTACTGGACAATGCCAGCCCTATTATTACCTCCCGATTGGCGAAGAACATTCGTATCTCGGTCATCAAAACGCCGGTGCTGGATGAGGACGCCGGCGTTGCCGCATCCATCCGTATTGTGAATCCCAGGAATCTCAGCAAGGCGGACTTCGTGCAGAGCGGCACGGCCACAGAGGAAATGCTGGACTTTCTGTCCGCCTGCCTTCGCTATGGCGTGTCCATCTGCGTAGCGGGAGCGACCTCCTCCGGCAAGACCACCGTGGCGGGCTGGCTCCTCTCCACCATTCCAGACCGCAAGCGCATCTTTACCATTGAGGATGGCTCCCGAGAACTCCAGCTCATCCGTGAGCGTGACGGAAGGGTGACGAACTCTGTCGTTCATACGCAGACCCGCGACAGCGAGAATGAGCGTCAGCGCATCGATCAGATCGCATTGTTGGATATCGCTCTGCGTTTCAATCCAGACATCATCTGCGTGGGTGAGATGCGCGGCCCAGAGGCCAACGCGGCTCAGGAGGCTGCCCGTGTGGGCATTGCGGTGCTGACCACCATCCACTCCAATTCCAGCGAGGGTACCTACCGCCGCATGGTGTCCCTCTGCAAACGCGCCGTGGACACCCCCGACGATACCCTCATGGGCTATGTCACCGAGGCGTACCCTATTGTGGTCTACTGCCGCCAGCTGGAGAATAAGCAGCGCCGCATCACCAACATCTCCGAATGTGAGATCCTGCCGGACGGAAGCCGCAGGCTCCACAAGCTCTATGAGTATCACATCACGGACAACCATCTGGAGGGCGACCGCTTCGTCATTGAGGGCGAGCACCGGAAATGTGAGGAGATATCCGAGAGTTTGCGGCACCGCTTTATCGAAAACGGGATGCCGCTTGGAGAGTTGGCGCAATTCGTTCAAGGAAAGGAGGAAGATGAATGACCATGATCCAACTAATCGCCTGCATCGGCATGATCGCGGGGCTTTTTATGGTGCTGCATGTCTCGCCGCGGGAACTGAGCGACAGTCTCTTTGCCCGTTTGACCGCATCTCCCGGCAGTATCCGTGCCAATATCAACGAGACGACCAGGCGAAAAAAGGCGGGGTTCCTCCGCCGTGAGATCACCGAGGCGCAGGCGGTCTTGGCGGCCTCCGGACGGGCAGACAAGTTCCCCATGGTGTGCTTTACCTCTCTGCTCTGCTTTGCATTGGGCGCCTGCATCGCCATTGCCGCGGGAAACGCTTTCCTTGTGCCGGTGCTGGCTGTCGGTTTGATGCTGACCCCGTTTTGGTATGTCAAGCTCACAGCGGGCAGCTTCAAAAAGGATGTGGCGGCCGAACTGGAGACGGCGCTGTCCGTCATCACTACGGCCTACTTGCGTACCGAGAACTTTCAGCAGGCCGTGGAGGAGAATGTCCGTTACCTGCACCCGCCGGTGCAGGAGGTGTTCCAGCGCTTTCTGATGCGCATCAAGCACATCGACCCGGATATGGATGCGGCGCTCACTGACCTGAAATCCGCTATCGACAACGAGGTCTGGCGGGAATGGTGCGATGCCGTGATGGCCTGTCAGGCGGACCGAAGCCTGAAAAGCATCCTGACTCCCATCGTCAGCAAGCTGTCGGATATGCGGGTAGTCAATGCGGAGCTGGAGAATCTGGTGTTTGGCCCTCGCAAGGAGTTCATCACCATGGCCATCCTCGTGCTGATCAACATTCCACTGGTGCGCTTCATCAATAAGGACTGGTATCACACGCTGGTGGCCACCATCCCCGGTCAGATGGTCATCGCTGTCTGCCTTGCCGCTGTGTTCGTGTCCTTTGCATTCGTCGTGAAGCTGACACAGCCCATTGAGTATCGGAGGTGAGAGGGTGAAATTGCTGTTATTCCTGTTCGGCTCCGCCTTGGCTGCTGGACTGTATTTCGTTCTGGCGGACCTACTGAAGATCCCCAGGCTGGCAACGGAGCGTGCCCTCATCTCCGCAGGACGCAAGGAGCGCAGTCTTGTGAAATCTATGGAGACGCTCGTCTTGGGATGGTCGCTGAAGCTGGCTCCGCTGATCCGCTTGGATGCCTACAAACGCAGACGGCTGGAAACGAAGCTGACTGCCGCAGGACTGGATATGACCCCCGAGGTCTATACGGCTTACACCGTTCTGAAGCCTTGTCTCATCCTGCTGGGGCTCATCCCGTGCCTCCTGATCTTGCCCATCCTGACACCATTGGTGGTAGTACTGGCGCTGCTCACCTACTTCAAGGAGAGCCGCCGGGCGGATGAGCTGTGCAAGGCCAGAATGGAACTGGTGGAGGGCGAGCTGCCACGCTTCGTGGCGACCATCCATCAGGAGCTGGCTGCCAGCCGAGATGTCCTTCGCATTTTGGAAAACTACAAGAAGCACGCCGGTCCTGATTTTGCCCGTGAACTGGATGTGCTGACGGCGGATATGCGCTCCTCCTCTTATGAGGCGGCGCTCATCCGCTTTGAAGCCCGTATGGGTTCGGCTATCATCTCGGATATCGTCCGCGGTCTTGTCGGCATCCTGCGGGGCGATGATGGGCGGATGTACTTCCAAATGCTCTCCCACGATTTGAAAGCGCTGGAGCTGCAGCGCCTGAAAGCCAAGGCGGCGAAGATCCCGCCCAAGATCCGGGTGTTCAGCTTCCTCATGCTCATGTGCTTCATGCTGACGTACATCGTCATTATCGTCTATCAAATCATCAACTCGCTGGGTGCGCTGTTTTAAGGAGGAGTGCCTATGAAGAAATTACGAAAACGGCACTCCGGCGAGGGCTATATCGATGTGTGCGTGTTGGTGGTCTGTGCCATGCTGGTGCTGGCACTGGCGGTGCGGATCCTGCCGGTATTCGTCGCCAAGCAGCAGCTTGACACCTATGCGGTGGAGCTGGTGCGGGAAGTGGAGATCTCCGGCAGAGTAGGAACGGAAACCAGCCGCCGTGCTGCGGCGCTGACGGACAGCACCGGACTGGACCCGGATATCCGATGGTCGAAAACGGGCCGCATTCAGCTCAATGAGGAAGTCACCGTAACGCTGACATTGGACATGGACATTGGCCTGTTCGGTGGCTTCGGTTCATTTCCCATTACGCTGCGGTCGGAGGCCGCCGGAAAGTCGGAGGTGTATTGGAAATGAGCAAGCACCGTTTCTTTCGACGCCACCCCGGTGAGGGTACCCCCATGATCCTCGCCATTGTGCTGGTTCTGCTGATGCTTTTTTGCACGGTCGCGGAGTTCAGCCGGGTGTGGATCATCGCCCAGGGTGTCAAGGAGGCTGCCCAGCAGGCAGTCATCTCCACCATCAACGACAACTATGACGATGTGTACCACGCTGTACGGGAGGGCTACGCCGCGGGCTGGTATCCGGACGGCGCAGGCCGATGGGATGAGAGCGTGGATACCGGCGATGTGTACGGCCAGCTGGCGTCAACGCTCGGGCTGGAGAACACCGGCGGCGGATATCAGAAGATCTCAAACGGAAATGTGGAATATACCATCTCTGGCCTGAGCGTGGAGTTGAGCAACAACGCCCTCAGTTCCGGCCAAAGCAAGGGCTATACCGCCGCAGTGGAGATCCGCTTGGAGGTACCGGTGCGATTCCTTGGGAACCTTTTGCCCGCAGCTGAAATGATGCTGCACACGGAAGCCAAATATGTGCCGGTATTCTGAAAAAGTTTCGCTTTCCCAATAGACTTACGCCGAAAGGTGTGGTATTGTCCAATCAAGAGATAAATCAGAAAAAGGAGGAAAATCAATGAACGACAAGACGAAACGGATCATCCTCATCACCGTCTGCTGCCTGCTCTGCGGTGCGGCAGTCATCGGGATCGCCGGACGCTTCGGCGGAAATACGGTGACGCCCTCCGGAACGGTATCCGGCAGCCAGCCGGACAGCAACGACCCAAACGTGAACATCAACAGCCAGAGAGATGTGAATGTCCCGTCGCTGACACCGGAGCAGAGTGACCCCGGCCAGGGTGCAAACTCCAACGGCACGGAGCAGACCATTCAGGCAGACCCCGTTAAACCGGACGCTCCGGAAAAGCCGGAATCGCCCAGCGGCACGGCGACACTTCCGGATGATCACAAAGCGGAGGATGTGCCGACCTCGGAACGCAAGACGGAGGATGAGCCGCACCCCACATATCCGGAGCAACCCACCTCCAAGCCTGTGGAATCACAGCCTGCCGCAGGAAGCACGAACTCCTCCGGTCAGGTATATGTGCCGGGCTTCGGCTATGTAGACAGCAGCGGTGATAACACGGTCATCGATGGACAGGACATCTACGAAAACGGAAATAAAATCGGTGAAATGGGCGGCGGGAACTAACCGCACTTCCAAGCAGCATGGCGCAGTCAGAAATGGCTGCGCCGTTTCTTTTTCCCGAAGCTTTGAAAGGAGGAATCCATGAAGCGACTTCTCGCACTTTTGCTTTCCCTTGTGCTCATGCTGGGTGTGGCTGTTCCGGCTTATGCCACCGGTGATGGCAACTTCGACGGCGGTGGCGGCGGCATGGGCAGCGGCACATCCACAAACTACTGGAATCCTGGTATGGACGGTGTCCGCATTTCCGTGGTGAATGTGGACAGCCACACTGTCGTGGGGAACACCATTGACTGGAGCAATCAGAAGCCGAGCACCAACATGATCCACTTCGGAAAAGTATCCAAGCTCTCTTATAACAGCGGGCGGGCGTTGTCACCTGTCGTGGGCGGCTATACCTGCGTCCGTCCGGCGCAGAGTCTGCCTCGCATCATTTCGTCCGGCGACTATCCCGCCAGCATTGCGGCGATTCGAAGCTACTTTACAGACGAGCAAGTCATTCGGGCGATTGCCGGATATGTGGGAATAGGCTTTGATACGCTTATTGCCGGCGATTACAAAATCGTTGTCGAGCCTATCGCCTACTTCGTCTACGGTGGAGCCTACTATGCCATGACGGCCACGGAAGCGGCGCTCTATGACCAAAAGGTAAACGGAGATCTTCGAAGCAAGATGGGATCGCTCACCCATAAGAATCTGCCGCTGGCCATCTTCCTTGAAGAAGCAGATCTGGGCTATCCTGCATGGTCTGGCAGCACCAACAGCAAGGTCAGCAACGATCAGATCATCTCGTCTCTTGGCATCGGTGTTGTCCGCTTCAATGGTGAGTTGGAGCCGCCCGATGTAAACGACTTCGACTATGAATACCGAGTCGATACCGATGTGATCTCCTCGGTAGAGGTGAGCGGCGGGCAGTCCGACCCGGACAACCCGGTGACTGTCCGCTTTGTGATTCAAGGCAGGACTTACACCGTCAGCAATGTCTACTATCCGGACGGCGACAGTCAATTGGTATGGGTGAAGTGGCACACGCCGTCAGAACCCTGCGTCATCACGATTTCCGTCAGCGTGTCTGGCGGCGGCACGGCGCAGAGCACGATCACCTGCAACATCATGGATCTGGACGGCAACGATCCGCCCAACCCTGTGGCGGATGACCGCAATGACCGTTTCCGCCTGGTCTCTATTCCCGAGAAAGAACAGGTAACATCCGCTTCCTGGGGTATCTGGTCACCATGGTGGCAAGAAAATTGGGAATGGGTAGAGAACTGGGGGAAGTGCTGGCACACGGGCGACTGGTATCACTGGGTAGATAACGGCTGGTGGGAAGATCATGGCTGGTGGGAGTTTGACTACAACAGCTACTCCGCAAGTCTGAGCGCATCCATGCGCATCACGCCGGATAGTCTGTCACCCACTGCAACCGCAGCTACCATGAAAAGCGGGTACGGAATTCAGGAGAAAGTAACGGCAAGAGTAACGGCTACGCAGAGCGCGGCTGTCACGGCGGCGCAGAATGCCGTGACCTATTTCCCTGAATTTGGGTACGAGGGCTTCTGGAGATTGCTGAATCGCAGCATCAGCGGCAAGAGCACTACCTTCGCTTTCAAAAACAATCCCTACAGCACCTATGACCGCCCGACCCATTTCACACCTATCTGGTATCCGGACGGCAGCTACACGCCGTATACCTGGCTTCTGGACTGCTGGACACCCACGGGAATGCTCAGTATGAACCTGACGGATTCCGTGCGCATATCCGGTGACCTATGGGAAGAATGGCATATCGCGCCCTCAAAATAACAACAAAAATTGGAGGTATCTATGAGCAAAATGAAATGCAAGCGCCTTTGTGTGATGCTGACCCTGTCCCTGCTGCTGGTCTGCATGATGGGAACCACGGCCTTTGCCGCCGGCACCGGCGATGTGGCCGGAGCGGTGGAAAGCACCTGGGCTACGGCATCCACGCAGATCAAGACCGTCGTCAACAATGTGGTGTTTCCCGCCATCGACCTGATCCTCGCAGTGTTCTTCTTCGCCAAACTTGGTACGGCTTATTTTGACTACCGAAAAAGTGGCCAGTTCGAGTGGACGGCTCCCGCCATCCTGTTTGCGTGCCTCGTATTCACGCTGACGGCCCCACTCTATATCTGGCAGATCATCGGGATCTGAGGTGTAGGCAATGACTTTCTACGAACAGGAACTCCGAAAAATCATCGGAGAGCAATATCCTGATGCCACCTATGTGGGCAGAGCCTGCTATGTGCGCCTGAGTGATATGAACCGGGCAAAGATCCAATTTGTCACCGGGATCGTCGCCAATCAGTACAATGCCCTGCAGATGACAATCCTGAACCGCAGTGAGGGCCAGGTGGATACCCTGCGCCTTCGCTTTTCGGATCTGCTGGGGACGAAGGCGACTTCCAACCCCAACTTCCGAAATGGTGTTGACCCGCACATTTGGGATGACTATGGAAAAGTGGACTGGTATGTGTATCACCCCACCAGGCAGGATTATGAGAAAATCTCCAACGCAGTGTCGGACTATCTGGAGGTATTCCAGGACATGAGCCAGTCTGCCGACCAGCAATGGGCACAGATAATGTAAACCGAGCATGATTTGAAGGCCGTACCAGCTGTACGGCCTTTGCCATATCCCAAGCAGTTGGTACGGCCTCACCCGGAGGAGGTGAAACCGATCAATGTTTATTTGGGATTTTGTTGCCGATAAGATTCTCGGTCAAATCGTGGATTGGTTCTACGGTCAGATCGTGGGCTTCCTCGGCAACTTCTTCGCAGAGATGGGAAACATGGGCGTCGAGCTCTTCGAGATGTCCTGGGTGCAGAGCATTGTGCTGTTCTTTTCGTATCTCGCCTGGGCTCTGTATGGCACGGGGCTGGTCGTGGCCTGCTTTGAATGCGGCATTGAATATTCCAGCGGGCGGGGCAACATCCGCGAAACCGCACTCAATGCCATCAAGGGATTTATGGCCGTGAGCCTGTTTACGGTCGTTCCGGTCCGGCTCTATGAGCTTTCGGTAACGCTGCAGGGGCAGCTCACCGCAGGGATCACCGGTTATGGTGCATCCATCGGAGATGTGGCAAGTGATATCATGCAGGAGTTCAGCGCCGTGGAATCGCTGACCGATTTGACATCCGGCCCGTTCCTCGGCTTTGGCAGTATCACCAGCGGAATCATGATCCTGTTCTGTATCATCCTTATGGCGTATGCGATCATCAAGGTCTTCTTCGCCAATCTGAAACGCGGCGGTATCCTGCTGATCCAGATCGCTGTGGGAAGTCTGTACATGTTTTCTGTACCCCGCGGTTATACGGATGGCTTCATCCAGTGGTGCAAACAGATCATCGGCCTGTGTCTGACCGCATTTTTGCAGGCGACGATCCTCATCGCCGGACTCATGGTGTTTAAGGATCACGCATTGTTGGGACTTGGGTTGATGCTTTCTGCCGGCGAGATCCCCCGCATTGCCGGAGCATTTGGCCTGGATACGACAACAAGAGCCAACATCATGAGTGCGGTATACACGGCGCAAGCTGCCGTAAATACCACGCGGACGATTGTGCAGGCGGTGTCAAAATGAGCGGGCTCACTATGGGAAGCCTGTTTGACGGTATCGGCGGCTTCCCTCTGGCTGCCATCCGAAGTGGCATTACGCCGGTGTGGGCCTCGGAGATCGAAGTTTTTCCCATTGAGGTCACAAAGCAGCGCTTTCCGAGCATGATCCATGTGGGCGACATCACAAAGCTCAACGGTGCGGAGCTTCCGCCTGTAGATATCATCTGCGGCGGCAGCCCGTGCCAGGATTTGTCCGTGGCCGGAGCGAGAGCCGGATTATCCGGCGCCCGCTCCGGTTTGTTTATGGAGCAGGTTCGACTGGTAAAGGAGATGAGAAATGCAGACGAACAAAGAGGCCGAGCAGGTCACGCTGTCCGACCTCGGTATATGCTGTGGGAAAACGTTCCGGGAGCCTTCTCCAGCGGAACACCCAAAGGCGAGGACTTCCGCATCGTCCTCGAGGAGATCGTCCGAGTTAAGTGCGGTTCCGTTTATGTCCCTGGACCTTACCCCTGGCCATGGCAATCTGCTGGGCGAATCCTACTGGGAACTGATTTCTCCCTGGCTTGGCGGTGCTTGGATGCTCAATACTGGGGTGTCGCCCAACGACGCAAGAGAATCTTCCTTGTCGCAGATTTTGCAGGACGCACCGCCGATAAAATACTATTTATCCCCGAAGGCATGTTTGGGGATCCTGCGCCGAGCTTCTGAACGCGGGAAAGCACTGCCACCGAAGTTGGAACGGGCTTTGAAGATACAAGCCGGATTGATGCGCCTGGACGGTCAGCCCACAGATCTGAATGCCTTCCATATCAACCAGCGGGACGAGGGGATCGACCTGCACGGCGTGTCCGGTGCTTTGATGGCGACCACCAATATGCAGATGCAGACCTTCGTGACGCAGCCGGATGACACCGTCAAGGGCTTTGACGGCTACAATGGTGACCTGACCGGTGATGTCGCTGCCACGCTCGGCGTGAACTGCGGGATGTCCACCGGCAGAAACGGTGTCATGGCCTTTGCTGCCAACCAAAGGGACGAGGTCCGTGACTTACATGATGTTGCGGGCGCTCTGAATGCACAGCCGGGAATGAAACAGCAGACCTTCGTGGCGGCCGCATTCTCGGCGGGAGCCGGTGCCTCCGCTGGGAGCATTGGGTACGGCGAAGAACTGGCGCCTACGCTGAAAGGCTCTGCCAGCGGAAACTGTATGCCATCTGTGCTGTGCCTGAATGACCAGGGCGGAAGCGTCATGGAGTGCTCTGAGAATGTGTCCGGTACTTTGCGGGCGCAGGAGCATGGACACCAGCCGCTGGTCTACGAAAACCACGGCATTGATGCTCGCTACACTGGCCCTCATCAGGTGGCACCCACCATGTCCGCAAGATACGGAACAGGCGGTAACAATGTGCCGCTCGTAGAGCAGGAAGAAACCTTCTGCATCACGGGAAACGCCATCGACCGGCAGCCGCAGAACGGCGGCAACGGGATCGGGTATCAGCGGGACATCGCATATACGCTGACGGCCACTGATCATCATGCGGTCTACAGCCGCCAGCGCGTGGACGATTTCCGTGAGAACGGTGTGGTCAGCACGCAGAGCGCCCGCCAGCATAAGGACGCCACCGATCTCGTTTGCCAAAAGGCTGAAGCCTATGCCTATCTCATCCGCCGCCTGACTCCGTTGGAGTGTGAGCGCCTACAGGGCTTTCCGGATGGCTGGACAGATATCCCCAGTGCTTCGGACAGCGCCCGATATAAAGCGCTGGGCAACAGCGTGGCGATACCCTGTGTGGAGTTCATCATGGGTCGGATCGCCGCAGCCCTTCGGTCGGTATAGCTGCCTTGGTGGTTTTGCTTCCGTTTCGCATAGCTTCTTCGTTAAGTTTGGTGAATAGCTTTCCATGACTTCTTCCGGTATGCTTTGCTTGCAAAATCAAGGAAAGGAGCAGACCGATGGAGGGCAAAAAGAACCTCTGCGCCATGATCCCGGCAGAGCTTCACGCAAGGATCATGGCAGAGAAAGAAGAAATGCAGCTGAGTACACTGGCGGAATATGTGGAGCGCATCTTCACAGAACACTTTGAAGGAGGAAACGATATGCTGGCAGAACGGACCCTTGCGGTGAAAATCTCCGCGGAACTCTTCGACCGGCTGAAAGAGTATCTGGAAAAGAATCACCTGAAGCAGAAGGACTTCATCACCCAGCTGCTCCAGCAGGCGCTGGACAGCGCAGAAGAATAATCAACACACTGGATGGCCGCAGGGAAACCTGTGGCCATTTCTATTCTCCGGAGGTGAGAACAATTTATATTTATCCTGATAATTTGACCGCAAAGGCCATGCTGTGGCTTTGGGAACTGCGGGATATCGGCATCATCGGCGTGGGACTTCTTATCTCTGTTCTGGCGCTGACCCAGACCGGTATTGCCCTGCCGCTGGTGCTGACGGCTGTTTATGCTTTCCTCAGCATCCGGTTCGACGGCACCAGCATATTGGATTTCCTCAAATATGCCGCCGCGTTCCTGATCACAAAGCAGCAATTCTATGATTGGAGGTTGGAGTCGTGAGTAAAAAGCAGAAAAAGGACAAAGCCGCCCGCTCCACACGGCAGCTCATGGGCATTGAGGAAATCAAGGATTACTGCATTGCCACCCGCATGGGAAATCTCGTGTTCTTCATCATCAAGCCCACCAATATCTCCGTCCTGCCGGATTCCAGCATCAGCGCCCGCATCTATGCGCTGCTGAATGTGGTGAAGGGGCAGGCGGAGATCGAGATGCTGGCGCTCAATTCCAAGGAATCCTTCGAGCGCAATAAGGACTTCTACAGGGAACGTCTGAGCCAAGAGGAACTGCCAGCGGTCCGCAGACTGCTGGAGCAGGACAGCAAGCACCTGGACCGCATTCAGGTGCTCATGGCGTCCAGCCGTGAGTTTTATATTATCATCCGGCTGCGCGGCGAACAGGAGTCCGATGTGTTCTCCTACCTTTCCCGCATCGAGCAGAACATCAACGACAACGGCTTCACGACCCGCCGAGCCACCGAGCAGGATCTCAAAAAGATGCTGGGTGTTTACTTTGAACAGAACGTGACGACAGAAAAGTTCGAGGATTTCGACGGTGACCGCTGGGTCATTGTTGGCGAGTAAAGGAGGGGTTCATTTGGCAAAGAAAACGAAAAAAGCAGCGCCGCAGAGGCGTGAAAATGCAGGCATCAAATCCTTCCTGGATATGATCGCGCCTTCCGTGGTGAAGTTTGAACCGGACCACTTCATCTGCGGCAACACATTCCGCTGCGTGTGGGCGCTGCGGGAGTATCCCACGCAGACCGATGAGCAGGCCATCCTTCGCCACCTCGGTGAAAAGGATGGGATCACGCTGCGTATCTATACCCGCCAGGTAACTCCTGCCGAGGAAAAGCGCATCATCCAGAATGCCGCAAACAAAAATCGCATGGGCAGCTCCAACACCAACGACCTGCAGCAGACGATCACGGCGGAAAGCAATCTGCAGGACGTGGCGTCGCTGGTGGCTTCCATGCACCGAAACCGGGAGCCACTGCTCCATTGTGCGGTTTATATCGAGCTGACCGCTTCGGATTATAACACGCTGAAACTGCTCCAGACCGATGTGCTGACGGAACTGGTGCGGAGCAAGCTCAATGTGGACAGGCTCCTGCTCCGTCAGCAGCAGGGCTTCTGCTGTGCCAGCCCCGTGGGATACAACGCCTTCGGCCAGCAGTTCGAGCGTGTCCTCCCGGCAAGCTCTGTGGCGAATCTCTATCCCTTCAACTACAGCGGTAAAACGGACGCAAAGGGTTTCTATGTTGGGCGGGACAAGTATGGCAGCAACATTCTCGTGGACTTCGATCAGCGCGATGAGGATAAGACCTCTGCCAATATCCTCATTCTCGGCAACTCCGGCCAGGGCAAATCCTATCTGATGAAGCTTCTGATCCTCAACCTGCTGGAATCGGGCAAATCCGTTATCACGCTGGATGCCGAGCATGAGCAGCAGGAAATGTGCGAGGCCGTAGGCGGCTGCTTTGCCGACCTCATGGCAGGAAAGTATATCATCAACGCCTTGGAACCCAAGTGCTGGGATGACGGCGGTGACCCGGACGATACGGCAGCGCCGGAAGCCTTCCGCAAAAGCACTTTGTTGGCACAGCATGTATCCTTTCTCAAGGACTTCTTCCGGGCCTATAAGGATTTCAGTGATGCCCATATCGACACCATTGAGATCATGGTATCCAAGCTCTACGCGAAATGGGGCATCACAGAGCGAACCAACTTCCGCCGTATGCGACCAGAGGACTACCCAATCCTCTCCGACCTCTATGACCTGATCGAAGAAGAATTCAAGCGCTACGATCCCAACGCCCATCTGCTCTATACGGAGAAACTCCTGCAGGAAGTCCTGCTGGGACTGCACTCCATGTGCAAGGGTGCGGACGCACAGTTCTTCAATGGGCACACCAACCTCACCTCCAGCCGCTTCCTTGTCTTCGGTGTCAAGGGAATGCTGAGTGCCGCTAAAAATGTCCGCAACGCCATGCTGTTCAATGTACTGTCTTTCATGTCCGATAAGCTTTTGACGGTTGGCAATACCGTGGCGGCACTGGACGAACTGTATATCTGGCTGTCCAATCCCACGGCCATTGAGTACATCCGCAACTGCCTCAAGCGTGTGCGAAAAAAGGAATCCGCCATGTTGCTGGCCTCGCAGAATCTGGAGGACTTTGACCAGGAGGGCATCCGCGAGATGACAAAACCGCTGTTTTCCATCCCGCCCCACCAGTTCCTGTTCAACGCGGGCTCTATTGATAAGAGGTCTTATATGGAGATGCTCCAGCTGGATGAGGCGGAATACAATCTTATCAAATTTCCGCAGCGCGGTGTCTGCCTGTACAAGTGCGGAAATGAGCGCTACCTGTTGGAGGTACATGCGCCAACCTATAAAGAAAAGCTGTTCGGCACGGCGGGTGGTCGCTGATGGCAGTATCTGCAGGCATGATCGCAAAAGCCGCGGCGACGGTGCTTTCCAACGAGAAGCTGCGCAAGGGTGTGGGCTGGACGCTGGTCGCAATTCTCTCGCCGATCATTGTACTCATCGCACTTCTGTGTTCCATTGGCTCTGGAGGTGCGGATCACAACAAGCAGGCGGTAGCTGCAGCCTTCTATGGCACGAGCTACTCGACAGAAGTACCCGCAGAATTCCGGTATCATATCGAGGAGATGCGTACCGCTTTTTCTCTTCTGGATTCGGCAGTGGCTTCCGTCAATGGGCAAACAGAAAGCGGAAACGGCCTTGACCCGATTCGAGTCAAGGCCATTTTTTATGCCCTCTGCTTTGGCGAGGATGCTCCGTCTGCACGGGCGGCAAGCCGTTTCGTAGAATGCTTCTACACGTGGGAAACCCGTACCCGCACGGTAGACGTTGAGAACGACGATGGCACGGTTACCAGTACGGAGGAAGAATATACCGTCGCTGTTCCGGTTTCGTTATATCAGGCGTATGCCAATCTGGAAGCAGAACTTGGCAGGGCGATCACAGAGGAAGACAAGAGCAATATCGATCACATCTATTCTATGATCGCCGGCGCTGCGGGCGGCGGGAATTACAACGGTGAGTTCCTTCGCGGAGATGGAAGCAGTATCGACTTGGACATCTCGGCTTTCACCGATCCCAACAGCAAAAATGCTACTGACCTTGTGACCTACGCTATCCACGCATGGGAATCCGGCTGGGGCTATGTCTGGGGAACCTACGGCGATGTGCTGACCGAATCGCTCTTTGCCTACAAGCTGGAACAGTACCCTGACGGTGTCGGCAGCTACGAAGATTTTATCCGTGCCAACTGGCTGGGTGGCAGAACCACCGACTGCGTGGGACTCATCAAGGGCTATGGCTGGTTATCCCCGGAAACGATGACCATTGACTATGGAACTCATGGAATGCCGGATATCGGTGCCAACCAGATGTACTACAGTGCCACGGAGTCTGGGACCATCGATACCATGCCGGACATTCCCGGCCTTGCCGTTTGGCATGATGGGCACATCGGAGTTTACATTGGCGGCGGTCAGGTCGTTGAGGCTATGGGTACCAAATACGGCGTCGTCAAAACAGAGTTGGCTGGCCGAGGTTGGACCCACTGGCTGAAGATCCCATATATCAATTATGACTAAGAGAACAAGCTATGGCTTAATGAAAAAGCACCTGCTCATAAAAAAGTCAACGCATCTGACGAAGGAAAACCTATACGCATTTCAGAAAGACGGCTATGTCAACAATGAGAATGAGATGAGGAGAGCACCCGAATGGGTACTCTCCTCATCTTATCGTTGAAGTAAGCCAACAGCCTGCATAAGCAAGAGACGTATATAGCCAGGGCAGGATCGACGTCCAGCTTCCCAATCCTCAATTGTACGGCAGGGAATGCAAAAACGAATTCCAAATCCGGCTTGTGATAAACCGGTGACATTGCGGATATCACGAATAGTGGTGTGCGCAGCATCCCATACGACTCCGATTGTATTCAAGCGTTTAGCGGATAGCTTGTGACCTTCCGAATCTCCCCACAGGCTGGACGTTGCCCATTCTGATATAAAGGCATCACGATCTATGCTTTCCAGCGCATCTGAAAAAAGCACATGAAATTGTTGGTCGGTTATGTGATGGATTCTCATGGCAACACACCATCTTATTATGCTATAGGATTCGACCGCTCACCGTATTCCTCCAATGAGAGCTGCGCATCCAATTCTTCACGCCAACCGTCCGGTATTGGCTCTTCATATGCCTTATAGACGGGGCTGATGGCAAGAACATTCACCGCAATCTCACGTCGGGGGCCAGTCTCTTGCGGGATGGAAAGAAACAGTCCAGAGCGAACGGCGGCATTAAAGGCCGCCTCATCACTGCCTGTCTCTCGAGTACTGGAAGGTTTGCCGATGTATGCGTAGACAGAGCTTCCCATGCCATCGCGTGCAGCACATCCGATTTTTTCCGAGGCGTGAAGTCCATGCCGTGTTACATTGGCGATTTGATAAGGACCAATTAAAACCTCATCCGGCAGTTCAATCCGAACAAGTACACGGCGGTTCAATTCCTCGTAACTATTCCAACCGATAGCGGCAAGCTGAGATCCTGCAGTTGTTCCCTCGGGGGGTGTGCTGAGACCAGAAACAGCCGCAAATCCATCGTAATCATTAAAGGGCATATGTTCTGTGGCATCGGCTCTGGGTTTGGATGCTGCGAAAATAGAAAGTGTCAGTAAATACGTTCTGCTCATCGTTCAACCTCCTGGGCTATGCCCCATTTATATGTCGCTATAATACCACGCAATGCGAGGTGTTACAAGGCCCTTCAACATAATTAGAAAGCTCAAAATATGTACAAAAACGATTTGAGAAAAGGAGTTATTATGAAGAAAGTAAACATCACCATCACCTTTGACGATGACAAGCTGGATGCACTGGAGTTTTCTCTCCGCAAGGAACACTCCTCCGTGCAGGCCCGCATGAACGATGCGCTCAAGCAGCTCTATGAGCAGACGGTGCCGGAAGCTGTGCGGGAGTATCTGGACAGCAAGGCTGTCCCTGCGTCCAAGCCCAAGCGCACTGCCAAATCCGCTGTCCCGAAAACGCCGAGTAGTGAGCCGAAGCCCACGGCAGTCACGGTGAAGGAGGGCAACTGATATGGCACAGCAGGAAGAAATCGTTCTGTGGATCGACCGGCGCTGGAAAAATGCTATCGAGATGCATCTCAAGGACGAAACCCTGCAGGAACATCTGGAGAATGTGCTGGATGAGCTTTGCAATCAGCTTCCGGAGCGGGAGTATGAGCGCATCAACCGTGCGATTCAATCGGAAGCTGCCGCACAGCGTGCGGAGGAAGAAGCGGCCCGAACTTATGCTGCCTACCATGTGACGGAACATGGGCAGGAATGGTACTTCAAAACCTCGCCCGGTGAGGAGCTGTTGGCAGTTGGGAAAAAGCTGCGCGGTTATGTTACGAAGGGCAGCGGCGTGGCGCCGGACAAATTCATCGGAATGTTTTTCGGCGGACAGCCCATCACAGCAAAAGAGTTTGACACCCTGACAGCCCTTCGCATGGAGAACACCGGAAAGGTACGCGGCGTGTTCGATGTGAACTTCGACAAACGTGAGTTCTCCGCTGTTCACATTATGGATGGCTGGCAGACCTGGGCAATGCGTGATGTATCGGTGGCGGTCTATCATGCCACCCGGTCGCAGTTCGCATCGGGCGATGATAAGTGGCGCAAACTGTTGGATCATCTGAAGGGCAAAGAGATCACCTCGGCAGGTCATCTCTCCGCACAGAATTTTTCCTTCGGTGAGGAGATCATCGAATCGGACGGCAAGCTCAACTTTTATCTGCAGGCGGACTTCGATGTGGATGCCGCCTTCGGTACATTTGTCTGCACCGATCAGAACGATGACTGGCTCAATATCTACGCCAACTATGACGTGGAGCAGGATCGTCTGTGTGACACGCTGGAACTGAACCTCTGCAAGGGAGACGGTTCGGAAGAAAGCTGGAGTTACCCTCTCAATGCTGCTGAACAGGAAGTCCTGCTCCGCAAGATGGAGGCGTTCTGCCAGCAGCAGACCGGCATGAGTCTGCACGAGTACGCCCAGCAGCTTCGGGAAGAGCAGAGCGCTGCACCGGAGCAGTCCATGTGATGGGTGCAAAGGCATTGGTTTTGCACAGGATTGGCTACAGCTTTTTTGTTGGTTTTCGTAGATAGCTTTCACGCCAATGCTGTGGCATTGTGTTTGCAAGGGCAACACCCTAATCAAAAAAAGGAGAAGACAAATATGACAATTGAAAATGCGAAGGAACTGCAAATGAACATTGCAAAAGAGGGGCTGGCACTGCTGATGCTTCACCCTACCTTCGATGTGCAACCTCACCGCGAGTGCATCTCCCTTATCGGTGCAGCGTGGGACATCCCTGTGGGTGACACGCAGGAGGTCGTCTCGCTCCTGGATCGTGAGCTGAATGCGATTCACGCCGCAGGAGAAGGTGGCACGATGGCGCATGTGCTGCCGGAGGAAGAGCTCCCGATGAATGCCACCGGCTTGGAGACGCTGGATAACATCTGGGATCTGTTCGAGACGGCTCTGCACACAGACAGTGCATACGCCAAGACGAAGCTGTTCGAAATGGCAAAATGGCTGGAGGAGTCTCAGAACCTGCTGGACTGGATTGAACAAGCACCGAAGGAAAAGCAGATGTGGATGGAACAAGTCAACTGAGCAATTTCCGTAATCGCTGGAGCCGCCCTACCCTGGGCGGCTCCACTCGTTCCGCCGTGTCCGCCCCTGTGGGCCGCTGTGTGCGCTTTTTACAGGCAGCCCGAGCGAGTACCCCACCGTGGGGATTTGGGCGGGCTTTGAACCGCTTTGTGGGGAGACTGGCATCCGACGAAAGAAAAGCAGGAGAAAGCCCTGACGCTTTTAAGCATCAGGGCACTCACAACATCCCGCAGTGCGGGCTGTTTTCGAGTTTTTTCAGTGACGTCTTTTTCTCTATTGGAATCAAGCGTTGACGCTTTTATTTGAGATTCGCTCAAAAAAGCCAGTGTTTTCAATGGATTTGAGCGACGTCAAGTAGTATGGAGGGACAAAATGAGCAATAAGAACAAACACACTATTTGGTTGCCGGACAGCACGTGGCAAAAGGTCGAGGATTATTATCGCAAAGATAACTGCGCTGCCAAAAATGAGTTTATCAAAAAAGCAATTGAGTTTTATGTTGGATCCTTACACACGAAAAACGCCAATGCGTTTCTGCCTGAAGCTCTCTCTACAGTGCTGACTGGAACGCTGGATTGTTTCGTAGGCCGTATCAGCTCGTTGCTTTTCAAGCAGGGCGTGGATATCAACCTGATGGCGCAGATTATCGCCTACGATACCGATATCGACGAAGGAGCATATGAGCGACTGCGAGGTAAGGCCATCCGTGACATGAAGCGAACCAATGGCCGCATCTGCTTCAAGGATGCGATGGACTTTCAGAAATCGGTGTAAGCGATGGCGAAGCTCGTACAGAAAAGCGGCTATATCAAATCTGGGAAAGCCAGCGGGTACATGCGCTACATCGCTACCCGTGAAGGCGTGGAGAAGCTGGCCGGAAACGGTGCGGTTACAAAAGGTCAGCGTGAGCTCATCCAGAAACTGCTCACTGACTTTCCGGATGCGGAGGAACTGTTCGAGTACGAGGACTACTGCAAAACGCCGACCCTTGGTACGGCTTCCGCATTTATCAGTATGGCACTGGATGCTAACCTTTATAAAATAGACTCGGAGAGCGGATATATGCAGTACATTGCTACCCGCCCACACGTGCAGAAGCACGGAAGCCATGGCCTGTTCAGTTCTGCCACTGCCGTAGATCTCACTTCGGCAATGTCAGAGTTGGAAGCGCATGAGGGAAATGTGTGGACCATCATCTACTCTCTGCGCCGTGAGGATGCCGCCCGTTTGGAATACGACAACGCCGATGCGTGGCGCGCGCTCCTCATGGAGAACGCACCGACGCTGGCGAAATCAATGAAGATATCGCTCGAGAACTTCCACTGGTACGCCGCCTTCCATGACGAAGGGCATCACCCGCACATCCACATGATGGTCTGGTCCGATGATCCGAAGGAAGGCTTTCTGACCAAGGATGGGATCGCGGCAATGCGCTCCAAGCTGACCAATGCTATCTTCCGGGATGAGATGCAGCAAATCTATGAGCGCAAGGATGTGGCCTACTCAGACTTGGTGGAGGCAGCGCAGAATGCTATGCGGGAAATGATCAGTCGGATGCAGCGTCAGGTCTGTGACAGCCCGATCATCGAGGATAACATGCATCAGCTTGTGCAGGCACTGGAAACGACCAGCGGAAAGAAGCAGTATGGCTATCTCAAGAAGCCGCTGAAGCAGCTCGTCGATACCATCGTGGACGTGCTTGCGGAGCTGCCGGAGGTCTCTGAGTGCTATGAGGTGTGGAATCAGATCAATGAGGAACTGAACGAGTGCTACGGTCACAGTACCCCGTGGGAGCGACTCCCGCTATCCCAACGCAAGGAGTTTCGAAAAATCAAGAACGACATCATCCGGGAGGCCGAGAACATTCGCCTCGGCCTCCCGACCTTTGAAGATGAAAGAATGCAGGATGAGCCGGAGCCGGAAAATCAGAAAGAGGAGCATCAGTCCTACAGCGTGTACGAGCAGGCGCAGCGTTACCGCGCCGCAAAGGCTGTTCTGCAGGACATCTATGCGCTGGATGCGGAACACGCAGAAGCGGTCGAAGCGCTGGAACAGCTCTGGGAGGAGGGATATACCGTTGCGGCACATCAGCTTGGTAAGTTCTATCGGGATGATCTCTCCACCTTGCGTGACCACGAAAAAGCGGAGGAGTGGTTTCGACGCTCGGCAGAAGCCGGTAATGATTTCTCGGAGTACGCCCTCGGGAAGCTGCTCCTCACGCAGAAACGCTGGGAAGAAGCGCTGGGGTGGCTGGGTAAAGCTGCAGACCATGGCAATCAGTTTGCACGGTATCGGCTCGGAAAGATTTATCTCGCCGACGAGTCCGTGCCGAAGGATGTGGCAAAGGCACTTGCATACCTGACAGCCTCCGCTGATCAGGGAAATCAATTTGCACAGTACACCTTGGGCAAACTGTATCTCTTGGGGCGGGATGTCCCTCCGAATCGTGAGCAGGCCAGAGAATGGCTGATCCGAGCTGCGGCACAGGGCAATGAGTATGCGCGATTCTTTCTCGACTGCTTCGACCAGTTCCGGGATCCGTCTGTTATGCTGGCGGCAAGCAAACTGCTCCATCACATGAGCAGGATATTCCAAAACAATTCCGTTCCGCCAGGCAACCCGGCGGGGATCCGCATCGACTCTAAACGCCGCAGACGGCTTATGGAGAAACGTATGGCCATGGGCCACAAGGCTGACGACCATGAGGAGCAGATGCAGTATCAGCAGAGTATGTAAAAAAGGAGGACTCCATGTCAAGCTATATTCATTTCACCGAAGAACAGAAACAGCGCGCCGCCGCAGTGGATCTGGAGGAGTTCCTGCGCTGCCGCGGTGAAAAGCTGCTTTCCTCCGGCAGAGAAAAACGCCTTGCCAGTGACCACAGCGTGACCGTCCGAGGCAACGAATGGTATGACCATGCGGAGGAGCAAGGCGGACACGCCGTCAGCTTTGTGCAGCGGTTCTACGGTCTTAGCTACCCGGACGCAGTGATGATGCTGTTGGGCGGTGAGCTTGGAGCAGTGTATCCTTCTGCTGAGGGACGCACAGAGAAACCTGCGAAACCATTTGCACTACCGCCAGCCAACAAAGATATGCGCAGAGTGTTTGCGTATCTCATCAAGCATCGCGGCATCGCAAGAGATGTGGTGGCGCACTTTGCCAAGGCCGGACTCCTGTATGAGGATGCCGAGTATCACAACGCCGTATTTGTCGGCACGGATGCGGAGGGGGTTCCTCGCCACGCCCACAAGCGCAGCGCCAACAGTTACGGAAAAGCCTTCCGCCTGAACGTGGAAGGTAGCGACCCAAGATACAGCTTTCATCATATCGGCACAGACAGAAGCCTGTATGTGTTCGAAGCCCCCATCGATATGCTGTCCTACATTACCCTTTATCCGGAGGATTGGCAGCGGCACAGCTATGTAGCCTGCTGTGGCACATCCATTCAGCCGGTATTGCAGATGTTGGAGCAAACGCCGCAACTCGACACCGTCCTGCTCTGTCTCGATAACGATGAAGCTGGTCATCAGGCCAGCCGCCGGATGCGGGAGCAACTGGAAACGCACTATTCTGTGGAGCGCCTGATCTCGGAGAACAAAGACTGGAATGACGACCTGACCCTGAGCGCCGAAAACGCTCAGGGCTTTGTTATGAATGAAATGAGGTGAAATGTTGAACGCAAGTATCTGGATCCTGATCGCCGCGGGAGCTGCCATGTTCCTTGTTATCGGAGGGCTGTCCATGATGTCCCATCACTACACCCTTGGCAATATCAAATCCCGCACCGTGGGCGACGGGCAGCACGGCACAGCCCGATGGGCCACCGACAAGGAAATCAAGCAGA
>OFMX01000582.1_pt1 | contig 35273 bp, 24 predicted proteins | sample 1541901 | NCBI WGS metagenome assembly OFMX01 (sample SAMN04209222, study PRJEB22552) | human gut metagenome | biome: gut; material: feces | host: Homo sapiens | place: USA: Oklahoma | reverse complement strand
TCCAGTCGGTGCCCATGTGGCGCTTGACGGAGCTGATGGTGCGGTCGACGTTGGTGACGGCCTGGCGCTTGGCGACTTCGCCGACCAGGATCTCGCCGGACTTGCTGAAAGCCACGACCGACGGTGTGGTGCGAGCGCCTTCGGCGTTCACGATAACGGTGGGCTGGCCACCTTCAAGAGTTGCGATGCAGGAATTGGTGGTACCCAGATCGATGCCAACTGCGCGTCCCATATTTGGTCTCCTTTGCAATAGGTTCGCTATACGTTCTTTTCGTTCTTCGCTCGAGTTTCGGATCGCCGTTTCCGGATCGCCGTCTCTCATGCTTTCCAAAACTTGAGCCTACACCACTCAACTTTGAATCGCAAGTTATTATTCCCAAAAACGCAAAAATTCTTGAGCGCACCTCACTCAACTTTGCGCAAAACCCAAAACCGCCGGCGCTGGGGAGCATCTCAGCGTCGGCGGTTTTGGGGATTATCAGAGGTTATTCAGCCAATCAGCGGTCGTTCTTGGCGGCCTTCGCGGTCTTGACGAGCATCGCGACGGCAACCAGCATGGCGATCGCAACAGCCGCAGCCAGCACCGCGGTGCCGGTCTTGCCGAGCAGTGCGGCGCCAAACGGGCCGGCCTTCGTATCGTTGTTGACCTTGCCGGAAGCGATTACGCCGTTCTTGTCAGCGTTGCCAGCGCCCGGCTTGACGTTGTTCTTGTCGGCGGAGTTGGCGGCCGGAGCCTGGAAGTCGACGGTCACGGCCTTGCTGGACTGGCGGCCGGTGACGGTGAGCTTGTATTCGGAGCCTTCGGTCACGCCGTCGAGCGCGATCGAAGTGGTCTGTGCGGTCTTGACGCGCACGCCGGAGAGCGGAGTGGAGGAATCGGACGCGGCCACGGTCTTGTCGTTCTTGTCCTTCAGCTCGTAGCTGAGCACAGCGTCGCCGTTGAAGCCGTCGACGTCGGCAGTGAACTTACCGTCGGCAGCGGAGACCTTCACAGTGCCGTTGTCAGACAGTGCCTTCTGCGATTCGGCGGAAGTGGCCAGGCCCAAGGCGCCGGCGATCGTGTAGAAGTTGTCGGTCTGGTCGGTCAGGCCGATGACGCGCTGTGCGCCAGGGCCGGAAGCGGCGATGCGCAGCTGGGTGCCGGTGTGCTCCATGTCGCCGCCGTTGTAGCCGCCGTCTGCATCGCGAGAATCGTCCTGGGCGGTGCCGTAGGAGACGACCATGTTGTTGCCATCAGCGGTCTTCAGCACGGTGGACAGTGCGTAAGCCGGCTGGGCGTTGAGGATCTGGGAGGTGTGCGCGTGGTCGGCGGTGACGATCACCAGCGTGTTCGTGAGGTCCACGTTCTGCATGGCGTAGGCGATGGCCTGGTCGAAGTCGTCGGTCTCGCCGATCTGGCCGCAGGCGTTGCCGGCGTGGTCCTGCTTATCGATCGAGGCGCCCTCGACCTGCAGGAAGAAGCCGTTCTTCTGGCCGTTCGGATTGGCGCCCAGCAGGTCCAGAGCCTTCTTGGTCATGTCCTTGAGCGAGGAGCCCTGGTTGCCGAGCCAGCCGGCGTTCGGGGTGCACACGGTCGGGTTGGCGTCCTTAGCTGGATCCTTGGCGGTGGCCTTGGACGGGTTGAACTTGGTCGGCATGTTGCCGTCGCTCATCAGGGCGAGCACTGGATGGCCGTCCTTGTACTGCAGCGCGTTCATAGCAGCCGGATCGTTCTCGACGGTCTGGAAGCCCATTTCCTTGGCCTGCTCCCACACAGTCTTGCCCTTGTATTCACCGCCCTGCACGGTCTGACGGAAGTACTTGGAACCGCCGCCGATGGTTACGTCGGCGCGGGTGTCGAGCAGCTGCTCGGAGATGGAGCCGATGCCGCCGTTTTCCTTAAGCTGGTTGATGAGGCACTGCTTGGAGGCATTGTTGGACGTGCCGTCGGTCTTGCCCTGTGGGCCGTAGCAGGCACGTTCGGACGAATGCGATTCCAGCACGGCCGGGGTAGCATCCTGGATTTCGGCGGTGGTCACATTGCCGGTGGCTTTGCCGGCCGCCTTGGCCAGCTCGAAGAGGTTCAGCTGCGGATTGCCGTAAATATCAACGTCAACGGCGTTGTTGTAGGTCTTGGTGCCGGTGGCCCAGGAGGAACCGGAAGCGGAGGAATCGGTTACGGGGGTAAGCTTGCCCGGGTTGGGGTTAGCTACCAGTTTGCCGTCGTCATCCTTGCCGACAGCGCTGTCCTTGCTGCCGTTGCCGACCGAGAAGGTGGTGTACTGGCCAGTACCAGCCTGCACGTCACCAAGCGCGCCGGGCTGGCCGACCGCGTCGAGACCTTCGAAGTGGCCGTTGGCGCCCTTCAGGTAGTCGCGGGCGACGGTGATTTCCGAATCGCCCATGCCGTCGCCGATGAACAGCACCACATTCTTGGCTTTTTTGTTGCCGATAGCTGCGATGCGTTGCGCGCCGCCGTGCTGCGCCAGTTCCGCAACGGACTTGCCGTTGGGACTGTACGTGGTGTCAGCTGCGAGCGCCGGCGCGGCAAGCGCACCGAGCGTTGCGACGGAGGCGAGGGCCGCGATTGCGCCCGTGAGAGCCTTGTGCTTGCTCATGTTTCTTCCTTCTTCCATGCAGTTTCGTCTGTGCCGTCCGGTTTCGTCGATTCGTTGCGATCGAGGCGGTTTCCCGATTCGGTTTCCCGATTTCGGAGTCCCGTTTTCGGCTATACCTTCCAGCTATGCGGAACCTTTCCGCAACTGCATTTGCTTGGATCTTTCGATTCCACTGCTCACGCTATGTGCCGCAAGCCAACGCACACCGCACTACAGAAGAACGGCAGATGAACACTCATCGCCATATGATGACCGCAACATATCCACCGCATGAACAGGGGGAATACGGCCAATAAAATCGCCATATTCCGTCAAACAACACCCCCACCGCACCCCACAAGCCAAAATCCCCCACTGGCTGGATAAATCCAACCTCTCAGACCCCACTCACACGCCAAAAATCCCAGTGACTGGATAAAAACCACCTCTGACGCACCACTCACGCGACTAAATCATCCAGCCACTGGGAAAAATGCCCGCGCCACTCAGCCCCGCGCAACCCGCACCACGCGCGTTGCCTTCACCGCCACGAACACCGACCGGACCAGCAGCACGCACAGGTAGCAGGCGAACATAATCGCCCCGACTCGCGGCGAAACGGCGCCCGCAATCCACGTGCCGAGCGGCGCGGTCACAGCCGCCGTCACGCCAATAATCAGCGCGGTTTTCACATGCGCTAGCCTGCGCTTCAAGTTCGCCGCGCTGGTCGTGATCGAATTCGGAAACATTGCCAACAGCGAAGTGCCGCGCGCAACCAGGTCGGACGCGCCGAACAGAATCGACAGCGACGGCACCGCAAGCGCGCCACCCCCGATGCCCAGCAGTCCCGCCAACGTGCCGATGATCACGCCCAGCAACGCCAGGCAGATGCCGGTCGTTACGCTCATGGCGATCTGGTGGTCGCGCGACGGAACGAAACTCACCTGATTGATCACCACAAACACGAGAAACGCTACGAAAATCCACCGCAGCACCAATTCCGGCAGCCGCGACAGCAGCCAGCTGCCAATCTGCCCGCCGACGAACATACCGCAGAACAGCAGGACCGCGGCGAGCCAGTCGACATGTCCGCCGGTCGCATACGAAACAACACCGGAAATGGAGGTCGGCACGATCGCCAGCGTGGACGTGGCGGCCGCGTTGCGTTGCGACAGACCGAGCCAGACGAGCGCGGGCACGATCACCGTGCCGCCGCCGATGCCGAACATGCCCGACAGCACGCCCACCAGCAGCCCGACGACGACCAGCACCACGATTCCGCGCGCCGATTCGTCCAGCCCTGCCGGGTCGTTGCCGAACAGCCGATCCGCTTTTCTCCAATCGCCGCTCACCTTGCCGCCCACAGCCGATTCCTTTCCGCGTATTTCCACGCCCGATACTAGCTATTCGCGGCACGTCGCCGCCCGTTGGTTTCATATTCCGCCCACGCGGCATCCGTCGTCATGCACGATGCCACGGCCGCCCCGTATATGTGCCCACGCGGCATCCACCCGCACGCATACCAGCCACGTTGTCCGGAAGAAGCAATGCGGCACGGCGGGTCTATGACTAGCCCCGCACGCCGGAGGAGTGGCGCGGGCCACCAGCACCAGCACCCTCTCGCCCACCGGTCAGTGCGGCACCGGCCACGCGACCGTGCCGCACGAGCCACGACCGCCGCCACAGCCCAGCGAGCCGCACGAGAGCACAGCCCGCCACAAATACAAGCAACCCCACAACCACAGCCGCCACAGCCGTCATCTCCCCCGGCTCGTCGTATTGCGTGGCGTCCGGTACCTTCGGATTTGGAATTCTGTGGCCGCGCACCAGCAGCCTGTGCGAGTTCACTCCGTATGGCGTGCAGGTGATCAGAGTCGCGTAATCGGCCCCGGACTCAATATTCAGCTTGCTGATTTCGCTCGGCAGCACCACTGAGATCTGGTCCACTTGGTACGTGTAGGTTTCGTCGAGCACGTGGAATGCGAACGTGTCGCCTTTTTTCAGTTCGTCGAGGCCGGTGAGCAGTCGCGCGGATGGCAGTCCGGTGTGTCCGGAGACCACCGCATGCGTGGTCGCTCCGCCTACTGGCAGCGAGGTTCCGGCCAGATGCCCGGCGGCTATCTGCAGTACGCCGTCGCTGGTGCCGTGGTATACGGGCAGTTTCACTTTGATGCGCGGTATGGTCACGTACCCCATGATGCCGGTGCCGGTTACGTCGAGCGTTTCATCATATTCGCGCTTCTGCGCGTCGGTCATGTGCCACCGATCGCCGTTCGCGGCGAGTCGTTCATTGTATTCGTGCGCCGCTTTCAGCATGGCTTTGCGTTCGGCGCCGGACATGTCTTTGGTTTGTTCCACGTAGCCTGCTACGGCGTATGACTGGTGCATGCGGTTCCACCAGTCGCTGAATGTCGGATACGCGATGAGACCCAGCGCACCGATCATGGCGATTGCGGAAATGGCAATCATCACATTGAGCAGCGCATTCGATTTCTTATGCTTGGCAGCCGGTTTAACCTGCGCACCCGGTTTAACCTGCGCATCCAATTCGACTTGCGCAGCTGGCTTGGCGTCCGATTCATCCGTCACGTTATTTATGCTACGCCCGCTTCCGCAAAGCCGTCTTGGCAACGATCAGCAGCACCAAGCCCGCGCCCAAGATGGCCACGGCAATCCAAGCGGCCTGCTGCACGTCGGCGCCGGTGTGCGGCTGGTCCGGCGTGGTGGGTGGCGTGTGCGTGTTGGTGATTTCAGTGGAGTCGCCTTCCACATCGGAGATGGTGGTGTAGCCGTCGGGCACCGCCGCTTCGACCACGGTCCATTCGTGGTCCGCGTCGAGCGCTGTCCACGAATGCGTCCACTTGTTGGACTCGTTCAGCTTCACGTTTTCCACGGGCTCGCCGTCGCGCAGGAGTTTCACGGTGATGGATTCGGGGCGCTTGCCGTCGGAATTGTTCCGGTCATTCCAGATTTTGCGCACGGTGCGTTCCACGGTTTTCGGCGGTTGCGCCACACATTCGGTTTTCGGTTCGATACTCAGCACACGCGACCCGCCGGAGACGCCGTCTTCGGGCACTGCGACGAGCATGCTGCCGGAAGAGCACGTCCATGTCTGGTTCTTTCCGGAGGCGTTGGTGACCTTCACGTCAACACTGTCGGACACGGCCAGGTACAAGCCGCCGGACAGTCCGGTGAAGGTCAGATGCCCGGAGGTGTTGGTGACACCGGTTGCCGTGGCGTCGGGTTTGTTCACTGCGATGAGTCCGGCGAGCGTGTTGGCCATGTCTCGCCACACCTGCGCGTCCTTGCCGGTCATCTTCGACCAGTCGACGGGGTAGGCGGTGGAGTCGGTGAACGGTGCGACGGGTTCGAAGGTGGCGCCGCCGCTTGCCGGGATCTGCCCGACTTTGTAGAGGTTGAAGCTGGCGTCCGAAATGGCGAAGTTGGTAGAATCGTCGCCAGTTTCGGAGTCCGAGCTTTTGTGTTGGTAAGAAATGGCGATGCTGCCGCTGGCAGAGTCTGTTGTTGGCGCCGCGACGGCATCGCGAGTAGTGAATGCACAGGCTGCCGCGGCGAATGTGGCGGCGATTGCGCAGCATACGGCGATGACGCGGCTTGCGATCGTGCGTTCCTTCATTGCCGACCCCTCTTCTGTGGATTGGAAAGTAAGCATGTTTGATTCGCCCCCAACGGCAAACCGGAAAATATATGGAGCCAGGCTGGATACTCAAGAAAATTAGGCAGTGTACAAGGGATTGAGGTGGTCCAGCCCAGCATATGTGGGTTCAGTTATTATTTAATTTTTAGTTTTTAAATTATGTATTGCGATTCCCGTAAGCCGCTGCTGACTTGCGTCAACGCGGCTCACGGGTTTCGCATGGTTACTTCAGATTCTTATGGAATCCGGAGGATCAGGCATTGCGACGACGCAGAGCCATCACCAGGGTCGCGCCAGCAAGCACGAACACGGCGATGCCAGCCACGTACAGCATCACAGTGCCCATGCCGCCGGTGGACGGGAGGTTGGAGCCCTTCTTGTTCACGACGCTAGTGGCAACGGTACCAGTGGCGGTGTCACCCTTAGTCTCCACATTCTTGACAGTGATAGTCAGGTTCTTCAGAGCCGGGCTCTCAGCCGTCTCATCATGGGTAGCCTTGATTTCAAGGTAGGTATCGTCTGCCTTGTTGAAGCCGTCCGGCACCTTGGTCTCGACGAGCTTGTACAGGCCGTCATCCACGCGTGGGAAGGAAGCGACGTACTTGCCATCAGAGTTCTTGACAACCTTGACCTTAGCGACTTCCTTGGTGTAGTCGCCAGAAGCGCTAACCTTCTTGTAGAGAGTGAACTCAGGCAGATCTTTATCGTTGACAGTAGCGTTGAAGGTCTTGTTGACATCCAGCTGGTAGGTGAAAACGATGACGGTATCTTCCGGAGTCTTACCGGTTTCGCCTTCGCCACCCACGTTCGGATTGTTGGAGTATTCCAGCGAGACCTTGTTCGGGTTGCCCTGAGCGCCGATAATGGACTTTTCGTTCAGAGTGGAAGAATATGCAACAGTGAACTTGCCGCCTGCAGTAACAGCAATCGGCTGACCATCCGTATCCTTGACGGTCTTCACATCGTTGATGGTGACGCGGAAGGTTTCACCTTCGTTAAAACCAGTGGTATCAACAGTGTAGGAATCGGAGGAAACGACCTTATCGCCGTACTTGACAGTGATGTCTTTGTTGAAAGTCAGACCTTCGGACTGGCTATCGTGGAACACCAGCTTGTAGGTCTTATATGCCGCAAAATCAGCGGCGTCGGTCGGCAGAGTGGCGGTCAGCTGGAACGGAACCTTGTCGTTCACATCATAGTCGGCGGAATCCTGCCAATCAGAAGTGCTTCCATCGGAATCGTTGGTGTCCTGGACCTTCTTTTCGACAGAAGGCTGATTGGCCTTACGCTCGATTTCCTGGTTGCCAACAACCTTGACGATGAACAGCGTGGCTGCATCATTCTTGCCTGCAGTGGAATCCTTGTCCTTGAACAGGTAGTAGCCCGGTTCAGCAGACAGCGGAGCATCCTTGGAGACGGAACCATACACAGTGGTCAGATTGGCGAAAGCCTGGATTGCCTTCAGCTTGGCAGTGTCATCCGCATATGTACCAGTAGCAATCTTTTCGGCAGCCTGAGCAGCAGTCAGATCAGCACCGTTAGTGCCGGCCGCATTCTTTTCCTTGAAGTCGGAACCAGCAGTGATATTGCTGAGCACTGTTCCAGCATCATTCAGATCGCCCTTGAAGATCTGGTATGCATCATAGGTGTGAGTATCAGTCTCGGGGACAGTGATCTGATACTTCGTAGCGGTAGTCTCCTCGGCGGTTGCGCTGGCTGCGCCGGCGAAACCGGCGACGGCCATTGCCGCGGTGGCTGCCACAGCGACGAGGCCCTTGAGAACCTTGTTCATTGTTCTCCCTTTCTTTCTTGTTTGAAATCTTGAATCTTCAGTTATGTGTGTTCAGTTATTGCCTAGTGGGCATTGGGTCGCTACGCTACGGTCCAGTCCCCCTTCTCCTAGACGAGTTCATCATTGCCGCCTCCTGACCTTGAGGGCCATTCCAGCCGCAACAACACCTATCAACGCAGCCACCAAAGCCGCCGCGTAAATCCAATAATCGCCAACGCCACCAGTCCCCGGCAGAATCACACCCGGCTTGTTCTTGATGCCGTTAACCGAGAATGTGAACACGGAAGAGTCGTATTCCACATCGGAAGTCGTGAAGGCGCCAGTAGTATCGCCGGTCTTCGACTCGACACTGTTCGACTTCCACGTGCCGGTACCGTCAGTATCGGCAGTCGGACCGAACGTGAACGTGCGAACAGTGGAATCGACATCGTAACCGTCAGGCGCCTTGGTCTCGACAAGCGTGTACGTGCCCCACTCCAAGCCTTCCAGCTTGAACTGGCCTTCGACCGGGTCCACGTCGTAGATTGTCTGGCCGTCAGCAGGAGCGGAGCAAGTCTTGCCCTCTCTCAGCTTGCAGTCGGTAATCGTAATCGACAGCTGCTTGTCTTCAGCAATGCCGGTGTATTCAGCCTTGCCGTCAGTATTCCATACGAAGTTTGCAGTCTTCGTCAGCTTCCACTCCGAACCGCCAAGCTTCTTATTGTTCTGAGAATCCGAGGAAACCTTGTTCCACGAAATCGCACCAGTATTGCGAGCATTCGGAATCTCGTTGCCGGCAATTGCATTCTCCGAAGCATCGGTGATGGTAACCGTGCCATTCGCAATCTTCACCGTATACGAACCGCCAGCGGTGTAACCGTTCGGCGCGACCGTTTCAGTCAACGTGTACGTGCCATCCGCAAGGTCAATTACCTTGAAATAGCCGGCCCGAGTATCCATATCGCACTTGCCCTGGGCGTCGCCGCATGCATAGACAGTGGCAGCAGCAGTATTGGAACTACCATCATTGATTGCGGTGACAGCAGTCCGAGTACGCAGTACCGCCGCAGACACGCTTGCCTTCGATTTGGCAGCAGATTGAGATGCCACTTGGCAAGCGCTAGGTTTGCCAATCTGCTTGTCAGCATTGGTATTCACGTACATGTCGGCGTAAGTGCCACCCCAGAATTGGAATGGACTATTACCGCCACCATTCGAGCCGTTGCTGTTGTACCACTGCGTGTTATCAATGCCATCGCCATTCCGGAAATAATAGCCGTGGCCTGACACGACTTCACTCTTCGGAATGCTGGCCACCACGTAGCCATTGCAGCCAGAAGCTTCTGTCATCTGAACCGCCGGCCAATTCGTGCCAGTCTTCGGCTGATAATACAGGTAATAATTATCCCAGTTAACGGTGGACTTCCTGAAGTACACGTTGATGACGGAATCATCCTTCACCGTGACGGTGACGGAAGCCATGGCACCGGAAGTAGTTTTCGCGGTGATTGTGACCGTACCAGCTTTGAGACCAGTAACCTTACCACCCTGATCCACCCTGGCAACGCTGGTGTTACCGCTGGTCCACGAGTTGACCGTACCGGCATCCGAACTCAGAACGGCAGTCAAAGTGATCGTCTCACCAATACCGACTTGCGTGTCTCCACCGATAGTGACAGAACCAGTCGTAGTGCTTCCGCCACCCGTGCTACAGCCGGAGGGGGCAGTGAAGGTTGCTGCATGATTCGTTACAGTAACCACTGAATGTTCGGCGTCAACCGAAAAATCATTGCTGGAAGTATTTTTATACCAATTATTGTTCGAATCATGGAACAGGAACGTCAACTTTTGCAGGCCGGCATTTGGAACCGTCGCTGTCAGCCAATTTGCACAATTTGAAGCAGTGGTCAACACTACATCAGGGTTGTCAGAGGTTCCAGAAAATGAACCGTCACCGATTTTAAAGTGCAAGTAAGTGCTTCCACTCGAATATCCATTCGCTTGGAAGTAGAACGTAGTGGTGTTCTTTGTATCTGCAGGCGCACCAGTAACACTGACGCTTACCGTCGCACACTTCGAACTATCCGCAACGGAGCATGCGGTAATCGTGGTAGAACCGTTCTTCAAACCGAGCACTGTGCCATCGATCACTGAGGCAACAGCTGAATCGGCGCTACTCCACTTGACGGCCCGGGGAACACCATCTGTCGCACCTTGCGCATCTTTTACAGTTGCCGTCAAGTCAATGGCTACATTGTAAGTAAGATCAACCGAAGGCGTAGAGATTCACCATTATGCTGAATCTCTACGCTATAAACTGCTTTGGTGGAATCGGTAATTTGATACGCTTCGCTAGAATCCTGCTTCTGTAATTGCCATTCTGAGCCGGATAGCGTCTTGCCGTCGGCGACACCGTCGACCTTCGACCATTCCAGCGCGGTACCTTCCTTCTCGTTGATGATCGCGTTAGAACCAGTCAGCTTCTTATTCGCATTACTGCCGGAGACTTCATTACCATCGGCATCATACACGTGCGCAATATCCGTGTAAGTGCCTTCATCATCATCGGTATTGATCTGATAGATATACGGATTAACCTTCGTGTATTCAGTGCTATTGGTGGCGAACTCTTTCACGAAATACTTGGCGCTCTTGGCGACGCCTTCGAACTTGATAGTGCCATTATCCCCGTCATCGCCATCGGTGAACTCACCGTCAGTGACGGTGCCCAAGAAAGGCGTTCCAGCCTTTGCGGCCCCAAGGGTGCCGTACACCTTCCACGTAGTGCCCTTCAACGATTCTCCGGCGGAGTTCGCTTTATTCCACTGGATGGCCGGGCAGTTAGAGGTCATCTGGCCGTTCCACGGAAGATTGTGGCGCTCCTGGTCCATGTTGAGCACAGAGGCAGTCTTACCTTCCCAGCCGTCACCGGTCTTCTCGTATGCGATTGCGGTCGGGTTGTACATCATGAAGTCCTGACCGACATACACGCGGCCATTGGTGCTCACATGAGATTCGAAACTGCCGTTCGGCACAAGGATGCTGCCAAGCATTGCGGCTGCAGGATCGTCGGTGGTGTTCTTGGATTTTCCGTTGCCGTCACTCTCGCTGTTGCTCTCATTGGCCACGCCGCCGCGAATGGTGACATTGGTAGCGTCCTTGAAGTTCCACATGATCTTCTGAGCCACAGAGGAGTACAACTTGCGGATATCCTCTGATTCCTGTTGAGAGAAGCCACCGCCAATTTCGGTATTCCCCCACCAGAAGCGCCAGCCAGTATGGAAATCAATGTTCTTGCCGGACACATTGATCACGATGGAGGCGTTATCGGGGATACCGACGAATTTAAAATCGACGCCACGATAGCCGGCGGAGGAAAGCTGCTCACTGGTAAGAGAGAACACCTGCGTGGCGGATTCACCGTCGCCGGTGAAGGTGATGAGCTTCTCATTATTCGTTACGTTCTGATTATCGACGGAAGTGAGGTCTTTGCTGTATACGAATTTGAAGCTAATAGGATTCGCCGGGTAATTGTACTTATACCGAATGGCAATATCTTCCGGCGCTGGTTCGGAAGTATTGACAGTACCCGTGTTCTCCAGTTTGGACAAAGGTGTGGAAAGCTTGGCTTTGAGGTTGGTCTCCGTATAGTTCGTGTAATCAGTGCCATTCACATTCTGTAACGGCTGTGGCGCATTGAAGGTAACGTCATCGTTTTTCTCCCAATCGCCTTGTGCGGCCACGATAGAGGAACGATCTGGATTGCTGCTCCACTTGGTCTCATCGCCGGCAATGGAAGCCTTGTATTTGTAGCCTTGAACGGAACTTGCCACAGGCTTGTTATTCCCGTCCCACTGCGCATAGCTCTGACCGACGAAGCCACCCTTGCCATATGCACCGACATTGCCTTGTACACCGCCCGAAGAAAGGCTGCTAATACCGGAGTTCACACCACCACCAATCGCAAGCACTGTTTTTTCATCACTAGGGCGGAACTGCGAACCAAAACCGACTGTGCCCCAGCGGAATCCTGCACTATTGTATGTGCCGTTAGCATCCGGAGCCTTCCATGAATCCTTCAACGGCTTCATAACCAGCTTGCCGTTGATCACGGTGAGGCCCTCAGCCTCCACTGCGTACGAACCATCAACGTCATTCTCGTACTTGAGATTCTCGTTATTGTTCACGTTTTTGCCAACGTAAAAATCTCGACCTACATAGGTAGCCACACCCGTATCCTCGTTGGCATTGCCGATGACATCACCCAATGTGTAGGAGGTCGGCGTGCACTCGGAACCATCCGCCAAGCTGCTTTCATCAGCCTTGGCGCTGTAGGTGGGGAGCAATGAGGTGACGGTGACAGTGGCCATCATGGCTACCGCTATGGCGGCGGCGGTCAGGGAGCGGGTACGCGAAAGCGCGCGACCGGTTGCCGATCGCGTTCCTGCATAGTGTCGTGGTGCGTTGCCGGCACCATTACGCCATTGCCTCATCTTGTCCCCTATCCGCAAAGTGTTCACCCTTCTGAGCCCCTCAACTCGAGGGTTGATATCCTTTGCATAATGCCGTTATCACTTCTGTTTTACGTATAGCTTCTGCGCTGTTCCCATCTCCGGCAACACAGCCGGAAACCTCTGTTTTCCCTTTTTCTCTGACCCACGGTTTGCTATGATAAACTTTGCAGTTATGAAAACAAAATGAAACAGAAAGAACCCACACCCCCTCCCCCGATACGTTTTTTCGTCCCCTCTCACGGGGACAACGCTTTAAAGCCTGATATTCAACGGTTTGTCAACGATTGCAAAATCAAAAAACACATGCTGATCATTGAATGAAATTCATCATTCATCAGCCCCCGATTGGCGTGTCATGAAACACATCACTGCAAATTGTTTCATTTTTTTCCTGAAACGTATGCCACACACCGTGACTACAGTGGGAGGTATCCCTTATCAATCCACCCCAGGCCATCACAATCAGCCCGTCGGCATTGACGGGCTGCGGAAGGACAATGAGACTCGGCTCTCAGCGGCCAGTGCCGTACACGGAATCAGTGCCACGCAGCACAAGCTGTGCACGCACGATCTCATACGGATTTTCGAGCGGCTCGCCTTCGATGAGCTTCATGGCCTTTTGTGCGGCCGCGCGACCCATCGCATACGGATCCTGGCGCATGGTGGTCAGGCTCACAGTGTCGGCGTACGGCGAATCGTCGAAGCCGATAATCGAGTAATCAGAAGGCGTGTGGTGGCCGTAACGTTCCAAACGCAACACCAGCGGAATCGCCATCATATCCATCTGGCAGCAGATCGCGTCCGGGAACTCGTCCAACGCAAGCAGCGCGGTCAACGCCGAGTCGGCGAAGGTCTTGCCACGCGGCACAGAGACGACGCGCCACTTGAAGTCATGGGAGGCCTCCATCGTCTTGCAGGCGCGGACGAAGCCCTGTCCTCGCGCATCGATGGAGGAATTAATGGAATCGACCGCATCGGAGCACACGTACACGATATTCTTGTGCCCCAGATTGATCAGATGCTGGGCGGCGGTGAACATGCCGTCCTCATCGTCGATGGAGATGGTGGCGTCGAAGCCGTTTTGCGTCGGCGTATTGATGCCGATGATCGGCACGTGGATGCGCTTGAGCTGCTGGATTTCCTTCGGATCCACGCCGAACGACGTCACGAATACGGCGTCCACGTTGCGGCGGACCGGCAGATTCGTGAAGAAGTCGCGGCGGTTTTCGGCGGTGTCGACATGCTGGAACAGCGATACGTCATACCCGGCATTATGCATGACGGATTCGATTCCAGCGAACACTTCCGTATTGAACCAGCTAGTGATCTCTTCATTCATCAGCATCGCCACACGGTACGATTGGCCGGATTTCAGCGACGTGGCGGAACGGGAGATGTTGAAATCAAGCTTGTCCGCCGTTTCCAGCACCTTGCGGCGCGTACGTTCGGACACCAGTTCCGGCCGCGTGAACGCGCGCGACACCGTGGAAATCGACACACCCGCGGCCTTGGCCACCTCGCGAATGCCTGCTCTATCCATCTCTCAACCCCTTTGCGGTTCCAGCATCATAATCACAAACGTTTCCAACCTTGGAAACACTCGCTTGAGCGGCGATGCTCTCTCAATCTGTTTCTATCATACTGCGAACGTTGTCAAAAATCACGCCAGTGTTGCACAAATCGCACAAATTATCAAAATAACCGGGTAAACCGCGTAAAAAGCCCATTTCGTCCACTGATGCTTATAGCCCAGCTTGCCGTTGTAGTAGTGCACGAACGCCACGCCCACGCCCGGCGCGATCATCATCACGGCGCCGAACAGGCCAGCGGTGAACATCATCGAATTCTCATACTGGCGCATCAGAGCGAAAATCAGCACGAAGCCAAGCGTCACCGAACCGATGCTCATCATGTGCTGGCGTAGGCCGATACGCAGCAGCAGGTCCCACAGCAGACCAATCACCACCAGTCCGACCGACAACAGCACCTTCATGGCCTTCTGATAGCGCGACGCCACCCAGTCGAGCGCGGCAAGCACAACAAACGCAACGAACAGGCCGAAAACGGGATTCTGCGAGCCCAGGTCGAAAGCCTTATGCGATGTGGCGAGGTCGTACGGCACCTCGCACACCACGGCGAGAGTGAACAGCTGCAGGCCGTACGCGACCCGGCTGTGCGTTTCACGGAAACCCTGCACCAGCAGCCACGCGTAGATCGGAATGGCGAACCAGGACACCACTTCGCTCAGGACCATCGCCGTCAGCGACGTCATATTGTTGGTATCGGAGCCGAAGAACAGCGGCACGATGGTGGTGCTGCCGGCGGACAAGGCCAACGCCACCGCGCCGATGACCTTAAGTTGGAACACCGTCAGTCCGCGACGCTTTTTCCTGTTGCGGCGAGCGCCGCCGAATCCGATTTGGTCGGTCGAATCGGTTCGAGCTCCCTGCTCGGCATAGCCTTCCATATGTCCTCCTATTGCGATTTTTCCGCGCGTCGCACGTGGCACGTGCACCTTACGCACGCCTTACGCACGTATGCCTTTTACGACTTGCGACTTTTCCTTGCGACTTTCCCGCACGCCACAGCGGCTTCCCGCACGTCCCATGCGATTTAAGCTCAGCGCCCACCGCGCGCCTTATGCGTCCAGCACGAATTTCAGCAGCCCGTCGTAGTCGGCTCCGGTAAACGAACATACCGCATGCTCTGACGCCGCCGGATCATTGGCGGGCGAAATCTCCGTGCGGAAATACGCGGCATCAAGTCCCGCGGCATTGGCGCCGATGATGTCGTTGCGTTCGTCGTTGCCCACCATGAGCGCATGCTTGGCGGTCACGAATTCACGGTCGAGCGCCAGCATGTACAGGTCGCGTGCGGGCTTGCGGATTTTCTCTTCACTGGAGATGATCACGTCGTCCAGTACGCTGGCAAGGCCGGTCTCTTCCAGTTCGGGGCGTGTGTAGCAGGCCTGCGCGTTGCTCAGCAGCGCCACGACCATGCCGGCGTCCTGCAGTTGTTCGATCATGTCGAGCGCGCCGGGGTACAGCCGGAACAGGCTGGTGCTGCCTTGGCGGAACGCCCATGCGGCTTTCAGCGCGGCCTGCGGTAGCGCGAGTTTCTTTTCCGCTTCCTCGCTGCGATTCATGAGCAGGGACCGGTAGACCGGCAGGATGTCGAATTCGTCCCACCCGTTGCGAACGATTGCACGGTCGGCTTGGTGGACCATTTCGCGGGCTTCGAGCTTTTCGAACTGGTCGCGCATCACGTCGACGGATTCGTACTGCGCGCCCAATTCGGTCACGCAATCGTACAGCGCCTGCCATGCGGCCTCGCTCTGCTCATCGGTACGAATGTCGATCAGCGTTCCGTACAGGTCGAAAAACACCACCTCGTACCGCGGATTGCGCGCTCCGATTCCCACTGTCGTATCCTTTCTGGTTTTCCGGCCCCATTGCCGTATCGGTTACGGCGACCGCAGCTTTGCGGTCGCCGTTTTGTAGCTTCCCTACTGAGGGTATTACTGCAACCGCCAGATTGCAAACGTATGCGGTGGAACAATCAAATAATCGCCATCACCTGCGCTCACATTGCCTTCCATCGGACTGACGGACGAGCCGAGACCACACCAGTATCTCCGTATTCCGCCAATCGGTTCCAAACCCGTTACGGCCACGTCAATAACGCCGACGTGTCTGCCTGGATTGGCGGCCATCAGATAATCGCCGACGCGGAACACGAGTTCGTCGCCTTCCGTATCGACGATATTGCGATTGCCGTCGAACCACTGTGGATCAGACTTGCGCAATGCAATCAACTTCGCGTAATACTCAATCAAATCGCGCTTCTGCCATGCACGGTTCCAATCGAGCCAGTTAAGCTCTTTGGCGGAATCGTAAGAATCAGAGCTGCCGAATTTGGTACGTGCGAACTCCTCGCCGGACAGCATGAACGGGATGCCAGCGGAGGTAAGCGTGATACCCACAGCCAGCTTGTTGGCGTCCATCACGTCGGTCAGCGCGGCCGCAATCTGCGGACCGACACCGGCCAGCCCTTCCGCCGAGAAATCGGCGTCATACATGACTTTTGGCACATCCACGGTATTTTCGTTAACGCCTTCGGCCACGGTGCTGCCCAACGAACCAGCCGCAAAGCTCGCGCACAACTTGTCCCACAGCGTGAGGTCGTCGTGCGCGGACACGTATTGAATGACCTGGCCTGCCACTCCTTCCGAATGTTTGCCGCGACGCCACGCGTTCACGGCCTCACGCGCAGCCGCTACGTTCTCGTGCATGCCACCGTTCACATAACCCGGGCGGTCCGAGAAGAACACATGGCCCTTGATGGTGTCTCGCGTGGTGTCGCAGAAGTGGCCGATGCGACTGTCAAGCTTCGACAGGCCTGACTTGTCAGCCAGCACGGTGTCGCTGGGCAGCGGCGCGGTGGCGCCCGCGGACCACGGTTCGCCGTACATGAGAATGTCGCGTCCACGGCCGGGAATCTCATCCAGAGCAGCACGCACGGCATTCATGGTGTCCACGTCAATCAGACCCATCAGGTCGAAACGGAAGCCGTCTATATGGTATTCGCGCGCCCAGAACGTCACGGATTCCACGATGAACCGGCGGAACATCTTACGTTCGGTGGCCATGTCGCAGCCGCAGCCGGAGCCGTTGGCGAACGCCCCGTTGGGCTTGCGGCGCAGGAAGTATTTCGGCACCGTACGTTCGAACCAATTGTCGGTGGAGAACATGTGGTTGTAAACCACATCCATGATCACCTTGATGCCCGCACTGTGCAGCGCCTGCACCATCTGCTTGACTTCGCGGATTCGTGTGGTGCCGTCGAACGGATTGGTGGAGTACGAGCCTTCCGGCACATTGTAATTGATCGGATCGTAGCCCCAGTTATAGCGGTCGCAGGTCGTTTCGTCCACTGAACCGAAGTCGTAAATCGGCATCAGCTGCACTGCAGTGACACCAAGCTTCTTCAGGTACGCAAGGCCGGTCGGAAAGTCGGGATGGCCTTCCAACGACGTACCGTCATCGGTGAACGCAAGATACTTGCCGCGGTGCGATTCGGGGAAACCGCCGGCGGGATCATTGCTGAAATCGCCCACATGGGTTTCCCAGACCACCGTCTGCGCAAGCGGCACGTCCGGCATATGGTCGCGGTACCAACCATCCGGATTGGTGCGGCTGAAGTCCACGACCATGCTGCGCCGGCCGTTCACACCGGCCCGCGCGCCCACGGATCGGCGACGCGGTCCACGGAACCGCAATCGCGTTCAATCAAAAAGTCGTAATACACGCCGTGCTTGTTGTCGGCGAAATCGTACGTCCAGGAACCGTCGGTTTCAGGACGCATCAGGTACTGTCCGATCAAAGCGTCGCCGTCTTCCCCCATGGAGCCGCGCATGAACAGTCGCAGTGTCACCTTCTTGGCAGAAGGCGCCCAGAGAGCAAACTGGGTGCCGGTTTCAGTAACCACGGCACCCAGCGGCCGTTCCAGACACAGCGGGAACGGTTCGGCGACGCTCGTATTCGGCTGTGCGAAGCTGTCTACGAGCGTCATATCCTTTGCCTTTCTTTAGCCCTTCACGGAGCCCGACATGGACTCCTGATAGAAGCGCTGCATCACAATGAACAGGATGGCGATCGGAACGGAGATCACGACCGCGGCCGCAGCGAAGCGGGCAAACCAGTTCTGGATATATTCCTTCTGCAGCATGAGCCACAGGCCCAATGCCACGGTGTAGTTGGATTGCGTACGGCAGATCACCTTGGCCATGACAAAGTCGAGCCACGGGGTCAGGAAGCCGATGATGGCCTGGTAGACGATCATGGGCTTGCAGATCGGGATGATGATCTTATGGAACACCTGGAAACGGGTGCAACCGTCGAGCAGGGCGGCTTCGTCCAGCGAGGTCGGAATGGTGTCCATATAGCCCTTCATCACGTAGAAGCCAGCGCCGGAACCGGCGGAGTACACGAGAATCAACGCCACGGTAGTCATGGTGCCGCTTGACAGGCCCAAGGCCTTCAAGATGAAGTAGATGGCGGTGACGGCCATGATACCCGGGAACATGCCAAGAATCAGCACAACGTTCATGAAAGTCTTGCGCACACGGAAACGCATACGGCTCATGCAGTATGCCACGGAGAGCACGAAGACCAGAGAAATCGCACAGGTGAAGCAGGCGATGATGAACGTGGTGCCGAACATCTTCGGGAAGTCCAGCACGTTGCGGTCGGTGAACAGCACCTTGTAGTTGTCCAGCGTCCACTCTTTCGGGAAGAAGGAGCTGGTGTACGGGGCGGTGTTCTTGTTGAACGACTCCGCGAACACCCACACGATCGGGACAAGCCAGATGACGGCCAGAACGGCCAGGAACAGGTGTGAGAACACGTCGCCTGTGATGCGGCGGATCTTCTGGTCGTGCAGAAGGCCGTGGCTTTCCACTTTGGCTACGGAATGCTTGTTGCTCATCGGAATGCCTCCTCGTTCTTATAGGAGCCGGAATTGCGGTAGGTGATCAGCGAGACGATGGCCAACACAATGAAGGTCATGATGCCGATCACGGCACCGAGGTTGTAGTCCTGCTTATCCACGGTCAGCTTGTACAGCCAGGTGATAAGCAGATCGGTGGAGCCTGCGGAATCGCCCAGCGGGGTAGGATCGCCGCCGGACAGCAGGTAGATGACGTTGAAGTTGTTCACATTGCCGGTGAAGGTGGTGATCAGATACGGAGTGAGCACGAAGATGATGTACGGCATGGTGATCTTGGTGAAGATCTGCCACCAGTTGGCACCGTCGATCTTCGCCGCTTCGTACTGGTCGGCCGGAATGTTCTGCAGAATACCAGTAATCTGCATGATGGTGTACGGAATACCGACCCACAGGTTGATGACGATTACGGTGACACGGGCCCAAGTGGCGTCGGTGAAGAACGGCAGCGGGCCGTCAATCCAACCCCACGTCTGCAGCATGCGGTTCACCGCACCCTGCGGCTGGAGCATGGTGTGCATGACCAACAGGGACACGAACTGCGGCACGGCGATGGACATGGAGAAGCATGCGCGCCAGAAACCCTTGAAGTGGGTGGTCTTGCGGTTGATGATCATGACCACGAACATGCCGAAGAAGAAGTTCAGGAAAGTGGCGAAGAAGGCCCAGACCAATGTCCACACCAGCACACGTCCGAACAGTACGGCGTTAACGGTGCCGCCGCTGTTGGAGAAAACCTTGGCGAAGTTCTCAAAGCCGACCCAGTGGAACAGCACGAGGTGATTGTGGTCATAGCTGGTGAATGCCATTGAAATCATGAAGATCAACGGCAGCACGGTGAACACGGCGATGCCCAGCGTGGGCAGGAACATCAGCAGAACGTGCGCCTTGGCATCGAGCAGCTCACGGACATCGTCCATGAAGCTCGGAGCCTTGCCGTTCTCCTCGAGCAGCACCTGGGACTTGTATGCAGAGCGCACGGACATGACCCACAGGCCGATGAAGGCAGCGGTGATAACCAGAGTGGCGACACCGTACAACAGGATGACCATGGAACGGTCAGGCTCGGTGTAGACCCAGAAGCCGTCGACCAGCTTCTTGCCGCCTGCATTGGTGCCCAAGGTCGGCAACTTGGAAAGATAGTCCACGCCATTGATTGCCATGAACACGAAGTATGCGATTTCCAGCGCCAGCATGGCAATGCCCTTGACATACTGCTTGCGCACGATATTGCCAAGACCAAACACCACTGCGGAAAGCTTAGTGAACAGGTCACCACGCCGGAACGCCGCCCACCGGCGCGACATGCACGTGATCCTCGATCTCGTGCCAGGCCACACCAGCGAGGAACACGAGTGGTTCCACCGCAGTTGCAAGGTCGAACGAAACAATTATTCCGACCGCTACATCTGGACAGACTCATGGATCTCCGGTAGCGACGGACTGCCATTCATCGGCGGCGAATCGCCCCGCAACGGTACCTACATCTTGAACTTCTTCAAATGCCAGCCGGCGCTCAACTACGGTTTCGCGCACCCCGAACGTAGCTGGCAGAAGCCAGCCCTTGGTCCGGACGCGAAGGCCACTTGCGACGCGATGGTGGACGTCATGCGGTTCTGGCTTTCCCGTGGCGCAGACGGCTTCCGCGTGGATATGGCCGACAGCCTCGTCAAAAAGGACGATGAGGGCAAGCCTTACACCATCCGCACCTGGCAGTACATGTTCGCCCGGATCCGCCCGGCCTTCCCCGAAGCCGCGTTCGTTTCGGAATGGGGACGGCCAGAGGAGTCGATGGCCGCCGGCTTCGACATGGATTTCTATCTCGATTGGCGTTGGGACGGCGTTCCCAACGGCTACAACATGCTGTTGCGCAACGTGGACGACCCGTTGAGCCGCAAGGGCGACAAGAGCTATTTCAACGCCGATTCCGGCACGCCGATCAGCGAATTCCTGGACGAGTACGAGCCGCGTCTGCGCGAAGCGGAAACGGCCGACGGAAATTTTAATTTCATCACCTGCAACCACGACACCGCACGCGTGGCGCCGCGACTGTCGCAGCGCGAAATCGCCCTGGCATACTGCACGCTGTTCGCGATGCCGGGCGTGCCGTTCCTGTATTACGGCGACGAAATCGGCATGCGATACCGCGCACTGCCCGGCAAAGAAGGCGGCTACGTGCGCACCGGTTCGCGCACACCGATGCAGTGGGGTGCGAACGACGCATCCGGAGCACTTCACGTGTCCGATTCTGCAGAATCGGACACTTGGGATGGCGATGTGACCGGTGGCAGCTACCTGCCCGCCGACCCGTCCGCCGACGCCCCGACCGCCGCCGCACAGCAGGCCGACGCCGAATCACTGTGGCATACGGTGCGCTCCATACTCCACGTCAAGAGGGAATGCGACGCCTTGCGGTCGGGGGCTACGTTCCATGCAATCGAACGCGATAGAGTGTTCGTTTTCGAGCGTTCCACCCACCTGCAGAAGCTGATCATAGCCGTCAATCCAAGCCGCGATTGCAAAGCTTTGCAGTTACCAGATGGTAGTTATCGGACGATTTTCAGCATCGGCGAAAACGAAATTAGCGGCACTTCGCTGCGCCTAGGTCTGCAAAGCTTTGCAATTCTCGAAGCCGAGTAGCAGACGAGCAATGCCCCGTTGAAATAATCGTTTGCAATGCGGAGCGCTGCGCCTTCGTATTGCAAACGATAGTCAATATGGAAAAACAATTCCGGTTATCTATATTCCTGAAATTAGAGCAAAATCGCAATATAGCAACACTCTCTTACCGCAAAACACGCTTTGAAAACGATATCATACCGTGATATAGTTATCTTTGGTGCGGATGCCACCAGCATCGAAGCTGCGGCAATCGCAAGCAATGTAGCATGTCAGCCGTCACAAACGGCGCGGAAAGAAGGGACCTATGACACAGACCCAGCAGACCGAAAGCGCAGAACGCATCGCACGGCCTCTTATCCAGCTCGCCAAGCTCAATGGCATTTCCACGTCGTATATCGACCAGCTCGGCACCTATGTGGAAATCCGCGACGAAGTGCTCGTCTCCGTATTGGCCGCACTCGGCGTGGACGCATCCAGCGACGAAGCGATCACCGTCTCCTATGCGGCGACCCAGCAGCGCATCGCAGACACACTTGTTGAGCCGACCGTCGTGAAGTTCATCGGCAAGGAAGCCGTCACGCCAATCCGCGCGAAAGGAAACGACGTGGCGCTGAAGCTGACGTTGGAAGACGGCACGGAATATGCGGGCGATCTGACCGCGTATCTGACGGGCTCGAACGCAGATGACGGCTCGCTGCAACTGACGCTGCCGGACGATATTCCCGCCGGCTACCACACGCTGGCCGTCGATGCCGGCCCGCTGCACGCCGAAGCCGCGCTGATCTGCGCACCGGCACGCATCGAACTGCCGCCAGCAGTAGCGGAAAAGCAACGTTGGGGCTGGATGGCACAGATGTATTCCATCCGTTCCGCTGAATCCTGGGGCGTGGGCGACTATGGCGATCTGAAGCTGCTGCTGTCCGACGCGGCAACGAAATCGCATGCCGATTTCATGCTTATCAACCCGATTCACGCCACCGCGCCGGTGCCGCCGCTGGAGCCGTCGCCGTATCTTCCCGAATCGCGTCGTTTTCTCAATGTGACGTACATCCGTCCGCAGGATATCGCTGAATATGCGGAACTCAACGAGGCGGACCAGGCCGAAGTGGCGCGTCTGCACGCGGAAGTCTCGCCAGCCAACGACAGTATCGAGCCGCTCGACATCAATTCCGCTTGGTGGCACAAGCGCCAGGCGCTGCAGCTTGTGTACAACGTACCGCGTTCCGTCGAGCGTCAGGCCGCGTTCGACGCGTTCAAGGAGGCCGCGGGTCCGGATCTGCGCGCGTTCGCCGCATGGTCGGTGGCGTTCCAGGTGTGGGGCGCGCCGTGGGAAGGCACGTGGTTCAAGGACACGAACCGCGATTCGCCTGAAGTGGTGGAGCTCATGCGCGAGCACGCCGATATGGCCGATTTCGAATGCTGGCTGCAGTGGATCGCCGACGAGCAGGTGACAGCCGCGCAGAACGCCGCCCGTGACAGCGGTATGGCACTCGGCCTCATGCAGGATATGGCCGTGGGCGTGCACTCGCTCGGCGCGGACGTGTGGTGGAATCCGGAACGTTTCGCAGTAGGCAGCGTAACCGTGGGCTGCCCACCGGACTTCTACAACCAGCAGGGTCAGGATTGGGGCCAGCCGCCGTTCAATCCGAATTATCTGGCCAAAACTGGTTATGGCGTGTACCGCGAGATGGTGCACAACATGTTCTCGCACGCGGGCGCGGTGCGCATCGACCATGTACTCGGCCTATTCCGTCTGTGGTGGATTCCGCAGGGCGAAGGCGCGCGCGGTGGCGCGTACGTTACGTACGACTATGAGGCGATGATCGCGATCCTGACCATTGAAGCGTCCCGCGTGAACGGTTTGGTGGTCGGCGAGGATCTGGGCACCGTGCCTGATTACGTACGCACGGTACTCGGCGAGCACGGACTGCTGGGCTGCATGGTGGAATGGTTCGCCCGCGTGGACGACTCCCCCAACGCCGGCGACCCGTACGCCGATCCGTCCACGTACCGCAAGTACGCGCTGGCTTCCGTCACCACGCACGACCTGCCGCCGACCGCCGGCTACCTGCAGTTCGAGCACGTCAAGCTGCGCGAACAGCTGCACCTGCTGTCCGGCCCGGTCGAGGAGTTCCAGGCTTCCGCCACCGCCGAACGCGACGCGATGATGGACCGTCTCGTGGAGTCCGGCCTGATCACGCCGGAAGTGGCGGGCGATGTGGAAGGCCACATCCAGGAAATCGTCGAGGCGATGCACAAGATGCTGCTCAAGTCGCCGTCCGTGCTGCTGCAGGCCGCGCTGGTGGATGGCGTGGGCGAGACGCGCACGCAGAACCAGCCGGGCACGTCCAGTGAATACTCCAACTGGCGTGTGCCGCTGGCAGGCCCGGACCTCAAGGTGGTGCACACCGATGAGGTGTTCGATCTGCCGCGCGTGCAATCGCTTGCCGCCATCATGAACGGCGAGAAGTAGCGTTTAGACTTACCATTCCCCTTTCCTTACAAACCAAAATTCCGGTCCTCCTTGTGGAGGGCCGGAATTTTTCATATACGCAAGGCGATTTGGGAGCGGTTAGGCCGCCTGAGAACAATCGCAACCTCAGCCAGCAGTGCAACGGCCAGGTTCAGCGGTCGATCAGCCCAGCAGCAGCCAGACTGAGGCGTCGCTATCCAGCTTGCCGTCGTCCGTCAACGGCACGGAATTTGCGATGGCGACCGCATCGTCCGGCAGGGCGATCGGCTCGTCGCCGAAATTGGTGACGGACAGGAATCGACGGCCTTCCGTGGCCGGACGCGAGTAGGCGACCACCGTATCGCCCATGTCCAGCAGGTCGGCGGACGTGTCTCCGGTCGCCGTCAGCACCGTCTGTCGCAACTGCAACAGCTTGCGGTACAAGTGCAGCATGGAACCGTTGTCATCGGCCTCGACGTCGGCCGCGAAATCCTTGAACCAGGCCGGCTGCGGCAGGTGCGCGTCGGCGGAATCGCCCTGCTCCGGGCCGAAACCGAACGTGCCGCCGGTGATGAAGTCCGGGCTCCACGAAGCCGGTTCGCCGCAATCGGCAGCCTTCCACGGCATCGGTGCACGGCAGCCGTCACGACCCTTGTCGGTGAAGTTGCGACGGGTGTTGAACGGCGTCGGATCCTCAAGACGATCCCACGGAATGTTCGCCACTTCGAACAGGCCCAGTTCCTCGCCCTGATACACGTAGGCGGAACCCGGCAGGCCCAGTTCCATCAGCGCGGCTGCGCGGGCGCGACGGGTGCCGAGCTCACGATTCTCGCGGTAGGTCTCTCCGTCACGCAACAGCCAATCGTGCGCCAGCTGGTGGTACGGAGCGTCCTTCACCTGCGGCAGACCGAAACGCGACGGACTGCGCGGCACATCGTGGTTGTTCATAACCCACGTCGTGGTGGAACCGTGCGTTTCCTCGGCGGCGCGCAAGCCGTCAGCAATGGCCGTACGGAACTCGTCGGCGAACCAGTTGGCTTCGGCGAACTCGAAATTGAACACCTGGCCGAGCTCGTCGGTGGACGCGTACAGATGCTGCGATTCGGCCTTCACCCACGCCTCGCCGACGGCGAAACGCGGCGGATTGTACTCGTTGAACACCTGACGCCATTCGCGGTAGATGTCGTGCACTTCCGGACGGTCCCACAGCGGGCTGAACGCGCCGTCCGCCGGCAGCACATGCTGCACCGCGGCCGGATCCATGTCGGCCAGCGGCACGGAATCGAGGTCCTTGGCCAAGCCGTGCGCCACGTCGATGCGGAAGCCGTCGGTTCCGTGGTCGGACCAGAATCGCAATGTCTTCTTGAATTCCTCGTGCACGTCCGGATTCTTCCAATTCAAATCCGGCTGCTCCTTGGCGAACATGTGCAGGTACCACTGGCCGTCGTCGACCTGCTGCCACGCCGGGCCGCCGAACAGCGACTGCCAGTCGTTCGGCGGCAGCTCGCCGTGCTCGCCGCGGCCTTCGCGGAAGATGTAGCGGTCGCGTGCGGCCGAACCGCGGCCGGCGGCGAGCGCCTCGATGAACATCTTGTGCTTGTTGGACGTGTGGTTCGGCACGATGTCGACGATCACCTTGATGCCGGCTTCATGCGCGGCGGCGGCCATCGCGTCGAAATCGGCCATGGTGCCGAGGCGCGGGTCCACGTTGCGGTAGTCGATCACGTCGTAGCCGCCATCGGCCAGGTCGGACGGGTAGAACGGGCTCAGCCAGATCGCGTCGATGCCGAGATTCTTCAGGTAATCCATTTTCTCGGTGACACCGGCGATGTCTCCCAACCCGTCGCCGTTCACGTCTTTGAAGCTGCGCGGGTAGATCTGGTAGACGACGGCTTGCTTCCACCAATCGTCACGCATGTTGTTTGCTGTCATTATGCCCCTTTCGTCTGTGCCTGCAACCGTTGTACCGCTGACAACGATAGCATTGCAGGGCGTCCGCTGCGGGGGCGCGCGGGGCGCGCGGGCAATCGCGTTTCCGTTTGCGCAGACCGGCCGGCGGTGCGATCGTTCGTGCCGTCGTTCGCGCTGCGCAAACCAGCAGATCGTGTCGCCGACCGCACGACCGACCGCGCCACACAAACCGGTCAGCCGCATCGCCGTTCGTACAGCCGAACGCGCCGCACAAACCGACCGACCACACGATCGACCGCACGGCGCAAACCGGCCCGGCCGTATCGCGCAAACCGGCCAATCGCAAGATGGCGTGCGTCGAGTAGAATCGCAAGAAGATCCGACTTGCATACGTTGCCATACGGATGCCATACGAAAGGCGATTATGAAGTTCCTCTCCCCCGATTCCGGCTTTATGCGCGGCCTGAGCGACGCCGTCGACGCGATCTGGATCAACATTCTGATGCTCGTCACCAGCATTCCGATCATCACGATCGGCGCGGCACTGACCGCCGGCCACGACGCCGTCCGTCGCACGCTGTCCGGCGAAGGCACGGCGACGCGCAATTATTTCAAGGCGTTCCGTTCGAATTTTGCGGAATCGACCGGCTATTGGCTGATTTTCGGCACGACCGGCACGCTGTGCGTCTACTCGTGGATCGTGCTGCAGATCACGCCGCTGCTCATTCCGAAATTCGCGTTGACGATTGTGTGGCTCATCGGTTTCGAATGGGTGTGGGCGTTGCAGGCGCGGTTCGAGAACTCGTTCTGGCGCACGCTTGGCAACGCTTTTGTGTTCGGCGTGAGCAACATCGGCCACACGTTGGCATTGGTTGCGATCGACGCGGTGTACGTGGCGCTGCTCGTGGCCAGCTGGGTTTACATGCCGCAGGGCCTGTTCCTGCTGCTCATACTGGGGTATGGCACGATGCTGATGCTGCATTCGCCGATTCTCGAGCATGTCTTCCGCAAGTACATCAGCAAGTAATTAGGCACGAAAAAAGGGACTGATTCGCATCAGTCCCTTAAATTTTTCTGGGTGAAAATCAGCCCTTCACCGCGCCGCCTTCGGCCCTGCAATTAAGGACCGCGCTACGCGCGGGCTCAATGTTACCCTCGCGGCATAGCCGCTCGGGCTGGAGCCTGGGAACAGCGCACTGCGCTGTTCCCTAAGGGCTGATCGAAGATCAGCCCTTAACGGCTCCAGCCATAACACCCTTGACGATGTACTTCTGGCAGATGAGGTAGAAGATGATGATCGGGATGATGGCCATGACCAGGCATGCCATCATGGCGCCCATATCCACGGAACCATAACCGCCCTTCAGATACTGCACCGCCACGGAAATGGTCTTGTACTTGCTCAAATCGAGCGTCAGGTACGGCAGCAGGTAGTCGTTCCAGATCCACATGGCCTGCAGAATGGCCACGGACACAATGGACGGCTTCATGATCGGCACCACGATCTGGAAGAAGATACGCGGCACGGAAGCACCATCGATCATGGCGGATTCTTCCAGCGATTCCGGAATGCCCTTAACCACACCGGTGAAGATGAACACGGCCAGACCAGCGCCGAAGCCCAGATACACGAAGCACAGACCCCACGGGGTGTTGAGCTTGAGCATATCGGCCAGCTTGGAGAGGGTGAACATGACCATCTGGAACGGCACGATCATGTTGAACAGGAACAACGTGTACAGCAGCTTCGCGGCCCAGTTGTTCACGCGGACGATCCACCATGCGCACATCGAGGTGCACACCAGGATCAGCGCCACGGAACCGACCGTGATCAGCAGAGTCCAGCCGAAGCTGGCGAAGAAGTTCGTGGTTTCGAGGCCACGCGTGTAGTTCTCCAGTCCGGCGAACGCCTTGCCGGTCGGAATGGAGAACGCGTTACGGGAGATGTACGCCTTCTGCTTGAAGGAGTTGACGATCACCAGCACGATCGGGAAGATCCATGCCAGCGAGATGACAGTGAACAGCACGGTCCACAGACCGCCGTGCTTGACCTTTTCTCCGGAGATCATGCCTCCACCTCCTTGCTCGTGGTGAGCTTGTTCTGGATAAGCGCCACAATGGCCACCAGGATGAAGAACAGCACTGCCTTCGCCTGGCCGACGCCTTCCCAACCCATACGGCCGTAGAACGTACGGGTGATGTTCATTGCCAGACCTTCAGACATGTTCGACGGAGCGCCGTTGGTCAATGCAAGGTTCTGATCGTACAGCTTGAAGCCGTTGGTGACGCACAGGAACGAGCACACGGTGATCGACGGCATCATCAGCGGAATGATGATCTTGAACATGGTCTGGGTGCCGTTCGCACCGTCCACGGAAGCCGCTTCGAGCACGTCGGTCGGCAGCGACTGCATGCCTGCGATGTAGATAATCATCATATAGCCGATCTGCTGCCAGCACACCAAGATGACCAAGCCCCAGAAGCCGTAGGTTGCGCTATACGTCAACGCGCGGCCCCAGTGAGCGAGAATGCCGTTGAGCAGCAGCATCCAGATGTAGCCCAGGATAATGCCACCGATGAGGTTCGGCATGAAGAACACCGAACGGAAGATGTTGGAGCCCTTGATGGCCTTGGTCAGCATGTATGCGATGGCAAACGCAACCACATTGATCACAACCGTAGTGACAATGGTCAGCGCCGTCGAGAAACCTAACGCATGCAGGAATTCCTTATCCGCAAGTGCCTTCTGATAGTTTTTAAGTCCAATGAATTCCGAGTCAGTCACAGTTGTGAACTTGCAGAAACTCAAATACACACCCATGATGAACGGGATTACAAACCCGATGATAAATGCAGCGAACGTCGGTAGCGCAAACAGAGCCCACCACTTTCGTATCGCTTTGCCGGCCATGCTGATCATAGCTTGCCTGCTTTCTTTCCTCTCCATTCCAACACCGCAGCAACGCGGCATGGAAAACCAACTACCCCAAATCGGCGAATCACTGCATTGTTTTTCGCCTTTTTAGTTTTTACAGTTGTTATAATAAACAGCGCGACGCGAAATGTCAAACGTTGTCATTTTTACATGTCATAAATCATATATTCTGCATCGTTGTCATAGTATTGACAGCCTGAAAGCATTGTAAATATCAGCCCCGCAACAACTGTGGCACAAATGAAAACGTTTGTAATCCAACTTTTGCAAGAGTGTTTCAATACAGTATGCTGAATATTCAGTAGTTCTACTATACAAGGGGTCACCATGAAAAGCAGCATTCAAGACGTGGCACAACTTGCGCACGTCTCCATTTCAACGGTTTCTCGCTCCTTCACACGTCCCGACCTTGTGTCGAAAGCCACGCGTGACAAAGTCATGAAAGCCGCCGACGAATTAAATTTTTCCATCTCGCGCTCCGCTGCAGCACTCAAAACCGGCCGCGCGCTACGAATCGCGGTGCTGATTTCCGGCCGACTCAATCTGTGGTTCAGTTCGTCCATCATGGAAGGACTGAACGAATCCTTCCATGATGAAGGCTACGACATCTCGATCTATCAGATGTCCAGCGCCGAGGAACGCCGCACGTTCTTCGACATGCTGCCGGTACGCCGCAATGTCGACGCCGTAATCGTCATTTCCTTCGACATCGACAGCAACGAAATCAGGCAACTCAGGTCAGTCGATGTGCCAATCATCGGCATCAATTCGAGCTTGCCGGAAGAGCGCGGCTTCAACGCCGCCGTGCGCATCGATGACAAGCAGGGATCCGAATTGGCCGCACGCCACTTGATAACGCTTGGCCATCGCGATATCGCTTACATCCGTACCGACCGTGAAGTGACGCTGCACTTCAGCGTGCAGGGCCGTTTCGATTCGTTCATGACGTGCTGCAAGTCCAATGGCGTCGAACCGCGCGTGTTCGTTACCGACGAAGGCAAGAACAACATCAGCAAAGTCGTCACGCAGCTGCTCAGCTCGGACCACATGCCCACGGCGATTGCCTGTCAGGAAGACGGCATCGCAATTCCGCTACTGTTCCAGCTGGAACGCAACGGTTTCACAATACCGAACGACATCTCCATCATTGGCTACGACGACAGCACCTACGCTCGCGATCTCGGTTTGACCACCATCCGTCAGACACCGGTCGAGATGGCACACGAGGCGGCCCGTATGACGCTTGCCCTGATTGACAAGCAGCCGCTTGACGAGCCGTTCAAGACGTTTCCCGCACAGCTAATCGTCCGATCGACCACCGCCAGACTGCGTCACTGACGTTTGCCGCACATTGCGCACACGGCAAACGTACGAAACACAGAAAGGCCGTCATCGCAGAACATTGCGATGACGGCCTTCCGTTGTCTCCACAACCGGCTGGGGCGAAGAGAGGAAAGGAAAAATCCTCGACCTCAGCTAGCTTATTCAGTTATTGAATTGCGATTTGCAACTCATGGTGCAACACAATCTCAGTGAACAGCGTCGTACTCAGTCTTCCAACCGTCAACAAACGCGGTCTTGACGGCATCCCAGTCACCGGTACCCTGAGCGTATTCGAGGAGGGCGGAACCAAGCTTGTTCTTCCACTCTTCGGACGGCATCATGGTGAAGTTCCAAGAGACTGCGGTCTTGCCGGAGTTCTGATCATCAACAGCAGCCTGGACCAGCGGATTGTCGGACTTGACGTCGCTGAAGGACTTGAACGGGGTGGTGAAGCCCATGTCGCTGGACAGAGACTTGATGCCAGTCTTGCTGGTGACGACCCACTTCAGGAAGTCCTTGGTGGCCTTCTTATCCGCGTCGGAAGCCTTGGAGTTGATGCACCAGTAGTTCTCGGAACCGGTGGCCAGACCCTGCTTCTCTTCGCCCTTGACGCCGATGTAAATCGGGAGCATGCCGAGGGAGTCGGCCTTCATGCCAGCCTTCTGCAGATCGGTCCATGCCCAAGTGCCGTTCTGATAGAACACAGCCTCGCCGAGGGAGAACTCGGAGGTAGAATCATCACCGGTCTTGGAGCTCAGCTGGGTCGGCTCGGTGGTGGAGTCCTTCAGATACAAATCGAAGATGTTCTTATATTCCGGCAGATAGGTGCCCTTGATGGTCTTCGGCTGCTTGGTGACGTTGTCATCCTTGAACTCATAGTAAAGCGGCAGGTTAGCCAAATGGGTCTTGAAACGCCAGTCGGAGCTGGAATCGAAACCGGCGGAGGTGAACGCGCCCTTGACACCAAGCTGGTCCTTCTTAGCCTGGATGTCATCGGCCACGGCCTTCAAGGTATCGAAGTTGTCGATGTCATCGACGCTCTTGATCTTGGCGCCGTCAGTGGCAATGTACTTGGCCAGCAGATCCTTGTTGTAGATCAGGCCATAAGTCTCCATGGCATACGGAACACCGACGACCTTATCCCCATCCTTGAGGGCGACATCCTTGTTGATAAGCTGCTTGTACGGCTCAGTATCGGACATGTCTTCGGTGTAGGACGACCAGTTCTGGTAGCCGACAGGGCCGTTGACCTGGAACAAGGTCGGAGCCTCGGACTTGGCGATCTCGGACTTCAAAGTCTGTTCGTATGTACCGGAAGCAGCGGTCTGGACCTTGACCTCAACACCAGTTTCCTTGGTGTAATCCTTGGCCAGCTTCTTCCATTCGTCGCTGGATTCCGGCTTGAAGTTAAGGAAGTACACCTTGCCCTTGCCGTTATCGGAACTTGAGCTAGAACCACCGCAAGCAGCCAACGTGCCAACAGACATTGCCGCGATAGCGACCATTCCAACTGCTGCCTTAATAGTACGATTCATCATCGAACCTTTCTCTTCCATTCCTGTTCCCAGCTTCTCGTTGGGAAACAATTTGCGGTATCGCGTCATCACGATTCCTAACAACCACTATTATGCCGCATTCCCCCGATTTTTGCAAACGTAGGCAAAATGAATTCAAAAGTCAGACGTCATACCATCGAAAGAAATCCCGAAAATCATTTATTTTCAATACTTTTAGAGAGCATACTTTTATGCAAGCGTTTGCGACACGCCGCAGCAAAGTGGCAAGTCATGCATGCAATAAAGAGGCGGTTCCAAGGAGGGACCGCCATACTATTCAGCGATATCAAACAGTTCCGTTCAATAATTCAGCAATTCCAATGTTCGATGACATTGTCACCTTTATATTGGCTTAATACACAATAATGCGCAGTGTCCAATCGCAGCAACCGCGCGAAATGCGGATCAACACCGAGCCATTGCGACGTCAAGATACGAAGAACGTGCGCATGCGCCACCAGCAGCACATCGTTTCCAGCGTCGAGCAACGGTTTGACCGTGGCGATCGCCTCACGTGTGCGCGCCGCAGCTTCCTCCACCGTCTCACCCGGACCGTTGTGCACGGGCACCTGCTCGCCGTTCGGCAACGTCTCGACCCAATCGCCCTCCAGTGATTCGGGGAGCGACCGCGGTCCGTCGCGCCACACATCCCAAGCGAAACCGCCCGCCGCGCTCACATCCTGACGCGTACGGCCCTCGGCACGGCCGTAATCCCATTCCGCGATTTCGGGAAGCACCTTAAAATCGCCATATCCGGCCAGCTGCGCCGTCTGCTGGGCTCTGCGCAACGGACTGGCGAACATGCACCCCTGCGCGAAACCCTGGGGAAACGCCTCACGCAACCGTTCGCCGGCGGCACGAGCCTGATCGCAGCCAATGTCAGTCAACGGAATATTGGTGCGGCCGGTGTGCTGTCCGGATTCGCTCCACACGGTCTGCCCGTGACGCAACAGCACCAAGCGGCCAGGGGTGATTGCGGAAGCGGCATTGCCTCCCAGTTGAGTTTCAGTCATGTCTCTACTCTAGCCGACGCAAGCTGCGTTTTCATCCCATTCCGCCACGTGTCCCGCACATATTCCGGCATGTTTTCCGACGCGTTACACTGGTTTCATGAGTGAAATGCCGAATATGGAATCCAGTGCGGACCGCGTGGTGGCGGCCCTGCGCACCGTCGACGAGAAGGTGAATGCGATGCGCGACCAGAGACTGAACGATCCCGATTCATTTGGCGATAAGATTTTCAAGTCCGTCGTGCCCACGTTGGCCGGACTGGTGCTCGGCAAGGCGTTCGAGATGGTGTGGAAGAAAAGCGTCGGCCGCAAGACCGTCCGTGCCGACGGTACCAAGAACGAGGCTGCGGAAGCGGCGCTCGGCATCGTATTCGCCGTGGTTTCCGCCGGTTTCGGCGCGCTCGTATCGCAACTGTCCGGTCGCGGGTCGAAGGCGATTGTGGACAGGCGGCACGCACGGCAGGCGCATCGCAAGTAAATACGTCGCAAATATCGCAAAGCAGTCTCAAGTAGATATGTTCTCACAGGGAGACGGATTTAGCCCGATTCCCTTGCAAAATCGCGCCGCGCGGACAACAATGGCGGTATGAGCAACATTCTTCATAACGCAACCGTCGACACTCTGCTGGAGCGTCGTTCCATCCGTAAATTCAAGCCGAAGCCGCTGCCGGACGACGTCGTCGAAACGTTGGAGACCGTGGCGCAGCATGCGGCGAGCAGCCAGTTCCTGAACGACTGGTCCGCCATCCGCGTCACCGAGCCAGCCGCCAAGAAGCGTCTTGCCGAAATCGGCGGGCAGCCGTATATCGCGACCGCGCCGCTGCTGTACGTGTTCGTGCTGGACGAGCATCGCAATGCCGCGATCGCCGCGCGCAAGGGCGTGGAAGTGGCGTCCGACGCGTTCACGCTCAATGGCAGCTATCGTTTCACGCAGGCGCAGAACGACGCGGTTCTGGCACTGCACGCGATGGAGACGGCCGCGTACTCGCTCGGCTTGGGTTGCGTGATTCTCGGCTCGCTGCTCAACGATGTTCCCGCGCTGATCGACCTACTGAATCTGCCCGAATACACGTACCCGGTGCTGGGCATTGCGATCGGCAAGCCCGATCAGGAGCCGGCCGTCAAGCCGCGTATGCCGCGTTCCATGCAGTTCTTCGAGAACGAGTATCCAAGTAGCGATGAGAAGCTGCTGTCCGGCTTGGATTCGTTCGACGTCGAAGTACACAAGTATTACGATTTGCGCGATACTGAACGGCCGGTGGACGCGTTCAGCGACCAGATTGCGGCAAATGCGATCGACGAGGGCGTGAACGCCAAGGCCGTTGCCGTGCAGGCGAAGCGACAGGGCTTCCGTTTGGAGCGGTAGACCGTATACACGTATCTTTGAGGTTGATACAGCAAGGCCCGGTGGATTGCAATGAATCCGCCGGGCCTTGGTTTTATATGTTGCCTTATTCTCGGTATTGTCCTGTTATGCCCTGCTATTGCTCTGCTATTACCTTCTGCGGGGCTTGTAGCCCTTCTTGCGGGAATGTGGCTTGAGCTGCTGGTTAAGCGGAACATGCATGTAGCTGGATTGTGGATCGCGATGCGTGAGATGCCAAGTACCGCAGAAATCGCAACGGTATACCCAAAGCTCAGTGCCGCGTTCGCGCCAACTCTGGTCGGCGGCCTGCTGAGCCGTTGCCTTGTCGTGATACATGATCTTGTTCGACTCGGTGCAACGTTTGGGTACGAAGTAATGCATAGTTGCCCAGTCTATAAACCCATTGCGATAAAACGCTTGCGCCCTACTTGTGTTCAGGGATAAAAAAAATGGGGTTCCCGGAGCAGGATGCTCGACGGGAACCCCCAACGTTTGAAGCGGCGGCGTGCTACTCTCCCACACCCTCTCGAGTGCAGTACCATCGCCGCGCCTGGCCTTAGCTACCGGGTTCGGAATGGGACCGGGCGTCTCACCAGGGCTATGACCACCGCAAAACCGCGATCACGGAACGACAGCCAAAACATGGCGGCCATTCCGGCCATTATGTTATGAACCGTGGCGGTTTGGGAACCGGCTAGCGGACGCGAGGCAAAGCCTACCGTTGTATCGTTCAGTGACCATCCCAACGCATATTGCCGTCCAGGACGATCCAGCACAGGAAAGACGCGGAACCAACCCTCCACAAGAGGATCGGAATTGTTGTGTCGCCGTCGCCCGTTAGTACCGGTCGGCTCCACCCCTCACGGGGCTTCCACCTCCGGCCTATCAAACACGTGTTCAACATGCGGGCTACAACGGTTCAAGACCGTACGGAATCCTAATCTTGGAGCAGGCTTCCCGCTTAGATGCTTTCAGCGGTTATCCCTCCCGAACGTAGCCAACCGGCCGTGCCGCTGGCGCGACAACCGGCATACCAGAGGTTCGTCCACCCAGGTCCTCTCGTACTATGGGCAGG
>OFMX01000579.1_pt1 | contig 35390 bp, 28 predicted proteins | sample 1541901 | NCBI WGS metagenome assembly OFMX01 (sample SAMN04209222, study PRJEB22552) | human gut metagenome | biome: gut; material: feces | host: Homo sapiens | place: USA: Oklahoma | reverse complement strand
ACCCCACCTGTTAAACATTATATCATACTGTCTAACAAATGGGGTGCTGTTCACTCCACAGCGACCAGGGCTTTCAATATACCTCTCATGGATATTTTAAGCTGACTCAATCTTACGGCATAACGCCGTCAATGTCAAGGAAAGGAAATCCTTACGACAACGCAATGGCAGAAAATTTCTTTTCCATTCTGAAGACAGAATGTATCTATCGGCATAAACCAAACACATTCAGAGAGGCAGATGATTTGATTGACAGATATATTTACTTTTATAACCACGAGCGTATCCAGAATAGAACCGGAGTGCTTGTCTGTTTTATTTTATTCTTTTACAATCTTACACGAAATTCAGCGGGTCAACGCGCGTGCCGTTCTGGTAGACCTCAAAGTGGAGGTGGTTGCCCGTGGACTGACCTGTGGAGCCGACATAGCCGACGATCTGGCCCTTTTCCACATATTCGCCTGCGGAAACCGCAAGCGAGCTGCAATGCGCGTAGCGCGTGGAATATGTACCGTTGTGCCAGATGAGCACGTTATTGCCCCAGGACCAGTGGTATTCCGCAGAGATGACCTGGCCGGATTCCGCCGCGTAAATGGGGGTACCGTACGGAACGCCGATGTCCACACCGCCGTGCGGCGAGCCACTGAACATGCCGCCGAAATACTGTGTGATGCTGCCGTAGCCGTAGCCCGCAAGCGGCCAACTGAATGAAAGGTCGCCGGTGTTCAAAACATCGCTCGTGTTACCCGAGCCGGAAGACGTATTGCCGCTGCCGGAGTTGTTGTTCGCGGCATTCTGGTTCGCTTCTGCCTGACGGCGTGCTTCCTCTTCCTTTTCGGCCTGCGCGTTTCGGTCTGCGATAAGCTGGTCAAGCTGCGAAACGTAATCTTCCTTCGCCGCCTCGGCCGCCGCCAAATCGCTTTCCGTCTCGCTGCTCTGGACATTCAGCTCGTCGATGAGCTTCTGGTTTTCTTCCTCGAGCGCCTGCAATTCTTCCTGCTTTTTTTCAAGGTCTTTCTTCTGGTCGGCAAGCTCCTCTTTTTCTTTGTTGAGCTCATCGCGCTGATCCTGCGTCTGAATGCGGTAAAGGCGGATTTTCTCCATCAGCTCGCGGTCGTGCTTCGTGATGGTCTTCATCGCCTCGGAGCGCATGGAAAAATCGTAAAGGCTCGTGGAATCAAATAAGATCTGCAGCGTCGTCAGGTTGCCGCCGGAAGCATACAGCGAGCGCAAACGGACTTTCAATTCCGCAAATGTATCGGCATATTCCTCGTCCGCCTTTTTAATCTCGGCTTCGAGGTTCGTGATGTTCGTATTGAGCTGCGTAATGTTCTGCACCGCAAGGTCGATGCTCGTCTGGTACGTCGTGATCTGCTCTTCGAGCGTTGCCTGATACGCTTCGGCTTCACTCGTCTGGTCGCGCAGCGAATCAAGCTTTTCGTTAAGGCGCTCGGCCTCGGCTTCATTTTCCGCCTGCTGCGATTTAATGGATTCAATCTGCTCATCGTATTCTGCCGTCGTGGTCGCAAAGACCGAGTTGGAGGAAATGAGCATCGTCACCGCCAGCACACCGGCCACAAAACGCAAGCTTTTTTTCTTCATCTTCATATCGATTAACTCCGTGTTTTCACAAAAATCAAGAGTCCTAAAAAACTCTACCCTTATAATATATTACAATTCGGTAACTTTTTCAAGCTTTTTTGAAATCTTTCTGTAATCAGACACGGAAAGTTTACATTTCAAAAGAAAAAAGGGAAGCACTTAGCTTCCTCAATTTTCTGCATTAGAAATATCAATCCAAGATTTCTTTCGCCGCACCGACGCGCTGCACGTCGTCCCCGTCTTTAAAGCCCGGTGCGTCCGCAAAATCGAAGCCGAACGCATTCTTTTCCGGAAACAGTTCCAAAAGCGGGAACAGCACGAACGCGCGCTCCAAAATGCCGGGGTGCGGCACATTGAGTTCCTTTTCGCGCTGTGTGAAGCCCTCGTACAGCAAAACATCTAAGTCCATGCACCGTGCACCGTGGTAAATTTCCCGCACGCGCCCCATCGCTGCCTCTATGCCGAGGCACGCGCCGAGCACCGCGCTTGGCGAAAGCTCCGTTTTCAGCAAAACGCAAATATTCCAATAGTCCTGTTGCTCGTCCGGCACGTCAAACGGCGCGGTCTGCCACACGGAAGAAACATTTTCGACCTCCGTTTTCGGCAAATGCGAAAGCGCCGCGAGCGCTGCGCGCAGATTTTCCCGGCGGTCGCCTAAATTTGTGCCGAGCCCCAAAACGACGCGCTTCATGCACGGCTCCTTGTCATTTCGACCGAGACGTAATCGAACACCGCGTTGATGGGCGCTTCCGGCTTTTTCAGCTCCACCGTCACGCTCTGCACCTTCGGGTAGTTCTCCAAAATCGCATCGCATACCACCTGCGCCGCGCGCTCAATGAGGTCATATTTCTGCGCCGTGAACACCGCGTTCACCGTTTTGCGCACGGCGGCGTAGTTCACAGTCTCGTTGAGGTCATCTGTCTGCGCCGCGCGGGAAATGTCCGCCTGCATCGCAATGTCTAAAATAAACTTCTGGCCGTTTTCCTTTTCCTCCGGGTTCACGCCGTGGTAGGCAAATATCTCAAGGCCCTTAATGCGTATTGTTTCCATTTTATACTCCCTTTCTGAATTGCTTTATCGCATCCGCTACGCGCGCCGCCTGCACCGCTTCAAACGTATCGTGCGCGCGCACCATGTCTGCGCCGAACAGCACCGATGCCGTATGTGCCGCCACCGTGCCCGCCATGCGGTCTTCAAACGGCGGGTTGCCGCAAACAGCACCGATAACGCGTTTTCTCGACGCCGCCATCAAAAGTGCCGTACCCGGCACGCGGATTTTCTCCGGGTTTGCGATAAGCGCGAAATTTTCCTCATTTGTCTTGCCAAAGCCGATGCCCGGGTCGAAGCAAAGGCGATTTTTATTGACGCCATGCTGTTCCGCTTCCGTCGTTTTCTTCTCAAAAAATGCCCGAACGCGTTCCAAAATGTCGCCGCCCGCGCCGTTCAGGTCATCCGGATCGCCGGGATGCATCACGATGCAGCCGCAGTCGGTGTTTTCCACCGCGCGCCACATTTCCGGTGCAAAACCCGTCACGTCGTTGATGATATGTGCGCCGGCTTTGAGGGCTTTTTCCGCCACCTCGGGGTAAAACGTGTCGATGGAAACAGCAAGATTCGTCTTCTCCGCAACTGCCTTCACCACGTTTTCAATGCGCGCCCATTCTTCTTCGGGCGAGATGCGCACGCTGCCCGGGCGGGTGGACTGCCCGCCGATGTCCACAATGTCCACGCCCTGCGCTTCCATCTCTACCGCGCGGCGCACCGCTTTTTCGGGGTCAAAATACTTGCCGCCGTCGGAAAACGAATCCGGCGTCACGTTCAAAATGCCCATCACATAGGTTCTGTTCAGCGGAAAGCGTTTTCCCGCCGCGTAAAATTCCGTCATATCGGTCTCCTTACTTTGCGAGCAGCAGCATGACCTCGTTGCGGGTCTTCGCTTCCGTGCGCATGCAGCCGCGTAAGGCAGAGGTCTGCGTCAAAGCGCCCGCCGCACGCGCGCCGCGCATCGTCATGCACAAGTGCTCCGCTTCAATGAACACCGCCACGCCGCGCGGGTTCAGGTTTTCTTCGATAAAGTCCGCAATCTGCGCCGTCAGGCGCTCCTGCACCTGCGGACGCCGCGCAAAGCAATCGACAATACGGGCAAATTTGGAAAGCCCGATGATCTTGCCGTCGCGCGGGATATACGCAATATGACACTTGCCGATGAACGGCAGCAAATGGTGCTCACATACGGAGTAAAGCGGAATGTCCCGCACAAAAACGAGCTCGTCGTGCTCGCCCTCTTCGTGGAAAATTTTGAGATGCTGCTTCGGGTCGGATTTTAACCCCGAGAAAATCTCCGCATACATGCGTGCCACACGGTTCGGCGTTTCCTGCAGGCCCTCGCGCTCCGGGTCTTCTCCGACAGCCAGCAGAATTTCCCGCACCGCTTTTTCGATTCGTTCCAGATCCATAAATGAACACCCTTTCCCTCATGTTTCTCGTTTCCGTCATTATAGCACAGAAGCTGAGAAAAAGAAACGGCCCGCAGCGAAATTTGCCGCAAACCGTGCTTTCTTCAAAACAGATCGAGCATGTTGTCTAAATATATTTCTTCCCGCACGCGCAGCCGGTATTCCGGCTTTGTCATGTAGTAAAGCAGAAATTCCAAAATGAGCGCACTGCCGAGTCCCCTACCCTCAATTTTAAAATTCGTGAAGCCCATCGGCAGATATACGTTCTGTATATCTGCAACACCGATAAAACCCGGGTTCTCCATCGCCTTTGAAAAGCGGTAGCCCTCCTTTGCGTTCGGCGCAGTGCAGATGTGCTCCGGGCCGTCTATACCGAGGTTTTTGCGGCTCACCGCTTCATAACACGCTTTGCGGTCTTTGCAGCCGAAAGAGCAGCACTCGTTGCAGAGAAACTCCGCCTTGTCCTTCAGCGCCTGCGGCAGCGCGTTCAGCTTTTCAACTTGTTTATTCAGCCGAAAATCCGGCACGACAAACCGAAAATCTTCGCGTTCGAGCTCCCGTTTAAAGTCTTCAAAGTCCGTCAGCACCTTCGTCGTAGACGAAACAAAATACAGCCCCGGGTACGTCTTTTTTAAATAGTCTAACAGTAAATCGGAATGCACGATCACGCCGTTTTGCGGGCTTTCGCTTTCCGCAAACAGCTTACACAGCGTGTTGCACTTCGGGTCGGATAAATGTTTTTCCTCCAACAAAGAATTGCTGAACGTCAGCCGCGCGGAGATGTTATATTCCCGCATGAGCGAGAGTACCGCGCGCGGGTCGTGCTCGCCGTCGCCGAGGCGTCCGCCGCCCCAAAGGCAGTCCGCCGGCGCGCCGTAAACAGACGCGATCTCGCACCACTCGTAAAAATATTCTCTGTGCGCTCCGTACAGCGGCAAAAACACACTGTACAGCTCGAAAAATTCAAATAAGCCGGGCAAATGATAGTACGCTGTCACGTTTCCCTCCGATTTAATCCCCGTACGGGTCGGCAATGGCTTCCGAAAGCTCCGTGCCGTCCTCCGCCACCTGCCGCACTGTCACGCGGTCGCCTTTTTCTATGCCGTCCGCCGCACAGGTCACGGCATTTTCGGACAGGAACGTCGTCTCCTTCGCATCGCCGTCCACGTAAATCACGCTGTACGGCGTGAAATTTTTGCCGCGTACCATCAGCATATCGTTCTGCACATACGCCGTGTTCACGGTGATGTCCCGCGTGCCGAAGCGCATGTCGGTCTCCTCAAACGGCTGCTCGCCGTGGTACACCACACGGTCGCCGTACAGCATGTCGTATTGCAGCGTGCGCAGCTCCGTTTCGTATGCACCGCGCCACGGGTTTAACTGGTGGAATTTCGTCAGTGTGCCTACGTTGATGTCTAAAAGCTCCAAAACACGGGACGAAAGCTGATACGCCTTCACGTTTCTATCCGCGCCCCCCACGCCGCAGTTGCTCCAAATGACGTACTCCGTTTCAAACAGACCGCCCGCAGAAAGGTCCAGCATATCCTTGCTGATCTCCAGCGACGGCATGTGGTCGCCGTACAGCACCAAAACGGTCGGCTCCTCCCACGTCGTCAGCACATCGGTCAGCGTGCGCAGAAATTCATCCACTTCGTGAATCTGCGTCGCGTAATATTCCATTTGTCCGCGCAAAGCGGGGTCTTCTATGCCGGAAAGCACTTTGATATCCGCCGTCTCGCTCTCCTCCGGATACGCGCCGTGCGGCTGCACCGAAATGGTGTAAATAAGGTCGCGTTCCTCCGTTTCGGAAAGCGCCCGCACAATCTCTTTTGTCAGAATCTTATCCTTCGCCCAGCCGATTTCGTTTGTCTCCACGTGGTTCATGTATTCAAGCGTCGTGAATGAATCGAACCCGAGCTTCGGGAACACGATGTTGCGGTCATAGAACGTCGCCGTGTTATTGTGAATGACGTGCGACGCGAGCCCAAGTTTTTTTAAGTCATACGCGATGGACTCGCACGGCGTTTCCTGCAAAATCGTCTTGTACGGATATTCGCCCGTGCCGAAGTCATGCACATTCATCTGCGTGATGACCTCAAATTCCGTGTTCGCCGTGCCCGCGCCGACGGACGGCGCGGTGAAATACCCGCTGGGGCATGTCTCCTTCAGCTCTTCAAAATACGGCACCGGGTTTTCGGAGAACGTCACGTCTTTTAAGCGGTTCACGTCGAAAAACGACTCCAGCTGCAAAAAGATGATGTTCGGCACGTCCTCGGGCGCTTTGTCCTTTGTGCGCAGCACCTCCGCCGCAATGGCGCGCACGCGGCGGGCGGAGTAATCCTCCGGCCGGTCGATGCCCGTGTCAACGAGACTGCGCGTAAACGTGTACGCAAAGCCGTAATTCTCTGTCAAACGGATAACATCCGTATATGTATTCTCACCGAAGCCTAAGGACGTCGGCAGATACGGAATGACAATGCACGCGCAAAAGAGTATCACGCTCACCGCCGTGTTAAAGAGCCGGTGCACCGGGCTTTTCGGGCACTTTTTAAAGAGCATCACAAGCCCCGCAAGCAGCAAAATCACCGCAATAACAAGCAAAATAAACGCCGGTACACTCATGTAAATGCCGATAAACGACCAATCGAGCTGCAAAATCGCAAAATCAATGGCGGAAAGCGGCGAAACGCGGTAGCTGAGCACATATAAATTCGCAATGCCGAGTCCAAGCCACACCGTGCCGATCAAAATGCCGAAAAACCACCGCCGCTTGGAAAACAGGCACAGCGAAAGGGAAAACGTCAAAATCAGCACGTTTTCCAAAAATGCCAGCGGGTGCGATTCGAGTAGCACAAAAACAGCGGAAAGGCTCTGCCTGTCCATCAGCTCTATGACGATATTCAAAAATAATCCGCCGAGAAAGCACCCCAAAATCCCCCGAATGCGCGTCCCTTTTTCAAACAATCCGTGTAGTGTATGTAAAAACCGCCTGATGTCCTCCACCCCCGGTCTCCTGCTCGCAGTTTCTCAGAACTGCGTATTCAGCATGATTATAAGACCGAAAATGAATTTTTTCAAGCGGTTTCAACTTAGTATTTTCTTAAAATTTTGGGGGCCGCATTTTACGTTTCACGTGCCTTTGCAGCCTGAATATCTTTCACATCCACGCCGCGTGGGGCAATGTTCTCCCGTATACGTCTCATAACAGCCCCCGTTTCTGCGTTTTTACGCGAACTGTGCGTTATACAAACGCCGGTAGAATGTGTCGCCCTGCATCAAGCTTTCATGCGTGCCGCGCTCTACAATCTCGCCGTCGCGCACGACTAAGATCATATCCGCGTTGCGAATAGTCGATAAGCGGTGCGCAATGACAAAGCAGGTCTTGTCCGCCATCAGCGTACGCATGGCCTTTTGTATGCGCAGCTCCGTGCGCGTATCGACGTTTGAGGTCGCCTCATCCAGAATGAGCAGGGACGATTCCAGCAGCATTGCGCGTGCAATGGTCATCAGCTGCTTCTGCCCCTTTGATATATTTGCGCCGTCGTCCTCGAGCACCGTCTCGTAGCCGTCCGGCAGCGTCCTGATGTAATCATGGATGCCGCACGCCTTGCACACGCGCTCCACGTCTTCGCGCGTCGCCTTTTCGCTGCCGTAGGCGATGTTTTCATACACCGTGCCCGTAAAAAGCCATGTGTCCTGCAAGACCATGGAGTAATTGAGGCGCAAACTGCGGCGCGTCAGGTCTTTGATCGGCTTATGGTCAAGCGTAATCTCTCCGCTGTCCACATCGTAAAAGCGCATCAGCAAATTGATGATGGTCGTTTTGCCCGCGCCCGTCGGGCCCACAATGGCCACAAGCGCGCCCTTCGGCACATGCAGCGAGAGATCTTTGATGATCTGTCTGTCCTTTGTGTAGCCGAAGTTCACGTGCGAAAGGTCTACGTCACCCTCGGCTTCGGTGAGGTCTTCGGCATTCGGACTGTCCGCAACCTCGGGCTCTTCATCCAGTAAGCGGAACACGCGCTCCGCCGCCGAAAACGCCGACTGCAATTCGCCGATGATGTTCGCGATTTCGTTGATCGGCCCGCTGAACTTGCGGGAGTACAGTACAAAGCTCGAAATGTTGCCGATGGAGATTGACCCGCCCAAAAACAGCAGTGCGCCGAAAAAGCTGACGAGTGAAAGCGAAAGGTTGTTAACGAAGTTGACGGACGGGCCCACCATGCTGCCGTAATAATCGGCGCGGTAGTACGCGTCCACAGTCTCGTCGTTCTGTTTATCGAGCTTTTTAATGGTGTTTTTTTCCTGGCCGTACGCGCGCAGCGTCTTCTGCCCGCTGATCATTTCCTCCACAAAGCCGTTCAGCTCGCCCAGCTTTGCAGAGCGCTTGCGGAACAGCGGCCGCGTAAAGCCCGTGATTTTCTTCGTCATGAACATCGAAAGCGGTACGGTGAAAACAAACACCAGCACAAGCGTCGGCGAAATGGAAAGCATCATGATGAGCGCGCCGATGACTGTGACGGCGCTCGCGAACACCTGCACCATATCATTCGTAAGCGAGGTGTTGATGGTGTCGATGTCATACGAAATACGGCTCAAAATGTCGCCCGTCTGGTGTGTATCGAAGTATCCGACCGGCAGCTCGCTCAGCTTTTGGAACACATCGTGCCGCATCGTGTTCACCACGCGGCGGCTGATGACGATCATAAGGCGCGTCAGCGCATACGAAAGTGCTGCGGATATCGCGTACATCACAACCATCAGAACGCCGTAGCAGCCTACCTTTTCAAAATTGACTTTGCCGCGGCCGAGCTCCATCGCATCCACCGCAAGACCTGAAATGTACGGTCCCGCCAGTGACAGCAAATTGCCGCCGACCGTCAGTAAAATCGCCCCGAGCATCAAAAATTTGTAGCGCATCAAATACGGCAAAAGGCGCGACAGCACCGCCGTTTTTTTCATTTTGGGCTTTTCGTGTTTTTCCGTTTGCACGGTTTCCGGCCTTTTCATGCGTGCACCTCCTTTGCGAGTCCCTCGCCGATCTGCGACTCCCCGATCTCGCGGTAAAGCGGACAGGTCTCCATCAATTCTTCGTGCGTACCCATGCCGATGACATTGCCGTTTTCGAGCACCATGATTTTTTCCGCATGCATGATGGAGCTGATGCGCTGCGCAATGATGATCTTTGTCGCGTCCGCACAATGCTGGCGAATTTCTTCACGCAGCTTCGAGTCCGTCTTGTAATCGAGCGCGCTCGAGGAGTCGTCCAACAGCAAAATATCCGGGTCGCCCGCCAACGCGCGCGCAAGCAACAGTCTCTGTTTCTGCCCTCCCGAAAGGTTCGCGCCCTTAATGGCGACCGGCGCGTCCAGGCCGCCCTGTTCTTCAATAAATTCCAGCGCCTGTGCACGGCGTGCCGCTTCCAAAAGCTGCTCGTCCGTCAGGTTTCGCCCTAAGCGGATATTCTCGCGTATCGTGTCCTTAAACAGCGTGTCGTTTTGGAACACCACGCCGAACTTCGCGCGTAAATCGGACGTCGCGTAGTCGCGGATATCCACGCCGTCTATTTTCACGGAGCCCTCCGAAACGTCGTAGTAACGCATGAGTAAACGAATAATCGTCGATTTACCCGCGCCTGTCGCGCCGATAATGCCGAGCGTCTCGCCGCGCTTTAACGCAAAATCGATGTTCCGCACCGCAAACCTGCCGCGCGCATAGCGGAACGTCACGTGGTCAAACTCCACATGCGGCGCGTCCTTCGGCAAAAAGCTGAAGTGCGGCTCAGTCTCGAAAAGCTCCACCGGCGTGTCCAGCACCTCCAATACACGCGCAGAGGAAGCCGATGCGCGTGAAAGCATCATGAAAATGCGGTTAATCGCCATCAAAGCGTTCAAAACGATGGTGTATAAATTCATAAACGCGATGATCTTGCCGATCTCGGAGGTGCCGTTATTCACGCGCACCGCGCCCACCGTGATGACCGCCACAATGCCGAGGTTCAGCAAAAGGCTCATCACCGGGTTGATGAGCGCCATGGTGCTCTCTGCCGTGCGCTCCTTTTCGGTGAGGTCGTCGTTCACCTTCTTAAACCGCGCACGCTCATAGTCCGATTTGGAAAGCGCCTTGATGACGCGCACGCCCACGGCGTTTTCACGCACCACGCGCAGCATGGAATCGGAAGCCTTCTGCACGATCTTAAAAAGCTTCGCACCTTTTCGCGAGACGTAAAACACAATTACGCCCACAATGGGCAAGGACGCCACCATAATGAGCGTCAGCATCGGGTCCATCGTCAAGGATACGATGATGCCGCCAAAAAGCAGCAGCGGCGCACGGATGCCGATGCGCTGAATCATGCCGACCGTCTGGTGCAAAACGTATGTATCGCTCGTCATACGCGAAATAAGCGACGGAATTGTAAACGCATCGACCCTGCTTTCCGAAAGATACGAGATCTTTTGGAACAGGTCATGCCGGATCTGCCGCGTGCAGTCGCGCGCCACAGCGGACGCCATGCGGTTCGCCGTGATGTTGCCGCCCCACGCAATAAGTGAGCACACGATCATCAATCCACCCCACAGACATACCGGGCGAATTTCTTTCAGCGGGATCAGATCGTCAATGATATACGACAAAATCCACGGGATCGCAAGCTCCACAAGCGTACCGACCGCCTTAAAGCTGATGCCCATGCCCATGCGCGGCAAAAACGGTTTTAAATACACCGCCAGTCTTTTCAAATTACATGCCCTCTTTCCCCTAAGAAGCTCTCAATAGTTGTATTTGCAACTATTATAGCGTATCCCGCACAACTTTTCAATATAATCATAAAATATTTTGGTAAATTTAAGCCTTTGCTTGACAAAAAGCTCCCCCGTGGTATAATGGATAAAATTTATCGTTTGCGAAAACGAAGGAGGGAATTCCATGATCCACACAGATTTTGACCCGGAGAAAACAGCCGTCATTGAGCCGAGCGAATTCTATCACCCGATGGAAAATATGCCGGAGGCACTCATCGGCGTGTTCTCCCGCCCGCTTACGGAGAAATACGCGGCGGAATTTCACGGCGAAGTCATCATGCAATATCAGGACTGCAACGGTGGAGAACCGGTCTATCGCTGCACTGCGCCGGACGGCACCGCGTTTGCGCTGATGTGCATGCGCGTTGGCGCGCCGTCTGCCTGCGGCATCATGGAAGAGATGATCCCCCACGGCGTGAAAAAGTTTTTGATGCTCGGCTCCTGCGGCGCACTCGATCACGCCATCACCGCCGGGCACATTCTGGTACCCTACGCCGCCGTGCGTGATGAGGGCACAAGCTACCACTACGCCCCGCCTGCCGAGGAAGCCATACTCGAGCCTGCCTGTGTAGATGCCGTCTGCCAAGCGCTCGAAGACATGGACGTCCCCTATGCCCGCGTGAAAACGTGGACGACCGACGCATTCTTTCGTGAGACGCGCGGCAAGGTTGAAAAGCGTTTAAAGCAAGGCTGCTCCGTCGTCGAGATGGAGTGCGCCGCCATGGCGACCGTCGCGGCGTTCCGAAACGTCAAATTCGCCCAGTTCATGTGGGCGGCAGATTCCCTTTCCGGCGAAAAATGGGACGCCCGCAACTTAAATAAGCTCGGCACGGATGCCGGCGAGATCTACATGGAAGCCGCCATCCGCACCTTAGAGTACCTGTAAACATACAAAAAAGGTTAAGAAAACCTGAATTCTCCCCGCACAGACTGGAAATGTGCGGGGAGTTGTATTATACTATATAAAATGGGTTTTATGGGAAAGTCGCAAGTCCGTTCCGCAGAGTCGGAATTTCAGTACGATTGAGTCAAGAAAGGAACATGAATATGAACGTAAAACATGAAGAATTGACCGTCCGCGTCTTATATGATCTCAGCTATACCGCGGCGCGCCCGCTGCTTGAAGCCTGCACCTACCCGTGGGAGGCGCTGCCGAAGATCGGCGAGTTCATTAAAGCGCTCGGCAAAACACTTTCGCCCGAGGAATACGACCAGCGCGGTGAAGACGTGTGGGTCGCGAAAAGCGCCAAGCTTTACCCGAACGTCTACATTGCAGGCCCCACTGTCATCGGGCCGGAGACCGAGGTGCGCCCCGGCGCATTTATCCGCGGCAACGCGCTCATCGGCGCAGGCTGCGTCGTCGGCAATTCCACCGAGGTGAAAAACGCCATCCTGTTCGACGGCGCGCAGGCCCCGCACTATAACTACATCGGCGATTCCGTCATGGGCCATAAGGCCCACACCGGCGCGGGCGCCGTCACGTCGAACTTAAAGCAGGATCACTCGAACGTCACCGTCTTAAAAGACGGCGAACGCGTAGAGACCGGCATGCGCAAATTCGGCGCCATGCTGGGCGACCACGCCGAAATCGGCTGCGGCAGCGTTTTGAATCCCGGCACGGTCGTCGGCAAAAACGCACGCGTCTATCCGCTTTCCATGGTGCGCGGCTTCGTGCCCGCGAACCACATCTATAAAAAGGCCGGTGAGGTCGCCGAAATTCACGACTGATCTTCGCCGTAAAGAAAAGAGGTCTTTATGGAGCTTTTAAAGCAACTCATCACGCGCATACTCGGCTCCGGGCTGCTTTCCACCGCCCTTGTGCTCGTGCGTGCCGTCACCGTCCTGATGGTTTTGTACGTTATCTGGCGCTGCTATACCTCGTTTAAAAAGGGACAGCGCCGCAAAGACCCGGTCGTCATGCTGGAGGATGCCGCCACCGGCGCGCATTTCCCCGTTTTGTACTGGGAGAATTCCATTGGGCGCAGCCGCAGCTGCGATATTCAAATACCCGATAATTCCGTTTCGCGCGACCATGCCGTTTTAATGCGCCGCGAAGAGGGCTGGTTCGTGTGCGATACCGGCTCCCACGCCGGCACACGCGTGCGCAATAAACAGATCACAGAGCCCACGCTCGTGCAGATCGGCGACAAAATCCGCATGGGCTCCACCACGCTCACGCTGCGTAACGCGTCCGACGTGCCGCAGAAAAAGCGCAGCATGTTCACCGGCTTTTCCAAAGAGGCGGCGTCCCCCTTTAAGCTGATGCTCGTCGTCACGCTCGTTCAGATGTCGCTCACCTTGCAGCTGATGATCGGCACAGGCGAATTCCGCCTCTACCCCGCCGCACCGTTCGTGATTCTGTTCACGGCAAGCTGGGTGCTGTACTTTTTCTCCCGCCGCATCTTAAAGCGCGTCAGCTTTGAGATTGAAACCGTTGGGCTGCTCCTCAGCAGCATCGGCATCCTGCTCCTCAGCGGTGAGGGGCTCGACACCGTTAAAATGCAGATTGCCGCGTTCGGCATCGGCATTGTGCTTTTCTGCTTCCTTGTTTGGTTCATGAGCGACCTCGAGCGCGTCATGAAGCTGCGGCTCTACATCGCCATCGGCGCCATTTTGCTGTTTGTTGCAAACCTTGTGCTCGGCAAAGACGTCAACGGCTCCCGCAACTGGATCTTCATCGGGCCGTTCAGCTTCCAGCCCTCGGAGTTCATCAAAATCGCATTCGTATTCGTCGGCGCGTCTACGCTCGACCGTTTGCAGACGAAAAAGAACATCACGGAGTTCATCGTGTTCGCCGCCATTTGCCTCGCATTCCTGTTTCTCATGCGCGATTTCGGCACGGCGCTCATCTTCTTCGCCTGCTTTCTCATCATCGCGTTCATGCGCTCCGGCAGCTTCCGCACCATTTTCCTCATCCTCGCGGCAGCGTGCTTCGGCGTGTTCCTCATTTTGCAGTTTAAACCCTACGTTGCCCAGCGCTTCTCGGGCTGGATGCACGTGTGGGAGCACACACAGGACAGCCTCGGCTACCAGCAGGTGCGCACCATGACGTATATCGCAAGCGGCGGCCTCTTCGGTCTCGGCCTCGGCAACGGCATCTTAAAATATGTCGCCGCCGGCGACAGCGACCTCGTGTTCGGTATGCTGTGCGAGGAGCAGGGCCTTTTAATGGGCATGGCGGTGCTGTTCGCACTCGTCCTCTTTATCCTCTACGCCCGCAGCGATGTCACACGCAGTCGCTCCACGTTCTACGCCATCGCGGCGTGCGCCGTCTCGGGCATGCTGCTCTTTCAGGCCGCGCTCAATGTCTTCGGCCCCACGGATGTTCTGCCGCTCACCGGCGTCACGCTGCCGTTCATCAGCGCAGGCGGCTCCAGTATGATCTCTGTCTGGGGGCTTCTGGCATTCCTCAAAGCGTCCGATGAACGCACCTACGCTGCCCGCCGTGCGGGAAGACACCCGAAAGGCGAGGCCGACGAAGACACGATTTCCTTCACCCCGCCGCGCTACTCCCCGAACGACCCGCCCACGCCGCGGCCCCGCGTGAATACCCGCGCCGAAAACACGGCCCCGCGTTCCCGCGGCGCATACCGCGTCCATATTTCCGAAGAAAACCTCTCGCCGGGTCAGTCCCGCACACGCAGAAAGGATGGTGACCGCCGATGAAAACGACCGGCTTTCGCTCTTTTGTCCTTTACATTTTGCTGTTCGCCTTCTGCGGCGGCTTCGTCTGGTTCCTCATCAACCTCGCATTAAACGGCTCCACATGGGCCACGCAGCCGTATAACGGTCACATTTACGGCGATGACACCGCCGTTTCCGCCGGTACCATCACAGACCGCAGCGGCATGGTGCTCGCCAAAACGGAGGACGGCTCCCGCGTTTACGCCGAAAGTGAAGACATTCGCCGCGCACTGCTCCACACTGTGGGCGATTCCAGCGGCTACATCGGCACCGCCGTGCAGGCCGTGCACCGCTTGCAACTCGTGGGCTATAACCCCATCACGGGCCTTGCGCGCACCGTGCTTTCGGACCTCGGCAACAACCTCGTTTTAACGGTAGATGCCAACGCCAGCGCCGCCGCGTACAACGCCTTCAACGGCCGCAACGGCTCCGCGTTTGTTTATAACTATAAGACCGGCGAGGTACTCGTCAAGGTCAGCGCTCCCACATACGACCCCATGAACGTCCCGGAGGACCTCAACGACAACGAAGAATACAACGGCGTTTTCCTCGACCACACGCTTTCCTCCACCTACACGCCGGGCTCCATCTTTAAGCTCGTCACAGCGGCTGCCGCCATGGAGTACCTGCCCGATTGGGACACCCGCACCTATACCTGCGAAGAAGAAATGGACATCGGCTCCGGCAAGGTGACGTGTCTCGATTACCACGGCGAGCTGAACCTCGAACAGGCGCTCGGCTATTCCTGCAACCTCTACTTTGCGCAACTTGCAGAGGACATCGGCGCGGAAAACCTCAAAAAGAAAGCCGAAGAAATGGGCTTCGGTAAAAACTTCTCGTTTGATTCCGTCACCACCGACAAAAGCAGTACCAATTTAAGCAGCTCCACCAGCGCCATAGACCTCGCGTGGAGCTCCGTCGGTCAGGCGGATGTCATGGCAAACCCGTACCACATGGCGCTTTTGATGGGCGCCATCGCAAACGGCGGCTCCACACCGGAGCCATACCTCACGGGCGGCAAAAGCCGCACGAGCTACACCTTAACGGACAGCTCCACTGCCGCTTCTCTCCACAGCATGATGCGCAACAACGTCGTCAATTACTACGGCGAGTATCTTTTCGACGGTTATTCGCTGTGTGCCAAAACCGGCACCGCCGAGCTCGACGATAAAAACCCGAACTGCTGGATCGTCGGTTTCTCGGAGGATGAAAGCACCCCGTATGCGTTCGCCGTGTGCGTGCAGGAGGGCTCCTCCGGACTCTATACCGCCGGTGAAGTCGTCTCCGCCGCACTCAACGCCATTACAGGGAATTGATCTTCCGTAAACCACAGCGAAGCGACGAATAAAGTTTCGTCCACCTTTTCAAAGGTGGTGGTTTCCAAAGGCAACGCCTTTGGTCGTCGTTCGCAAACGGCGAGACCTTTTTACCTACCAAAAATCAGGAAGATAGGCAGAATGGTCCGGTGGACTGTTCTGCCGCAAGGAACCCTATTAAGGGGTTCCTTGAAGAACTCGCCACAGCGAATTCTTAGAAATAAAGCAACGCCGCACCCTCGATTTTTCATTGAGAGTGCGGCGTTGCTTTATGCCTTCGTATAAAATTCAAGCTCCCTCTGACCGAGAAAAAGAGCGAGATACTGCGCACCCTCAATCACAGCCGGAAACACCCACGGCAGCAAAATCAAAAGCCGACAAAATGCAACGAACCCCGAGGGGTTACCTCGGGGTTCGTTGCTTGAAAAAGGAGATTTATGAAAAAGACTCGTACTCTAAATTAAATCAACCCGCGCTGTATTCGGAAAGCTTCAGTTCCACGGTTGCGGACTGCTGCGTCGAAGAGCGGTACACCTGAAGTGTTACCGTATCGCCCGGCTTCTTGCTGAGGATTGCGGAACGCAATGTGGATTCACTGTCCAGCTGCTGGCCGTCAATAGCGGTAATCACATCGCCCACCTGCAAGCCGGAAGCCTGTGCCTCGCTCGAATTGAGCTGTGCCACATACTCGCCCTGCGGCAAGCCGTAGAAGCGGCCCGTCATGCTGTCGATGAACTGACCGGAAATACCGAGAACAGCTCTGTCCTTCACATAACCGTACTGGATAAGGTCGGAGATAATCGGCTGTGCCGTATCGATCGGAATCGCAAATCCAAGGCCCTCATAGCCCGTAGCGGAAATTTTCGCGGAGTTGATGCCAACGACCTGACCATACTCGTTGATGAGTGCGCCGCCGGAGTTACCGGGGTTAATCGCCGCATCGGTCTGGATGTATTCCATCGTGTAGCCGGTCGTGTTATTGGCAATCGCGCGGTTCAAAGCGGAAACGTAACCGATCGTTACGCTGGAGCTCAGTTCGTGGCCGCCCGGGTTACCGATGGCCATGACCTTATCTGCAACGCGCAAATCTTCGGAAGAACCAAATTCCGCAGCCGTCAAGCCCGTCGCATCGATCTTTACGACCGCAAGGTCCGTCACGGTATCGCTGCCGACCAGCTGCGCTTCATACGTCTCACCGTCGGAGGTCATAACCTTCAGGGAAGTCGCACCCTCCACAACATGCGCATTCGTGATGATATAGCCATCTTCACTCATGATGATGCCGGAGCCTTCGCTCGCCGGGGAAACGCTGCTGTCCGACGTGTCGGTCTGCATAAAGCCGTAATTCTGTGTCACCTGATAATTCTGGATGCACACGACAGACGGTGTAAGCTTTGCAGCAATGTCCTGGTCGCTCATCGCGGAAACCGTGCCGTCGCTGCTCGCGCTCGTATCCGAGTTCGTGTCGCCGTTCACCACGCGCGAGATTGTGAACGCAGCATTGCTGCTCGCTTCGGAAGACTGCACATTGATGACGCCGTTTTGAATCATCACGACGAATGCGCCAAGCGACGCCGCCGAGGTGATCGCACAGCAAAGCACAACGGCTAAAAGCTTCAAGCCGAATTTCGAGCCGTGCTTTTTGGGCTTCGGCTGTTTTTGCGGCTGATGCACCGGCACGCCGTAATACACAGGCTGTCCGTTTGGCTGCACCGGCGCGTTCTGCTGCGGAGCGCTCTGTGCGTTCCACGTATATGCGGGGGTGTTGTTCGTCGGATACTGTGCGTTATGATAGGTGCCGTAGGCGTTTGTGCTGTTTACAGCGTTATTAGCGGAAGTATTGGTGTTCACCGGTTCAGACCCATTGTTCGGGTCAAAACCATTTTGGAATTTCTCATGATTGTCACTCATGGTTCCTTACTCCTTTCACATAATACCATATTCCAAACGGTTTTTCAACCTTTTTTTCTTTCCGTTCGGATTATCTATATTATTTCGGAGTTCTGTGAAGTTCATGTGAAGTGCAGTGAACAGTTTCATGAAAAAAGCAAGAAATCTCTGTCACACAAAAACAACGAAAGCCACCGGTGCGTGTTCCGGCGGCTTTCCTTATACGCTGATTTTATTTTGTCGTCAGATGCGCACTTTTCAGCGCCTTGCGAATCAAAGCGGAGAGCGGCACGGAAATGATGATGGCGAGAATCGCGTTCACCGTGCTCGAAGCCGCTTTCGTCGCAAGCGCAATCGCCGCAGCCTCCGGCGCACTGCCCGCAAGCACCGTCGTAATGTAGGACTTTGCGAGATACAGCACAATGTATGTCAGGCTGCCGCAGATGCCCGCCACAATGCTGCGCGGTACGGTAATGGTAAAGTCTTCCTCCAGCATGTTGCCGGTGATTTTACCCTTGTGCGCGATGAGGCCGCAAACCGCAGCCAGCAGGAACTTAAATACAAATGTAAACGGAGCCGAAGCGATGTACGCCGGGTTCGTCAGGTCGTAGAGCATCGCGCCGATGCCGGAAGCCAGACCGCCTCCGATCGGGCCCATCACAAAGCCCGCAAGCAGGCAAAACGCGTTGCCGAGGTGGATACGGGAAATATCGCCCACCGGCACCGGAATCGGGAAGCTCAGGTAGTTGGAAACGAACACCAGCGCGCCCAAAAGGCCCACGGTGACAATCTTGTAGATGGAATTCTTACTTTTCATTTTGATTACCCCTTTGCTTTGGGGCGCGACTGCACCGTTCGTGCGCCGTGCCTTGAAGATTGCACCCAGTATAGCACCACGCTGGTATTATCGCAATGGCCAGATTTAATATAATTTTTAAGGTCAGATGGTTTTTTCACACCCCAAAAAGCCCGTCCCGGTTGCATTTTCGTCAAAAAAGCGGTATACTGACGGTGCGAAAAGTGTCGTTCGCTTTTCGATTATCTATAATATGAAGAAGGGATATTCATGGCAAAAGTAAAAGCCGTTATTTTTGATATGGACGGAACCGTGGCCAATACGCTCACTTCCATCACCGGATTCGGCAACGCCGCGCTTGAAGCACACCGCTTAAAAACGTTCCCCGTAGACCGCTACCGCACATTCGTCGGTAACGGCGCAGATATTCTCATGCGCCGCATGCTCACTGCCGCTAAGGGCACATACACCGAAGAAGATGTAAAAGCCCTGCGCAAAACGTATGACGCTTTATATGAAAGTGATCCCACAAAAGACGTCACTCCCTACCCCGGCATCGTAGAGTTGCTCCAAAAAATGCGTGAAAACAACGTCAAAGCCGCCGTGCTCTCCAACAAACCCGATAACATGACGTGCTATATCGCCGAAAAGCTGTTCACCGGGCTTTTTGATGTCGTCCACGGACAAAGGGAAGGCGTACCGAAAAAGCCGAACCCCAGCGCCGCACTTTTATTGTGCGAAGAATTAGGCGTCACCCCCGCCGAATGCCTGTACGTCGGCGACAGCGGCGTTGATATGCAGACCGGGCAGAACGCCGGCCTCTTCACCGCCGGCGTCACCTGGGGCTTCAGGGACGAAAAAGAGCTCGAAGAAAACGGCGCCGATACCCTCGTCCATAACGCAGAGGAGCTGGAAAACCTTATCCTCTAAGCTAACGGCAATGGCGATTAAAAGTCTTTCGTCAAGTTTTCTTCAGAAAACTTTTTGCCTAAATATAATTTATCCTCTCCAGGCTGCGTCCGGAGAGGATTTCTTCTTTTATTGCGCTTTGCTGTTTAGCTCCCGATATGTCCCAAGAATTAACACCACCGAAACCACAAACGTCAAAATGTCTGAAACCGGCATCGAGTATAAAACGCCGTCCAAGCCGAACCAAATCGGCAGCAGGATGGCAAAGCCCACGCCGAACACCACCTCGCGCAGCATGGAAAGTACCGTCGAGCTCAGCGCCTTGCCAAGTGCCTGCAGGAAAATAAAGCACGCCTTGTTCACGCATGCCGGAATCATCATACACAGGTAAATACGGAATGCCTTCACCGCAAACTCCGTGTAAAATGCGCTTTCATTTGCCGCGCCAAACAGCGAAATGAGCTGTTGCGGGAAAAACTCCACCAAAATCAGCGCCACGGCGCCCACCGCTGCTTCCGAGATCAGCAGCATCGTAAACAGCTTATTTACGCGCCTAAATTTCTCCGCACCCATGTTGAAGCCCACAATCGGTATGCACCCCGCCGCCATACCGACAACGATCGAAATCACAATCTGAAAGAACTTCATCACAATGCCGACCACTGCCATCGGGATCTGTGCGTACTGCGCCTGCCCGAAAATCGGGTCCAGTGCGCCGTATTTGCGCAGCATGTTGTTGATGGCCGCCATTGCCGCCACAAGGCTGATCTGTGAGAGGAAGCTTGTCATACCAAGCGACAAAATGCGCCTGCAAAGCCCGCCGCTCAGCTTAAAATCTCCCTTTCCCGGGCGAATCACACGCATATTGCACAAATACCAGATTGCAAGCACCGCCGTCACAATCTGCCCCAGCACCGTCGCAACCGCCGCGCCCATCATACCCCAGCGGCACACAAAAATGAACACCGGGTCTAAGATCGTGTTCAACATCGCGCCCGCCAGCGTCGATGCCATCGCAAATTTCGGGCTGCCGTCTGCGCGGATAATTGGGTTCAGCGCCTGTCCGAACATATAAAACGGCACGCCGAGCGCAATATAGAAAAAGTACTCCTTCGCATAACGAAACGTCTCCACGTTCACACGCCCGCCAAACATCGTTAAAATCGGTTCCGCCAAAAGCAAATACACAGCCGTCAAAGCTGCGCTTGCAAGCAAAACCAGCACCACGGCGTTGCCTACGCTCTTCTTCGCCGTTTTCACGTCCTTTTTACCGAGGTTGATACTCACATACGCGCAGCAGCCGTCGCCGACCATTACCGCGATTGCGAGCGCCGCCACGGTCAGAGGAAACACAGCGGTGTTCGCCGCGTTGCCGTAAGAACCGAGGTAGTCCGAGTTTGCAATGAAGATCTGGTCAACAATGTTATACAGCGCGCCGACCAGAAGCGAAATGATACACGGCACTGCATAACCGCGCATCAGCTTGCCCACACGCTCCGTGCCCAAAAATACGTTGGTGTTTTCTTCCATACCTTTACTCCCTGATATAAATCTAAATCACAAAGCAGCGGAATACGCCGCCCGAAAATCCGGACTTACGCATCTCGCTGCTCGATTTTGAAACCTATAAACTTGTATGCCGTCAGTTCAAATAGTCGCCCACCGGAGCGGAATTGTACTGCTTAATAATTTTGATCACAATTGAGCCGTCCGTTCCCTTATGCTTCTCTACGATTTTATACTTTGTGTGGCTGCGTTCCAACCCGCTCTTGTAATTCGCAACTTCCTCCTGTACTGCGCGCATGGCGTAATCCTTTACCACACCCTCTTTAAGCTGGAAATGCAACGTTTGACAGATACACGCAGACTGAATTCGTTTCATAATTTCGCCATTCCTTATCAAAATAAATGCGGCGCATATACGCAAACCGGATTTACGCACATACGCCACACGTTTTCTATTATTTTACTCTTTTGAAAATATTTTTTCAAAGGCAGTTTTCGCAAAATTTTCCGGCTCACAAATTGGACACTTTGCACAAGCGTCACACGCCTGCTTCTTTGCCCCGCACACGTGCCGCCGTCTGTATTCCGTTGGCAGCTCGCCGTAAGCCTCCTTAAACGCCGCCGTAAATCGGCTATGGCTCTCATACCCCACGGCCTGCGCCACGGACGCAATGTCGTTCTGCGTTTTCAGCAGCAGCCCCGCCGCAAGCTCCATGCGGTGCTGCTTCATGTGCGCCGCAATCGTCGTGCCGTACACTTTTTTGAACACCGTTTTCAGCGTCGTGGTGTTCATAAGGAACTCTCTTGACAGCGTTTCTATCGTGATGCGCTCGCTGATGTGTTCAATCAGGTAATTGTGCACGTTCCGAATGATCTCCTCCTGCGAAGCCTGAAAGTCCACTTCCTTTTCCGGGCACGTGATCTCCATCACCTGCTCCACAATCTCGTGCAAAAGCCCGATCTGCTCGGTGTCCGACGCCTTATAGTAGACTTCCTTGCCATCGCGGCGGCTCATGATAAGCCCACTGTCTAAAAGCGACTTCAAATGGTGCGAAACTGCCGGACTCGACATATCCATCATCGCTGCAATGTTGATAACACATTCTTCCCGGTGACTCAAAAGCCAGAAAATACGCACGCGCACCGGGTCGCTCAGCTGCTTGAACACATCCGCCACGGCCGAAAAACGCTCCGTATTCATCAATTCTCTATGCAGCGCTTCGTCGTGCTTGTGCCTGCCGTGGTCGTGCGGCAATGCAAAATCCGCCATAAAAAGCCCTCCGTTTATCCGTTTCGGAAATCCCGTTCGCCCGTTTGGAAGCAGCACCCGAAAACCCCTTGATTTTTTATTCCGGCCCCAGTATACTACAACTGTAACGATTAAGCAAGTATTTAATCGTTAGCACCACATTTCAAAACAAAATGATTTTTTACGGAGGTTTTCCCCATGAAAAAAACGTACAGCATCGAAGTTGACTGCGCAAATTGTGCCAACCTGATGGAAGAGGCAACCAAGAAAACTGCAGGCGTTGCAAATGCGACCGTAAACTTTATGACCCAGAAGATGATCGTTGAGTTTGAAGACGGTCAGGACGCTAAAGCTGTCATGAAGAATGTCCTCAAGGCCTGCAAAAAGGTTGAGCCGGACTGCGAAATCGAGCTTTAATTTACTTCGGCCTACCCGCATAGTCAGAAAAAATGACCGGCTCCGCTTTCTCGGTACAGTCGGTCTTTTTCACACGGTAGTGTGTCATCTAACTGCTATATAAAACCACAAGAGGTATCCTCATGAAAAAGAAACAAAAGATTATACTGTACCGCATCATCATCACCGCCGTGATGCTGGTCGTGTTACAGTTCTTACCTATCACGGGCATTCCACGCCTTATCGCGTACCTCGCCGCCTATCTCGTCATCGGCTACGATATTTTGAGAAAAGCCGGCAAGGGCATCCTAAACGGCCGCGCGTTCGACGAAAACTTTTTAATGGCGCTCGCCACCCTCGGTGCATTCTTCCTCGCCATTTGGACAAAGAGCGGCGATTATCTTGAGGGCATCGCCGTGATGCTGTTCTATCAGATCGGCGAGCTGTTCCAAAGCTACGCCGTCGGCAAAAGCCGCAAAAACATCTCCGCGCTGATGGACATCCGCCCGGACTACGCCAACATTGAAAAAGACGGCAAGTTAGAACAGGTCGATCCCGACGAAGTCGCGGTCGGCAGCATCATCGTCGTGCAGCCGGGCGAAAAAGTCCCGCTCGACGGCGTAGTCGAAAGCGGCAACGCAAGCCTTAATACCAGCGCGCTCACCGGCGAAAGCCTCCCGCGCGATGTCAAAGAGGGCGATGAGATCATCAGCGGCTGCATCAATTTAAACGGTGTTCTGAAAATCCGCACCACAAAGGAATTCGGCGAGTCCACCGTTTCCAAAATCCTCGACCTCGTTGAAAACGCCAGTTCCCGCAAGTCCCGTTCGGAAGCGTTCATCTCCCGCTTCGCTAAAATTTACACCCCGGCGGTCTGCATTTCCGCTGTACTGCTCGGCATTGCCGTGCCGCTCCTGCGCATGGCGTTCGGCATGGATGCCGCTTGGGTCGATTGGATCTACCGCGCGCTGACCTTCCTCGTTGTCAGCTGCCCGTGCGCACTTGTCATTTCCATCCCGCTCAGCTTCTTTGCGGGCATCGGCGGCGCAAGCCATGAGGGCGTGCTCATCAAGGGCTCCAACTATCTTGAAGCCCTCTCCGATGCAAAAATCGTCGTGTTCGATAAAACCGGCACGCTCACGCAGGGCGTGTTTGAGGTCACTGCCGTCCACCACAACACGATGGACGAAGCAAAGCTGCTCGAGTACGCCGCGCTCGCCGAGTGCGCCTCCTCCCACCCCATCAGCAAAAGTTTGCAGAAAGCCTACGGCAAAGAGATCGACCGCAGCCGCGTAACGGACATTGAAGAAGTCAGCGGCAAGGGCATCACCGCCAAGGTCGACGGGCACGAGGTCCTCGCCGGCAACGCAAAGCTCATGGCACTGCACAATATTCCATATAACGACTGCCACAGCGTCGGCACCATCATTCACATGTCAATCGACGGCGAATATGCCGGTCACATCGTTATCTCCGATGTCATCAAGCCTCATTCCAAGGAAGCCATTCAGAAGCTGAAGCACGCCGGTGTTGAAAAAACCGTCATGCTCACAGGCGATGCCAAGCGTGTGGCTGATCAGGTCGCCAAAGAGCTTGGCATTGACGAAGTTCGCAGCGAGCTGCTCCCGGGCGATAAGGTCAACGAAGTCGAAAAGCTCATTCAGAATAAGCCGAAGAAAGCAAACCTCGCGTTCGTCGGCGACGGCATCAACGATGCGCCGGTGCTCACCCGTGCCGATATCGGCATCGCCATGGGCGCCATGGGCAGCGATGCCGCCATCGAAGCCGCAGACGTTGTCCTCATGGACGATGATCCGATGCAGATTGCAAAGGCCATCAAAATTTCCCGTAAGTGCATCGGCATCGTCAAGCAGAACATCGTGTTCTCGCTCATCGTCAAGTTCGGCTGTCTCGCGCTCACCGCGTTCGGTCTTGCGAACATGTGGGCAGCCATCTTTGCGGATGTCGGTGTCATGATTATCGCGGTTCTCAACGCCATCCGCGCTTTGAAGTACAAAAAATAAAAGATAACATACCAAAACGCCCTTCCGCTGCGGTTTTTCCGTAAGCGGGAGGGCGTTTTTCGTTTTCTGTTTCAGCTTTTAATCTTTGTACAGATTGCCCGTGTACCAATCCACCATGCCGTTTTGCACAGCGTCCTCAAAGTAGTCGGGCCAGTAGTCCGGCGCTTTGCCGGAGGGATACCAAATGTCCGGGTACAACGCGTTTTCGTTCTCTGTGATTTTTGAGGTGTCCACGGTCGCATCTTCGCCGTCACGCACCTTGCGCGCCACGATCACCGTGCGGAAGCCCTCATATTCATACGAGCATGTTGAAAGCATCACCGTTTTGTCGTTTTCGTTCAAGTCAACGCCGGTGTTCACCATGCTGCGTTTCATCACGTCGTAGTAAAACTGCATCTTGTCTTCCGCAGAGTCAAAATCGCCGCGCAGATAGTTGAACAGCTCCCCTTGGTTATCGTATGTATTTGTCTTGAATACCGAAACAATCTTCCATTCCGCCGCTTCCTTTTCGGTGTCATAGCGGAATACCGGACAGCTTTTCACGGTCTTGGCACTGCCAAAACCGATCACCTGCCAGAACATTCTGCCGTCCTGCATGCTGTGCCCGTGCAAAACCTGATTATCGGAGTCCACCGTGCACATACCGTCCAAAAAGATGCTGCCGTACTTCGTGCTTTCCTTTTTGTAGTTGCGGTAAAGGTAATACTGCGGGTCGTCTGCAGGTGGCGTCAGCACCGGAAAATTGATGTCCGTGCCGTCCAGCTGCACCCAGCCCGTAATGTCGCTGTTCACACTTTGCAGCTTCAAAACAGCCTCGCGACGGCGCTCCAGCTCTGCCATGCGTTCGCTGTCCGCCGTATCGTCTTCGGAAGAAACCGGGGCCACGCTTTCCGTGTCGCCCGCTTCGGAGTAGATTTTCTGAATCTCACCTACGTTTTTATCCGTCACATACGGGTTCACAATGAGCTCAATTACAAGCACCGCCGCCGAAACGACAAAAATCACCGAAAACAGCGTGATGAGCACCGGGAACAGAATTCTCCGCTTTCTCGGCTGCATACTTTCTTCGTCTTCATAGACCGCCACGCGCCGCATAGGCTCCGGCTCGCGGTATTTGCGCCGCACGCGTTACGCCTCGTCCACCGGCAAACCGGCAAGGTAGCGGCGCACCATATCGAGTGCTTTGGAAGCCGCGCAGTGGCGGTGCCATTCGCGGGATTTCAGTCTGCCCATCGGTTGGCGCTTTGCCACCCACGTGTTCTTGCCGTCACTCAACGCAATGTACACAAGGCCCACCGGCTTTTCTTCTGTGCCGCCGTCCGGGCCCGCAATGCCCGTGATACCCACGCCGATGTCTGCACCGCTCTCACGCACAATGCCTTCCGCCATCGCGCGCGCCGTCTGTTCGCTCACTGCGCCGTATGTCGCAAGCGTCTCGTGCGGTACGCCGAGCAAACGCTCCTTCACGCAGTTTGCATACGTCACACAGCCCGTCTCAAACACGGCGGAGGAACCCGGAATATCCGTAATGCGCTTTGCAAGCATACCGCCCGTGCAGGATTCCGCCGTCGCAAGCTTCTTGCCCGCCTTTTTAAGCGCACTGACTACAAGCTCCTCCAGCGTCTCCACGTCCACACCGTACACGAAGTTGCCGATGCGCTTCTTCAATTCTTCCACCACCGGCACGCACATCGCGTCCGCTTCTTCTTTCGTTGCGGCCTTCGCCGTCACGCGCACGAACATCTCGCCTTCCTTGGCATACGGCGCCACGGTCGGATTGCTCTGCTCCATCAGGTCTTCGATCATCTGTGCCACCGGCGCTTCGCCTCTGCCGTACACATGCACGCTGTGCGAAGCGATGACCGCGCTCTGGAATTTCTCAAGGTACGGCACGGCATAGTTGTGCAGCATCGGGGTCAATTCCGAAGGCGGACCGGGCAGCATGATGACGATCTTGCCCTTGTCCGTCCGGAACGCGCAGCCGGGCGCAGTGCCGTTGTCGTTTTTCAGCGCGGTGCAGCCCTCCGGCAGCATCGCCTGCTTCATCTGGTTTTCGGTCATGCCGCCGTTTGCAAAGTAATCGAGCAAATGCTGGTAGCTCTGCTCGTGCAAAACGAGCTTCTTGCCCGCAGCCGCCGCCACGGTCTCTTTCGTCAGGTCGTCGCCCGTCGGCCCAAGGCCGCCTGTCGTGATGAGAATATCGCTTCTGTCGAGCGCGTCGTAAACAGCCTTTTCCAGTCTGCCCACGTTGTCGCCGACTACGGCGGCGTAGAGCAGATCAATGCCGAGCGCGGAAAGCGCCTTTGCAACGATTGTTGTGTCCGTGTTCACGGTCTGGCCGAGCAAAAGCTCTGTACCTACCGATAATACTTCTGCCTGCATGGTAAAATTCCCCTTTCTTACAGATGACGGATCTCCGTCTTTTCAAGGCAATTTTTCAAAAGCTGTTCCACATCAAGCTTCTGTTCCGCAGCCTCCACCACGTTCAAAGTGGGGCGGGTGCGCGGGTGCTTCGGCGTAAACACTGTGCAGCAGTCCTCATACGGCTCAATGGAAATATCATACGTGTCAATGCGGTGCGCAAGCGTCACGATTTCCGACTTGTCGCTGCCGATAAGCGGACGGAAAACCGGCATATTCGCCGCGGCGTCCGTGCAGGCGATGGCCTGTATCGTCTGGCTTGCCACCTGCCCAAGGCTCTCACCCGTGATGAGTGCGCTGCATTCGCGCTCGCGTGCAATGCGCTCGGCGGCACGCATCATAAAGCGGCGCATAATCACGGTCGCAAGCTCCTCCGGGCAGTTGTCTCGAATTTGCTCCTGAATTTCGGTGAACGGCACGGTAATCATGTCCATTCTGCCCGCGTATTCGCCGACCTTCTTCAGCAGCGCCACCACCTTTTCATGTGCGCGCTCGCTCGTGTACGGCGGGCTCGCAAAGTGAATGGCCGTCAGCTCCACGCCGCGCTTTGCCATCATCCACGCCGCCACCGGACTGTCGAGGCCGCCGCTGATGAGAATGGCCGCCTTGCCGCCCGTACCCACCGGAATACCGCCCGCGCCGGGCTTCGTCTCGCCGTGGATATACGCCGCTTTCTCGCGGATTTCCACGCGCACCGTGATCTCCGGGTTATGCACGTCTACGGAAATGTGCGGGTTCGCGCGCAGCAGCGCCGCGCCCACCTCGCGGGAGATTTCCATGGAGCCGAGCGGGAACTTCTTGTCCGCACGCTTCGATTCCACCTTGAACGTCTTAAAGCCCGCGAGTGTGTCATTGAGGTATTCCGGCGCCATTTTGGTAATGGCATCCATGTCCTTTTCACACACGCAAGCGCGCGCATAGCCGATGACGCCGAAAATCTTCGAGATGCGCTCCTCGGCCTCGTCAATGTCCGCGTCCTCGTCCTTCGGTTCAATGTAAATGGTGGACTGCATGGAGTACACCTCAAAGTTGCCCGCGCGCGCAATGCGGCGGCGAATGTTCTTTAACAGCCGGTCTTCAAACGTGCGGCGATTCAATCCCTTTAAGACGATCTCGCCGAGCTTGACCAGAATCACTTCCTGCATGACAAAATTCCTTTCCGTCTATAAATTCACGCTTACGCGTGCGAAAGCGTTTGGAGGCCCTCTTTCAAGGCGTCCGCAAACGCGTCCATTTCTTCTGCTGTGTTTTCCGCCGAAAGGCTTACGCGCAGCGATGTTTCAACGCGCTCCTTCGGCAGCTGCATCGCGCTCAGAACGTGGCTCGGTTTTGCCTTGCCGCACGCGGAACCGCTTGAAACAAAAATGTTTCGCTCCGCCAAAAAGTGCAGCATCGTCTCCGCACGCACGCGCCCTGCCGAAAGATTCACAATATACGGCAGCGCGTTTTCGGGCGAGTTCAAAACGACCTCCGGCATCGCTTTCAGCCGTTCAATCAAATGCGCCTGCACCGCTTTTACGTGTGTAAGCGCCTCTTTTTCCGTCATCATGTGCTTCACCGCTTCGCCGAACGCACAAATTTGCGGCACGCCCTCGGTGCCGGGGCGCAGATTTTTCTCTTGCCCGCCGCCGAAGCTGTGCGGCAAAATGCGTACGCCGCTTTTCACGTACAGCGCACCCACGCCCTTCGGTGCATGCACCTTGTGGCCCGAAACACTGATGAGGTCAACACCGAGCCTTTTCGGCTGGAGCGGAATTTTGCAGAAGCCCTGCACCGCGTCCGCGTGAAACAGCGCCGGGGCCTTTTTTCTCTTGATCATGCCTGCAATGTCTTTCAGCGGCAGCAAAACGCCTGTTTCGTTATTCACCGCCATCACGCTGACCAAAATCGTCTTCGCATCAATGGCCGCGTCAAATTTCTCTTTCGGAATATTTCCGTCCGCCTCCGGCTGCACATACACGACCTCAAAGCCCTCTTTTTCAAGCTGTGCCATCGTATTGAGCACCGCCGGATGCTCGATCGCCGTCGTCACAATCTTGTTGCCCGCGCGCTTTTTCGCGTGCGCCGCACCCAAAATCGCAATGTTGTCGCTCTCTGTGCCGCCGGACGTGAAATAAATCTCCCCCGGCTGCGCCGAAAGTCTCTCGGCGATGATCTCCCGCGCCGCAGTCATCTCCTTTTCCGCCGCAAAGCCCTTGCTGTGCAGCGAAGAGGGGTTGCCGTAGCATTCCGTCATCATGTAAAGCGCCTTTTCCGCCGCCTCTTTTGAAACGCGCGTCGTCGCGCTGTTGTCCAAATAAATTTCCTGTGTCGTATCCATCATTATCCCTTACAGTTTTCGGTAGCCGGTCGAAAAATCGACCACATTTCTAAGCGGTTCACCCGCCAGAAAACGCTTTAAATTCTCCGCCATAATACGCACAATGCGGTCGTGCGTCTCCTGCAAATGGTATCCGCCGGAGATATGCGGTGTGATGACCGCGTTTTCCATCTTCCACAGCGGGTGATCTGCGGGCAGCGGCTCCGGGTCGGTCACATCTACGCCCGCGCCCGCAAGCTTTCCGTTTTCCAGCGCCGCGCACAGCGCATCTGTGTCGACGATCATCCCGCGGCCGACGTTTAATAGAATCGCGCCGTCCTTCATCTTCGCCATGCGCTCTGCGTCAAACATCCCCTTCGTTGCCGTTGTGCCCGGCAGCGTGATGGCCACGCAGTCCGCCTGTGGCAAATATTCGTCAAGCTTATCGGTGTGGATGAGCTCGTCCACAAAACCAGGCTTATCCGTACCCGTGCGGCGCACGCCGATCACCCTTGCGCCCAGCGCTTTCGCACGCTTCGCAAATTCCCCACCGATGTCGCCGAGGCCGAGCACCAGCACCGTCGAGTTCCACGCCGAGCGCACCTGCCCGAGGTCGCACCACTTGCCCGTGCGCTGCACATCGCGGTACAAATGCAGCTTTTTTAAAAGTTCAAACCACACCGCGACCATGTATTCCGAAATCGCAAGGCCATATGCGCCCGTTGCATTCGTCAAAACGGTCTCCTTCGGCAGACAGCCGTGGATATACCCGTCCACGCCCGCACTGTCCGTCTGCAACCATTTAAGCTTATCGCCGGTCGAGATGAGCTTCGGGCTCACGTTGCCGAGGATTATATCCGCGTTCTGCACGTCCTCGCGCTCTGCCTTGCCCTCTTTATAAATAAACGTCTCCCCCGGCGCGGCTTCTTCGAGCCACACGCGCTGATAGGGCTTCGTCTCCATCGCAACTAAAATGTTCACAGTGTCTCGATCTCCTCTCTCCACACCGTATTGCACGCGTCGCTCGGCATACGGAAATCGCCGCGCGGCGAAAGCGTCACAGAGCCCACCTTCGGGCCGTCCGGCAGGCAGGAGCGCTTAAACTGCTGCTGGAAGAAGCGGCGGTAGAACGTTTTCAGCCACTTTTTAATGGTCTCGGCGTCATACTGCCCCGCAAATGAGCGCAGCGCCATCGCATAAATTTTGCGTGGAGTAAACCCAAAGCGCAACATATAATACAAATAGTAATCATGCAGTTCATACGGCCCCACAAGGTCTTCCGTCTTCTGTGAAATTTCGCCGTCCTTCGGCGGCAATAATTCCGGGCTGACCGGCGTGTCCAAAATATCAAGTAAAACGCGGCGCAGCTCGTCGTTGCCGTGCATCGCCTCATAACGCACGAGGTGGCGCACCAGTGTCTTCGGGATAGACGCGTTCACCGCATACATCGACATGTGGTCGCCGTTGTACGTCGCCCAGCCGAGCGCAAGCTCAGAAAGGTCGCCCGTGCCGATGACAATGCCGCCGTGCTGATTCGCAATGTCCATCAAAAGCTGTGTGCGCTCGCGCGCCTGCGAATTTTCATACGTCACGTCCAGCACCTCGGGATCGTGCTGAATGTCCTTAAAGTGCTGCTCCACCGCCTTCGCAATCGGAATTTCATCAAAATGCACCTTGAGCTCTTCCGCAAGGCACTGCGCGTTGCTCTTCGTGCGCGCCGTCGTGCCGAAGCATGGCATCGATACCGTGCGTATGCCCGTGCGCGGCAGGCCGAGCATATCAAACGCGTTCGCCGTCACAAGCAACGCCAACGTGGAATCGAGTCCGCCCGAAAGCCCAATGACCGCCGTTTTACAGCCGATGTGCTTCAGTCTCGTCGCGAGACCCGTCGCCTGCATTTTGAGGATCGTCTCGCAGCGTGCGGAAAGGTCGGCGTCGTCCTTCGGCACAAACGGGTACGGGTACGCCGTGCGCGTCGTCTCAAACTCGGGCAGGTCCATCGAAGCATCGATGATGTCGCACACAGGCTCGTCCTGCCACGTATTCATGCGGCGGCGCTCCTGCACAAGGCGCTCCACATCGATGTCGCCGTAGGTGATGCCGTTCGTAAACAAATTGCTCTCGTTCAGTAACGAGCCGTTTTCGCAAATCAAATTGTGTCCCGCAAAGATCATGTCCGTCGTGCTTTCGCCAAAGCCGCTGTCCGCGTACACATACGCTGCAAGCAGACGACCGGAGTGCATGCGCAGCATGTCGCGGCGGTACTGCGCCTTACCGATAATTTCATCGCTGCACGAAAGATTTAATAAAACGGTCGCGCCGCCCTTTGCAAGCGTCACGCTCGGCGGGTCTGCCACCCAAACATCCTCGCAGATCTCCACGCCCACGGTCACGTCCGGCGCAAGCTCAAACACCACGTCACGGCAGCCGTACCAGTCGCCCGCATAGCGCAGCATGCCGCTTTCCGGCGCGGGGGAAAAATGGCGCAGCTCGTAAAATTCGGAGTAATTCGGAATATGCTGCTTTGCCGGCAGGCCCAGCAAAACGCCGCGACTGAACACCGCCGCGCAGTTATACAGCGCCCCGCCGGACGGGATCGGCATACCCACCGCACACAGAATATCGAGGTCTTCCGTCTCTTCGATGAGGTCAAACAGGCACGCCTTCGCGCTTTCCATCAGCTTTCTGTCCTTAAACAGGTCGCCGCAGGTGTAGCCCGTCATCGCAAGCTCCGGGAACGCGATAACCGAAGCGCCGTTTGCGGCCGCCTCGCGGATCATCTTCGCCATCTCGTTTTTGTTGTACGGGCAGTCCGCCACCTTCACGTGCGGTGTAGCCGCCGCTACGCGCACCATTCCGTCTATTTTTATGCTCACAAATAAGCTCCTCTCAAGTGTCACCGGAGGTGACACAATTATATTCACTTGCACAAATTCCCCCTGCCGAAAAAAGAGCAGGGGGAAACTGTTTTTATTCTCATTCGCCGGTTTCGGCCGCCGTCACAGGCTCCGGTGTGGACTCCTCTGTGGGGGCCGCCGTCGGTTCTGCGGTCGGCGCAGGGGTCGGCTCCGGCGTAGGCGCCGCAGTCGGCGCAGGGGTCGCAGTGGGCGCAGGGGTCGCAGTAGGCGCTGCCGTTGGGGTTGCCGTAGGTGTCGGGCTCGGGGAAGACGTCTCCGTGCCCGGGCCGATGCGGTAAATGGTGCCGCTTGGGCCGTAGTAGGAGGAAGGCAGCGTCTCGGTGCGGATGACCTCTCCGTCCTTCACAAAATCGCGCCAAGCGCTCGCCTCATAGCCCCAGTTGCCGCTTGTGGAAAGCACCTTTTCGCCCTTTTTAAGGTTCTGGTCCACCACGTATTTCACAGTGCTCAGCGGCGGGATCTCGCTCGTCGTCTGGGAATACACATTGATCGTGTCCCACTCTTTCGGGTGCTTGCCGTAGAACTGCACATGCAGCGTCACACCGTCCATCCAACTCATAATGTACACCGGGGTGTCAAGATCATTTCGGAACTGGAAGTCGATCTCGCCGTAACTCACCGTCGCGTCCAGACCGATCGGCACGTACGTAGACGGTGAAGAATGGCAGTCGCGCAGCGTGATCGTCATGCCCGCACGCAGCGCAGCGCCGTAGATCGTTGAAGAAGCCTGACAAATGCCGCCGCCGTACATCTGCACCAGCGCGCCGCCGGAAAGGCCGCCCGCCGGCAAAAAGCCCGTGGAAGCGTTTGTGGAATCGCCCACAATGTTTTCATAAGAGAATGTGTCGCCCGGGTTCAAAACCGTGCCGTTCACGCGGGAAAGCGCCAGGCCCATGTTGTGGTTGCCGTTTTCCGTATTCGTCGAGACCGTCTCAAACGAGGAGATCATGCCGAAATCTTTTCTCAGGTCGTCCACGGTCACTTTCGCCGCGGTCTCCTGCAAAGCAGCCTCCACTTCGCCGCTCGTTTTCTTAAGGAACTGCGCTTTCACGGCGGCAAGCGTTCCGTAAACGTCCAGCTTTTTGCCGTTCACGGCGTCCTCAAACACAAAGTCGCCCGCGTCAAAGTCATAAGAGCCCACGGTCGCGTCCTTAGCCTGCACGACGAAATCGCCGAGTCTTTGCTTTAATTCATTTTTAAAATTCTTGAGCGTCAGGCAGTACGTCATTTCGTAGTCGCCCGCTTTTCTCGATTTCAAAAGCCGCGTCAGCGTAATATCCAGCGTATCCACAACGGTCAGCTCGCTGCCCTTTGCGGTCATTTCGGTATCGCCGCTTTTCACCGTGACGTTAATATTCGCATACGGCTTTAACGCCGCTGCTCTGCACGCCTTTTCGGCTTCCGCGAGCTTCATGCCGGAAATGTCGATGCCGTCCATCGTGGTACCTTCCGCAAACACGGTCAGGTCTTCCGGCTCCGGGGTAGGCGTCGGCGCCGCCGTCGCCGCAGAGTCGGAAGACGTCGGCAGCTTATCGCAGCCCGCAAAGCCCAGCATCAAGACAGCCGCCAAAACTGCGCCGACCGCCGCCGCGCGATATTTTTTCGTTTTATGTCTATACATGAGATCGCCTTTCTGAAAATCCCGGCAGCTTCTCACAGCCGCTTTTCTGTATCGTACCGACTTACTTTTTGCAGATATTCTCTCCTTTTCGCCGACAAAATACCGGCTGAGAATATTATACCTGCCGCATCTTTTCTTGTAAAGACATACGTTTAAATATGTCTTAAAAGTTTTTGAACGCATGTAGGTTCTCCGTTTACTTTAAGTATACCGCAAAGCCGCAAAAAAGTCTCCAGGAAAATGCAAATTTTCCGCAAATTTCACTCTTTTTTCGGATTTGATTTCTTAATTTCCGCGCAATATATGGAAATTCACAAAAAAATGTGATAAACTGGAGCAAAGGACAGGGAGTATCTGAAAATAAGTTTTGATTTTTCAGACACACCCGATGAAAAGGCTATTGAAAAGGAGCGGTATCATGCGCATTTTGATTCTCACCTGTGCCACCGGCGGCGGCCACCTGCGCGCGGCTGCGGCACTTGAAAAATACATACGCGAAACCACCACCCACGAAGTCATTCAAATGGACTTCTTAAAAAGCATCGGCAAGCTGCTCGACAAAACCATTTGCGACAGCTACCTCTTTATGGCAAAGAAGACCCCGTCTCTCTTCGGCCGCCTCTACAAAACGACAAATAAAGATAATCCCCTTGCGGATTTCGTCCCCCACACAACAGAGCTTCTGGCGCTCCAGCTTTATCCGCGTTTAGCGGAGGTCGCGCCGGACGTCATCATCAGCGTGCACCCGTTCGCAACGGAGATGGTTTCCAGTTTAAAGGAGCGCCGCCGCATCACCTGCCCGCTCATCTGCCTCATGACAGACTACGGCGTGCACAAGGCGTGGATCGCCCCGAATGTCGACGCCTACGTCGTCGCCTGCGACGACATGGTGAACGACCTGCGCCGTCTCGGCATTCCGAAAGAACACATCTACCCCTACGGCATCCCGGTACACGACGTCTTCTTCGACAAGGAAGACCAGGCGAAGCTCCTCACCGAAATGGACCTCGAGCCCGAAGTGCCCACCGTGCTCTTCATGGCCGGCAGCATGGGCGTCTCCAACATTGTAGACCTCTACCGCGGCCTGTGCTCCTCCCCGCTCGATTTACAGATCATCATCATCACGGGCAATAACAAAAAGCTCTATAAGCTCTTTGAAAGCGAAATTCCGAACTCGTCGAAAAAGACAAAGCTTATCCAGTTCACAACGGAAGTAGAGCGCTTTATGCACGCGTCCGACCTTATCATCACAAAGCCGGGCGGCCTCACCGTCTCGGAAGCGCTCGCATGCAACCTGCCGCTCGCCGTGTTCGACGCCATTCCCGGTCAGGAGGAAGATAACGCCAACTTCCTGCAAACGCACGATATGGGCGTACGCGTCACAAAGGAGAATTTCTCCGCCGTCGTGTCCTCACTCATCGAGCATAAAGAGCGTCTGCGCCGCATGCGCGAAAGCTGCCGCACATTCGATAAATCCCGCGCGAACGAGAACATCGTCGC
>OFMX01000570.1_pt1 | contig 35693 bp, 35 predicted proteins | sample 1541901 | NCBI WGS metagenome assembly OFMX01 (sample SAMN04209222, study PRJEB22552) | human gut metagenome | biome: gut; material: feces | host: Homo sapiens | place: USA: Oklahoma | reverse complement strand
TTCTGGTATTCATTTTTCGCGGCGTGGTGAGCAGATTATTCTACTATTTTTTATAGTAGAACACTTCTCTGAGGGAAACCATATCTTCTTCCGCAAGACCCTTGTAGTGGTATCTGCGTGCAGCGCAATCAATCGCTACAAAAACGCCCAAATAATACATGACCGCTGGGAGAACTGCCGCAGCCGCAATACCAAGGTACGGCATGCCCAGCAGATCTGCCATAATAAAAGCACCAGCGCCCATGACCGGTGGCATAATCTGACCGCCCGAAGAGGCAGAGCACTCAACCGCCGCTGCAAACTCTTTCTTGTAGCCAAGGCGTTTCATCATCGGAATAGTGAAAGCACCCGTCGTAGCCACATTTGCGCCAGCACTGCCAGAGACCGTGCCGAACAGAGCACTCGAAATCGTTGCAAGCTTGGCGGCACCGCCGGTCGCCCGCCCAGTCAGCGCATTGGCCGCATCAATAAAGGTCTGACCACCGCCCGTAGAAAAGAGCACGGAGCCAAAAATAACAAATGTAGCAATGATCGTGGCCGATGTGCCAGTGATCGATCCCCAGACGCCGCGGTCAGAATAAACTAGCGTGGTAAGGAGATTGCGGAACGTGATACCATTATGTCCCCAAGTGCCCGGAATATACTTTCCAAACATTGCATAGCCGATTGCAATAATCGCCATGATGGGAATCGCCATACCAATTGAGCGGCGGGCACAGTCCAAGACAAGTAACAGAATCAGAATAGCCAACACACACTCAAAACTGGAAATGCTAAAATTAGGGTGCATGATCGCTTTCATATTCTTCACGATGTAGACGCATCCAACCAGTGCAATCAAAATGCCGACCCAGCACACACCAACGTCCAACTTCTTGAACAGTGTCGTTCGGTCGTTTTTCTGCATCTGATACAAGAAGATAAGCATACTGCCGAGAAAAACATGCACGGGGCGCTGAATCAGGCTCTGAAAGCTGCCAAAAAACGCTGTATAAAGCTGAAATACGACCAGCACGACTGACACAAGCAAAATGCATCTAGAAATCAGCCTGCTTTTCGGCGCGGACAGAACCGTTTCCTGCGTATTCCCGTTCTGAATGGATTCGAGAAGCTCCCGATCCTCTTTATCCGATAAAAATGCCATGTTATTGTCCTCCGTAATCGGGCAAAGGCTGTGGAGAGCAAAGCCTTTGCAGTTGACTCAAAACAATTATTCCGCTCTCCACAGCCAATGGGCAAATACTCACTTACTGCGCTTCAGGGGGAATGCGATCTGCTGGGATCTCGTAGCCTAGTTCCGTGAGATACTTGATGGTACCGGTATGCAGATAACCAGAGCCTTCCGTTGCAGTAATCTCGGCCGGATTAAAACCAGCCAGGCCTGCGTAAGCGCTCTCCAAATAGGACTGGTTCTCACACAGCGCCTTGACAATCTGGTACACATCCTCTTCTGGAACGTCCTTAGAGGCTGCGTAGGAGTAGAAAGAAGTCATCGTGGTGATTGTGCCCTCCTGATCGTACAGGCTGCCATCCACCGAACCGAACGCATAGTACGGATACGCTTTGAGCACCTTGTCAATCTCTTCCTGCGTGAATGAGAGGACTTTCACGTCCACCGAGGTCATAACATCCGCAATGGAGGAGTCCACCGCTGTGGTGGAGGCAGACTTCATGAAACCGTCAATGCGGCGGTCTTTCATCGCATCGACCGCTTCACCTGTGCTGGCATAGTACCAGTCAGGCTCAATGCCCAAAGCACTGAGGATGGCGTAAGCTAGACGCTCGGAAGAGGAGTTTGTGTTGCCAGGGGAGAACTTCTTGCCCTGCAGGTCTGAAATGCTGTTGATGCCGCTGTCTGCTGCAACAACAAAATAATAGTCATTGGGGATGAGCGAGAGCATGACGCGAACACTTTCGTTGGGGTCGGTACCTTCAAATGCTCCGAGTGCTTGAGATGCCAGATAGATATCGGGCACCGAGCTCTGGCCGAACTGAACCTGTCCTTCGCTGATAAACTTCAGATTTTCCGCGCCGCCGCCCGTCTCCATAACAGTCATGGAAATGTTGTCGACGTTCTTGTTGATTACGTCCGATACAGCCACATTCAGAGCATAATAACCGGAGGAGGAACTGCACGCGCCCCAAGTATAAGCTTTCGCCTGAGCAGTTTGGTGGGTGTCATTTGACGGATCCTTTGTCTCGCCTGATTCTTTCTGCCCACAGGCCACAAGAGAGAATGCCATGCAGAGACTGAGAATGAGCGCTAATGTTCTTTTCATTTTTCTTCTCCTTTGTAAAAATTAGTTTTATAACACACAACGCTGTGATGTTATACGGGATTTATCCTCAGATGTACTTATTCTCAATAGCTACCCACTCGTCGTGATGGAATGTGCCCCATAACTCCTTGTGTGAATACATCTGATCCAGCATCTTTTCCGTTGTTCCCTCGTCTTTAAGCGTCTTGAGCAGTTCTACCGATTTTTTTGTGATGATGCGCGTGAGCGCATTCGGGTAAATTGTGCAGCTCACACCGGCCGCATTGAGCTCGTCAACAGAAAGGAACGGGCTGCGGCCACCCTCAACGTTATTGAAGAGGACCGGTGCCTTGACCTCCGTAGCGATTTTTTTGACTTCATCATAGCTTTCCGGGCTTTCCACGAAGACCACGTCGGCACCTGCCTGCGCGTAAATATTTCCACGGCGGATTGCTTCATCAACGCCATAACCTGTGCGGGCATCGGTGCGGGCAACGATCACCAAACCGCCTTTTTCACGATTGTCGTAGATCGTTTTGATGCGGCGAACCATTTCCTCCGGTTCAACTAGCTTGCGCCCCAACTCATGACCGCATTTCTTCGGCGCCTTCTGATCTTCAATCTGCACAGCGGCAATGTCCATGCACTCAAAATCCTTGACAAGGCGATAGAGGTTCAGTGGTGCGCCAAAACCCGTATCAATGTCGACAAGCATAGGGATATTTACCGCGCTGCGGATGTTCTGCACGACCTGACGCAACTCCAGGTAGCTTACGGTGTTCAGATCGGGCTGTGCCGTCAGTGTCAGTGAGATTCCCGAGCCCGTCAGGTAAACAGCTGGAAATCCTGCCTGCTCGACAAGCGTGGCAGTAATACAGTCATAAGCGCCGGGGATTTGTATGACTCCCTGCTGCTTTACCAGTTTGCGAAATCTTTCACAACTTCTCATTTGCTTTCCTCCTTTGATGACCTATCTATCCAGCACGTTGCAATTTCCTCTGCGCACCGTACAATATAACGTTTCCGCATGAGCCAAAGTGCGTGCTCATGCGCACCCAGAACTGATGTAGCTACAGCATCCTCTGCAACACAGGTATAGTAGTCGTGAAATGCTGCACCCATCACCGTTGCCAGAACACAGCCTTCTGTCGTGCAACCACAACAGACTACGGTTTCGATATGGTTGGCTCGAAGAATGGTGTCGAGTGCTGTGTAGAGGAACGCATCCGGACGGTACTTTCGAATCACTGGTTCATAAAAGCCTTGAGAAATATCCTGATATGGTTTAAGATCTTCCACATGCTCCCATCCCCATGTACCGGGAAGCGCATAGTCGGGGGCTTTGCCGTCGCGGCTTTTAAATGCGAGCCAACCGCCGCCGTCGCTTTGCCCGTATGGGAGCGTTGCTTGCTGAATGTGGACAACGAACACATTGGCGGCCCGTGCGGCATCCAAAAGCGCCTTGCAGGTTGGAACGATTGCACGAATCGCCGAGCTGTCGCGTCCACCGAGCGAAAACTTTCCCTTGGAGCTAATGAAGTCGTTCTGCATATCAATGAGAAGCAACGCAGTATGCTCTGGAGCAAGCACCTTTTTAAGCTGCTCAGACGATGGATTATTATATTGATAGCATGGAACATTCTCTTTCTGATACATGATATCCTCCTGAATTAACTTCTGAGAAAGAAATCTTCATTTTACTGAAATGCGAATTCTTTGCGAATTCTTTCGACTTCAGGTAAACCAACCGTATTTGTGTATTCTTTGAAGCCACAGACCATCTCTGGATGATGTGCCGAGGGCACGATTCCCTCTTCTGCCATAACGCGGAGCGCATTTTCTACTCCGCGGTACGCCGCAAACAGCGGTGTGACCGGAACACTCACACGAGCGGCACCCCACTCCTCCAAAGTTCTGAAAGGAATCATAGGTGTTTTCCCGCCTTCGGTCATGTTGATACTGACTGGAGCTTTGATTTCATGAATTACACGCCTGGTATTTTCAATTTCTGGTGGGGCTTCCACAAAAATCAACGTAGCGCCTGCCTCAGCATACAGGTTGCCGCGAATAATGGCCTCCTCAATGCCGTAAACGGCAATCGCATCTGTGCGCGCATTGATGACAAAATCCGAATCGACTGCAGCCGCACGTGCGGCACGAATTTTCTGCACCATTTCTTCGCGTGAGATGACCTGCTTGCCATCCATATGACCGCAACGTTTGGGCATGACTTGGTCCTCAAGATTAATCCCTGCTGCACCAGCTGCTTCGAAACGTCGGACGGTGTCCATGACATTGACAACATTTCCGAACCCATTATCACCGTCGGCCATGACAGGAATATTGACGGCCTGACAAATATTTCTGGTCTGATCCAACATCTCCGAAGAGGAGAGTATGCCAACATCCGGCTTTCCTAAACGACTGCCTGCAATTCCGTAACCGGTGCACTGGAGAGCCTTAAAGCCTGCTTTTTCAATTAGAATTGCGCTGAGAACATCATAGGCTCCTGGCATGACCAAAATATCTTTGCTCAAGATTAGTTTTTTTAACTCCGTTGCCTTTCCCATTTTATGACCTCCATAAACTCCAACAATTATCTTATGCCATCTGATGTTGCTAATCTTATCTTGCACATATGCTATCATATAAAAAACAGATATGCAAGTATATTTTGCTTGCCTTTGCGCCGAATATATGCACTTGTATTTATTGACTTTACATGAAAATATGCTATTATAATTAAAACAGGTATACTTGTTCCGAAATTTAAATCAAGTGGGATGGTAAACATGAATCGTAAAAATGAAAGCGAGCAGCAAGTCGTTGAATTCCTTCAGTCAACGTATCAAAAAAATTTGGTGGAGCAATCCTCTATGAAAGAGGCTGTCTATATAACTTTAAAAGAGGGGATTCTTTCTGCCAGATTAAGTGAAGAACTCACAGAAAACCAAGTCTCCACTGCTCTGCACATTAGCCGTACACCAGTCCGTGAAGCGATGCACAAGTTGGAAATGGAGGGCCTTTTGGAAATCAGCCATGGGAAAAAAGCAAAAATTACAGAGCTTTCCCGAAAGGATGCGGCTGATATTGCCGTAGTGCTTCGATCTCTTCACGGTTTGGCAGCAGAACTTTTTATAAAAAACGCTACCGAGAAGGATGTGCAAAGGCTTGAGGAAATTATGGCGCTTGTTTCATTTTATGTTGCAAGAAACGATATCCACCGCGCTGCTGAGCTTTTAACGGAATTTCATTGGCAGACAGCAGTTGCATCTGGCAATAAGTGGCTTGCTGACACCGTGGAACGACTGCTCTCTTTTACTGCATTGCACCGCGAATATGCACTCTCTCGCCCAGGACGTATTGAGATTTCTCTCAAAGAACACATGGCCATTTTGGATGCGCTTTGCGCTCGAGATAGCGATAAGGCGCAGGAGTTGCTGCGAAACCACATTGATTCCGCTTTTGATCCTGCAAAATTCCGCGTCAATTAAACAGGATAATATTAAGATTGTGTCCGACTGCTTTCGTTAAGGCCATTAACCCCACAGAACTATGTGGGGCTCGACAATGACGGACAAATATTTGCATAGCATGATGCTTTCCCCAAAAAGTGAATACTTGAGGGTAAACATTTGGATGAGAAGATAATTATAGAGAAATGGGATTTGCCTGTTTGCGGGTGGCAGTGCGTGTGATGTGATGCCGGAGGATCTTCCGACACCTGAAAAGAGCATCGCGCAGTTGGAGCGCGAACAGATGGAACGCCTGAAACAAAAAGCCGTTGATGGACAGCTGATGCTGGATGAATGACCTTCCTCCGTATTGGGGAAACACAAATTAAGATAAGAAACGCTGAAAGGCTCGACACTGTAAGGTGCCGGGCCTTTCTCTTTGATCTGGGGGTGACCAATGTGAAAGAAACAACTCGCACCTGCGGCTCGGCTCGCGCCCACAACCCATTCGATGACGGCGCGGAGGAGCGCCTGAAGCGAATGGGGCTGCTTACCAAGACGGGCAGTATCGAGGCGTCGGCCTTGACTGCGCTGGCCCATGCTTTCGCCGGTCTGCTGTTTGACGACCTGTGCGATGCCTGTCAGGACTATTCCGGTGTCCAAGCTGAATTACAGCAGCTTTTTTATGCGGCAGACCAAGCGGAGCCGCGGCAAAGGTTCTTGCTGATCTGCCTGCAATATGACCGATTATCTCAGATACTGCCCGATCCCATCTGGTGGATCAGCGGAGCCCCTGAGATTGCAGGCGGATTTGCGGAGCATTTTATCCGGCATTTGAAAAAAGTGAATGGCTCTGAGGAGGTGGCGCTGTGAAAGGGATTTGGGCCTATCGGCCTCCGGGCAGACTTTCGCAGGTCTCTACCTTCATAGAAGGACTTGAACCGCGCTTACGGGAGAGGGTTCTCTTGCACCTGTACCAGATGTCTCTACCGCAGAAACCGGAAATGAAAGAGCCGCACTTCAAACGTTTTTCCCTTGAGCGGTATCGGAAGCTTTGTGAGCTTCGTGTCAAAAGCAAGGTTTTGATCCGCATTATTTTCTACCCTTGTCCTAATGGGGACAGCCTGCTCCTTTATGCATTCATTAAACGCCAGAAGCGGGACACGATGCAGGCATTAGAGCAGTCACTGAGAATACTGGATGCGCTGCGGGAACACCCGGAGCGCGCCGTAGAATACAAGGTCAGGGAGGAGGGATCATGAGACGACCGTACATCCTTTGATACCGCGAAAATAGCAGACCATAACCAATTTCTACATTAGGAGGTTCCCACAGCATGAAAAAAGCAATTCTCTGTGTACTGCTGACGCTGTCCATGTCGGTCTCGGCGTTTGCATTGGAGGTACCGACAGGTACCGTGGTGCAAAATCTGAATGGCAGCCAGCAGGTCATCAAAACCTTTACGATCCCGGCAGATCAGGACCCGCAGAGCCTGATCGAACAGCCCTTTGAGCTGGAGGGCTATCTTTACACCTTTACGGATATTGTCAAAACGGAAAATGCCGTAGAGGAATCCAAGCCCCATACCGAGGTCATCACGGTGGAGACGGACAAGAATGACCTCGCCCTAATTTTGCAGCAACTGAAGCCTACTGTCGAATTTGATGACGGCACCTTCAAGGGTGCGCTCGCCCTCGACCACACCAGTCTCAACACCGAGGCGTCCGGCTATGTTCCGAAAAGCTATACCGTGAGCGAGGTCAAGACCATAGGGCAGCTTGACCGTAACGATATGTCCTATGTCCCGTCTACTACCGTAAAAAATGGCCGCACCTTGAGCCTTGCCAATGTGGAATGGCAGGTCACGGGAACCGACCTTGTTGGTGAGGCGCTGGTGCCATCGTCTTATCAGGCCGTCGCCACCTATTCCGCAAAGGCGACCTATCAGGCGGCTACTGGATACATCACGACCGCGGAATATACCGGCGAGATCACGCGCGAGGGCGTCGAGAGCATCACCTATGTACTGACTTACCTGGGAACAAAGGTCGGTATCGCTCATGTGCTATCCAATGTGGGCGGCTTCTTTGCGGCGAACTGGCTTGTACTTATTGTCGGTGCCGCGATGGGAGCTGCCGTGATTTTCGGCATCGTATATGCATCGTATGTGCGCAGGCACGGAGCTGCCCATGCTGAGGCTGATGACGGGAATGCGAGTATTTCAGAGGAGGAAACGGAATGAATCATTTCAGACGATTGAACGGATTGGCATTGACGCTCATGACGATGGCTGCATTGTCTGTCAATGTCTTTGCCATGGAATATAGCATTGAGACAGAGGAGAACACGGAATACTATCCCTCCACCTCTTACGAGGTTATGTATGGTGCTGCATACAACTATGGCGGCTCTAATCTTGTGGACTATCAGATCCCCGAATTGCCCTACGGCGTGTCCAGCACGACGCAGATCGGCATTATGGAGAAGGAGCATTTGCCCAGCTTACAGCAAAATGCCGGTGCTTCCATTTCTGGCGATTACGGACTTTCCGGCGGGTTCTATGATGTCCCATCCGGCTCTATATCTTCGGTTAAGCCAAGCGTGCTGGCCTATACCAGCGTTGACGGTATGGAGCGCAAGGATGGCAGCATTGGCACGTTGAAGATCTCATCTTTGAACATCAATATGAAAGTATGGGAGGGTGAGACCAACGCCAGTATGGCAAAGGGACTGGGACACTATAGCTCCACCTCCGGATGGGACGGCAACGTCGGCATCTGCGGGCATAACCGTGGCGCAAAATACAATATTGGCAGCATCAGAAATCTGGAGATCGGCGATACCATTACCTATTCGGCGGTTTACGGAACACGAACCTATGCGGTCATTTTGGTAAAGACGATCTCGGATTCCGACTGGAGTTATTTGCAGGCGACCGCTGATAACCGCATCACCATCACGACCTGTCTTGCCAACCAGCCCTCCAAGAGAGTGTGCGTTCAGGCCGTGGAAGTAAGCCGATGAAATCGGAGCAACGTGATATTTTTGTGCAACTTTTTTTAGCGGCGTAAGCATTTAAAATAAACCTTTGACAAGTCATTACTTCTGTATTATGCTCAAACCACTCCGGAGAATAAAATCATAAAGGAAGTATCAGATTGATACAGCAATTCAGACCAAAGAGGAAGGACGATGAGATCAGAGTAAAAATGGACATCACCGTTGACCTTCCTGCAGAAGTAGCTGAACAGGCTGAGCAGCTTGGCATTTACGAGTTTGAGCGGTGCATTTATGATCCCGACACTCGCCGTATGACTGCCAGCGTGACCACCACGTTTTATCGGAAGGGAGCGTGATACAATGAAAAAGATTTTGTATTTGTTTATCGGGCTTGCGTTAGGCTTTGCCCTTGGTTCGCCTGCGGCACAGGCCATTGAGGGTATCTTCGCACAGCGCTGCACCTCGCCTATTCTCCTCAACGGTGCTCCCGTTGAGATCGAAGCGTACACCATCAACGGACACAACTACTTCAAGCTCCGTGACATCGGAAAGGCCGTCGGCTTCAACGTCTATTGGAGTGCGACTCGTTCCTAACTGAAAAGGTTAGGCACTAATAAAAGAACGAACAGTTCAATATTAGGAGAACTGGTTATCCAACAGGTGGAATGATGGGGTAACGCCCTGAAACGCCTGCCCTGATACTCCGGCTGGCATATGTAAGCGAAAGCTGATAGGTCAGAAGCCCGGTAAAGTCGGCAGAGCGTGTCCGTATGGGGATGCGTAAGCATACCACGAAATCTGTCCAGAGGTGGACGGTGTCACCTATATGCCGGGGGTCTATAAAATGCTCATGGTTAGAATGACCGTAAAAGGTCTGACGAACTGGCGAATGTAAGGGTCTAAAAGACGGCTGTATAGAAATGTGCAGATACGAGAAATCGTAGTCAGTGTGGATGAGTAAAAATTCCAATTATGAAAATCCATAGTGCGTTACAGGCGCACTCAAGCTGGCAGGCTTATAGTCAGAACCTAAAAGCATATGGAAAGATAGGATAATCGGAACGAGGAAAGGCAGCGAACATCACCAGAATGGAATGTTAGACTGGCGAAGAATTATAAGCGGTCGAATTGCTGCTGAAAAGCAGAGGTCGAACCAAAGAAGTTTCTGTAATGGAAACGGAGGAATGGCCTCAAGTCGATTATTACAACAGAAAATAAATCAATCTTACAAGGATTGCGAGTAAGACAAAAAGGGTCGCTCAATTCATCAGTGGAGGGAGTGATGCCTTGTGCCAAAAGAGAACAGAAAACTAATAAGCGTAGATAACATCCGCCACTCGGAATATTATGGCTTGCAGGAAACATTCGACAGATTGTATGCGCAGAGTAAAAATGGTGAAATCTTTACGAACCTGATGGAAATTATTCTGTCGCGAGAAAACATACTTCTGGCGTATCGCAATATAAAAGCCAATACCGGTAGTCATACTCCGGGAACAGATAGGCAAACTATCCGAGATATTGGGAGACTTACACCAGAAGAGGTCGTAGATAAGGTCAGATTCATCGTAGCAGGAAGTCCCCATGGGTATCGTCCTAAGCCGGTGAGAAGAAAAGACATCCCCAAACCTTATGACCCAACGAAAAGCAGACCGCTCGGTATCCCATGTATTTGGGACAGGCTAATACAGCAATGCATAAAACAAGGTATGGAGCCAATTTGCGAAGCTAAATTCAGCAATAACAGCTTTGGCTTCCGACCAAATCGATCGGTGGAACATGCCATTGCCAAAACTTATCGGCTATTAAACTTGTCACACTTGCATTATGTTGTAGAATTCGATATCAAAGGATTCTTTGATAACGTAAACCACTCGAAGCTGGTCAGGCAGATATGGTCAATGGGAATCCGGGATAAACATCTCATTTATATCATCCGGTGTATTCTAAAAGCTCCTATCCGAATGCCGGACGGAAGTACTGTGCAACCAGGGCAAGGAACTCCACAAGGTGGCATCATCTCGCCGTTACTGGCCAACATCGTATTGAACGAGCTTGACCATTGGGTGGAAAGCCAGTGGCAGGCAAATCCAGTAACGCGAAAATACAGTGTGAGTATAAACCGCAATGGTAGCGAATGTCTTCACCATGGATACAGAGCAATGAGGAATACAGGACTTAAAGAGATGTTCATCATTCGCTATGCTGACGATTTCAGAGTTTTCTGCCGTACAAAAACGGATGCAGAAAGAGCAAAATATGCAGTTACACAATGGCTGTCTGACAGACTGAAGCTGGAAGTGTCTCCGGAGAAGACTAAGGTTGTCAATGTTAAACGCAGATATTCTGACTTTCTGGGTTTCAAAATCAAGGTTACGAAGAAAGCTGGTAAAGCGGTCGTCAAGTCTCATATCAGTGATAAGCAACTATCCAGAAAGCGCCAGAATTTGCTGGAACAAGCAAAGCGGATTGCAAGACCAAGGCCAGGAAAAACGGAGTTTGATGAGGTTAATCTCTATAATTTTATGGTCATGGGAATGCAAAACTATTACCGCATAGCAACTGATATAAGCCGTGACTGTAATTCTCTAAATCGATCAGTAATGACAATTCTAACCAACCGGTTAAGGATGCCATCAGGAAACAGACTGGTCAAAACAGGCAGAACGCTCACGAACTTTGAGAAGACTGCTTACGGAAAGGCTCGAACGATGCGCTATGTAGCAGGAACAGGCGAGCCCATCTACCCAATTAGCTATGTGCAACGCAGGAAGCCGATGTCGAAAAAGCTTAGCGTGAATAGCTACTCCCCAGACGGAAGACAAGGATTACACGACAATCTCCGAATCAACACCAGCATGATGCTCATGCTTATGCGACAGCCGTTGCACAATCGCAGCACTGAATATGCCGATAATAGAATTTCGCTGTATTCGGCGCAATGGGGAAAATGTGCTATTACGGGGCACGAGTTTCGGTCAGTCGCTGAAATTCACTGCCATCATGCTACTCCACGCAGTAAAGGCGGCACAGACAAGTATGAGAACCTTGTCCTAATCCTTGAATCAGTTCACAGGCTAATCCATGCGACCAGACCCGAAACGATTAACCACTATAAGGAAATCTGCAACTTGAATGTAAGCCAGATGAAGAAACTCAATGAATTCCGGCAAAAAGCAGGGCTAGAAAGCATCGCATAAATATTAGGAAAATTCTCTAAAGGTAGATTGATTAAATTTGACGAAGTGATGGTCGATGGAACGCGGAGTGCGGTGAAAGTCGAACGCTCCGTGTGAAGCGGGGGAAAAACCAGAGATAATATCAAAGGTTTACCTATCGCTATAATCCGAGGACAGAACGGTACAAATCGAAACGGGTCAACCGTACACCGGCGAGGCACCCATTAGAACCGAAGATGTTGAGTCGGATTTACAGTCAGAACCAAACGCTTCCACTGTTGATGTGGACGCTATGAAGAAGGATATCGTGGAGCGTACCAATGCGCTCCGCACCGAGAGAGGTATCGCATCGCTGACCACCAATGACAAGCTCATGCAGGCAGCACAGGTTCGCGCCGACGAAATGGCGGCAAACAGCATCTACTCCCATACCCGCCCGGACGGGCGAGAATACACCACGGTCACGGACTGCAAATATATCGGCGAAAACATTCATCGCATCGCAGACTGGGCGCTGCAGGACAAAACGGTATCAGGAGTTGCCGTGTGGTCGTGGAACCGTTCAGCGGGGCATCAGGACAACCTTCTTGACAAAACCTATGCTGAGATCGGAGTAGGACTTGCCAGAGGGGTGAATGATGATGGCTATGAGTGCTGGTACTGTGTCCAACTATTTCTTAGGGATGGATATACCATTGCTCAAGTGGATTCACCTTCAGACAAAACGGAATGAACTTATTCGCATATTTCAGTTGACTTATATATACTTTGTATATACTATATGTGGAAGAAGGAGGCGATCGCTATGTATGCAACGATTCAGAAATGGGGCAACAGCAATGGCTTACGTTTTCCAAAGGCGCTGCTGGACGCCATTGGGCTCAAGGAAAATGATCGTGTAGAGTTGATTCAAAGTGCTGATGCGATTACGATAAAAAAAGCGAGTCCCACGCAGCACAAGACCTTGGAAGAGCGCCTGACCGCGTTTTACGGGAAGCCGATTGAACAGATTGGCCGCATTCCGTCTGAGGAAATGGATTGGGGCAAGGCAGAGGGCAGTGAGGCATGGTAACTGTGTTTGAACAAGGTGATATTGTTTATATGGACTTTGATCCACAGGCAGGGCATGAACAAAGGGGGCGCCGTCCAGCATTGGTCATCAGCAATGACCTCTTCAATCGTGTCAACAGCCTGACGATGGTTTGCCCCATCACCCACACAGACCGCGGAAGCCCGTTCCATATCCATCTGGACAGCAGGACAAAAACGGATGGCATCGTAATGTGCGATCAAGTTCGTATGTTGGATCTGAGCAGTCGGAGAGCAGCCTTTGAAGAAAAGGCACCCGGTGATATCCTGGCAGAGGCGATCGACATTATCCGTGCAATCATCGAGACAAATTGACCGGCTGTGATCCTCGCAGCCAAAACAAAACGATTATATTATCAAACAAAGCAGACCTCTCGGTCTGCTTTTCTTATGCAAAAATTGTAGGAGGTATCACATTGAAAACGCTCAAAACAAGGCTCATTTCGACACTCCTGGTTGTCATGACGCTGCTCAGCCTGCTGCCCACCACGGCCTTTGCCGCGACCGGTACGGGCAAGGGTATTACGATCACGACCAATCAAGTGTACTGGTCCACGCGCATACTGGCCAACGGCACACCGTACAGCTACCGCCCGCCGGAGGCGGCGGGGCGGCTTCTCTACTGCCTCGACAGCGGACTCGGCTACCACAACGCTACGCCGTCATACTGCGATTCTTTTACCTATACCTCGGCTACCAATGCAGACGCCGATGCCGTTCTCAAAACCGCTGTTGCCAACAGCGGCCTTGGCGAGATGGACGCGGCGACGCTCGCAAATGTCAAGTGGCTCATGACCTACATCAACGACAGCAAAGCATCCAATATAGGGCAGCTCTTTATGGCGGTGCAGACTTATATTTGGGACCATCAAAGCTATAAGGGCGCGGGAGATGGTACCGGAGATGCGGGTGGTTATGCCAACGCGGACACCTATGACCTGTATCTGAGCCTCATCGACTCCATGCTTGCGCAGAAGGCGCAGGAGGATGCCGAATTTCAGCGTCAGATCGAAGCGTATGCTGCACAGGGCATAGTAGCAACCATTGTGGAAGACGATAGTCTCAAATGGGCGGTATTTGCCTTGTCAAGCAATCGCAAGAACCAGTCTTTTTTTAATTATTATGCGCCAAGGAAACTTGCTGTCAACACGCCAAAACCTGATCCGGATAATCCTCCTGCCGGCGATGCCGACATTACCTTGAAGAAGGTTGCCGCAGGAACCACCCGTGGTTTAGATGGTGCCCGTTTTCTGATTTACCGGGACGGTCAGATCGTGGGCAGCGATGTAACGGCAAACGGCGGCATCATCGAGGTCAACGATGTCACCCGTGGCCTGTGGTCCTTCGTGGAAACCGAAGCGCCCGCAGGCTACTGCGCCAATCTTACCCCTCACAGCGTCTATGTTGACACGACCGATGGCGATAAGCAGTACACCGTGACCGCTGAAAACCACAAGCTGCCCGACATGAAGATCACCAAGCGGGACGCCATGAGCGGCAAACCGATTGCCGGCACGGTGTTTTCCATTAAGTCCGTCACCGGCAATTATTCCACCTCCGTCACGACTGGCGTGGACGGTTCCGCAACGCTCTCGGCCATTCCCGCCGGCGTCTATGTCGTGCGTGAAGGATCCGTTCCTGAGCCTTATATCTTATCCAATACGGAGCAGACCGTGGCGCTCCGCCCCGGCCAGACGAGCGAAGTTACTTTCGTTGACTATGAAAAACCGGGTCTTGAGATCATCAAGAAGAACATCGCCAATGGGGAACCCATCGAGGGCGTGACCTACCGCATCGAGCAGATCGACGGCAGCTACTCCACCACGGCCACCACCGACAGTCACGGACGTATCTTCCTCGATTCTATCCCCGTTGGCACCTATCGGGTGACGGAGACCAATGTTCCCAGCTATGTCATTCTCTGCCCCATCCCGCAGGAAGTAGCGCTCAAGGCAGGTGAAACCTCCACCGTTACTTTCTTCAATGCACTCAAGCCGACGCTGGAGATCCGCAAGGTAGACAGTGTGACCGGCGATCCTGTCAAGGGTGCTAAGTTCCAGATCTGGTATGCCAGCAATCATACCGATAGCGGTGAGCTAAATGATCTTGGCACTTATTACACCGATGAAAGCGGCAAGATCATCCTTCCCGAAGCCAAGGACGGCTGGTACAAGGTGACGGAGCTGGAGGCACCGCACGGCTACTCCATCAAGGAGCCTGCCACGCAGGAGTGCTTTATTGCCGGTGGCGAGAGTAAGGTCCTGACCTTTGAAAATACGCCTCTTTCCGCCATCATCATCCGCAAGGTGGACAGCGAGAGCGGTCAGCCGTTGGAGGGTGCATGGTTCCGCATCCGCTTCCTCGGCGGCACCTCCGGTACGGGCGGCACGGTTATCGGCGAGTACCGCACTTCGAGCAATGGAACCATCGTTGTAACCGGCCTCAAGGCAGGCACTTACGTCTGTGAGGAGATCTCCGCGCCGGACGGGTACGTCATCACCGACGCCACGGAAACGGTCTATCTCTCCGGTAAGGATCAGGACGTTATCACCGTGACCTTCGGAAATGATAAGATGGGCTCGCTGCTTATCGTCAAAAAGGACGCCGTGACCGGCGCTCCCATTTCCGATGTGGAGTTCTTCATCACCGATTCGGATGGCAGCGTGATCGGCAACGCCAACGGAAAGTATGTGACGGATAGCGCGGGCACCATCCGCATTGACGGCCTGACTCCCGGCATGACAGTCATCGCCCGTGAGGTGCGGGCAAAAGACGGCTATATTCTGGACGACACCCCGCAGAGCATCAGGATCAAGCGCAATGCCGTGATGACGCTGGAGTTCCGCAACCAGCCCAAGGGCGGCGTGCTCGTGAAAAAGGTGGACGCTGTGACGAACGCTCCCATCTCTGACGTGGAGTTCCTTGTCACGGATTCCGACGGCAATCTCATCGGCAACGCCAATGGCAAGTTCGTGACGGACAGTGCAGGTGCGTTCACGATTACGGATGTTGCACCTGGTACGACGCTTATCATCAAGGAAACCCGTGCGAAGGCGGGGTACATTCTCGATGATACCCCGCAGACGGTTAAGGTCAAGTCCAATGAAGTTGTCACGGTGGAGTTCCGCAACGCCCCCAAGGGCAATCTCATCATCGTAAAGCAGGACTCCGTTACAAAGGAGCCGCTGGAAGGTGTCGAGTTTAAGATCACCTACGCAGATGGCTCGTATGTAGATGCCGAGGGCGGCACGCTGTCCTCCACTGGCCTGTACCGGACGGATAAAGAAGGAAAAATCACCATTTCCGGCATCTCCGGCACCATAGTAGCGACGGAGGTGAAATCGATCCCCGGTTACACCATCGACGAAAACACCCGTACCCAGACCGTGGTTGTCAACCCCAACGATACACAGACTCTTCACTTCTACAACACGCCTATTGGCGGCGTGGAGATCATCAAGGTCAACGAGGATAACCACAGTGAGCGCATCCCCAATACGACCTTTGAGATCCGCAAGGTGGACGATGCCTTGGTGGATACCGTTACGACGGACAAAAATGGCCGTGTGTTCGTGGCTCTGGAGGATGGCAGCTACTATGCAAAAGAGGTCACATCGAACAAATCGTTCCGGCTGGATGATACGCCCCACTATTTTGAGATCAAGGACGGCAAGCATGTGACGCTGCAGGTGACCAACAAAAAGCTCAGCGGCATCGTCATCCACAAAATCGACAGCGTCACGGGCGAGGGGATCTATGGCGTAAAGTTTGTCCTCTATGATGCGAACAAGAAGCCCATCGGCGAGTACACCTCGGACGATGAGGGCTACATCTACATTGACGAGATCCCTGGCGGGCTGAGCGGCCGCTTTTATCTGAGAGAGCTGGAAGCCGCCCCCGGCTACACGCTGGATAAGCAGTATAAGACCGTCTATGTCTCTCCGGGCAAGACCGTGGAGATCGAGTGGGAAAATACCGCTGTCACGGGCCAGATCCAGATTTATAAGTACGCCGCTGAGTATAACGAGGTCACCGGCACCGCCGCAGGCACCCCGCTCAAGGGCGCTGTTTATGAGATCGTCAATGCCCGCAGCGGCAAGGTGGTGGACTACATCACGACGGACGCCCGGGGCGTTGCGGCCAGCAAACCGCTGCCGCTGACCCGCTATCAGATCCGCGAGGTCACAGCGCCCGCCTATTGGCAGCTCGACCCTACCGTGCATGATGTGACGCTGGAATATCCCGGTCAGATTATCAAGCTCTCTGCCTATGATAAGCCTGCCAGTCTCGGCGTTACCATCACCAAGCGCGGCAACGCGCAGGTCATGGCGGGCCAGTCCATGCGCTACGATCTGACGGTGGCCAACACCTCCAACGTGCCGCTGGAGTCCTTCTTCTGGCACGATAAAATTCCCTACGATGTGGCGCGTCCTACGACGCTCACCACCGGCACCTACAGCGCGCGGCTCAACTACCGCATCCTCTACAAAACCAACTGCAACGCAAGCTATCAGGTGTTGGCGAGCAACCTGCTCACCAGCAATAATTACAGCTTCAGCCTCAACGCCATTCCCATGCAGGCCGGCGAAGTGGTGACCGACATCTATTTTGACTTCGGCAAGGTTCCTGTCGGCTTCCAGAGCGTTGTCAATCCCACGCTGAGCGTGATGGTGAACGGAAATGCGGTCAACGGCTATCAGATGGTCAACCGCGCCGATGTGGGCGGCAAATATCAGGGCACATGGCAGACCGCAACGGCAAGCTGGGTGACAATCATCCAGCGCTTGTGCAGCACACCTACCTTGCCGAAAACCGGATGTTAAAAAAGAAGGACAGCGACAGGCTTTGTGCCTGTCGCTGCCCTGTTCCAAGTAAATTGTCAAGCAATCAAAATGCGGAGGTCGCCTTTATGAGAATTGTGGTCAGGACGCGCTGACTCTCCCGGTTGCAGGTTTCACAGAAGTGATTCTTAATTGCAAAATCAACTGCATTGGATATGCGCCGGTAATCCTCTGCATCCAATGCATCGGCTGCAAGGTGCTGCCATACGCAGGAGTATGCGCTGCGTACATTTTCCGCAGTGTTCGCACCCATGAAATAGGTGCTGAGAACGCCTTCGATCATGGCGGCTTCTTCATTCGTAAAAACCATTTTCTCACCTCACAACGCGGCAATTATATCAAATCGCAGACTTGATTGCAAGGACAATGATAGGCCGGACTGCCTTTCGGCAGCTCCGACCGCTTCTCACGAAAAGGAGTTATCTCTATGGTAAAAAAATGCTATCGATTATATGTGATGGCCATGGCCCTTTTATGGATCACAGCCGCAATGACCGCACCGGCTTTTGCGGTGGACGATATGTGGACGGTTGCGAACAAGATCATTGTAGATGTTTACGGCAAGATCGTCAGTATCAGCACGGTACTGGCAGGGCTGATGTCCGCTGTGGCCGTTATCGGGGCCAAGCTTTCCAACAATCAGCATAAGGTCGATCAGGCATGGGACTGGCTCAAACGCATCTGGATCGCATGGGCCATCATCAACGGCATCGGCGCCTTCATTGCATACGTTGCGCCGCTGTTCAGCGGCCTTGCAACGCTGACGCCATAACATTGTTGCTGCTCCGGCACGAGGGAGGTGTCAACATTGCTTGAACTGATTTTCCAAGGCTTTCTGGAGTGGGCCTATGGGCTTGTGCTGGAATGCTGGGAGTATTTCTCGACCGCGCTGCTGGACATTATGAGCATGGACTATGCGTACATGAAAAGCCATGTTCCCGTGATGGACGACATCATACAGGTGCTTATGGCGGTCGGATGGGCGCTTCTGATCGGTAATCTCGTCTTTCAAGCGCTCAAAAGCATGATGCCCGGCCTCGGCTTTGAGGGCGAGGACCCGAAGCTGCTTTTTACCCGAAGCTTTGTTTTTTCCTTTCTCCTGCTGGCAAGCCCGCAGATCTGCGAGATCGGGCTTAGCATTACCGCAAGGATCATTGACCTGCTGCAAGTCCCGACCGCTGTTCATGTGACGCTGGTGGATAAGAGCATATTCGGTACGCTTACCGCGTCGTGGCTGCTCGCAATCCTATTCGGTATTATTATCATATTCAAGACACTCAGGCTCCTGCTGGAAATTGCGGAGCGGTATGTTATCCTCGCCGTACTCACCATGACGGCGCCGCTGGCATTTGCCATGGGCGGCAGCAAAAGCACCGCGGACATCTTCACCGGCTGGTGCAGAATGTACGGCTCCATGTGCCTTTTGATGGTGACCAATGTGATCTTCTTCAAAATGCTTCTGTCCGTCCTCTCCACAGTGCCAAGCGGGCTGGATGTATTTCTATGGATCGTGCTGATCCTGACCCTCGTAAAGGTCGCAAGAAAGGCGGATGCCATCATCACCCGCATTGGGTTGAATCCGGCCATCACCGGCGACTCTCTCGGGCGGCCGCTGCCCGGCGCACTGACCTACATGGTTGTGCGCTCGGCGGCCTCGCACATTACCAAGAGTGTTGGGAAGTCTGCCGGCGGCAGAGGCAGCGGCTTCTCCTCCGGCGCTTCTCCGAGCGGCAGAGGCCCACGCACGGGCGGACCGTTCGGCGGAGGCCGCTTTGCAGGATATACTGCAAGCGGCTTCTATCAGAAAGCACAGCGGCAAAGCGCACAGCAAGGGGCAGGCGAGCGAGCCTACGCCTCCCACAGCGACACGGTTCAGACGGGCGGAGTGCAGACAGCCTCGCAGGAACATAGCGCAGCATCCATGTCGCAGAGCAGCTCCGTGATCCGGCAGCAAACATTCAAGGAAGGCGCAAAGCGGAATGGTGCAGCGCTGCATGGCACACGCCAGACGCCTGCTCCCGCTTCACCGGCGAGCCGCACCCCATCGGATAGCGTAAGAACTCTGGACGGCAGGCACGGTCCCGCAGGAATACAGGCGGCACCGTCCTCGACCCGCATATCACAGGCGAATACGCAGACCACGCAGAGCCGAAGCGTTACCGGACAGACGGTTAGGAATACGACCTCGATCACAGGGCAGAAGCCGCCCGCCGGCACCGCGGGGAATACATCTCCGGCGTCGGAGGAGGGGCGGCATAACGCATCGCCGCCTGCACAGACACGATATACGCAGCGCCCGGTGCAGACGGTGCCGAAAGCAGCGGCGCAAAGGGCTGCCGTGCGGCAGACAACGCTTCGCGCGGAATCGCCGCGTCCCGGTCCCGCAGGAACAACGCCTCCGCCTTCTGCCCCTGCTCTGACCGTTGAACCCCGGCCCGGCAGAAACCTGTCCCAAGCCCGTACAGCACCCTTTGAACAAGCGAGGCAGCATGACTCGGCGCGGCAGGAACCGCGCACGGTCGGAGACGGCAGCGCTCGCCCCATGAGAGGTGCAGTCTCCGTTCAGCACCCCGGCCCCGCAGGAAACGGGGCAAACAGCCGTGAAAAGGCACAGTCTCGCCCGATCGCAGGGGCGCGAATGTCTATGCCGAAGACTGCGCGAACAGGCGGGCTTTCAAAGCCATCTGTCACGGAAGCTATGAAGGGAGCGGGGAAAAAAGAAAAGGCTCTGACGTCAAGCCGAAAGCAGCGAGGGAAAAAGCATGAAGGAACATGAGAATACCCGCACGGGGCTCCAAAGAGCAGTAGACCTCGCTTATGCGGCAAGAGCCGCACGCCGTATTCTTCAGGCAGCGGCAGCGGGCGGCCTACACGGCGCCGCTGCCGTCGCGGTCAAAGAGACGGCTCCGTTTCTTGTGAAGCGCCTGCTTGCCGTTCTCGTTGCGCTTATCGTGCTCCCTATGGTGATTTTTACGGCGCTTCCCAACATCTTCTTTGGGTATAGATCCTCTGATACGGACGCCATCGCGCAAATGACGGGGCAGGCCATGACCATCGGCGGAGTGTATATGAGCCTTGATGATTTTGAGGCAGCGCAGATCGACTCCGTTGTGACCGGCATCGTTGCAGAGTATGAGGAGAGCGGAACCAATATCGACCGCATCGAGGTATCCGGTTCCGTGACGGAAAAGGACCTGCTCTGGATCATTGCCATCAATTCCGCGGCCTATCAACAGGATCTCAATGCCATGAGCGCCGATCTTGTTCGAAACTTCTGTAAATCCAGCCTTTCATATTTCCCGTCGCTGGGCTTGGCGGAGGATGGCGGCGACGGAGTTGTGACGACCTTGACGGTAAAGGTCAAGCGTCTTGATCCGGATGAACTGATGGACGAGCTTGGCTTTGACGAGGATGCTAAGCAATGGGCGGGAGCGCTCTATGAGACACTGGAGCAGAGCGACGCCATCAATAAGTACAGGACATATTACGAAACCTATCGGCCGGATCACAGCGGCGACGGCTCCTTTTCCGGAGATGTTGAGTACGGCACCGATTACGATAATCAGATCGACATATCTCGCTTTGTCGATCCCGGCACGAAGAACAACCTCGACCTCGCCGCCTACGCGGTACAGGCGTGGGAGAACAACTGGGGCTATGTGTGGGGTACCTACGGCAACATTCTGACGCCCTCTCTGTTTGCGTATAAAAAGCAGCAATACCCGGATGGTGTGGGCAATCACGCTGATTTTATCGAAAGCCACTGGCTCGGCCGCCGCACTGCCGACTGTATCGGACTCATCAAGGGCTACGGTTGGCTGGACACCAAAAGCATGGCCATCGGCTATGCGGCGAATGGAATGCCGGATTATGGTGCGGATCAGATGTATCAGGCGTGCAAGAATGCCGGCGTACTGAATGAGGACTACGGACCGATATCCACCTTGCCCGAGCTCCCCGGCCTCATGCTCTGGAAGAGCGGACACGCGGGGGTCTACATTGGCGGAGGGTACGCCATAGAAGCTATGGGGACGCGAAAGGGCGTTGTGAAAACGAAGGTCAGTGACCGCGGCTGGCAGGGCTGGGGGAAGCTCCCCTACATCGACTATCGGGAGGAAAGATAATGGCAGAGACGACTTATCTGCGGGCGATACGCCTCAAATACGGCATATCGCTTCTTGAGCTGGAGCGGCACAGCAGCCTCAGCAATCAATATTTAAGCGCGCTGGAGTTGGGAAATGCCAAACGCACAGAGAGAAATGAGCGGCTTCTCTGCTGCGCGATGGAGGAGGTCATCAGCTCCCGCGAGCGTTCCCTTGGCGGGCTGAGAGAAACGCTGCTGCAATATCAAGGTCGGCTATTAGAAACCGTGGAGGCGGATTCGGATGAATTATGAGGTCTACCACATTCCTACAAACTTTACGGACGCGGGGCGCGTCATGGGTCTCTTTGAGCTTCGGAATCTGGTTGAGGCCGTGGTCCTGACGATCCCCGTTTTGTATCTTTGCATCGTCTTCCTTCCATTCGCTCTGAGCACAAAGATCATGGTGACGCTGGTGACCGTCGTACCCGTCGGTGGCTTTGGCCTTATCGGCGTCAACGATGACAGCATGACGCGCTGGCTGGAGGACTGGTGGCGCTGGCGCAGAAGGCGCCGGATCATTCTTTTTCGAGGTGAGGTCAGAAAATGAATCTGAAGGAACTGATTTTCGGCAAGGGGGCAAGCTCCGGAGGCGAGGGCGGTGTGTACCGCGACAGCATTCAAGCCTGGCTGCCCATCAAAAACATCATCGGCGGTGTCGTTATCACGAAGGACAACCGCTTTGTGAAGATCCTCGAGCTGCTGCCGGTCAACATCTATTTGAAGTCAGCCAATGACCGGCAGAATATTGTTTCCTCTTTTGCCGCCTATCTCAAGATCGCGCCGAACGATTTGCAGATGGTGGCACGCACGCTGCCGGCGGATACCCAGGCGTATGTGGAGCAGATGCGCCGCTTCGCGGAGCAGGAGGAAAACGAGGATTGCCGTGAGATGATCGAAGACAATATTCAAGAGATCGGGTACGGCATTGCAAGCGACGCCATGCGGCATCGCTTTTTTCTTGTGTTTCAATACGAGGCTAATATGCGGGCAAAGCACAACACCGCCAAAGCCATCCTTCAGCGGCTCAACGAGGAGGCTGACACGGCACGGAGGTATCTTGACGCCTGTGAGCTGGAGGTGCTGGAGCCACGGTACAGCGACAACTTTGTATTGAAGCTGCTCTATGAAATCCTAAATAAGCAAACCGGTCAGCGTGTCCGTCTGCCGGACGGTGTCTTTGACATGACGACGGCAGTACACGGTGTCTACGAAGATGAGTGAGCTGCAATTTGCAGCTCACTCATCTTCTCGATATTCAAGGGGCAGCTGATCGTTACAAAAAGCCTTGAGGACGGGAATATCCTTTGTTGCTATGTCCCATACCCGGTCAAGCTGGATCTTGCCGTAGTCATGGACAATGATATTCCGAACGCCTTTGATATGCGGCCATTGGATCTGTTCTTTTGTAGAGCTTCGGTACTCCTCGGATAAGCCGCCTGTCAGTTCTCCGATTTGCAGGATGCTGAACGCAATGGATTGCTGATAGTCGCTGTCTAACAGAAAGCCATCCGGCGAATTGCCGAAACGGGCGATTGTATCCTGAATACCCAGACAGTAATCCCGAATCTTCAAGATCCGCTGTAAATCACGCGACAGCATAGATCTTCCTCCGTTCTTTATTGACGATCTCCCGAAACAGCTTATCGCTCATCCTACGGCACGGCTGCTCAAGGGTCGCAGTTGTAAGGAGATCGATCTCTTTCTGCAAAGCTGCTTCCATGTCATTATAGAGACCACCGATTGCAAAAAAACCAGATAAGTCTGCACCGGAAAGGTCCACCAGCAGATCTATGTCGCTGTCTTCACGGGCCTCACCACGGGCGTACGAACCGAACAGGTAGACTGCCTTGAGATGGTATTTCTCCGCTACGGGGCGAATTCGGCTGCTGATCTCATCAATGGTATAAATCATAAGTTTTCTCCTCCCTGTAGTAAGCATAGATACAGTCTACTTTTATTATACGCATTTTTACTGTAATTTCAAGAAAAGAAAAGGATGTGACTTTAGCTTGAAACGTGAGCAGATACCAAAAAGGAAAAAGGTTGCAGCGATCACCGCGAGCAGGAAGAAAAAAAGAACGGTGACAAAAGAAAATCAGGTTGACCAACCGCTTTTGAAGCGCATGATCTTTGGCGAAGAAAAGCCGGATCTTACGGAGCTGGAGGCGGGCTCCACAACAATTCTCGACATTCTTGCACCTGCCGCCGTCGACACCAAGAGCAAAGACTACATCGTTGTCGATGGCGTGTGCCATGCCTATCTTTACATCACGGGATATGGCTATACCACCACGGTCGGTTCCTGCTGGCTGGCCCCGCTGGTAGAGGCCGGCGAGGGCGTCAATCTGAATTTTCTTGTCGAACGGCAGCCGAAGGAGAAGATACTCTCCAAGATCGCACAGACGACCATGGTGAACCGGTCCCGTATGCGGGAGGTAGGCGATACCCGTCAGGACTATGAAGAGCTTGACAGTGCCATCAGCTCCGGCCTTTACCTCAAGGATGTGATGAACCGGCAGGGCGAGGACTTCTACTATATGCACACACTCATCGAAGTCACAGCCTCTGATCCGGAGACACTGGAGCAGCGGATGACCGAGGTGGAAAAGCTTTGCGTGTCTGTGGATATGATCGCGCGTCGCTGCGACTATAAGAATGAGCAGGCATTTTTATCCTCGCTTCCTATTCTGGCACTTGATCCGGATATTGAACGAAAGGCGCGCTGCAATGCTTTGACTTCCGGTGTGGCTGCGGCATTTCCCTTTGCTTCGTATGAACTGAGTGATCACAACGGCATCTTTTTGGGGCTAAACCTCTATAACCGATCTCCAGTATTTCTCGATCCGTATGACGATTACAAGTATACCAACGGGAACTGGTGGATCGGCGGCTCCACCGGCGCGGGTAAGACGGTCACGCTCCAATGCCTCGGCGGGCGGCTTCGGCAGCAGGGCAAGCGCGTTATCATCATCGCGCCGAAAAAGGGGCATGAGTTCCGTCCGCTCTGCGAGAAGTTAGGTGGGCTGTACCTGCGGATGTCGCCGTCCTCCAAGGACTGCCCGAACCTGATGGCCATTCGGCGGAGGTCGCTCGATTCCTACGCAAAACTCAAGAATATCGCGGCCCGCGACGACTCCGTGCTGGCGGATAAGATCGCACAGCTCATCATCTGGTTTTCCTTGAAGAAAAAGGACTTGAACGAGGAGGACAAAAGCCGTCTCGACTCGTCGCTGGTGGAGGTGTACAGGCGTTACGGCATCACCTTTGATAACCGCACCATCGTAGACGAGGATGGCAGCTTCCGCACCATGCCGGTCATCGCAGACTGGTATGAGGTGCTTTCTCAAAACCCGGATACCCGTCATTTAGCGGTCGTCCTCTCCCGCTACGTCACCGGCTCCGCTGCGGCAATGGCGAGCCGAAACGACATTGACCTCGATAACAAGTACATTGTCCTCGATCTCTCCGGCATGCCGGACGACATGATCGCAGACGGCACCTTTTGGGCAACCAGCGTTGCCTACGATCTCATTATGAACTGCGAGAGAGGCCTTTCCGCTCTGCTCGCGGACGAGCTGTGGAGCCTTGTGGGCGCGACAGCCAATCCACAGGCTGCAGGCTTTATTTTGGAGATGGTAAAGACCATCCGCGGGCTTGGCGGCATTGCTGTCACGAGCACGCAGGGAATGCAGGACCTCTTTGGCTTGGAGGGCGGCAGCTACGGTAAGGGCATACTGGATGCCAGCCGCATCAAGCTCGTCATGCAGATGGAGGAGCAGGAGGCGCGGCTCATTCAGGACAAGCTCAATCTTTCGGAGGACGAGGTGCGTCAGATCACCCGCTTCCGACGCGGTGAGGGACTGCTTTGCATCGGCTATAATCATGTGCCGGTGGCATTTCACACCACGGCCAAGGAGTATGAGGCAATCACCACATCGCCTACCGACCTGCGGAGGAAAAGAGCGGAGAGTTATGACAATGAATGACATGAAGCGGGACCTTGTCCACATTCAGGAGCTTGTGGGGACTGCCTTCAGCGCGACCGGCTCACTGGTGGCGCTGACCGACGGCGGGCAGATGAACCCCAACAAGCTGCAAAAAACACTGGAGCAGACCATGGATTATTTCGAGCGCTCCACGCTGGAGCTGCGGCAGCTCTGTGAGCGGTATGCGCCGGGTGTGGGAGGCTTTATGCACAAGCCGATCCTGCCCGCCGTGGAGGTTGCGGGCAGCGTGGAGGAGTTCGGCTACGGCTGGCTTCACATTATGCTCCATACGCTCCTGCCGCATTGTCGGTATCAGACGCCAAGTTGGATGAGCGACACCATTCGCCGCCTGCTGGATGGATACGAAGCATGTGGAAAGGGCTTGCCGTTTTATTCCCACGCGCTGCTTGTGATCGACGAGCACACCAGTATCGAAGGCCGGCATATTTACGATCAGGACAATAAGGGGTGGAAGGCTGTGAGCAACGCGATCAAGGGACGGATCATTCCGGACGACGACCAGCACACCCTTGCCGTAACGCTTTTGTCCACGAGGACGAAGGGGGAAGAGTGCTGCCACATTACGCTGCTCCCCTTGGAGGATGCCCATGATTTCTTTGCTGCCCATTCCAGCGATTATGCAAGCAGAGACTTCTACTCCGGACAATGGTGCGGATAGCCCAAGCGGGCTGAAAAGTTGCAAAAATACCCATAAGACAGGAGCTGATTTTTGCCGCTTTCCCGCGACAGACTCAAGACGGACTGCCTTATGGGTGTTAAGTGGCACATAGGCATTGAAATACCTGTGTTTTTCAGCTTGTGAGGAAGAGAGAAAATGCATACTTGTCTTACTACTATGTGGGGGCATAAGAATGGCCCCACATAGTGGGAGAGAAAAACGCCGAAATTGTTCTTGCGCCGGCGGCGGCGCAAGAGCGATTTCGGCGTTTGCAGGAACGGGAAAAGGAGGTGCTGCCGATTGATTTTCAGCGTGCGGGATATTGATGTTTTGCGCCTGCTTTGCTGGTGTCAGAATATCCGCCCTGATGATCTAAATTTCGCCTCGACGGAAACGGAACGGGGAAACCTGGCTTTTCTGGCCCTTATCAAACGACATGAGCGAAGTGGCACGCTGACGATCACAGCATACGGAAAGACACTTTTGCACACCATCTTAGAAGGAACTGTCCCAGATCAGACATTTTCCTATCGACAGGATATTATCCAGCGGCGTGTCCGCCTGTCCCTACTGCTGATGACGGCCTACCGTGCGGGGATCAATGTATTCACAACGACGGCGAACAGCTTGAGCGGGCAAGATGCGTTTTTTCTAACTGCGGTCACGAGGAACCGCGGACACAACCCATGGGGCAGCGCACGAGTCGGCGCTATCGCTCATTTAGGAGGTGTTTATTACGCTGCCCACTATGTCTGCCCAGACATTGGGCGCATGGCGGTCAACGACGAGTTGGCTGCGCTTCATAACCACACAAACTTCGGAAAAGATACGCAGCGCGCCTTTCTCTTTGCCGGTGCAAGCTACGAGAGCATCCTTGAGGAACTGAAGGTGCGCGACGAAAAGAAAGACGGAAAACTGATCGGGTACAGTGAAGCCTACCGTGAGCTGCACTATCCGATCCACCTTCTCTCCTGCGACGAAACAGGCGCGCGGCAGCTTCAGATCATGGCGGAGCAGGGGTATAGGGAAAAGCTCACACGGCTCATGCTGCGCTCGGCGTATCAGCCGCCACCGGAGGATGCGCCCGCATGGGACGGGCTCTACAACGGCCGCCCCTTTGTGATCGGTGCGGATATGGACCTGCGGAGGATCGACGCTGCGATCAGAACGGCGAGACAGCGGAACTGCCTGCCGATCGCCCTCGCCGCATTGGACGGACAGGGCAGTGCGGTGCTGCTGCGGCGCTACGCCGATCCCGGCTATGCTACCGTGTACAAGGTCACGGACAGCGTGCTGACCGAGTTGCTCGGCAGAAGGCCCTCGCTTTACGTTCCGCCGCACACACAATTCCTCACAAAGAAGGGAGATGTTATCAATGCCCCGCTTATCAAAGCTCTTGGAAAAGCTGGAGGACCGCGCGGCAAATAGATGGGGCCGCTGGTACGAACGGAACAAAGCGCGCGTGCCGCTGTACGCTGTGCTCGGCGGCCTTGGATGGTACTTTTATGGGATGCTGCTCAACTCACTGAAGCTGGGAAAGGAATCGGTATTCCACCTGACGGGCGAGGAGGTGGAGAGCATCTGGGTGCTGAACCCCTTCAAAAACCTCTTTGTTGTGCTTACACCGTTTGGCCTTGGCGTTACTGCCGTGATCCTTCTCCTGATATGTCTTATTACAAAGAAGGGCTACAGCTGGTTTTCCGGCTATCATTTCACCCGAGATCCCCGAGGCTTTGATATCCTTCCCGACGGCACACACGGCACCTCCGGCTTTGCGACAAAGAAAGAGCTTGCGGCATATTTGGAGCTGGGAAGCGTCAAGGAGGTAACGGGAATGCTTCTCGGGCGCATCAAAGAGCGTCCCGACAATCCCGACAAGTATTCCACCTATGTTGCCCACCGCATGGAGGCGGGAGCGAATAACAACATCCTCTGTATCGGTGCTCCCGGCTCCTATAAATCAAGAGGCTTTATTATCCCCTTCCTCATGGGCTGTGCGCAGAGAAGCGGCAGCGGCCATCCGGAGTCCGTGATCGTGACCGACCCGAAGGCCGGTGCGACACGTTCCTAACTGAAAAGGTTAGGCGTGGAGCCAAAAGAAATGAAGAACGAAAGGAGCTTCTGAAAAAATATGGTTTCATAGAACTGATTATCCGACAGGTGGAATGATGGGGTAACGCCCGGAAACGCCTGCTCTAATACTCCAAATGGCGTGGCGGCAGCCAAGTGCCAAAGCGTCATAAGCTCGGTGAAGTCGGCTGAGAGCGTACCCTAAAGACGCGAAAGCGGTACAGGAACAGCGAACCAGAGGTGGTCGAGTGCGTGATAGGCCGGGAGTCCAAGTAAGCATCTATGGTTAGAATCCGCTATGCAACAACATGGCGGAGGCGTATTCTCGATTGTACGGGTCTAAATCGGGTATTGGTCTAACCGGCCAATCTCACCATCGTGTGAGGTCTGTGGGGATGAGTAAAACTCTGCCTTTATGAAAGTCCCTGCGCCGTTACAGGCGGCGGCAAGCAGGCAGGCTTATAGAGAAGACCTACGGATGCCGAATAAGGATAGGGTAATCGGAACGTGGTAAGCCAGCGACGCGGAGAGCTTGACCTCTGTGAAGCGGCGGCAGGGAAAAATCTTCGGATACAACCTGCCTTGCGCTGGTGAATGTGGCGGCATAGTACCAATGAAGCGGAGCTAACAAAGCCGTGGAGGGATAGCCGCCAGTCAGTGTTTTACAATATATCGAATTTACAGTTCAAATGAACAAAATCATTCTGCATAAGGTTCGAGTATGACTAAGAGAGGCGAACTTCAAGGAAATGGAGCGAGCCGACTTATGGCAGTCAATCAACCAAAGAAAAAGCAATCACTCAGAAATAACGAGTATTATAACACCCAAGAAATATTTGACGATTTGTACGAGAAAAGTCAGCACGGCGAAGTCTTTACACACTTGATGGAGTTGATTACCAGCGAGCAAAATATCCTGCTGGCCTATCGTGCCATCAAGAAGAACAAGGGCAGTAAGACCAAAGGTGTAAACTCGACCACGATTGTTGAAATGGGCGAGAAACGACCGGAGGAACTGGTTGCCTACGTGCGGACGCGGCTGCAAAATTTTCATCCTCACGCAGTACGCCGTGTTGAAATCCCAAAACCGGATGGACGTATGCGCCCGCTGGGTATCCCCACCATGGAAGACCGCATGATTCAGCAATGTATCAAGCAAGTGTTGGAGCCAATCTGTGAAGCAAGGTTCCACAAACACAGCTATGGATTCCGGCCCAATCGGAGCGCCCATCATGCGGTAGCAAGGGCGATGTTTCTTGTGAATATCTCAAAACACCGCTATGTAGTCGATGTTGACATTAAAGGATTCTTCGACAATGTAGACCACGGGAAACTGCTGAAGCAGCTCTGGACGCTGGGCATACAGGACAAACGGCTACTATGTGTTTTGTCCAAAATGCTGAAAGCACCCATTCAAGGTGAAGGTGTGCCCCAAAAGGGTGTACCGCAAGGCGGTATTCTCAGCCCCCTGTTATCCAATGTGGTACTAAATGAGCTGGATTGGTGGATTGCCAGCCAATGGGAAGCGTTTCCAACCAAAACAAATTACACACATGAGGTATCCCGCTACCAAAATCTCCGTAGGACAAGCCACATGAAAGAGGTTTTCATTGTACGGTATGCGGACGACTTCAAGCTGTTTTGTAAATGCCGCAGTGATGCAGAAAGAATATTTACCGCAACGACAATGTGGCTGAAAGAACGGTTGGGGCTGGAAATCAGCCCGGAGAAATCCAAAATCGTCAATCTGAAAAAGGGATATTCAGACTTCCTCGGTTTCAAATTGAAGCTCCGCCCAAAGAGCGGGAAATGGGTGTTGAAATCACACATGGCAGACAAGGCACAGAAAAAATGCAGAGAAAACATACGAGAGGCCATTGGTCGAATCGGCAGAGAGCCGAACCAATGGAGCGTTATGCAGTTTAACGCTATGGTGTTGGGCCTGCATGAATACTACAAAATCGCAACCAACGTATATCTCGACTTTGACCGAATCGCCTTTGATGTCAGAAAGACACTTTTATGCAGAACAAAAAGTCATCGCAGCAAAACCGGCCTGCGAAGTCAGGCATTTCAGCAATTCTATGGTGATTTTACAGGGAAAATATTTAATGTGGCGGGGTTGGCACTCTTTCCAATCAACGGAGTAAAGACCACACCTCCGATGTGTTTTTCCACGGATAAGATCGCTCTTTTTCTCCCTGACCTTTCCGCAGCTATCCAACTATGCGCGCCTCCACGGCGGACGGCTTCCCGTACTGACGAACTTCTGCTTGGAGGAATATCTCAACATCGGCTACATGGAGGGCATCTCCGACGTCTTCAATTCCATCCGCGGCTTCAACATGTCTGTGCAGGTGGCGGTGCAGAGCCTGTCCCAATGGAAGGAAAAGTATCCGGGCATGGAGTGGGAAAACCAGCTCGGCTCCTTTGATATGACCCTCTACATGGGCTGCAACGACATGACCAGTGCGGAATACTTTGCCAAGAAGTGCGGCAAGGTCACGATCTCTGTTACCAACAATCAGTTTTCTCTGGCCCCGCTCTTTTCCCCCGTATATAGCACCACCCGTCCCTACTCGCAGACGCGGAGCAATACCCAGCGCGATCTCATTCAGCCGGACGAATTCCTGCGGCTGGAGGAGAGCAGGTGCATCGTGATGTTCAATCACCACAGACCCGCGCAGCTCTACAAGATCAGGCTGGAGGAGCTGCCGACATATCAGGAGCTGACCCGATGCAGCGTTTTTGACTATGTTCCGGCGTGGAAGCAGCAGGAGAACGAACGGCAGGCGTCCGAAAAGAATACGCATACACGGCAGGAAGATGCCGTGCCGCCTACAGCGCGAACCGCGACACAGTCCTCGGCGCAGGACATCATGCCGGATGAGGGACAGCCGTCGCCCTGTAAGCCGCCTTCCTATGGAGAGCAGACACCGTATGGTGAGCGGTCGGCTGCACGCCCGCATAAGGCGGCGTCCATGCCGCGGCAGACGTCCGGAGCGTCATGCATCTATGACTTTCCGGACATGAAAGGAGAAACCGCGCCGGATGACATCGGGCTTGTAGAGATGTCTCGGTCTGAGATCGCCGGGGGCGATGCTCCGGAGCTTGAGGAGCTGGACGACGATCCCAGCCGGATACCGCCCGGTCGGGGAATCTGAGGAAGGAATGAGAGACTGGGACAAGGAAAAAGGAGACCGTCCGGCCTCCTGGTGAGGCATGAGACAGGACCTATCACGGCTCCTGTCTCTCTTTATATTCATACCCTTAGAGAAAAATAGGAGGAACCCACGATGAGGGCAGCGAAAATGAAAGAGCGGCCATCCTTTCAGCTGATGGTCCAGACCGATGTGCAGAGCATCTACCACATGCAGATGCCACGCTGGCTTTTTTCCGATCCCCGTTACTGCGAGATGAGCCTGGACGCCAAGGTGACCTACACCTTCCTCTTGAACCGCTTCCAGCTCTCGCGCAGGAACGGATGGGTCAACGAGCGCGGCGAGGTCTTTGTGATCTTCCCCCGCAGGGCGCTTTCTAAGGAGCTGCGGATCTGTGAGCAGCGCGTGACAGCAGCCTTCAAGAAGCTCGTGGAGCTGGAGCTTGTGTGGGAAAAACGCTGCGGACGCGGCGATGCCAATCAGATCTATCTTGCCTATGTGACGCCGCAGGACGATCCTGCCTACGCCAGCGCGCCCTTTACCGCGCCGGAGGAGAACTGCGGTTCAAGAACTGCCGATCCTGCGCCTCTTGAGGGCACAGGCGATGGTGCGTCCGCGCAAGAACCGCAGGAGCTGCGTCCCAAGAGCCGCGAAATGCGTGCTTCAAGAAACGCGGAACCTGCGGCACCAGAACCGCAGAATATGCTGCCAAGTAAGAAAGAAAAAAGAAAGATAGAAACTAGTCAGATAGAAGTCAGTCTGTCTTGTCCCGCGCACGCGCGCGACGGACTGACGGACGAGGAAAGAGAAGAGGACTTTCTGGATATTTTGGACGAGTGCGAGCTTTCCTACTTCCCGCCGGAAACGGCGCTTGTATTTGAGAACGCCATTGAACGCCTCTACTACGCGGACAGCTACCGCATCGGCAACGCAACGCTGCCGCAAAGCCGTGTGCGGGCAAGGCTGCAGCGGCTGGACGGCATGATCCTGCGGGAGGTGGAGCATAAGCTCCGTGAAAATCGAGATGAGAATGTGAAGAACAGCACGGCCTACATCATGGCTGTGCTGTTCAACTGTATTACTGAAGGAGAGAGCGACCTGATGATCGATCCGTACCTCAATTCACTTTCGTCCACGGCGTAAAGGAGGGAATCGTCATGCTGCTATCCGATCAACAAAAGTACATCATTTCCGTGCTCCGACAAATCAAGTATATCCGCGCACGACAACTCCACGCGATGACCGCGCAGCATTATCGGACAGAGGGCATTGACATCTCTCAGGCCCGCATGGACGCCATGCTCCGTCAGCTGCGCGCAATGTCGAGCTTCGTGCGATTTCAGGGAGATGTCGTCTGTTACGGAGAGCGCACAGTCGATCCCCGCTATCTGGAGGCGATCGATGTCATGCTGGAGCTGACGCGCTGCGCACCGGAATTTTATTCCGCTGAAAGGCTGGAAAAGCCATTTCTTCTCCGCTTTACTGGAGGAAGTGAGAATGCACTCTACCTGTTCTCAGTCGCGTGGATGGGTGTGCCGCGCTGCATTGCCAGGACACAGCGTATGAAGGGAGAGAGGATCATCTGGATCGCAGACAGGTTGGACAGGCGCGGGCTTATGCTCCCTCGTCACCACATTTTCGCCGTCCGTCAGGAGGACGGCAACCATCGCTTTTTTGGCTCGCAGGAGCCGAAAAAAATATAATGCCAGGAGGATACAGGTATGGCAAGAAAAAAGATTACACCCGAAGAAGAGCTTCCCAAGACTGTCACAGCAGAGAGCAGCGAAACGGCGGACGGCGGGGACATAGTGCAGGCCGGTCCGCCACCCGGCAACAGCGAAACAGCGGTAGTCGGCGCGAAAACATCTTCTGCGGAGGAAACAGGCAGGGCAGCTGAAGAGAATGCAGCCGAGGCAGTATCTTTGGAGGAAAGCGGAGAGTGTATTCCTGCGGATATTCCCGCAGAAAAAGCAACTCCGGAAAAGGAGCTGGCACCGTCCGCTGATGGGGCACTGGTGGAAGAAGCCCGAACCGATTCTGCATGGGATGTGGCAATCTCCGCTGCTGTGGAAAGCGTACTGGAGGCACGCCGCGAAGAAACGGAAGATCCGGGAGGCGCGGCAGGGAGCGACATGGGAGATGTGAACCTAACGCTCGGAAGTGTCGAGGATCTGCACGAACCCACATCGGAGTCTGTAGATTACAGCATTGATCTCTCTGAGGATCAGGGGGAGACATCTGCGGCAGACCTGGCGGCTCCGAGTACGGAGGAGAGCGAATGGGGCTTTGATGAGCCTCTGGATGGAGCACCTGTGGAGGAATTGTCCAAGGAGAAAACACCCGTGCAGCCAGCTCTTGCCGCAACGCCGAAGGGTCAGGCCAAAAGCGACCGTCAGCTTTTCTATGAGCTGAAATTCAATTCCGTTGACCGTGACCTAACACCGGAGGAGCGACAGGAGTGGAACGCGATCTACGCGTCCTACCGCGGCCGCAGTTCGCTGTCTGACAAGGTTATCGGCGTGGACCCGCACTCCGTCTATGTCTGGAATCGCAGAACGGAGAAAAGGGAAAAGCTGACCATGTTCTGCCCGATTATCGTGCGCTACCGTGTCCCCATTGTGATCCCTGAATCGGAGATGTGGGAGAAGGGCAAAGAGCGCCCCGACTTTGTGACGAAGAACATATCCGGGGCAAAGCTTGATTTCATCATCACCAAGGTGGATCGTGAGAAAGGCTTTGCAGTCGCTTCCCGTCGTCTCGCAAGCCGCAGCCAGCGATACTTTTTCGCACACAGGGAGGATCTTCATCAAGTTGGCGCACGCATCAAGTGCCGAATGGTGGCAGTCGGTCCGCGGCGCTGCCTTGTGGAATGCTATGGTCACGACATAGAGCTTACCCAGCGGGAGATCAGCTACTCCGCTATTCCCGATCTGCGGACAAAATATCATCCCGGCGATGAGTATGAGTGCATCGTAAAGCTCTATGATCCTGTCAAAGCGGAACTGGTTATCTCCATCAAGGAGACAGAGATCAATCCTTTCATCGGGGCGGAACAGCGTCATCCTGTCGGGAGCCGACGCCTAGCTATGATCTCCGGTAAGTATGGTGGCGGCGTGTTCTGCAATCTTCCGGACGGCACGGTCTGTATGTGCAACTACTCTTACCAGCATGATGACTCCGACTTCATGGTGGGAGAGAATGTGATGCTGGTCGTACAGCGCTATGATGATGAAAAGCTACAGGTGTTCGGGAAAATCATGAGCAAGTGGTAATAAAAGGCCCCGGTGTAGAGATCAGGCTTTGACTCAGCACCGGGGCTTTTTGTGTACAAGGAGTATATGAGAGTGACCATGCCAGCTGGAGCTGCCTCGGCCATTGGAAGCATTGAAGCGTTTTGAGCCTAGCTCATAGGCTTCGGCTGTAGCCAGATTGTGGCTCGGGAGGGGCTGATGTGTACTCTGTCAGTGGAGATTCGGCGGCGCTGATCTGCAGCCTGGTATATGCCTGAAACAGTATTTGATGGTTTGTAACAAAATGTCGGCTATGTTACGAGATTATTACAAAGTGAGGTTTCCTCTTGAAAAAATTTTTTTAGTAGTGTACGATGAGCCTGCAAATGAAGGTGGGCAGGATATGTTCCCGGTTCAGTTACGGGAACGGCATGCCACGGTAAGTGGATCGAGAATTATCTGAAACATCCGAGTTTGCAAATACAATCCGCTTATATGGGGATATGGCATCCTCGGAAACGGAAATTTCAGAAAGGAGAGTAACATTATATGAAAAAGTTACTCGCTCTGGTGCTGGCGCTGGTCATGTCCATGTCCCTCG
>OFMX01000566.1_pt1 | contig 35819 bp, 28 predicted proteins | sample 1541901 | NCBI WGS metagenome assembly OFMX01 (sample SAMN04209222, study PRJEB22552) | human gut metagenome | biome: gut; material: feces | host: Homo sapiens | place: USA: Oklahoma | reverse complement strand
CCATCTGCTCTGTAGTCGCTGTATTTAAGATGCTCGTCCGCATCTTAAACACGCTCCCAAGCCGCATCTGGGATGTATTATTTTTTTCTTTTTTCTGGCTATCTAAATCTACAGTTTGGTGAAAATGGAGTCCTCCAGAAGGTTAAGGATTTTCGAGAAACTAAAGTCCAAAAGACTGACACATTTCTTCTGGAGTTTTCGTTTCTTTACTTCATCAAATCAGGATTTAATTATTTATTTCTCCTAAGTATCTGTAAATTGTTGCCTGTGAACAGGAGAATCTTTTTGCGACAAAAGGTATGGAGCCTTTTAATTGAAATAAACCCTGTTCATGAAGCTTTATCATAATCTCTTTTCGCTCATTCTGATTCAGACGGTCTACTGGTGTTTTAAGATTGGCAGTTGCATCATTGAAAATCTGTTCTCTTAGAGCTGCAACGTCTATTGCAAAGTTTTCCGTAATACTGCTGGATAAATCTTTTATATTATCCGTACTATTTGAAAGTCCGGAAGATATATTTTTAACAAAATTCCCAGGATGGATCATGGAAAATAATTTCTCGTGAAGCTCCATATATCGGCTGTCATCGAAGTTAATACATAAAAGACCAATCGGATTCCCGTTGGAGTCTTTAATGAACATACTAGAAGAACGGAGAAGATGTCCATTTTCCGCAACACCTTTATAATTGGCAATAAAATCATTCTCCTCATATACTTTGGAGGAAAGCATCTGAAATACAGCACTTGTAAGAGGACTGCCAATAGTCCTTCCGCTGATATGACCATTTTCGATTGCAATTACAGAATGATTCTTATTGGATAGGTCCTGAAGAACGACTTCGTAATCCGGACCTAATACGCTGCCTAAAAACTTTACAGTGGTTTTATAGGAATAAAGTAAATCTAACATAACGGTTCCTTTCACCTTAACATCTTTATAGTGGAGTTGATAATTATTTACCAAGCAGAAAAATTATTATTGTGATAAAAATTTCTATAAATAAAATACCATAAAATGCGAGAAAAATACAGTTTTTTTGAGAAAACAATGGATTGACTTTCCTGATTTTCCCCGATATAGTTATGTAAGAATGGAAAAATGGAGGAAGAATGATGGCAAAAAAGAAAATTTACGCCGTAAGAAAAGGAAATAAAACAGGATTATTTTATTCATGGGATGAATGTAAAAAAGCAGTGCATGGCTATTCTGGAGCAGAATATAAGGGATTTTTAACGAAAGATGAGGCAGAAGATTTTTTAAATATTGGAGCAGTTAAGACAGCTACTGGTAAAAATTTTTCAACAGCAGCAACAAGTATAGATTCTAGTCCATTGACAACCTCAACACCTAACCGGCTTGTTGTTTATGTAGACGGAAGTTTTGACGTAAATCTTCAAAAATATTCTTTTGGCTGTGTTATTTTACTGGAAGATGGAAGAATCCTCGAGCGATATGGAAATGGTGAGGAGCCGGAACTTCTGGCTATTCGTAATGTGGCCGGAGAGATGTATGGAGCAATGTATGCAGTACAGTGGGCATTTGAAAACGGTTATTCTTCTGTTGTTCTTCATTATGATTATGAGGGAATTGAAAAATGGGTAACGGGTGTATGGACTGCGAAGAATCCACATACGAAGAAATATGCTGCATTTATGAGAAATATGCAGGAGAAGATGGAAGTTATATTCCAGAAAGTAAGAGCACACTCTGGAGATTATTATAATGAACAGGTTGATCAGCTTGCAAAGAAAGCTTTAATAAACGGGAATGGAATACCAGCTATCGATAAAATAAAAAAATAGGAGTTACAAATCAAAAAACATAAAAATATCATTTCTATGACAGCGATTCTGTGCAATAGCATGGAACCGCTGTTTTTATTTTTTATAAAAACGCAACTCAGTTGTATTTTCTTCTTGACTTTTCTCTTGATAATGTCTAGAATATGAAATTGCAATCGACTTGCGTTTTTTAAGGTTATAAGGAAAAATAGAATTACAAAGTGATAATGCTCGTAATGCTATAGAAAAGCTGGTTAAAGGACCGGAAAGGAAAGCGATTTATGAAACGGTTATTTAAAAAGAGAAGAATGTTATCTGCAAGTTCTCTGTTGCTGACGAGTCTTTTTCTGTGTCTTTTTTTATCGGTAGGTTGTTCTGTGATAAAAAATAACGCAGCAGAGACTCCGAATATTTTTGTTAATGAAAAAAAAGATAACAATGCAGAAGAGGATGTTATGGATAAGATTTCTAGTGATAAGATTTCAATTGTCTGTACTACTTTTCCGCAATATGACTGGGTGAAAAATATTATCGGAAATCAAGAGAAGCGTTTTGATATAACATTATTACTGGATAATGGAGTGGATATGCATAGTTATCAGCCTACGATACGTGATATTGCAATTGCCGGTTCCGGGGATCTTTTTATTTATGTTGGAGGAGAATCTGATGCATGGGTTAGAGATGCTTTAAAAGAAGCGAAAAATAAAGATTTAAAAGTAATCAATCTTATGGATGTTTTGGGCAATTCTGTAAAGGAAGAGGAAGCTGTGGAAGGAATGCAGGAAGGAAAAGGCTTTTTGGAACATTCTCATAAAGAAGGGGAAGAAGCAGATGACGTGGAAGAAGAACCAGAATATGATGAGCATATTTGGCTTTCTATCCGGAATGCAGAAATCCTTGTTAAAAATATTGCACAAGAAATAGCAAATATTGATGTTAAAAATGCAGAAATTTATGAGAAAAATGCGGACTGTTATATTAAAAAGCTTGATTACTTGGATAAACAGTACGCTGCTACGATAAAAAACGGAAAGTATAAAGCAATTTTATTTGGAGACCGTTTCCCATTTCGCTATCTTGCAGATGATTATCAACTAAAGTATTATGCGGCATTTGCTGGCTGTAGTGCAGAGACAATGGCCGGATTTGAAACGGTAACGTTTCTTGCTCAAAAGGTAGATACATTGCATTTGCCAGTCATATTAACAATAGAGAATTCAGATGGCCGGATTGCGGAATCAATCAAAGCGAATACAGCAAAGAAAGATCAGGATATACTGGTAATGAATTCTTTGCAATCCGTTACAAACGAACAGCTTTTAGATGGAATCACATATTTGAAAGTAATGCGTGAGAACTTATCTGTTTTATCAAAAGCATTAAATTAAATAAAGAAGTATTCTTTAATTGAAAAAAGATTGAAACGTTGTAAATATTGTATCAAAATATTGCTATTAAGAAATAAAAAAGCAATATTCTTTAGGGAAAGAGGGGATAGAGATGGCTTATCTTACATGTAAAAACTTAACATTAGGATATGAGGGACATGCCATTGTATCAGATTTGAATTTTAAAGTTGGAAAAGGTGATTATCTTTGTATTGTAGGGGAAAATGGAACAGGGAAAAGTACATTGATCAAAACACTTCTTCATCTACAGGATGCGATTAGTGGAGAAGTGATGGTTGGTGACGGATTAAAAGCTTACGAAGTAGGGTATTTGCCACAACAAACGGTTGTTCAGAAAGATTTTCCAGCAACTGTAGAAGAAATCGTTCTTTCCGGCACGCTTGCAAAATGCGGATGGCGTCCTTTCTACAGTAAAGTGGAAAAACGTATGGCAGAGGAAAAAATGAAGAAAATGGATGTTTGGAATTTTCGAAAGTCCTGTTATCGAAATCTTTCCGGAGGGCAGCAGCAGAGAACTCTTTTGGCAAGAGCATTATGTGCCACCAGTAAGGTGATTTTATTAGATGAGCCGGTTACAGGTCTTGATCCAAAGGTAACAGCGGAATTTTACCAGGTAACAAAAGATTTAAATGAGGAGGGAATCGCAGTTATTATGGTTTCCCACGATGTGCAGGCACTTACTTATGCAACACACATTCTTTATATGGATCAAAGAGATTCTTTTTACGGAACAAAAGAAGAGTATATGAACAGTGATAAGTGGAAGTTATTTAAAAACACAGAAAAAGACAGAATAGGGGGAGAAAAAAAATGACACATATCTTGCAGGAGCTTTCTTTTTATCTATCCTACCCGTTTGTGCGATATGCATTGATCGTCGGAGTTTTAATTGCATTGTGTTCTTCTCTTTTAGGAGTAACACTTGTGTTGAAGCGTTTTTCTTTTATTGGAGATGGACTCTCCCATGTTGCTTTTGGAGCTATGGCAGTTGCTACTATTTTCAAATTGGTTAATAATACTATTTTTATTATGCCGGTAACGATCATTGCGGCGGTTTTACTTCTTAGGACCGGGCAAAATACGAAGATAAAAGGGGATGCTGCCATAGCGATGCTTTCCGTAAGTGCACTGGCAGTAGGATATCTTGTTATGAATATTTTTTCTACATCGGCAAATGTATCGGGAGATGTCTGTTCAACGTTATTTGGTTCTACAACGATTCTTACATTAACGGAAGGGGAAGTGATTAGCTGTATTATTATGTCTGTATTGGTCGTTGCATTTTTCATTTTGTTCTATAATCGGATTTTTGCAGTTACTTTTGATGAGAACTTTACAAAAGCGATTGGAAAAAATGCAGAAGGCTATAATCTGATGATTGCAGTAATTACCGCAGTAATCATTGTACTTGCAATGAGTCTGGTCGGTTCCCTTTTAATATCAGCACTTATTATATTTCCTGCGCTTTCTGCGATGCGTGTAGCCCGGTCTTTCAAAGGTGTGGTTGTTTATGCAGCGATTCTTTCTGTTATTGGTGCATTTTTTGGAATTGTGCTTTCTATTTTATGCTCTACACCTGTAGGAGCAACTATAGTAATTCTTGATTTGATTCTCTTTTTTATAAATTGTATAATTGGAAAAATAATGGGAAGATGATAAAAAATATCATTATTATAAATTCAGTATTATTGTTAAAATGGGGAGAAAAATAATATTTAACAGAAATTTTACCAAATATTTCTGAAAAGAGATGGACATATAACTACAAAAAATGTATAATGAGTATAATAATGAGTAAAATACGAATTATGGGCAGATCAGTCGAAAGTCTGAGACGCGAAGCTAGAGGGCCTGTAACATGGCAGTAAGCTACTACGTTTAAGATGCATTGTCTGAAGAGACAGTGCATCTTTGTTTTTTTTCAGAAATAAAGGGAGACGATGTATGAAAAAGAAAAAATGGAACAGATTTCTCGCTGTAGTGTTGTTAGCGATGATAGTGGCATTGCTTTTATCAGGCTGTGGGAAAAAGAGCAGGAAACAGGAAAATAAAGAAACGATCCGGGTGTATTTGTGGAGTACGAATCTGTATGAGAAATACGCACCGTATATCCAGTCTCAGCTTCCGGATGTAAATATTGAATTTGTAGTGGGAAATAATGATCTTGATTTTTATCGGTTTCTTCAGGAAAATGATGGTATGCCAGATATTATTACCTGCTGCCGTTTTTCTCTGCATGATGCGCTGCCATTACAAAATAGTCTGATGGACTTGTCTACTACGAATGAAGCAGGAGCTGTCTATAATTCTTATCTTAACAGCTTTATGAATGAGGACGGCAGTGTGAACTGGCTTCCGGTTTGTGCGGATGCGCATGGATTTGTTGTTAATAAAGCACTTTTTGAGAAATATAATATTCCCCTTCCTAGAGATTATAAAAGCTTTGTTTCGGCATGTCAGGCATTCGAGAAGGTAGGAATTCGAGGATTTGTTGCTGACTATTTTTATGATTATACTTGTATGGAAACGCTGCAGGGACTGTCTGCTTCAGAACTTTCCTCTACAGATGGACGCAAGTGGAGAACCGCATATAGTGATCCGGCAAGTACGGAAAAAGTTGGGCTTGATAATGTTGTCTGGCCGGATGCTTTTGAACGGATGGAACAATTTATTAAAGATACAAAACTTGGACCGGATGATCTTAATCTTGATTACGATACAGTAGATAATTTATATCAGAACGGGGAACTGGCTATGTACTTTGGAAGTTCTTTTGGAGTTAAGAAGTATAAAGATCAGGGAATAGATACCGTATTTCTGCCGTTTTTTGAACAGAATGGAGAAAAGTGGATAATGACCACTCCTTATTTCCAGGTTGCTTTAAACAGTGAATTGGAAAAAGATGAGACACGCAGAGATAATGCGATGAAGGTTCTTAAGGTAATGCTTTCTGCAAAGGCACAGAATATAATTGCTGACGGACAGGATACGCTTAGTTACAGTCAGGATGTACCTCTTCGTCTTACAGATTATCTAAAGGATGTAAAATCAGTAATTGAAGAGAATCATATGTATATTCGTATTGCTTCTAATGATTTTTTCAGTGTTTCCCAAAATGTGGTTTCAAAGATGATTACAGGTGAATATAACTCTCAGCAGGCATACCAAGCTTTTGATTCCATGCTCCGACAATCGGAAGATACTTCTAACGAAAAAGTAGTTTTGAACTCCACGAAATCATATTCTAATTATTTTTATAGTGACGGAGGAAATGAATCGTATTCCGTAATGGCGAATACACTGCGCGGATGTTATAAAAGTGATGTCTTACTTGCAACCGGTAATAGTTTTACCGGCAGTGTGCTTCAGGCAGATTATACGGAAAAGATGGCGGGAAATATGATTATGCCGAATGGTCTGTGTGCTTATAAAAAGAAAATGAGTGGTGCAGAATTATTGGAAACAGTCCAATCTTTTGTGGAAGGTACAAAGGGAGGTTTCCAGCCTTTTAATAAAGGTTCCTTACCTGTTGTCAGTGGAATTTCCATTGAAGTAAAGGAAAAGAATGGAAAGTATACGTTGCTTAAGATTAAGAAAGACGGAAAGCAGCTTAAGGAAGAGGATACGTTTACTGTGACTTGTCTTGCAACAGAGAATAATATGGCTCCTTTTCTTACAGATGAGGATCATGGATTTACAGAAGAGGAACAGCGGGTAAAAGATACGTGGGTGAATTATGTGTTACAAGGTAATGCTGTCCTTGCAGAGCCTGAACAATATATTACTTTGAGGGAATAAAGATGACTGACAGGAAGTATAGTATGAAAATGGAAAAACAGTTCAAAAGTAAACGAGCAGGAACCTTACTTGCTGCTATTGTTTTACTTATTGGAATTGTTACGGTCAGCATCCAGTATTTTAATTTTGTATCGCAGACGGTTTATCATGAAAGTGTTTCTCATTTGACTGAGATTTTCCATCAATCAAACAGTGCATTAAATGAGTTAGTCAATAAAAATTTGACATATCTTCATATGTGGAGTGAATATTTACAGAATACTTCAAGTGAAAGTGAAATTCGTGATTGCATAGATAATGCGCAGAAAGAGACGGAGTTTTCAAACTTTTATTTTCTGTCAGCCGAGGGAAATTATCAAACGGTGGCAGGGGAAACAGGGTATCTTGGATTACAGGGAAATATTGAAGATCAGATCACACAGAAGAAAGATATTATCATGAACGCAACCTTGCCTGGAAAGCCACAATTACTTGTGTTTGCTTGCCCGGAAGTTTCTGGAACGTATCAGGGATTTGCATACGATGCTATTGCAGTTGCATATAACAACTCTGATATTGTAAAAGTACTGGATATCGCAGCTTTTGATGGAAATACAAGCAGTTATGTCATTCAATCGGACGGACGTGTCATGATTAACCATGCTGTAAACGGCCAAAAAGATGTATATAACTTTTTGGCATTTCTGAGAGAACATTCTGATCTTTCCGAAGAGGATGTCCTCGCCCTTGCAAAGAAATTTCAACAGGAAAACAGTGGTGCAATGCTTGTAAATCTGGATGGAAAGAAATACTATCTGATTTATGAAGCCGCAGAAATTATGAACTGGACATTACTGGGCATTGTTCCAGCAGATGTAGTCAATGCGAGTATGAATAATTTACAGTTTAAGACTATGTTTATTATTGGTGGGATTGTATTCAGTGTTGCGGTCATTATCATTATAATCATTCTAAAAGAAAACCGGTTGCGGCTGAAGAGAAAAGATACGGAAATTTTGTACAGAGACGAATTGTTTCAAAAATTATCGATGAATGTAGATGACATTTTCCTGATGATTGATGCAAAGACATCCAAGGTAGATTATGTGAGTCCGAATGTTGAAAAATTGCTTGGTATCACAGTAGAAGAAGTTCAGAAGGATATTCGTATTTTGGAAAAATTGCATCTGAAAGATTCTGAAGGAGAGAAGTCAAATTATCTGGAAAATCTTTTAGCAGATGAACAGCGAGAACAGGATTTTGAATATATTCATCAGAAGAGCAAGGAGCGGCGATGGTTTCATATTATTGCAATGGGCAGCAATGTAGAAGGTAAAAAGAAATGTATTCTGGTTATGTCGGACCGTACCGCTGATAAAAAAATGAATCAGGCGCTTTCAGAGGCTGTACGTGCAGCAGAAACTGCTAACCGGGCAAAAAGTACATTTCTTTCCAATATGTCTCACGATATCCGCACACCAATGAATGCAATTATTGGTTTTACTACATTGGCAGTAAGTAACATCAAGAATCAGGAAAAAGTACAGGACTATTTAAGCAAGATTCTCTCATCCAGTAATCATTTGCTTTCTCTTATCAATGATATTTTGGATATGAGCCGTATTGAGAGTGGAAAGATGCATTTAGAAGAAACAGAAGTCAATTTATCTGATCTGCTTCACGACCTGAAGACGATTATCGGTGAACAGATCCATGCAAAGCAGCTAGAACTTTACATGGATGTAATGGATGTTACAGATGAGGATGTGTATTGTGATAAGACAAGACTGAATCAGGTGTTGCTGAACTTGTTATCGAATGCCATTAAGTTTACCCCTGCCGGTGGAACAGTTTCTGTTCGACTTAAACAGTATCAAGGTACAGATAAAGAAAGAAGTTTATATGAAATTCGTGTAAAAGATACGGGAATCGGTATGAGCTCGGAATTTGCCCGGAAAATCTTTGATCCTTTTGAACGTGAGCGTACCTCTACAGTGAGCAAGACGCAGGGAACCGGGCTGGGTATGGCTATTACTAGAAATATTGTTGATATGATGGGCGGAACGATTGGAATCCAGACAAAACAGGGTAAAGGAACCGAATTTATTGTTCGGTTGCCATTACGTATTCAATCCGGCCATCGTCATGTCGAGAAAATTGTGGAACTGGAAGGATTAAAGGCGCTGGTGGTAGATGATGATTTTAACACCTGTGACAGCGTGACGAAGATGTTAATAAAAGTAGGAATGCGTTCAGAATGGACCCTTTCTGGTAAAGAGGCAATTTTACGTGCCCGCCAGTCTATGGAAATGGGTGATGCTTTCCATGCATATATCATTGATTGGCGCCTGCCGGATATGAACGGTATTGAAGTTACACGCCGAATCCGCAGTTTGGGGGATGATACCCCGATTATTATACTTACTGCATATGACTGGTCAGAAATTGAAGAAGAAGCAAAAGATGCCGGTGTAACCGCATTTTGTTCAAAGCCGATGTTTATGTCTGATCTGCGGGAGACATTGATGGCTGCATTAGGTGAAAAACAGGTTGAGATTCACGATGGTGTATTCCCAAGTGTAAGTTCAGAATTTAAAAATAAACACATACTGCTTGTGGAAGATAATGAATTAAATCGCGAGATTGCTCTGGAAATCCTTACAAACTGTGGTTTTTGCGTTGACACAGCAGAAAATGGTGTGGAAGCAGTAGAAAAAGTAAAAAATTCTACAGAGGAGATGTATGACTTGGTACTAATGGATATTCAGATGCCGGTTATGGATGGATACGAAGCTACCCGCCAAATTCGTGCAATCAATGATTCAGCATTAAGCAGAGTTCCGATTATTGCCATGACGGCAAATGCTTTTTCAGAGGACAAACAGACAGCAATTTCTGTAGGAATGAATGGTCATGTAGCAAAGCCAATTGATATAAATGTGCTTCTGCCAATGATATTAAAGTATATTAAGTAATGTTAAACCGATTAAAAATAGAGTTAATATAATAACATCGTATAATTTTCATCTAATTTCCCTTGACAAATTAGAGTAGCTTGGGGTATAGTATGTTCCACTTTGACGATAAATTCATTATATGAAATGAGAAAAGGTGGGAAATTTATGACATTTTATCAAGAGCTGCAGCTTAGCTCAACTGCTTCAAAAGAATTAATTAAAAAGACAACAGACCCAAAGGAAAAGAGAAGGCACATCTTAATTTATAACGTTAAGGTATATCTTGTCGTAGCCTTCTGTTTTGCCTTAGTAACGCTGTTTAGCACAGTATTTGGTTCCGGAAATAGTGTAGCTGGTGTAGTTGTCCTGTTAGCATTACTTGTTCTTCGACAGGCAGATTTCGGAATTAAAACAACACATGGTCTTTTGTGCATTGCGGGGATATTTGGAATTCTTATTGTAGGACCAAGACTTACTAACACTTTAGCCCCGGTACCGGCATTCTTTATGAATCTGGTCTTCATTATGTTATTAATGATTCTTGGCTGCCATAACGTGGTCATGTCTAATCATTCGACTTTTGTGTTAGGATATTTATTATTGCAGGGATATGATGTGATAGGCAAAGAATATATTTTACGAATTGCCAGCTTACTGATTGGAATGATCATTTGTATGGCTGTATTTTATAAAAACCAGAAAAACCGCCCATATCGCAGAACTTTTCTTGATTTATTCCGAGAATTTAATCTTCGTTCCGCAAGAAACTGGTGGTATGTACGCCTGACTGTAATTGTTTCTACTGCGTTACTAATTATGTCATTATTAGGATTACCACGTGCAATGTGGGCAGGAATTGCCTGTATGTCCGTCTGCCTGCCATTTTCCAGTGATCTTGTGGCAAGAGCGAAACTAAGAGGACCATATAATATTTTAGGCTCCCTGATTTTTGTAGTCCTTTATCTTGTACTGCCAAAGTCAATGTATCCATATATCGGAATTATCGGAGGAATCGGTGTCGGTTATTCCGCAGGATATGCATGGCAGACCGTATTTAATACCTTTGGAGCATTGTCTATTGCTTCTAACCTGTTTGGCATGACCGGAGCAGTAATTCTTCGTATTGGAGCGAATGTATTTGCTTCTGTTTATACTGTAGTAATGGACAAATTATTAAATAAAATTTTCGAAAATTCAACTGAGTTATCTCCGGAATATAACTCGTAAAAAGAACGGTATAAAAAGATATAAAAAGAGCTTTACATAATTTTATTGGAGCTCTTTTTTGTTTTATTTTTATATAATAAAAGTTAAGCAGGAAATTAAATAGACAATGACATGTAAAAAATGTATAATAAAAAAAGAGATTAATAAGTTAAAATTGTAAAAAATTATTTTTAAAGGGGAACGGGAGAAAAACAATGAAGGCATATACATATGTTTCAGAAGGAAAATTTGAACTGACGGAAAAACAAAAACCGGTTCTTATGCATGAACGAGATGCCATTGTTAAGATAACACTTGCAAGCATTTGTTCAAGCGACCTGCATATTAAACATGGTAGTGTTCCTCGCGCTGTTTTAGGAATAACAATTGGGCATGAGATGGTCGGAGTTGTTGAATCAGTTGGCGATGCTGTCACTCATGTAAAACCGGGAGATCGTGTAACTGTCAATGTAGAGACTTTTTGTGGAGAATGTTTTTTCTGTAAAAAAGGCTACGTCAACAATTGTACGAATGAGAATGGAGGCTGGGCCCTTGGTTGTCGTATAGATGGCGGACAGGCAGAATATGTACGCGTTCCTTTTGCAGATCAGGGCTTAAATAAGATTCCGGAAAATGTTACCGACAGACAGGCATTACTGGTAGGGGATGTCCTTGCTACTGGCTATTGGGCAGCGCGTATTTCTGAGATTACAGAAGAAGATACCGTACTCATTATTGGAGCTGGTCCTACAGGTATTTGTACATTACTTTGTGTTATGCTAAAGAAACCACAGCGTATCATTATGTGCGAAAAAGATGAAGATCGCCTTCAGTTTATCAACGAACATTACCCGGAGGTTCTTACTGTTTCACCAGAAGAATGTGCAGACTTTGTTCAAGCGAATAGTGAGCATGGCGGGGCAGACATAGTTTTAGAAGTCGCAGGAGCAGATTCTACATTTCGACTGGCATGGGAATGCGCCAGACCAAATGCTATTGTAACTATAGTTGCACTTTATAATGAAGCACAGACATTACCGCTTCCAGATATGTATGGGAAAAATCTTACATTTAAAACAGGAGGAGTTGACGGTTGTGACTGTGAGAAAACACTGAAATTAATTGCAGAGGGCAAAATCGATACAGAACCACTGATTACACATACTTATCCCCTTAGTAGGATTGAAGAAGCATATGAACTCTTTGAAAATAAAAGAGATGGGGTCATCAAAGTAGCTGTGGAATGTTGATGAGAAGCTTTTTTAGAAAGAATAAAAACAGCAGATATGGAGGGTGAAAAATGCAGACAATAACATCAGCTTACGCAAATAAAATGCTTAAGAGTTTAGAAGAAGATAAGGCTTTCTGGGTAAATAAAGAAGCAGCATCAAGTACGTATGTCGCTGCTATTAATGAGGAGCCGGTTATACCAGAATATGATTATTCAGAAGTGGCATCCATGATTACAGCTATTGATGAAAAGATTGCGATCATCAAGCATGCATTGAATGTAACAAATGCAACTGCAAAGGTTCAGGTAGGTAACTCAGAAATGAGCATTGATACCATTCTTATCAAGATGGCGCAGTTAAATAAAAGAAAAGGTGTACTGGATCAGATGCGTAAACAGCTTCCGAAATCAAGACAGGAACAACATTCCTATACATCTAGAAATACTGTTCCGGAGTACAGATATATCAACTACGATTTGGAATTAATAAAGCAGGAGTATGAAAATGTATCCAAGACCATTATGGAAATGCAGATGGCCTTGGATAAATACAACCAGACGGTACAGTTTGAAGTAGACATCTAAAATTACTTTCCGTACAGGGCATCTTGAAATTGATAATGGTTCAAGAAGTTTTTGTTCAGAGTTAAAGTGTATCTGTTATAAGTTATTCGTTATCGGTTTTATGTTCAAAGAAAAGATAAAAAGGATGTAATTTTTTAACAGAGCCTTGTAGAAAACCTGCGTGTGGAGGTTCGGTTCTAAGCACAGGTTGCGGGAAATCCAAAGATTTCCCGCAGCAATTTTTATTTATGCTTTCAGATGAAGAACTCTCCCTGTAGCAAATCAGAATTATTGTTTATACCAAAACTGTAGAATCTTATAAGTCCATCTTGTCGGTTTACTTACCGGATATTTTCCAAAGTAGATTTTAACAGTTTTTGATTTACCAGGTTTTAGGTTTACAGTAAGTGTTTTTGTCTTTTTTGGGCGGCAATCATCTAAAACATCATCAAAGAATAATGTAGAAGACAGCTTAACTTTGGTTATAGGGTATTGTGTTTTATTTGTCAGTTTAATTTTTACAGTAGATTCTCCATGTAAGTTTCCATAATCAAGTCCTGCTTTTTTCGACTTTAGTTGACTGAATTTCGGTTTTGGCTTCGCCTTTTTTACAGTAATTTTTATTTTCTGTTTTTTTCCATTAATAGTAGCAGTGATTGTTGCTTTTCCAGCTTTTTTAGGAATTAGTTTTTCACCAGATACTTTTATAATTTTTTTATTGCTTGATTTTATTTTCTTTATCTCAGGTTTATTTCCTCGAAATGTAATAAAGTGACGGATAGAATATTTCTGTCCCGTTGTCATTGTACCTGTTTTATCACTAAAAGAAGCAATGGACTTTTTTACCGTAACATGGATAACTTTAGTAATCGTTTTGTACTTAATAGTTATCGCAGCCGTTCCAACTTTTTTTGCAGATAATTGAATACCAACATCCATATCAGGATCATAAGAACCAAAATCCATGTTGTCTACTCCAAAAATATCCACAACGGAAGGATCAGAGGAAGTAACTAGTACATTATAGGATGGGACTCTCTGCACATCCGGATCATTTATTTTCGCAATAATTACATTGTAATCACCGGGATACATATTTTTTAAATCAGCAATCCGGGTCGTATCAAGCCACATTTGTAAATTAGAATCCCAGATTCCTTTTGCCTGTGCCGGAGCAGAGAAACTCAGGCACAGAATTAAAAGTGGGATAAGTAAAAAGATTCGTTGGATTCCAAAGATGAAATATAAAAGATTCTTTAATTCCTGTTCACTTTTTTTGTTTAACATGTTCAATTCCCCCTTTTTATGAAATGAATTTCCGGAGCCTTCCCCTTATTTGCTTTTATAGGATCGTTATAACTGCCGATATTCTTATCAGTGCAAATATAATAGCCAGTACTCCGATTCCAAAAAACAACAAACTAAAGAAGCGATTACCTCCGCCTGTTATATCGTTTAAGGTTTCTGTTACATCTGCTGGATTTTTTGGATTATAATATCCAGGATATTCTTTTCCGATAGGATACTGATCGATAGAACTTCCTATACGGGTATGATATTCATATTGTTGACCATTTACCGTATACTCGTAAACTGGAGTATACGAGGTGACAGAAATTCTGCTTTCTGGTCCCTGTTCGTTTGAATTTGTTTCTTCCCATTCATTTTTTTCTACTCTGATTACACGCAATGTGGTATGTCCTGTGTAACGCTGCTGATATTCTTCATTTTTTTTAGCTGCGTTGTTCCACAGTTTTTTTCCAAACCAGATAAACAGGAATCCTAAAAGTAGCGGGAGTGCCGCTAAAATGAAAGAATAAATATGAAAATATGTCATAGTTTCCCTCCTTTTTATATCTTATTTTAAAAATAGTTTCTATATGTTCATTATAAAAAAATATTTTTATAAAAACAGTGTCTTACAGTCACTATTTCGTTGAAAATGGATACTCATCTGCAAAAACGGTATGTCCACTGGAATCATTTGTAAATAGTGCTGGAAGTAAAAAGAAAATCATGCTATAGTAAACATGGCAGAAAATATAGTAGTTACTGGAGAAAGGTACATACTTTCATAAAAACAGTAGACAGTTAATAATGGTATCAAAATAAATAGTAAGGTGGCGTACATATGAAACAAGATACTTTAGAAGGAAAAGCGAAAACAAAAAATGGTGTAAAACGATTATGCTTTTCCATTGTCTGTATTCTTCTTGAAGTGATTTTTATTATTGTTATGGTGACACGCTTGAATGAATATGCAGAAGTTGTAAATTTATTCACCAGGATTTTCAGTGGTATTTTAGTTTTGGGATTATATGCATCCGATAAGACCTCTTCCATGAAAATGCCCTGGGTTATTTTAATTTTAATTTTTCCTGTTATGGGGGTTGGATTGTATTTACTAATTGGTTTAAACGGTGGTACCCATAAAATGAGGGAGAGATATGCTGAGATTGATAAAATATTATTACCTATTCTTCCGGATAATCAGGAGAGTTTAAACAAGATAAAAGAAAAGATTCCAAAGGCTGGAAATATAGCAGATTATATATACAGGAATTCGCAGTATCCTATTTATCAGAATACAGATATTGTCTATTATGATGAGGCTGTGAAAGGATTAGAAGCACAGCTTGAAGATCTCTCAAAAGCACAGAAATTTATTTTTATGGAATACCACGCAATAGAAGATGCCGAAGCGTGGCATAAAATACAAAGTGTTTTGGAGGAACGAGTAAAAGCAGGTGTTGAAGTTCGAGTTTTCTATGATGATATGGGCTCGATTGGTTTTATTACTACAGATTTTGTTAAAAAAATGGAACGGATAGGGATTCATTGCCGGGTTTTTAATCCATTTATGCCTGGATTAAATTTATTTTTAAATAATCGTGATCATAGAAAAATAACGGTTATTGATGGAAAAATTGGATTTACAGGTGGTTATAATCTTGCAAATGAATATTTTAATTATACACATCCGTATGGGCAGTGGAAAGATACCGGAATCCGTTTAGAGGGTGATGCCGTTTGTTCACTTACTGTAATATTCTTGGAAATGTGGAATGCGATCAGCGATAAAGATACGAATGATCTTGATTTTAAAAAATATATTTGTCATCCTGAATATAAAGCCTGTCAAACCGGATTTGTTCAGCCTTATGCAGACAGTCCGATGGATAATGAACAGGTAGGGGAAGAAGTTTATATCAGTATGATCAATAAAGCAGAAAAATACTGCTGGTTTATGACACCATATTTGATTATAACAGACGAAATGACACATGCCTTATGTCTGGCAGCTAAAAGAGGCGTTGATGTAAGAATTATTACACCGGGTATTCCAGATAAAAAGTTTATTTATAGTATTACACGTTCTTTTTATCATGGGTTAGTGAAACATGGTGTACGTATTTATGAATGGGCACCAGGCTTTTGTCATGCAAAAATGAGTGTGGCAGATGACTGTATGGCAACTTGTGGAACAATTAATCTGGATTATCGAAGCTTATATCATCATTTTGAAAATGGATGTTTTATGGCAGATTGTCAGGCTGTGATAGAAATAAGGGACGACCTGACAAGAATAATAAAAGAGTGTCGTGATGTGACAGATCAGTATCGTACAGGACGCAGTGCATATTTACGACTGGGACAATTATTTATGAGATTATTCGCAGGATTATTATAAAAATGCGGATGGGAGAGACAATTGTTAATTAAATAAGTGATATCAAAGAGACGTTTTTAAGTTACTCTTGCAATGTAATCCTGAGGGAGAAATTCTTTATTGTATGCTAACTGAAAACGTCTCTTATTTTTATGATTTTTCTATTGACATCCGAAAAGATGTTCGCTATAATACAAACATACATACGGAATATATGTTCGGAATATTTGTTTGGAACATATGTATTGCACGAATTATTTATAATATGTACTTTCGGAATCTCTTTGTGCTTGATTTTGCAAGAAAGACTCCGAGAGTACATCAATTAAGTATGGAGGGGTTTTTTATGCAAGAGATGAGTATTAGAACAACTGCACAGATTTATAATTTTTCAGAATTACAGAAGAAGAAGCACGAGAGAGAACTTCGTGAAAAGCGTCCATTTTTTATTACAGGGATTATAATATTCATTAGTTTATTGACGATATGCTGTTTCTTGTATTTTAGCAACAGCATAGTCAGAGCGAAGGAGCCTTCTTCTGATATCCAGTATAAAGTAGTGGAAGTACAAGAAGGAGACAGCCTGTGGTCTATTGCCAGAGAGAATATGGAAGAGAAATCTAATGATTATGGTTTTACTGATATTTATCAATATATACATGAGATTAAGAAGTGTAATAATATGAAGTCGAATCAGATAAATACAGGATGCTATCTAATGGTGCCATATTATAATTAATAATTAATTTTTTAATAGAGCCATTGAACAAGAAGCCCCCACTTCAAAATCTATGATTTAAGTGGTGGGAGCATGTCACATACAAAACAAAAAGCATAGTATCCTATTTTCAATACTCAGATGAGTATTATTCATATGATACTATGCTTTTTAATTTCATCTTTTTAAACTTTTTAAAATGCAGCAGATTGTGGTTATTTTTCTCGTAGTTGTATTTTACCGGCTGCCATTCTTCGTCGTTGATCTTCCATAGCGGCATAATGTTTTCTTGTTGTATTTACATCTTTATGTCCAAGAACATCAGCAACCAGATAGATGTCACCGGTTTCCTGATAGAGCTGCGTACCATAAGTACTACGTAATTTATGTGGTGTTATCGTTTTTAACGGAGTGACAGGACGAGCATATTTTTTTACAAGGTTCTCTACTGCCCGAACACTGATACGTCTCTTTTGCATTGACAGAAAGAGCGCATCTTCTGAACCTTCTTTTGGAATTATGTTTTCCCGCTCATCCAGATAATCAAGAAGGGCTTTCCGAACTTCCTCTCCAAAGTATAAGATAACTTCTGCGCCACCTTTTCGATGAATCTTCATTCCGTTTGTTTCAAAGTCAAGATTGGATATATCAAGACCAACACATTCGGATACACGAATTCCTGTGCCAAGAAGGAGAGTGAGAATTGCCAGATCCCGTACTTTTGTTTTATTATGATATTTCTTTTGAGACGTTGTTAAATTCTCTCCATCCTCTACAGCATCTAACAATTTGGCAATTTCATCGATTTCTAATCGTGTAATAGCATGTTCATGCTTCTTTGGAAGATTTAGAAGACTGGCTGTATTGTTTTTTATTGCCTGTTTTCTGTAAAAGAATTTATAAAATGTCCGCATACTTGCTGTTTTTCGCATGCGTCCTCTTTCTTCATTCGTATGGACTTTATTATCGGCATCCTCATAAAGCTTTAAATAATCTAAATATTCTTCGAGCTGGGTTAAAGTTACTTTATCAAGAACTGTTACAGGCCATGTTTTTAAACTTCCTTCCTCGATGGATGGATACTTTTCCTGCAGAAAATGAAAGAATATTTTTAGATCATATGCATAAGCGATACGGGTTCGGGAAGAAGTAGTAGGTTCAATTCCTCGAAAAAATTCTTTGCAAAAATCAGGAAGTTCCACACAAAGTTCTCGAAGCTTTATCTCATTTTTCATTGTAATCTGCTCATTATAGGTTGGTTGCTGCAAAGTTATTGCTCCTTTCTTTCATGAATCTTATCAACATTTACAACATCATCAAGCACTGCACGAATCATACGTGCTTTTGCACCAGGATATTGATGATTAATTTCCCCTATAAGATTCTTTACATCCTCCCTTTTTGTTGAACCGTCAACAGGGCAGGGACTTTTTACTACCGGAAGTTGATATTCTTTTACAAATCCCTTCACATCTCCCTCATACAAGAAAAGAAGTGGCCGGATGACTGTAATACCGGAACGGTCGAGGTATGTAACTGGTGCAAATGTATGAATTCTTCCCTCAAATAGAAATGACATCATCATAGATTCCAAGAGATCATCCTTATGATGCGCATAGGCAACTTTATTACATCCTAGTTCTTTTACCGCATCATTTAATGCACCTTTACGCATTTTTGCACAAAGAGAACAGGGATTACTTTCTTCACGAATATGAAAGACAACCTCTGCAATCTGCGTTTTAATGACATGATATTCCACATCTCGTTCCTTGCAAAATTTCCGTATTCCATCTAAATTCAGGTTATCAAATCCTAAGTCAACAGTTACAGCCACAATATCAAACTTATGCGGATAAAACTTTCGTAAGCAGGAGAGCGCATAAAGAAGTGTTAAACTGTCTTTGCCTCCTGAAATTCCTACTGCGATTTTATCATTTTCCTGAATCATTCCATATTCGTCAATTGCCTGGCGAGTTAAGCTTAATAATTTCTGTAATTTCATATAATAATTCCTAACATATTTTTATTTATCTTTTATTTATCTTAGCACAAATGTTCTGTTCCTTCAAGAAATCAGAAAATATTACGATAGATTTTTATGAATGTGTCTCCAAACAGTAACATAAGATATACCAGATATAAAATCATGTGTTTATGGCGCGCATCTCGCAACAAGAATATCTTGACATTCTTAGATTATGCAAATATCTGTAACTGGACAGGCTGGACGTTTAAAAATTGTTTTGATATAATATGAAAATACGTCAGCAGGAAGGAGGCTGTATGAAAAAATTCATCGAAAATATCATTATTATTATGGTGCTTACCGTTGCGATTTTATTTTCTTACGCTGTAATGGAAAAGAAAATAAGCGGAAAAAGTAGTTCAGAATTTATTAACTTTCTTTTTAATACACAGAAAAAAGCTTCCGATAATAAAAATACAGATAAAGATGCCATAGAAGATTCTATAGAACAAGAAAGAAAACAATCAGATACTATGGATTATAAGGCAGTCTGGCTTAGTTATCTGGAATTTAACAGTTATCGTAAATCAGTAAAAAATAATAACGAAAAAAACTTTCGTAAATTTTATAAATATATCTTACAGCGCATAAAACTTCTTGGATTTAACCGCATTATCGTACAAGTACGTCCTTTTGGGGATGCACTTTATGAATCACAGTATTTTCCATGGGCAGCTTGTATTTCTGGAAAGCAAGGGAAAAATCCAGGATATGATCCTTTAAAAATTATGACGGAAATGAGCCACCAGGAGAATATTGCGATTGAAGCCTGGATCAATCCTTATCGCATCTCTTCTGGCGATTCCATCCAAAGTCTTTCTAAAACCAATCCTGCTAAAATATGGTTTTCTTCTCAGAATACAAAAAGAAATGTACTTTCTTATAATGGCAGTCTTTATTATAATCCTTCTTCAGAAAGCGTAAGAAATCTTATTATAAAAGGAGTAGAAGAAATTGTTCAAAATTATGATGTAGATGGTATTCATATGGATGATTATTTTTATCCTGCATTTACCGAAAAAAATGTAGGAACAGCCTTTGATGCTCCAGAATATGAACAACAGATAAAATCGGATATGTCATCAGCAGATTCGCCATTTTCTTCCTCAAATAAATCCTCAAATGAAATCTCTTTAGCAGATTGGAGACGTGACAACGTAAATCGACTGGTATCTGGAATTTATAAAATTATAAAAGAAAGCAATCCACAAGTCACTTTTGGAATCAGCCCTGCCGGAAATTTAGATAATCTGCGAAATGATTTAGAATACTATGTTGATATTGATACATGGGTATCCCAAAATGGGTATGTCGATTATTTGATGCCGCAGATTTATTGGGGATTTACGAACGAGATAGCGCCTTTTGATAAAGTAACTGATGAATGGGCTGCCCTCATGAAAGACTCCTCACAAAAACTATATATTGGACTTCAGCTTTACCGGATGGGTAGTACGGAGCCGGGACAGTCAGATAAAAAAGAGCTTCAAAAAGCCTCTTTACTAAAAAAAGAACTTTCCTATCTAAAAAAGAAGAAAAAAATAGAAGGATACTGCCTGTTTAGCTATCAGTATCTTGATTGTCAGAATAAAGAATATCATTTTGATGCAGAGCAATTTTCCACAAAAAGAAAAAAACTTTTAAATCAGATTGTAAAATCTTTAAAGAACAATTCATAGCATCTATTTGAAAAAACGAAAAACGACATCCACGACAAATTTCATTCCACTGTTGGAAAATCTATGATATATTAAAAATATAAAATAACGGAGGAGGAAAAACATGAAGAAAACAAAATTACGACTCTTTTTACTCTTATTTTTTATTGGCGGGCTCATTATCCTTCCACAAAAAGAGTACATTACTGGGTAGAAGAATTTGCATACAGACCTGAGATAAACACAACTAAAGTTCTGGCAAACGACAGTACAGAAAAGGTTTCAGTTTCTGTAGATAAAACGAAAATCAAAAAGGTCGATGTAACATTTGACCAAGATTCCTACTCATTACAAATAGGACAGAACACAACACCAGAGATTAAAATAGAAAAATTAGCTTATCCAAAGGCAGGTACATCATATGTAAGAATCTAAAAACTGTCACCATAAAATCTGTGCGCTTAACAAAAAAAGCTGCAAATAAAAAAGCTTTTAAAAATGCTCACAAAAAGCTTGTTATTCGGGTGCCTAAGAAGGTAAAAAAGATATAAAATATTTCTAAATTATAAAGTTGAAAACCTAGAACGTAAATAGTAGATATATAAAGCGGTTACAGATGCTCTTTTCTTCATAACTATTCGTTAAAGTTGGATTTCGCGAATAGTTAGATTGCTCTTCTGATTAACTTAATATTGGTTAATAAGTTTTTAGACACTCAAACATCTTTTTAATCTTCCTTACACCATTATTTATACTCACTTAATCTCCTTATAAAACCGTCGAATTCAGGAACAGTAAAATCTAATTCTTTGTATCGAATTGGATAAATAATTCCTTTATTAATTAACTGCGCTCTGATTGTAGAAATAGAGTTTACATTTTTGTGTAAATTTTTTGCTACATTTGATATTGTGCAAGGTAATTCACCGCATTTAACCATTGCAAATAAAAAAAGCATCCTATTCCTCTAAAGAATTTAAGAATGCTTTTTTATAGCTGTTTAGCCTAACAAATTATTACTTAATTTCAACAACTTCGTAATCTTTATCTTCAACTGTTTTCTTTAAGACATCATCTGCAATCTCTTTTTCTAAAGTAACTACAGCCGTTCCCTTCTCATGGCTTACTTCTGCGGAAGCTACTTCTGGAAGTGCTTCTAATGCTTTCTTTACTGTTGCTTCACAGTGTCCGCACATCATTCCTTTGATATTCATTGTCTTTGTCATTTCATTTACCTCTTTCTTTTCATTATTATTTATGTTAATTAAACTAACATCTATCGCGTTTTTCTTCTTTTTATCTTTTTTTGTGCTTCGAATATTTAACAGGTTTAAACGTAGTGCGTTTGTAACAACACAGAAACTGGATAAACTCATTGCTGCCGCTCCAAACATTGGATTTAATTTCCATCCTAATACGGGGATCAACAGACCGGCTGCCAGAGGAATTCCAATTGTGTTGTAGAAAAATGCCCAGAATAAGTTTTCATGGATATTTCTTAATACGCCCCGGCTTAAGCGGATTGCAGCCGGAACATCCGCAAGTTTACTCTTCATCAATACAACATCAGCGGCATCCATCGCTACATCGGTACCTGCTCCGATTGCGATTCCTACATCAGCGCGAGTCAAAGCTGGAGCATCATTAATTCCATCACCAACCATAGCAACTTTACCTTTTTTACCTAATGCCTGAATAACACTTTCCTTTCCGTCTGGAAGAACGCCTGCGATTACATTGTCAACACCTGCCTGTTCTCCAATTGCCTTTGCGGTACGTTCATTATCTCCCGTTAACATAACAACATGAATCCCCATCGCCTTTAACTCTTTAATTGCCTGTGGACTGTCTTCTTTAATTACGTCAGCTACAGCAATCATTCCAAGAAGACGATTCTCTTTTGCAAAGAAAAGAGGAGTTTTTCCAGCAGACGCTAATTGTTCTGCGCTATGTTTTAGTTCCTTGGGGATAGATAAACTCTTTTCTATAAAAAGTAAATTACCACCAATAAGAGTTTCTTCATTCAATGTTCCTGCAAGCCCATTCCCTGGAACAGCTTTGAAATTATCTACAACAGAAACCGTAAAGTTTTTCTCTTCACCATATTCTACGATTGCCTTTGCTAACGGATGCTCACTCTTCTTTTCCAGTGAAAATGCTGTTTCTAAAAGCTCCTGTTCACTGATTCCGTCAACCGGAAGAATATCTGTTACTTTCGGCTGACCATTTGTGATCGTTCCAGTCTTATCTAAAGCAACAATATCAACCTTGCCGGCTTCCTCTAAGGATACAGCCGTCTTAAATAAAATACCATGCCTAGCACCAACACCATTCCCAACCATGATCGCAACTGGTGTTGCAAGACCTAATGCACAAGGGCAGCTGATCACAAGAACAGAGATACCTCTTGCAAGGGCAAAACCAACACTCTCTCCAGCAAAAAGCCAGCCGATAATCGTGATAATCGCAATTGTGATAACAGCAGGTACAAAAATACCAGACACCTTATCAGCAATCTTTGCAATGGGAGCCTTTGTTGCCGCTGCATCACTTACCATCTTGATAATCTGAGATAGAGTGGTATCCTCTCCTACTCTTGTAGCCTCACATTTAATAAAGCCGGATTGATTAATCGTTGCGGCGGAAACAGTATCTCCTACAGCCTTATCTACTGGAATACTCTCTCCAGTAAGAGCTGCCTCATCAATCGCACTATTTCCCTCAAGGACAATACCATCTACCGGTATACTTTCCCCAGGCTTCACAAGAAAAATGTCTCCCTTTTTCACCTGATCAGCAGAAATCAACATTTCCTGTTCATTGCAGACAACGGTAGCCATCTTTGGAGCAAGATTCATAAGACTCTTTAATGCATCTGTTGTTTTTCCTTTTGAATATGCCTCTAATGTTTTACCAAGAGTAATCAAAGTAAGAATCATTGCCGCAGATTCAAAATAAAACTCATGCATATAGCTCATAACAAGCTTATCATTTCCGGCAGTTTGCGCTACGGTCATCGCAAACAGAGCATACGTACTATAACCAAATGCTGCTGTTGCCCCCATCGCAACTAAAGTATCCATATTGGGGGCCCTGTGAATTAGACTTGTAAATCCGCTAATAAAAAAACGCTGATTAATTACCATAATGATTACAGTAAATAAAAGCTGTGCAAGCCCCATTCCGACATGATTATTATTTAAGAATCCCGGTAACGGCCAGTTCCACATCATGTGTCCCATAGAAAGGTACATAAGCGGCATCAAAAAGATAAGAGAAATAATCAGTCTCTTTAATAACTTTGGTGTCTCCGTATCTGCTAAAGCTTCCGCTCCCTGACTACTCTCCATCTGCGCCCCTTTTACAGAAGCATGATAGCCTGCTTTTTCTACGGCTGCCACAATATCTGCTGAAGTAGCCGTTCCTTCTACTCCCATAGAATTTGTTAATAAACTTACAGAAACATCTGTAACACCAGGTACGTTAGAAACTACTTTTTCTACACGAGCCTGACATGCTGCACAGGTCATTCCTGTTACACTATACTGTTCCATTCTGTCTCCTCTCTGTCTGAAAAATCTACTTCATTAACTTTTGCAATGTTACGACTAACTCCTCTATAACCTCGTCATTTCCCGCCTGAATATTTTCTTTTACACAGGTACGAATATGATTCGCAATCAACACTTTATTAAAACTATTCAATGCCGCATTGATTGCAGAAACTTGTGTAAGAATATCAATACAATATGCATCATTCTCCAACATCGACCGAACACCACGAACCTGTCCTTCGATACGGCTTAAACGATTAAGCAATGCCTTAAATTCTTTTTCTGAACGAACTTTCTTCTTTACACTGCAATTTTGACACTTCGGTTGAAGAGAACTGTTTTTAAAACTATCATTCGCTCCACAGTGACAAGATAAAGAAATATCTTCTTTATTATTACAACACTCTCCCATAGCATTCTCCTTTCTGTAAATTTTATTCTCTATCAGATAAATAGGATTATATACCCCATAAGGGTATTTTGCAAGCAATATTTTAAAAAAATTATTATTACAAATTAGAATAAAAAAGGATCTATCCTTTGTAGTGATAAATCCTTTAAATTCAAAAATTTTCAATATTAATAGTTTCCATTATATCATCAATAGTAAATCTGTTCGTAAAGATATTTATATTTATAAATGCACGTAGTATTCTCTTAATAAAATGATTTAACAATTTCCATAATTAACCATACTATAATCCCATGTAATAGTATCTAATAAAAGGAATTCTTCTGTTCCTATTGGTTTGCCATCCCGATATGTAGAAAATACATCACACGATATCACATTGTTCTTTTTTGTAATAGTTTCCATCGGAGTATGCCCAACTACCTGCAGGAATTGATGTGACTTATACATTTTCACATCTGTATATTGTGGTCTGAGCCAGATTGGGGAGCCGTCATACCACATCTCCATTTTTCCCAAATTATTAATGTAGTCTAAAACAGTGTCCACATCATCGTGCTTTGTCTTTGGAACATATAAGTCAACAAAATTCTTAGCTACTCCTGCATGTGAAAACAGAACATTATCAATTCTGTGCACATACTTTATTGGATTATTCTCTGGTAATACTTCCTTTAAATCAAGCAACTTTTTTTGTACTGTATAAGCAGCCATAGTACTGTATCCCGTTTCTAACTCACGCCAAACATAACTTAAATCATGATTTCCATAGCACCAGGCAGTATCCGGATATTTTTTTGCAAAACGAATAGCCTCCTCGTAAGTCTCCTCATAAAACAGGATATTAAACTGTTTGTCCCAGTCATCAGGAATATCCATCAAACAAACCGCTCTTTGTGCAATCCCTCGCTCCATCAATTCCGCTGCCTGTTTAAACATAAATGGTTTTAAATGTATATCTGGTATTACAAGAACTTTCATAAATAGTTGCCTCCTTTCTGATAATGGGCAATTCATATAAAATTGTTGCAATTTACCTACAACACCTGATACAAAATCCCATACAACTCCCTCACATAAAATGTAGGAAACAGCCACCATGCAGTATGTCCAGGTACCGCCCCAACGGAAAAACCAAGCGTCTTTGCTATCTTTGAAGCGCGATACTGATGATAATCACTTGTTGCAATCGCTATATTCTTACTTAATCCTCTCTCTTCTATTATTTTTTTAGAAAATCTCAGATTTTCCCTCGTAGAAGTTGATTTATCTTCTTTTATAATTCTTGAAGAATGAATTCCTTTCTTTATCAGGTAGCGGTACATGCACTCCGCTTCACTGATTTTTTCTCCCTCGCCCATTCCACCGGATACAATACATTGTGAATCAGGATTTTCCTCTAAATAGATAAGAGCCGCATCTAACCTTTCCCGCAAAGAACGACTGGCATGTTCTCCATATACTTTACAGCCAAGTACAATGAGCGTTGCATTCTCCTTTGGCTTTTTTGTTGATGCCTTTACGATAAAAACGGTTTCGATAATTGCAGTTATCACTACAACACTCACAACAGCTATTACAATACCAATCACACACTTTCCAAGAAAATTTTTTTGCAAATAAAATATTCCTTGCTGAAAATTCTTATAAAAAATGCCTCCAAGCAGCAAAATACCGCTAACTACTAATCCTGTAAGATTCCCAATATTTAAAATTCGGTGAGTGAATAATGGAATACTGAACCATATGAAAAAAACTGCACCAATTAGAATCGTTAAAATATGTATTATTTTCAATTTCTAAAAACCTGCCTTTCTTATCTTGTAAATTTTCAATTACATATCTGTTACATATCTATATCCGCTACACAAGATCTGATTACTTTTATAAGTATAGCATATTGAGATTTTCTTAGCTATGATTTATGTTTCTCTTCTTTTTCTGCTTTTTTACACTTCTTTAATCGGATGTACTCTCGAGTCTTTCTTGCACTTGATTTTGTGAGTACATTCGGCAAACAAGTTCAATCATATCAGAATACTTTTTTCAACTGTATAAAAATTCAATATAGAAAGTTCAAATTTATTTATTTTATATTGAACTTTTCTCTTTCGTGTGCTATACTCTGTCTAAATCTTACAAGCATACAACGCAAATTGAACTTTGCGCAATCATAAAAACAGAAAGGAGCAGCTAGATGATTCAAAAGGAAGTCTTCTCAGAGCGATTAAAAGCTGCCATGAAGAAACAAAACGTAAAGCAGATTGATCTTGTACGAGCGGCGCAGTCACAGGGTATCAAACTTGGAAAAAGTCATATAAGCCAGTATGTAAGCGGAAAAACAGTTCCAAGGACGGATATTTTATTGTTTCTGGCGAAAACATTACAAGTAGAAGAAGAATGGCTGATTGGTGTATCGGATATGAAATCTGACACAGCCATTTCTGCCAGTGAAACTAGAGATCTATTAGATAAGAACGATACTAGTAATACTATACAAACAACCTCTGCAGAAATTAGCAGCAGGGACATTAGTAATAAAGAGGAAAGAAGAATGCGTGAATTTAAGAAATCATCCAAATTAGATAATGTTTTATATGATGTAAGAGGACCAGTTGTCGATGAAGCTGCTCGTATGGAGGAAGCTGGGACACATGTTTTAAAATTAAATATTGGTAATCCGGCACCGTTCGGTTTTCGTACTCCTGATGAAGTAATTTATGATATGCGCCAGCAGTTAACAGACTGTGAAGGATATTCAAATGCAATGGGACTGTTTTCAGCAAGAAAAGCGATTATGCAGTATGCTCAGTTAAAACATATTCCAAATGTAAATATCAATGATATCTACACTGGAAATGGTGCCAGTGAATTGATTAATCTTTGTATGTCAGCACTTCTTGATACAGGAGATGAAATCTTAATTCCCTCTCCGGATTATCCACTCTGGACTGCCTGTGCTACGTTAGCAGGTGGAAAAGCTGTTCATTACATTTGTGATGAGGAGTCAGAATGGTATCCGGACATTAATGATATCCGCAAAAAAATTAACGACCGCACAAAGGCAATCGTTATTATTAATCCCAATAATCCAACAGGTGCACTCTATCCCAAAGAAGTGTTAGAACAGATTGTGCAGGTGGCAAGAGAACATCAGTTAATTATCTTTTCTGATGAGATTTATGACCGTCTTGTTATGGATGGAGAAAAACATATTTCCATTGCTTCTCTCGCACCGGACTTATTCTGTGTAACATTTAGTGGATTATCTAAATCCCATATGATTGCAGGCTTTCGTGTTGGCTGGATGATCTTAAGTGGAAATAAGGCTATGGCTAAAGACTATATAGAGGGGTTAAACATGCTCTCCAATATGCGTCTTTGTTCTAATGTTCCAGGCCAGTCCATCATACAGACAGCACTCGGCGGACATCAGAGTGTAGAAGACTATATTATGCCTGGAGGAAGAATTTATGAACAAAGAGAATTCATTTACAAGGCTCTTACAGATATTCCGGGAATCAGCGCAGTAAAACCGAAAGCAGCTTTTTACATCTTCCCAAAGATTGATACGAAAAAGTTCAATATTGTGAACGATGAGCAATTCGTACTAGATCTGTTACGAGAAAAAAAGGTATTACTTATTCATGGTGGTGGATTCAACTGGAAACAGCCAGACCATTTTCGTGTTGTATATCTGCCACGAATCGAAGTATTAAAAAAAGCAACGACAGGTATGGCTGAATTTTTAAGCACGTATCATCAGTAGATCAGTAAGATAAGCTTTTCTCTTTTAAGTCTGACAGTGGCTGGATAAGGTTTCAATATAATTCAGCCACTGTCAGAAGACCATTTTTTAAATGATTTTAGTAATTCAGTATCTCTTTTCCTAATTCTTCGTCAGCATAGAGGATATCGATATATCCACCAAGTAATGCACCATGCAGTGCTTCTTTTTTTTCAAGTCCGGAAGCAACACCTATCTTACAGGGAATTTTCTTTAATTCTTCTAAAGTAAGACTGATACGTCTCCTTGAAAAGGAACTACTTACTGCTTCTCCGGATGCATTAAAAAAACAAGTGCATACATCTCCTACAGCTCCTTTTTTTTCTAATTCAACAAAATCTTCTTCTTTTAAAGAGCCAGAATGATATAGAATAGTATTCCGGCTTAAATTTCCTATACCAAAAAGGGCAATCTGGCAATCACGTCCTAAAGTAAGTGCAGCGGAAATATTTCTTTCTTGTTTTAACATATCAGCAATTTCTGCGGAATCTACTGCAACAGGCGCAGGAATTACATAAGCTTCTCCACATCCTGCCCGGGCAATCGCCTGTGACAGATCATCTGCTCCAACAGGAACAGACGTCAGATTTGTCTTTCCATTAAGCTGAACTACTTTTACATTCTTCACACCAAGATCTGAAATATAATTTGCAAAACTCTTCATTGTACGTCCCCAAGCAGTTCCGATAATACTTCCATCTTTTAAATAGGAAGAAAAGTCCTTTGCTGCTGCCCTGCATACATCTTCCTGTACAGCAATTGACGTGCTTGACAGTTTAGGAACAAGAAATACTTTCTTTAACCCATATCGTTTCTGTAAAGAATCGGATAATTCTTCGTTCGATAATACCGGATATTCTACAGTGATCTTAATATATCCCATCTCTTCTGCTTTTTTTAACATTCTGCTGACGGTAGATACCGAAATTCCTTCTTCCTGTGCAATAATCTTCTGATCCATATGCGATTCATAATATTTTTTTGCTACTCGAATTATTTTGATTATTTTATCATTCTTCATACGTTTCCCCCACATTTATCATTATTATAAAATACCAATAGAATAGTGTCAATCAATAGAAATCAAAAAAATGAAAATATTTGCAAAATTAAATGTATAAAAATATAAACACAGAAATAATTGCATTTTAATTGACTTATATGAAAAATCCTGTTATACTTCAACAAGTAAGTGTTTATAACATTTTAAAACATTTAGTATGTTCCTAACCAGATTTTTTACAGGATACCTTCTGTACAGATCAGGTTATTCAACATTTTCAGGAAAAGTTATCCTGAATTTCTTTCTCCCGAAGGTTCTTTCACTTCTGTTTATATTTCCCTACTCTACTACAGTTCCAAAAAGAAACTTTGGGAGAAGTTTAAAAGATAACCCCTTTTCAACTTAGATGAAAAATAAAAATATAACGATTCATGATAAGAATTGATTTCAGTTATGAAATATGATAGAATGAATCTTACGGATTATGGCATTGTATTAAGCAATGCCATAATTTATGTCCAAAGAAAAGGAAAGTGAGAAAGGTATTATGAAAGAAAAAAAGAAAATGTCACTGGCAATGCAGATATTTATTGCATTGGTTCTGGCGATTGCTGCCGGACTTCTTTTGCAAAGATATGCGCAGTTTGCCGAAACGTATATCAAGCCATTTGGAACAATCTTCTTAAATCTGCTTAAATTTATCGTTGTTCCTATCGTGCTGTTTTCCATCATGTGTGGAATCATCTCGATGCGCGATATTAAAAAAGTTGGGGCAATCGGTTTGAAAACAGTTGTTTACTATATGTGTACTACTGCTTTTGCTATTACTTTTGGTCTGATCGGCGGTAACTTATTTAAAAAATTATTTCCTGTAATTGCCACCACAGAGCTGTCTTATGAAATCGGAGAGAAAACATCTTTAATGGATACGATCGTAAATATTTTTCCTTCTAATTTTATTTCTCCAATGGCCGAGGCAAATATGCTTCAGGTTATTGTTATGGCAATATTGATCGGTTTTGCTATTATTCTTGTTGGGGACGAAAAGAATGACCGGATCATTACGGCTTGTAATGATTTAAATGATATATTTATGAAATGTATGGAAATGATTTTGAAATTATCTCCAGTCGGTGTGTTCTGTCTGCTTTGTCCAGTAGTTGCTGCGAATGGAGCAACGATTATCGGTTCTCTTGCCATGGTACTTTTAGCAGCTTATGTATGTTATGTTATTCATGCCGTTATTGTTTACTCTCTTGCTGTAAAAGCACTCGGTGGAATCAGTCCTGTGACATTCTTTAAAGAAATGCTTCCGGCTATCATGTTTGCATTCTCAAGTGCATCTTCTGTCGGAACACTTCCTATTAATATAGAATGTACAGAAAAACTGGGGGTTTCTAAAGAGATTTCGTCTTTTATTCTCCCACTGGGTGCAACAATTAACATGGATGGTACTGCAATCTATCAGGGGGTATGTGCAATCTTCATTGCTTCTTGCTATGGAATCCACCTTACCCTTCCACAAATGCTTACGATCATCTTTACTGCTACTTTAGCTTCTATCGGTACAGCTGGTGTTCCTGGAGCAGGAATGGTTATGCTTGCGATGGTACTTACTTCGGTTGGACTTCCTGTTGACGGAATTGCTTTAGTTGCCGGAGTTGACCGTATCTTTGATATGGGACGTACAACGGTTAATATTACTGGAGATGCTTCTTGCTGCGTTGTTGTATCAAACCTTGAGAAAAAACGAGAAGCACGAAAACTTACAAAAAACTAATTTCAAGAATGTCTCGGTATTCCTGAAAAAATACAAAAAAATAATAAATGCACATAGCGGATCTTCTATTGTTACTGCAAAAGAAAAGAATCTCTTTATCTCTTTCTTTGCACAAAAACTGATTCGACTATGTGCATTTTTGTTATATTACATACGATATAGCCGCCAACATTCTTATATTTTCAATCTACACAATGGTATTGACCGTTTATTTTCTAAAATTTAGTTCTTTGTTTCTATTATTCCACGAAAATCTCCCCAAAATCAGGCAAAAAAACTGATGAAATTATAAGTACAATCTATAAATAACCAGAAACTATGCTATTTCACATTCTGTTTTACTATTTATAAATTGATTTTTAAGAAAAAACGCACACTATATGTAAATTATTCGTTTTACAGTATTTATATAACATTTTTCAGAAGTTATATGTTATTAATTGTAATATATTAATTAATATTAATTGATAAAAATGCATCTTGAAGTTTTTTTTGAGATGTTGTATGCTGTAGAAAAGGTTTTTGAGGCATTTTAAAGCTTTTAGGGGGAATATACCCTTATCAAAACTTAACAGTATTGATAACGTCTCAAAAACAACGAAAAATAGAGCTGTGAGCTTTATCAAAACTTATTATCAAAATTGGAGGATTATCAATGGTTTACGGATACTGCCGGGTATCAACGAAGGGACAGGCGAAAGACGGAAACAGTATAGAGGCACAAGAGGCGGCAGTAAGAGAAGCGGGTGCAGAAGAAATATATGCAGATGCATTTACAGGGACAAAGAAACACAGACCACAACTGGACAAGTTGCTAAAAGTGATACAAGATGGCGATAAAGTTGTTGTAACTAAGTTGGACAGAATTGCAAGAAGTGCCACGCAGGGAATCGCATTGATAGATACGATGCTTGATAAAGGAGTCACCGTACATATTTTAAATATGGGTATTATGGATAATACACCTACCGGCAAGCTGATTCGAACAATTATGCTTGCCTTTGCTGAGTTTGAACGTGATATGATTGTTGAACGAACCCAGGAAGGAAAGGCGATTGCCAGACAAAAAGAAGATTTTAAAGAAGGAAGACCTCGAATCAGCAAGATAAAGATAGATCATGCCCTTTCCCTTTTAGAAGAAGGATATAGTTATAAACAAGTTGAGAGCATGACCGGGATCAGTACCGCTACACTTGCCAGAAGAAAAAGAGAACGGATTTTAGAAGAAGAATTTTAAGAAAATTGGAGGAATTTATTATGGCGAATTTTGCAATTGCAGCCGATGAAAATGTTATCGCCCGTGGCAATAAGCTTATAGAGGAATTACAAGAACCTGGAGAAAAAAAAGGAGTTACACTGAATCGTCTTTTTGATCTTGTATCCACCCATTTGCAGGAAGATCAATTAAAAAGAAGCGGCGTAGATACAGAGGCACTAGATGCTTCCATTACGAATATTCGTAATCTATTCACTGCCGCCCTTTCCGGAAAAGAAGAAATCCGGACAGAATACGAACGCCGTATAGCAGAACTTCGGGAAAGAAACGAAGAATTAGAAAAAAACTATAAGATTCAACTGGGGAAACTCATTACAGAGAAGGAAGAAGCTCTACGAAAATACAATGATCTAAAAGAATTGCAGGAAACCGCAGAATCTGCAAGAAAAGCTGCCGAAGAACAAACGGCCTCTGCTGTGAATCTTGCAAAAGAAAAAGATAAAACAAATATCATGCTGATGGAAAAGTTACGTGCAGCAGAACAAAAAGCTGAAAATTATAATTCTTTAGAACAAAAAGTGATTTCTTTAAATCAGGAAGTTTCAAATCTACAATTTAAAATAAAAGACTACGAAAAAAATGAACTTCTACATATTAAAGAGATAGAGCAGTTAAAAAAAGAAAAAGAGAATGATTCTTCTACTATCGAAAAGCTAAATCGGGAAAAACTCCATATAAAGGAAAATACACAAAAGGAGCTTTCCGAAAAAGAATCCCTTCTTACTACTCAGGAAAAGGAATTAAATACTTTACGTATTCAGCTTGCAGAACAGGTAAAAGATGCCGAGCTTATAAAAGAACGAGCTGTTATTGAAAAAGAAAGGGAAATGATTTCCAAAACAGAAGAACTTCGAAATACACTTGATATAATAAAAGAAGAAAAGTATAATTTACAACTTGAACTGAGTCGATTAAAAAAATAATTTATTTATTTCTATAACAAGAGGGATGCCTGCCGTTATGATTGATAATCTTATCTGTAGACATCCCTTAAAATCTTTCATTATCCCTACATTTATTATTTTTCATATAGCCAATTTCGTGTTATAATCGCTTAAGTAAAAAGAATGTAAACATAACAGGAAGTGATTTTATTTATGAAAAGAATTGATTTTGACAACGGAAAAATTACTACCAACATCTTTCAAGCAGCCATACCGATGTTGATTGCACAAATTTTAAGTCTTCTTTATAATATTGTAGATCGAATCTATATTGCAAGAATACCTGATATCGGAACAACTGCGCTTGGAGCGGTTGGTCTGTGTTTTCCAATTATCGTGATTATTACGGCTTTTAGCAACTTGTTTGGTAGCGGCGGTGCTCCTATCTTTTCAATTGAAAGAGGACGTAACGATACAAAAAGAGCAGGTATGATCATGAATACCTCCTTTTTTATGCTCACGATATGCTCTGTTTTATTGATGTGTATCGGTTTTTTATTTGCCAAGCCGATTCTTACAATATTTGGCGCATCTGACAATGCACTTATCTATGCCTATCCTTATATTATGATTTATCTGATCGGAACTTTTCCGTCAATGATCGCAACTGGAATGAATCCTTTTATTAATGCACAAGGATATGCAACAACAGGTATGATTTCTGTTATTATCGGAGCCATAGCCAATATTGTACTTGATCCTCTTTTTATCTTTGTATTTCATCTTGGTATACGTGGGGCTGCTATAGCAACCGTATTATCGCAATGCTTATCTGCTGGATTTGTATTCTATTTTCTTTCAAAAAAAGCAGAATACAAAATTCGATTACTACATAAAGAAGAAATTAAGAATTGTGGGAAAGATGCAAAAAATATCGTCAGTCTTGGAACAGCAGGATTTGTTATGCAGCTTACAAACAGCCTTGTGACGATTTGCTGCAATAATGTTCTTGCAGCAACAGGAGGAGATGTTTATGTATCAGTTATGACAATCATATCTAGTGTACGACAAATGATAGAAACCCCAATATGGTCTATTTCTGAAGGATCTTCTCCGATCATCAGCTATAATTATGGAGCAAAACGACCAAAAAAAGTAATCAAGGCATGGATCACTATGTCTGTTCTTGCTTTAATTTACAGTCTTATTGCCTGGGGGATCATTCTTCTTGCTCCAAAATTCTTAATTGGAATCTTTAGCTCGGATAAAAGTCTTATGATTGATACAATTCCTGCAATGAAGCTTTACTTTGCTGCCTTTATTTTTATGATTTTTCAATATACCGGACAGACAATGTTTAAATCTCTCAATAAGAAAAAGCAGGCAATTTTTTTCTCCTTACTGCGTAAAGTCATTATTGTTGTACCATTGACATATTTACTTCCGTATGCTTGTCATATGGGATGTAACGGTGTTTTCATAGCAGAACCAGTATCCAATGTACTTGGCGGAAGCCTGTGCTTTATCGTCATGCTCGCTACTGTCCTTCCAGAATTAAAGAGAATGAATCCTGATTTGTAAAGCGAAACAGACGAAAAACAGAAATTGTATATAGGATAGACTGTGAAGATAGTCGCGGCATAGAAAATGCCTAACCGGCATTTTTATTTGCTCCGACATCACATTCTACCCTATATACAATTTCTGTTTTTCTGTTTCTTGGCTCCAGATGAAATCAAGATTTTTGCTAGAGAAAAATAAGGGGATTGTTCCAAAGTCTGTGATTTTTATTCAAATGAAAATCTCCAGTTTGAATGTCAATCCTTTAAAATTTAATTCCAAGGAAAGCCATAATATTCTGGAAAATTCCCTTCTCACCAACTATGGATTTAGATTAGACAGCCGCTGTAATAAAGCCTTTTGCTGAATTGGAAGGAAACTATGGCAAAGAAAAGAGAATTTTTATAAGTATTGCATTTGTGACTTTGTGCTGTGGAATTTTGACTCTGAAAACTTCGGACTTATTTTTCCGAAGTTTTCGTTTTTCGAGGCAAAATGAAACGTTTAGCGCAACGGAACAAAATCAAACTTATAAAAATTCTCTTTTCTTTAGAAA
>OFMX01000564.1_pt1 | contig 35869 bp, 35 predicted proteins | sample 1541901 | NCBI WGS metagenome assembly OFMX01 (sample SAMN04209222, study PRJEB22552) | human gut metagenome | biome: gut; material: feces | host: Homo sapiens | place: USA: Oklahoma | reverse complement strand
ACCGGTTGCGGGACGTGCCGTTCATCAGGCCGTTTTCGCAGACGTAGCGCACGTCGTAATAGAACCAGTCGACGCGGGAAACATCGAGGAAGTCCGCGTTCGGCGTGGGATCGAGCGCGGCGATGATCGCCGGGTTGAAGTCCCAGTGCGCCGTATAGCGGCGGTCGCCGGTGCTGCCTGTGCCAGGCAGATCGGTCACATCCCATGCGTTGGCGATGCGCACATAGGTCTTGCCGGAGAACAGCGCAAGCATATCGTTCCGATACTCCGCAAGCGCATGATCCAATGCCTCAAACCCCTGAACGATTTCAGAGAAATCGGCTGCGCTCCTGCGGAGCTGAACGGAGAAATTTTATATGTTACTCTTGCGGCGGTTACAGTCTGCGCAAAGCATCTGACAGTTTTCCGCAGTTGTCTTTCCACCCTTACTCCACGGCGTGATATGGTCAGCTTGCATTTCTTCTATTTCAAAATGTTTTCCGCATTTGGGGCAGATACCTTTTTGCCGCTCATAAGCTGCCCGTGCCATTTCAGGAGAGAAAGCACGAATATTTAGGTGCCGTTCCTGTCCATCAAAGAGATATTCATAAATGCCCTTTTGATTTGAAATATATCCATTGCGGTAGTCTTCGATCAGTTCAATGATACGAGATTCAAGTGCTTTGGGATCATATTTACCTGTGCCGTATTTATTGTAAAAGATACCCCATTCGAGTCCCTTCATCAGCTTGCTGCGATATTTGGGGAATGTAGCTTTTACCCAATTTATAACGGTCTGGAAATACAGCCACAGTTCATTACAGTTCGTGTCATGCTGGTGCTGTGACATATAATCTTCGATTTCAATACCTTCACGGGCAGAAATCCACTTCAAGGCGGTTTCAAGATAGTCTTGACGGATTGCGGAGCCATTCAAATAGTCACCGGCAATTTGGTAAGCCGGGCACATGGTTTTGCTAAAATATTTTTTTGCTTCGGTCAGCCATTCGCCTGTGTAAATCGCATTTCGTAATTCCTGCGTTGTCAGTTGTTCTCCTGCAATGTTGATGATTTTGAACCAGTCTAACTTTTCCTTATCCGTACCCTCACAAATATAAATCATCAGAGGATAGTCCATGATCTGCTGCTGTTCCGTATGCGTCAGATTGGCAAATGTAAGATGGTTGATAGAGAAGTCACCTTGAACATATTGGCAGATGCTTATTGTTCTCTGCTGACCATCAAGCACTTCAAAATTGCCATCATCATTTTTAACCCAGTACATCACGTTCAAAGGAAAATTCTTTGTGATGGTACGGATAACTTCGTCACGTTGTTTGTCTTTATAGATAAATTCCCGCTGAAAAGCTGGGCGGATATTCAGCCTTCCATCGTATCCCACGACACCGTTCTCAGCACTGTCCTTGTATCCTGCAACTACTTCTCGCACAGGAATCTCATGTAGTTTGATTTTCATACATACTCTCTACTTTCTGCGAATAGTCAATCGCACATAAGTGATTTTTCCGTCAATCTTCCCCTCGGCATTTTTGATCAACCCTGGGATTGCCGTTGCATACGAATTGTGATCCGTCGATATAATTTCCTGCCGTTCAGAACCGGACGAATCACGTCGTCGTGTGAGTTGTCGGCTTGCGTCTGACGAGGATACGGAAGTACGGCTGCACCGTCCGCCGTCCCGTTCTCTCTCTCTCTCTCTCTCTACATTAACAGAATGTGAACAATCAGGAAAAGAGTAAACAAGGTCTTTGCCGTCAGTACCTTTTCTGAACGCTACGATTTCAAATTGGTCAGGGTTATATTGCGACAAGAACGTGATTGGAACACCCATGACGCCATAATAATCACAGGGAATATCTACTGTTCTGTCAACATTGATAGCGTCGTAGTTATCGTATTTGGGATATAACTCTGGCGAGTAGTTCCTGAATAGGGGCATATTTTCGTGCCTTTTTTCGATATCAACATTTGTGAACCAGCAAATGTTTCCCATCCGCCGCCATTTCTGTCCATGCTCATCAATCTTAAAATCAGTTTTCTTAATCTCGTAAGAATCGGGTACTTTGAACCAAAAATGTCCACTATTATACCCCAGCCATAATCTGTTTTCAGCAATCATCGGAAAAATCTCTTTGTATGTGACAGCATTCATATTTCCAATGATTATAAAGTATTTTCTGTATTCTTCAAGTAACGTAATATACTCGCGGAACAGGGAGAACGGTGGGTTTGTTACCACCACGTCAGCTTCTCTTAGCAACTCTACACACTCTGGGCTTCGGAAATCTCCGTCACCATTAAGAAGTGTCATAGTATTCTTTCTGTTTCGCATAAGATATTCGACATCCGCAAGATCTGCCCGCCCATCGTTGTTTTCGTCTGTCACCTCGGTGATTTCTACTCGATAGGGTCTCCGAGTGCTACAAACCAATGGAGTTGTGTCGGTGTCTGGAACAAATGCAAGCTGTCCAGCATTGTCAACATAGTACTCAAATTCGTCTCCGACCACGGGTGATGTTGCATAGCAAGTTGTTACCAATTTCTTCAACCTCAAAGTGTTGAAATTCATGGCAAAGTACTTAAAGAAGTTACTCTCGTAGGGATCATCGCAGTTGCACAAAACTGTTTTGCCAGCAAAGAAACTCCGGTAATGCTTGAGTTCCTTTTCAATCAGCGAAAGTTGCGTGTAGAACTCGTCCTGTTTGTTCCTTGCAGAATCATGTAGATTGCTATTTCCCGCCATTATCTGTCACCACCTTCTTCGGTAAAAGAAAATATTTCCACAACATCATCAAGCCCACATCCGAGATAGTTGCAAATCTTTGCAAGGGCTTCCATGGAAACTGGCATCTGTTTTCCCATTTTTGCGAGCATATTTGTACTAATGCCTGTTTGCTGCCGCATCTCGGTTTTCGTGATTTTTCTATCTATCAACAATTTCCATAACTTGTCGTAGCTGTAAATCATCATGGTGCCCTCTTTTTGCATTTTGCTTTTATAATCTTAGCACAGAATCTCCCAAAACGCAACAAATTATTGCATATTGAGATATGTTTTGTCCGAGTGGCAGTAAGTACAGCGAATATTTGTACCTTTTTCCACGGTAGCAAAACAAGCATTGTGATTCCAGCAAAGAAGTTCATTATAGCGCAAACAGATTTTACTACGTGGTGCTTCTTAAATCTGTGTTTCCCATGCGCTGAGCAGTAGCTATTTTTGCACTTCTACACCAGAACACACGTATAGGTGAAGTCTGATATGCTTGCTTTTGAACAATGCCCCATAGAGAGAAAAACAAGTGATTTTCGACCCTTATACTATTTTCTGATTAAATTCTTTAATTAGAAAGGTTCCGCCTTTGGCGTAACCGATTCCGTGATTTTGATAAAATCACGGAATCGCGTCTCATAATGATCTTCATTTTAAAAACTCCCATTCCATGAATGAAAGTTTTTAATTGAATATCAGTATTAGATGTACAAAACAGGCGGCACTCAGCTTCAGCTGGGTGCCGCCTGTTTTGTTGTCCAATCCTGTTTAGCAGATGCCGATTGTGTAGTTTTCTCAAATTACTGTCTTATCGGCACACGGCAATCGGCCGCCGTTTTGTTGTTCAAAAGGGTCTGGTTTCGAGATCCATAAAATCGTGGATCACGTCGAGTATGTGGATGGGTTCGAGCTGCTGATCGGTACAGAGTTTTGTCAGCCGGACGACGCCGGAACGGTTGTTGGAAAAGGGCGCGGTGATTGCAATGGTCGTCCAGCAGCCGCTCAGGTACTGCTGGCCCAGAATGCCGTATGCATAAAGCATTCTTGCCGCGCCGTGCGCCTCGTAGAGCACGTACCGGTAAGCGGATTCCGGAACCTCGCTGACCGGGTCTGCCGAAAGCGTGTCCAGCTTGTCCCACTCGGCTGAGATCCGAAACGCGGTCTGTAAAAGCGAAACAGCTTCCTTTGCAAGCTCCTGTGCACGCGGGTGCAGCGTCTGAAGCTCCGCAAGCAGCGCGTCCGCGCTGAATAATCCGCGCGCATCCGCGTATTCCGGCCCTGAAATCAGCTGGGCCGGTGAAATCGAGAGGCTTTTCGCAAGCTCCTCGATGGAATCCGAGCGCAGGCATTTGTCCCCCTTCAGATATTCCTGAAAGGTCGAACGCGGAATGCCGAGTTCCTTTGAGAATTCCAGCTTCGTCTTTCCAGCCGCGTTCATTTTGCGCTGTAATGTGGCTGCAATGTTTTTCTCTATCTGCATATACAAAGCCACCTCCTCACTACAAAAAATGATAGGAAGGAGGATGCCTCCGGTAAATGCCGCCTTCCCGGCAAAACTGCCAGCTTTCCGGCATGGCAGAAAATGCAGCGCCCGCCTGGGCCGGAAATGTGCCGCAGGCGGGCAGAAGAATTTATTTTGTGCCGAAGATGCGGTCGCCCGCGTCGCCGAGGCCGGGGACGATGTAGCCGTGCTCATTGAGCTTCTCATCGACTGCGCCGCAGTAAAGCTCAACATCGGGGTGCTTTTTCGTGATGAGCTCGATGCCCTCGGGAGCAGCAACGAGAACCATGAGCTTGATGTTGTGGCAGCCGCGCTTCTTCATTTCGGCGATCGCCGCGTCTGCAGAGCCGCCGGTGGCGAGCATGGGGTCGACGATCATGATATCGCGCTCGGCGATGTCCTTCGGCATCTTGCAGAAGTAGACGTGCGGCTCAAGCGTTTCCTCGTCGCGGAACATACCGATGTGGCCGACACGGGCAGACGGAACCATGCGCAGAACGCCGTCGACCAGTCCAAGACCGGCGCGCAGAATGGGCACGACTGCAATTTTCTTACCGGCCAGCGTCGGCTCCTCCGCCGTGCAGATCGGCGTTTCGACCGTCTTGGTGGTGAGCGGCAGATCACGGGTGGCCTCATAGGTGATGAGCATCCCGATCTCGCTGACCAGCTCCCGGAAATCCTTGACGCTGGTGTTTTTATCGCGCATGATCGTCAGCTTGTGCGCGACGAGCGGATGATCCATGACGTGTACGTGTTCTCCAAATGCTTTCGTGCTCATGATGTTGCTCCTTTGTCTTTTCTATTATTCAATTATTTTTTCAAATAAAAGTCCTTGTCATGCTGCCGCGTGCGCTCTGCCTGCGCCTGACGCAGATAATTGGGCGTCAGCGCGGCGGCGTCTGCCGGTTCGCCCGCGGCGATCTTTTCCATTGCGGTCAGCGCCACGCCGGAGGCCCTTTGCTGGCGCAGATGCTCGGGAAGCAGCCGCAGCGGCAGATTCTCCTCCTTCAATGTGTCAAAAACGAGCTTCGCGCCGTCGCCGGCGAGATACACAGGGCCTGGAATATTTTTCAGTTCCTGCGACAGCTCTGAAATTGCGATTGCGCGGTCCTCCGTGCGGCGCAGGAGCGCTCCATCGGTCCAATTGAACAGCGCATTATAGATTTGCCCCTTCCGCGCGTCCATGCAGGCGCAGTAAACGCCGTCGGCGCAGGCTGCGCCGCGCACCATGGCCTCCAGCGTCGAAACGCCGTAGAGCGGGAGCTGACGGCCCCACGCGAAGCCCTTGGCACAGGCCATGCCGATGCGCACGCCCGTAAAGCTGCCTGGCCCGGCGGCGACGGCGACAGCGTCGATATCCTGTGGGGTCAGATCACAGCCGGAGAGCATATTTTTCGCCAGCTCCATCAGCGTTCTGCTGTGGGTCTGGCCGGAATTCTGCATATATTCCGCAAGCAGGCAACCGTCGGACAGCAGCGCCGTACCGGCTGCCTTCGCAGAGGATTCAAATGCCAGCAGCTTCAAATCGGCTCCCTCCTTCGATGGTGATGCGGCGGGTATCGGGTTCAAGCGGGTCTTTCTCGATGGTGATATGAATTGCGTCCCGCAGTGCGTCTTCCACGTTTTCGCTCCACTCGACGGCACACACGCCGCCGCGTGCAAGATAATCCTCCCAGCCGATGTCGAACAGCTCGTCCGAGGAGCCGAGGCGGTACATATCGAAATGGAACAGCGGGATGCGGCCCGTCAGGTATTCATTGACAATGGTATAGGTCGGGCTGGTCACGAGATCTGTGACACCGAGGCCCTGCGCAATGCCGCGCGTGAGGGCCGTCTTTCCTGCTCCCAGATCGCCGAAATAGGCGATCACATCGCCCGGCAGGAGGCGCTTTGCCAGTCTTTGTCCAAGCGCCTGCGTTTCGTCCGCGCTGTGCGTGGTGATCTGCATACCAAAGCCCCCTATCTACCCCATTTTATATCTGCCGCATTATAACACAGAAATCAAGTAAAATCAATTCAAAATCATACCAAAACCACGGCAATTTGAAAATCGTGGTTTACTTATTCGTCCTTTTTTGATACAATGTAAAATTGAATTAGGATTCCTATTTTCAAGCTTTATTTTCGCATTCAAAGGAGGCGGCTTTATGCACGGGATATGGAAAGCGATCGGCAGCTTTGTCCGGCGCGCAGATATGATCCTTCTGAGCCTTTGTATTGCCGCCAGCGTCTTCGGCATTGTGGTCATTTCCAGCGCAACAAACGTCAAGGGCAGCGCGCAGTATGTCCGCACGCAGATCCTTGCGCTGGTTCTTGGTATTATTTTATATGTCTTTTTCACGCTGGTCGACGTCGATATCATTGCCGAGCGGCGCGAGCTGCTGCTGATCTTCTCGGCGATCTTCATTCTTCTGCTGTTCCCCTTCGGCGATACCCGAAGCGGCAACCGTTCCTGGCTGGCATTCAGCTTCCTGCCGTTTTCCATCCAGCCTGCGGAGATCTGCAAAATTCCGTTTATCATGATCCTGGCCAAGACCATGAGCATCCGGCAGAACAAGATCTCGCATATCTCAACGGTCCTGCGGCTCGCAGTCATCACGGTCTTCATGTTTGGCCTGATCGTCGTAGCGTCGGAGGATCTGGGTGTTGCGCTGCAGTATCTGTTTATTTTCGTCATTATGGCGTTTGTCGGCGGCGTGAGCCTTTTGTGGTTCCTCGGTGCGTTTGCGGTGCTGCTTGTAGCTTCTCCATTTTTGTGGCAGTTTCTCAGCTACGACCGGCGCAGCCGTATCTGGGTGCTGTTCGACCCGCGCATCGACCCGGCGGCGCAGGATCAGCGCTACCAGATGAACCGCAGCCTGCGCGCGCTTCAGAACGGCGGGATCACCGGGCAGGGACTGTACCACGGGACGATGGTGCAGAGCGGCACGATCCCCGCGCAGCATACCGACCTGATCTTCTCCTCTATCGGCGAGGAACTCGGCATGCTCGGCTGCATGGCAGTTCTCATTCTGCTGACGGCCATCATCATCCGTATCATCTATGTCGGCATCAAATCCGGCAACTATATGAACCGGCTCATCTGCGTCGGTATCGCTGGCATGCTGACGGCGCAGGTGTTCATCAACATCGGCGTGTGCATCGGCCTTGTGCCGGTCATCGGCCTGACGCTGCCGTTCTTTTCCTACGGCGGCAGCTCGCTCGTCACGATGTTCTTCGCGATGGGCATTGTATCCGGCATCAATATGCGCCCAGCGCCGGACAGCAGCGCACGGTATATCCGGCCTCCGCTTTCAGCATAAGCGGCACCAGACAATTCTCTTTGAAAGGAGTTATCAACATGAAGGTTATTTTAACACAGGATGTAAGAGGTCAGGGCAAGCGCGGCCAGATGATCGAGGTATCTGACGGCTATGCGCGCAACTTCCTGCTGCCGCGCAAGCTTGCGCAGGAAGCGACCGCAGACAACATCAACACCATGCGCATGAACGACAAGGCCACGCAGGAACGGCAGGCCAAGGAGCGCGCGGAAGCGCTCGAGCTGCGCAACCGCATGAAGGATATGACCGTCGTCGTCACCGCCAAGGGCGGCGGAGCGGGCCGCCTGTTCGGCTCGGTCACGAACACGGAGGTTTCCGAGGCGCTTGCAAAGCAGGCCGGGATCCAGCTGGACAAGCGGAAGATCGTTCTGGACGAGCCGATCAAGTCGGTCGGCGTTTACACCGTCAAGTGCAAGCTCGGCTATGAGATCAACGCAGAACTCAAGATCGAGGTCAAGGAAGCCTAAGTGCGCCTGACCATCATTTCCAGGAAGGATGTGAACATCTATGGATGAGGAACTGCTTCAGCGGCAGGCCCCGCAGGCACTGGAGGCGGAGCAGTCCGTGCTCGGCTCGATGCTGATCGACGAGCGCTGCGTGCCGGACGTGGTCGGTATGCTGCAACCGGACGATTTCTATCTCCGGCAGAACCGCGAGATCTACGAGACGATCTATACGATGTTCAACTTCTCGGAAAAGATCGACCCCGTTACCGTACTCAATAAAATGAAAGAGCGCGGCGTGTATGACGAGCAGCGCAGCTATGATTACATCGCGCAGCTTTTGAAGATCACGCCGACCGCCGCCAATGTCAAGCAGTATTGCACGATCGTGCATGACAAGTCGCTCCTGCGTGCGCTGGCGACTGCGTCGTCTGAGATCACGGAAATGGTCTACGACGGCGTCGGCACGGCGCAGGAAATGCTCGAGGTTTCGGAGAAAAAGATCTATTCGCTCCGGCGCGGCAACACTGGTGACAGCCTGCAGCACATCGGCAAGGTCATGATCAACGTCTACGACCGGCTGGAAGAGCTGGCAGCCTCCGGCAGCGAGATCCCCGGCCTGTCTACCGGGCTTCACGATCTTGACCGCAAGATCAACGGCCTGAACAAGACTGACCTGATTCTGATCGCAGCCCGTCCCGGTATGGGCAAGACGGCTATCGCGCTCAATATCTGCCTGAACGTGGCGAAGACCTATGAAAAGACTGTCGCGTTCTTTTCGCTCGAAATGTCGCGCGAACAGCTGGTCATGCGTCTTCTTTCCACGGAAAGCTTTGTTGAAAACCAGAAGCTTACGACCGGTCATCTGGATGAGGAAGACTGGGGAAAGCTCTCTATCGCCTCGTCCGCGCTCAGCCAGACGGATATCCGCGTGGACGATAACCCGGCTATCACGGTCGCGGAGATCAATGCAAAATGCCGCCGGCTCGACAATCTGGGGCTGGTGCTGATCGACTATCTGCAGTTGATGACCGCCGCCGCGCCCGGGAAATCCGGCGATAACCGCGTAACGGTCGTCAGCGATATTTCCCGTGCGCTCAAGATCATGGCAAAGGAGCTGAATGTGCCGGTCATCTGTCTCAGCCAGCTGTCCCGTGCCAACGAATCGCGTACCGACAAGCGGCCGATGCTGTCCGATCTTCGCGAATCCGGCGCTATCGAGCAGGACGCAGACTCCGTCATGTTCCTCTACCGCGACGAGTATTATAACCCCAACACGCAGGACAAGAACATTGCCGAGTGCATTGTTGCGAAAAACCGTCACGGCGAGACCGGAACGGTCAAGCTGCAATGGCGGCCGCAGTTCTTTACGTTCTCCGATCTGGAATGGAAGCATGAGGGATAAAATTCTTTCGTGGATGCGCGGGCAGTGCATGACGCAGCCGGGCGATACCGTGATCTGTGCCGTCTCCGGCGGAGCGGATTCCGTCTGTATGCTGCATGTTTTGTTGTCCTTACGGAATACGCTCGGCATTACGGTCGAGGCGGCGCATTTCAATCATCAGCTGCGCGGCGAAGAATCAGACCGCGACGAGGCGTTTGTCCGTACGCTCTGCGCCGAACTGGGCGTCGTGCTCCATGTTGATAACGGTGATGTACGCGCCCGCGCGGCAAAGACGCATGAATCCGTTGAGGAAGCAGCGCGCGCGCTTCGCTACGCGTTCTTCTCTTCCCTGCCATGTTTAATTGCAACGGCGCACACGCAGGACGACAATCTGGAAACCGTGCTCCTGAATCTCACGCGCGGCACCGGTCTTGCTGGACTCTGCGGCATTCCGCCGACGCGCGATTCGTTCATCCGGCCGATGCTCGCTGTTTCCCGCGCGGAGATCGAAGCATATCTCGAGCAGAATGGACTGCCCCATGTGACTGACAGCACCAATTTTCTTCCGGACGCACGGCGCAACCGCCTGCGGCAGTCTGTCATCCCGCTTCTCAAAGCGGAGAATCCATCCCTCTGTGAAACGGCGTTTCGTATGTGCCGGCTTCTGGAGGCGGACGAAGCGCAGCTTTCTGCGCAGGCAGAGGCAGCGCTGCGGCAGGCCCGGCTTTCGGATGGGATCCGGTGCAGCGCCCTTACCGCGTATCCGGCGGCCGTCCGCACGCGCGCTGTCAAGCTGCTGCTCGGCGAAATTCACGCGTCGAAGCTTTCAGAGCGGCACATCCGCGCCGTTGACCGGCTTCTGTTTTCTGAATGCCCCTCTGCCCGTGTATCGCTGCCGGGCGGATTTTCGGCGCAGCGGGAATACGACCGGCTGCTTCTTACTGCCGGCTCCCCTGCCGCATTCGAGCCGGTCACGCTTCTGGCCGGGGAATCCGCCGTTCTTCAGCCGCTCGGGCTCCGTGTTTGCTGCGAATGGCAAGAAAATTTTTCAGAAATTCAAAATACACTCTCCACTTTTGCCGTAAAGTGTGATACGATAGGCTTAACTACACAGATCCTGTTCCGTCCGCGGCGAGCGCACGACGAAATGCGCGTCTCCGGGGGCCGGAAAACGCTGAAAAAGCTCATGATCGACCGCAAGATTCCTCTGGACAGGCGCAGCCTGCTCCCTGTGGCTGCGGACGAGCATGGAATTCTCGGCGTCTACGGGATCGGCGTCAATCTTGATCGTGCAGCCGCCTCTGGCGACCGCGCGGTCATCATCAGAATAGAAGAATTAGAGAAAGAGGATTCGCTGTATGATTAACAAATCTGATATGCTTCAGGACATTGAACGCGTTCTTGTTTCCGAGGAGGAGATCCACGCACGGATCAAGGAGGTCGGTGCGCAGATCGCGGAGGATTACCGCGGCAAGTGCCCGATCCTTGTCGGCGTGCTCAAGGGCGTCGTCCCGTTCTTTGCGGAAATGGCCAATGCCATCAGCATTCCTGTGCAGGAGGACTTCATGTGCATCACCTCCTTTGAGGGCGGTACGGAATCCACCGGCAAGCTGACGTTCCGCAAGGATATCGATCACGATATCGAAGGGCGTCATGTTCTGATCCTTGAGGATATCATCGACTCCGGCAGCACGCTCAAAATGATCTGCGAGATGTTCCGTGAGCGCAAACCCGCATCCATTAAGATCTGCACGCTGCTCGACAAGCCCACGGGCCGCAAGGTCGATCTGAAGCCGGATTACACCTGCTTCACCGTTCCGCCCGCGTTTGTCGTCGGCTTCGGTCTGGATTACGAGGATTATTACCGGAACCTTCCGTTCGTCGGCGTTCTGAAGCCCTCCGTCTATCAGGATCAGTAAGCTGATCTTTCTATCTATTCTTTCAAAAGGAGATACTCCGTGAATCAACAGCCCAAAACCGTACAGACGATCATTCTGATCGCGATTCTGGCGCTGGTGCTTGTGGTGATCTCTTCGTCCCTGCTCACGCAGAACAGCAGCAGGCTTGCCTATTCCGACGTGCTCGACCTGTTCGAAAATGAACGGGTCGAGTCGTTCGTTTTACAGGGCGACACGCTGACCATGACGCTGTATGCCAGCGATACGGCGCAGGCAGGCACGGCAGCCGCCAGGATCGGCGACATTGAGACATTCCACAAGGACCTCGACGAGACCATTGCCGCGCAGAGCGCGTCCGGCATTCTCAAGTCCTACAACTACCTTCCAGCCGCTAATTCTATCTGGCGGTCTGTTCTTCCCTATCTGATCGTCGGCATTGCACTGCTGTTTGTCTGGTTCATTCTGATGAACCGCTCCGGCGGCAGTCCGAATGCCATGGCGCAGTTTACACGCGCAAACGCCCGCTTCGGCGTTCCGAACGGCGAAGCCGTTACCTTCAAGGACGTTGCAGGCGCGGATGAGGAGAAGGAAGAGCTTTCCGAAATCGTAGAATTCCTGCGCGACCCGGATAAATTCAGACAGCTTGGCGCGAAGATCCCCAAGGGCGTTCTGCTGGTCGGCCCTCCGGGCACCGGCAAGACGCTGCTGGCAAGAGCTGTCGCCGGTGAGGCAAACGTCGCGTTTTTGTCCATTTCCGGCTCCGATTTTGTCGAGCTTTATGTCGGCGTCGGTGCAAGCCGTGTGCGCGACCTGTTCGATCAGGCCAAGCGTGTTGCGCCCGCTATTGTATTCATTGACGAGATCGACGCGGTGGGCCGTCAGCGCGGCGCAGGTCTTGGCGGCGGTCACGACGAGCGCGAGCAGACGCTCAACCAGCTGCTCGTGGAAATGGACGGCTTCTCTGCAAACGAGGGCGTGATCGTCATCGCGGCGACCAACCGCAAGGATATTCTCGACCCCGCCCTGCTTCGTCCCGGACGGTTCGACCGGCAGATCTATGTCGGCGCGCCGGACTGGCGCGGAAGAGCGGAGATATTGCAGGTCCACGCACGCAAAAAGCCGCTGGCAGACAATGTCGATCTGCCCGCCATCGCAAAGGCGACCGCCGGCTTTACCGGCGCCGATCTTGCGAATCTGCTGAACGAGGGTGCACTGCTTGCTGCGCGGAACGGCAAAGCCGCCATCACGCAGCAGGATCTGGAAGCTGCCATGATCAAGGTTATTGCAGGTCCGGAGAAAAAGAGCCGCGTCGTCAGCCACTCCGAAAAAATGCTCACTGCCGTCCATGAGGCCGGACACGCCGTGTGTATGTATTGTCTGGACTCGCAGGATCCCGTGCACCTGATCACCATCATCCCCCGCGCACAGGCGGGCGGTATGACCATCAGCCTGCCGCAGGATGACAAATCCTACGCTTCGCGCAATGAAATGTTCGAGACGGTCGTCTCCTTCCTTGGCGGACGTGTTGCGGAAGCGTTGAAGCTGTGCGATATCTCTACCGGCGCTTCGAACGATCTCCAACGTGCAACAAAGCTTGCGCGGGATATGGTCGCGACCTACGGAATGTCGGACGCGATTGGCCCTGTCTCCTATTCGTCGAGTCAGGAGGTCTTCATTGGCCGGGATTACGAAAAAACGAAGCCCTATTCCGAAGCAACGGCAGGCGAGATCGACGTGCAGGTGCAGTCGATCATGCGCGAGGCATACAAGCGCTGCGAGGAGATCCTGACCGCGCATTCGGAACGGCTGGATAAGATCGCGGGCTTCCTGATGGAAAACGAAAATATGAACCGCGCTCAATTTGAGGCGGTCATGCAGGATGAAGCATTGGATGCTCCCAAATCGTAAGGAACCAGCTTGCGCGCCGCAGAGACTGCGGCGCGCAAATCATTTGGAGGACATATGTATTACCGCTCCCTGAACGCGTATCTGCGCGAGACATTCGGCTGCAAGGTCTATAAGCTGGCGCTTTCCGCCGGATGCACCTGTCCGAACCGCGACGGGACGCTCGACGCACGCGGCTGCATCTTTTGCAGCGGAAGCGGTGAATTCGCCGCCTCCGCCGCGCTCCCGGTTTCTGAACAGCTTGCCCAGGCCAAACGCCTTGTCGCGGCAAAGGCCGGGCCGGATGCCCGATATATCGCCTATTTTCAGGATTACAGCAATACCTATGCGCCCGCCGATCAATTAAGGCCGCTGTTTCTGGCCGCAATCGACCGGGATGAGATCTGCGCGCTGTCTATCGCGACCAGACCGGACTGCCTGCCGCCGGAGATCCTCGCGCTGCTCGCGGAGCTGCGGGAAAGGAAGCCTGTCTGGGTCGAGCTTGGCTTACAGACGATCCACGCATCCACTGCGCGGTATATCCGGCGCGGCTATCCCCTTTCCGTGTTTGACAATGCCGTCCGGCAGCTCAAGGCACTGGATATCCATGTGGTCGCGCATATGATCCTTGGACTTCCCGGCGAAACACCGGAGATGATGGTGCAGACCGCACGCTACATCGGTCAGAGCGGCGCGGACGGCATCAAGCTCCATCTGCTGCACGTTTTGTCCGGGACAGACCTTGCTGAGGACTACGCCGCCGGAAACTTCGAAACCATGACGCTGGATGCGTATCTGTCCGTACTGGAAGACTGCCTGCGCGTGCTGCCGCGCGAGCTGGTCATTCACCGTATGACCGGAGACGGCGCGAAGCGCAGCCTGATCGCTCCCATGTGGAGCGCGGATAAAAAGCGGGTCCTGAATGCGCTCAACCGCCGGTTCCTGTCCGACGATCTGGAACAGGGTTCGGCGCTGCTGCACTGAACGTTTCTTCGATTCTGAATATTTTTCGAAAATGTCGAATAGAAAAATGATTGACAATCGTGAAAAAGCGTGTTATTCTGATTCAAGAGTAACGAATGCGGGTGAAAAAGCCCGCATTCACGTCGTTTTCGATATTCTCGTTCCAGAATATCGAACTTCGGCGAACTTAGTTCGACTATATCGGAGGAAAGAGAACATGAAAAAAGAAAACCTGTTCGTCATTCTGACCGGTGTTGTCATCGGCATCGCAGCACTCGTGCTGACGGCGCTCGGCAACCCGGCCAACATGGGCTTCTGTATCGCGTGCTTTGAGCGCGACATCGCAGGCGCTGTGGGTCTGCATTCTGCTGCCAAGGTCCAGTATGTCCGCCCGGAGATCATCGGTCTTGTGCTCGGCAGCTTCCTGATGGCGCTGGCCTCTAAGGAATGGAAAGCCAGAGCCGGTTCGTCTCCCGCGCTCCGCTTTGTGCTCGGCGCATTCGTCATGATCGGCGCGCTGGCCTTCCTCGGCTGCCCGCTGCGCATGGTGCTGCGTCTGGCTGGCGGCGATCTGAACGCCGTTGTCGGTCTGGCCGGTTTCGCCGCCGGTATCTTCCTCGGCACGATCTTCATCCGCAAGGGCTTCACGCTTCAGCGGAACTACGCCACCAAGACGCTCGACGGCACGGTGCTGCCCGCTGTCATGGTCGGCCTGCTGATCCTGTTCCTGGCTGTTCCCACGCTGTTCAAGCTCTCTGAGGAGGGCCCCGGCTCCAAGCACGCTCCGTTCCTGATCGCGCTGCTGATCGCGCTGGTTGTTGGCGCGCTGGCACAGAAATCCCGTATCTGCATGGTCGGCGGTCTGCGCGACACGATGATGTTCAAGGATCTGCACCTGCTGTGGGGCTTCATCGCCATCTTTGTTACTGTTCTGATTGGCAATCTCATCACGCATAACTTCAAGCTCGGCTTTACCTCGCAACCCGTCGCCCACTCCAGCCACGTCTGGAACTTCCTCGGTATGCTGCTGGCCGGTTGGGGCTCTGTTCTGCTGGGCGGCTGCCCGCTGCGTCAGCTCATTCTTGCCGGCAGCGGCAATGCGGATTCTGCCGTTACGGTGTTCGGCATGATCGTCGGCGCTGCGTTCGCACATAACTTCGGCCTTGCCGGAAACGCGGCCTCCGAAAGCTCTGCGGGCGGCGTTTCCACCAATGGCCGCGTCGCAGTGGTGCTCGGTATCGTGATCGTGCTGGTGATCTCCATCGTAAACAGCATGAAGAAGCAGGAGGCGCAGAAAAATGGTTGATGCAAGAGGCTATCTCTGCCCCATGCCCGTCGTGATGGTGCAGAACGCGATCAAGAAGGACAATCCCGCTGCATTGGAAGTTCTCGTCGACAACGAAACTGCCGTTGAAAACATCAAGCGCTTTGCCGCGCACAGCGGCTATCAGGCGGCTGCCCGTGAAGACGGCGCCGATTATCACCTGACGCTCACGAAGAAATAAGCAATACGCAAAACAAAAAGCCGTGAAATTCCGATGGGACATTCGGAGTTTCACGACTTTTCTGATTTTTGTAGTACGTCAGCCGACGCTGCAGCGGATGGCAAGCCTTGACTGGCCGCCGACGGTACAGGTGAAGAGTGTCAACGGCCAACCGCCGCTGGTCATATCGGATATGGCGTAGGGAGAAAGCGTTTCAAGGGAATCGACCTTGTAGCGGAACACAGTCCCGTCCATGTCTGTAAACGTGACCGCATCGCCCGGCTGGAGCTGCGGGAGGGATGCAAAATGGCTGCGGTAATTGTGCCCCGCAATGACGAGATTTTCAAGATACGCGGAGCCGGAGTAGCGGCAGGGCGCGATCTGCAGGCCGGGATAGCTCCATGTGCTGATGATGGGGAGCGACAGGCCGAGCGCGGGGATATCCAGAACGCCGATGTAGCTCTGGCCATCGATCTCGCGTTCCGGCATGGGCAGCTCCGGATTCAGCACATAATCCGGGACAAAAGCCTCCTCTTTCCCCTCTCCAGTGGGAGACTGGGAAAGACTTTCCTGCCGGGGCAGGTCGGGTGTCAGGCGTTCAAGGACAAGCTCGGCAGCGTCGCCTGCGGCTGCATCGCGGCGGAGGTTATAGGCCGTGAGCAGCAGCGCGGCGAGAAGGAGCAGCAGCCCCAGAATCGTGCAAAGCGTTCCGCGTTTAATCATGGTCATTTTTCCTTTTCAAGAGCGTGCCCAAAATCAGAAGCAGCAGCCCCGCCGCAGCGAGCACCGGAACCGGCCACCAGAGAAGCCCCGTCTGCGGAAGCTTCTGATGCTCAGGTGTATTGGTCAGAATGAACGTATCGCCGGTTTCCCGGATGCTTGAAATGTAGCCGGGAACGGCGTTTTCCTGTATTGTCCAGACGATCTCCGTGCCGTCCGGGCTATACCGGGGAATGCCGCTCCATGTGTACTGCCAGCTGTCCGTGCGGCTGATCGTCCTTGTGTCGTAGACCGTGCCGTCCTTCAGGAGCGTGGCCGTGATCGTATCGGGGCGTTTCTGCTCATAGCCCGCGTCGTCCCAGCGCTTGATCACGGTGCGCGTTGTGCTGTCTTCGTCCGGGCTTTGCGGGTTGTAATGTTGGTGTCCGCCGCAACTTTTTCAGCCGTGGCAAGCTCATAAGGCGCTCGCGCACTGTCGCCGGTGTACATCGGGAGCAGGTCAGTCTTAACGGTCGGATTGCCGTTTTCATCGCACTGCATATCGCTAACCTTAAGATCCGCACTGCGGGAAAGGACGAACTTTGCGCCGGTCAGCGGAGCCTTGGTCGTGCCGTCGATTTTGGAAACGATCATGGCAAACGTCCATGCGTGGACAGAGCTCTCAGGCGTTTTGCCGGTGCCCTCGCCGTCGGGGTTGTTGCTGTACTCAAGATAGGCCGTGTTGGTGTTCTTACCTTCGCCGATGATATAGAAGTCGGCCTTGTCATTCAGAACAGCGGTATAGTTGACGCACAGGTCATTGCCTGCCTCGATCACGCCGTCGGTGATAGCCTGCTTGATATCGATAGAAAGCTCGAAGTGATCGACTTCCTTGCCGTCGACCACGATCTTGCTGGTAACAAGCGAGCAGTATTTACTGTCGAGCTTGTTGTTCGGATCATTCTTGATCTCAATGGAGAAATCCTCCACGGATTTGAAGTGTGGAACAGCAGGGCTTTCAGTGTCTGTAACCGTTCTGAAATTTCTTTGAAATCAATTCGAGATCGGCTGTTCATAAACCGGATAATAAGTTGACATAAAATCATTAAGAATTCTTAAATATTCGATTTTTCACGGAAAAAGCGGACATTTCCAGAAAACCACCTATTGCGTTCTGAAAACCATTATGCTACGATATCTATAGAAGATGGGCAGGAACCGCGCGCCGCGCAGCCCCTGCAAACCGGTGCGCGTGTGGGGTTCCACACGTGTACCATGCGCTCCCGGCAAGTAAGCGCCTGCCGGGGATGAAATTAAGGAGGAATTGCTTATGAAAAAACGTTTTGTGGCGCTTCTGCTGTGCCTTGTCATGGTAGTTGGCCTGATTCCGGCGGCGATGGCCGCCGGTCCAGAAGGTGACCGGAATTACATCACATTCAAAGCGAACGATGGAAGCTACGGAAGTTCCAGTGAAAGACTGCAGCAACTCACAGAGAGTGACGTTGCAATTGGCTGGGTCACGCTCCGTGCGAATGACTTTAACAGAGATGGCTACACCTTCCTCGGCTGGAGCACCGAACCCAACGGCCAGAAGATCTATAACGACGGCCAGACTGTTTCCGTAACCGAACTGTTCGGCGGACGCACCTACGCTGTTCTGTACGCTGTCTGGCAAAAGGACGGTGTGACGCCGCCCGTCGGCCCGTACACGGTGACCTACCGGCAGCTTACGGAGGTTTCTCTGACGGATCCCGACGTCGTTGACGCGAATGTCGGCGCCATGTACACGGTCAAGAACTTCCCACAGACATGGACTGTTCCCACAGGCAAGGTATTTGCGGGCTGGACGACGAACGGCAGCAACTTCTATGCGCCCAACGAGAACATTGTCCTCTCCCAGAACACGATTCTGTATCCGGTCTACCGCGATACCGTGTCGACCTGTGAGATCACCTACAACGATGCGCGCGACCAGCAGGAATGGAAGGTCACGGTCAACGCAGGCGATTCTGTTTACATCGATCTGAACGGCGGCACTGAGGCTTACCTTGACGGCGTCAGAATCGCTGTCTCCGGCAGCTACAAGATCACGCGTTCCTGCACGCTGACGTTCGCCTACAAGGGCACGCAGAAGTCTATCGGCTGGGAGTATGATGCAGCCCGGACCCGCTTCACAGCCAGATGGGCGGTTTCCAATGTCACGGTCACCTATTATGACTATGATTATGCGCGCGTCATGGAAGAGACGCTTGCCTATGGCGGCACTGTGACCGTCGACCCGAACGGTGGCGCAGCCTATCTGGATTCCACATACGTGAACAGACAGACAGTGCTGAACGTGACAAAGAACGCGACGCTCTATGACGCGACCCGCACCGGCTACAAGTTCTACGGTTGGGATAAAACCTATGACCGCAACGGCCAGCCCGTCTTTACCGCCATGTGGACGAAGAACGGTCAGGCGGACACGTATGACATCTTCTACTATGACTTTGATGATGCCAAGAGCGAATATGCCCGCTTCTACGCGAATACGCCCATCGTCATCGATCCGAACGGCGGCACGGCCCGGCTGGATACCATGTCGTTTGCAACGAAGCAGTCGTTCCGGATCAACCGGGATTACACGCTCTCCGACGCGGCCCGCACCGGCTATAAGTTCTACGGCTGGGATCTGACAAAGTCCGGTGATACCTACACCTTTACCGCCATGTGGACAAAGAACGGCCTGTCGGAAACCTACGACGTCTACTACTATGACTACGACGACGCCAAGAGCGAGTATGCCCGCTTCTACATCGACACGCCCATCGTGATCGACCCGGCCGGCGGCTCAGCCCGGCTGAACAATATGCCGTTCGCAAACAAGCAGTCGTTCAAGATCGACAAGGATTACACGCTTTCCGACGCGGCCCGCACCGGCTACACCTTCTATGGCTGGGATCTGACGAAGTCCGGCAATACCTACACCTTCACTGCCATGTGGACGAAGGCCACGAGCACCGTTCCGTACATGCTCAACGGTGAAGACCATTACGCCTATATCAAGGGCTATCCCAACGGCTCCTTCAAGCCCAACGCGACCATCACCCGCGCCGAGGCGGCTTCCATCTTCTACCGCCTCCTGACGGATTCGACCCGCAGAACCTATTCCACCAGCTATAATACCTTCAAGGATGTTCCGGCCAAGGCGTGGTACAACACTGCCGTGTCCACCATGGCAAAGCTCGGCATCGTCAACGGTGGCTCTGACGGCTATTTCCGTCCGAGCGATCCGATCACCCGCGCGGAAATTGCCGCGATGATCGCCCGCTGCGATGGCAATTCCTATGGGAACGCCTACACGAACTTCTCCGATGTCAAGGGCCACTGGGCGGCAAACTATATCGCCAGAGCCTATGAGCTTGGCTGGATCAACGGCTACGGCACGACCTACGCGCCCGACAAGTACATCTCCCGCGCCGAAACAGTCGCCATCCTAAACCGCGTTTTGAATCGCGCGCCGCAGACCACCTCGGATCTGCTCAGCGGCCTGAACACCTTCAACGATGTCAGCGTCACGTCCTGGTACTATCTCGATGTCGAGGAGGCTGCCAACAGCCACACCTACACCAGAAAGACCAACGACTATGAGTATTGGGATAAGCTCATCTCCGACCCGAGCTGGCTGTAAGACCTAAATTCCACAAGAGGGGCGGCGAAAGCCCCCTGCTGGTAAGACAGTAATATTCAAACTTGTTGGAACAGGCATAGCTTCGGTCATGCCTGTTCCGCTTTTAACAGCACATCCACGGGAATGAAGCCGATAAGGTCATACGAGATATGAATCTTCTGCTTTCTTTTCCCACTGGACTTGTCCGGTGCCTCCACATAAATCGCCTTCACAAGCTCTCTGAGCGCGTATGGGGTCAGCTCCGTGAGTGTGCTGTTTTTGTGTACCCGGTGGATAAACTGCTCCAAGTTCTCTGCCTGTTGTTCCTGTTCCTGAATTTCCTGTTGCAGACTTTTGACCTCGGTTTTGAGGTCGGATTGCTCCTGGGTGTAGTTCGTGCTCATCATGGCAAATTTCTCGTCATCAAGCCGTCCCGCTACATTATCCTCGTAAATACGGATGAAGAGGCGGTCTAACTCGCTGATGCGTTTCTCAGCCTGTGCTAACCGCTTTTTATGTATCCGTATCATTTCCTCACTCTGGATACGGAGCCGCTGTTCCATCTCCGCACGGAAGTAAGCCTCGTAGCGGGTGACTACCGAGATAACCTCCTGGATGTGTTTCCAGACCTGCTGTTCCAGCACAACGGCACGGATATAGTGCCCGCTGCACTTGTCCTTGTTTGCCCGATGGGTGGAACAGATAAAGAAGTCCTGCCGCTTTTCAAAGTAGCTTGTGGTGGAGTAGTACAGCTTCTGTTTGCAGTCGTTACAGAAAACGAGACCAGAGAACATATTGCTCTTGCCCGTTGCCGTTCTGCGGTGGCGCTGCTGCCGGATTTCCTGCACCTTATCAAACACTTCCAGAGGAATGATTGCCGGGTGGGTGTTTTCAAAAACCTTCCTGTTTTCCTCTGGGTTGTTCCGCTGCTTTTTGTCCCAAATGGAGTTGGTATAGGTCTTGAAGTTAACTGTGCAGCCGGTGTATTCCCTGTATTCGAGAATATAGGCAACCGTGCCTTCATGCCAGCGATATTCGTTTTCCGGTGTCTGATGCGGTGTTTTGCGCCCCTGTCGCTGTTTGTAGGCAGTGGGGTTGAGTACCTGATCCTTTTCGAGCTGTGCAGCAATCTGGCTCGGCCCTTTGCCCTCCATACAGAGCGCAAAAATCTTTTTGACAATCCGTGCCGCTTCCTCGTCCACAATCCACTTCTTTGGATCATCGGGATTCTTTTTGTATCCATACGGAACATTCGTTGTCAGCCGTTCACCACGCTCACCCTTTGCCTTGTTAACCGCACGGATTTTGCGGCTGGTATCCCGCGCATAAAACTCGTTGAACCAGTTCCGGATTCCGGCAAAATCGTTGTCGATGCTGTTGGGGTCGATGGTGTCGTAGTTGTCATTGATGGCAATGAAGCGGACGCCATGCTCGGCAAAAGTGAAGTTGATAAACATACCCGCCATAGCAGAGTTTCGTGAAAAGCGGCTGAGGTCTTTGACGATGATAGTGGACACCCGGTCTGCCTCCACTTCCGTCAGCAATTTCTGTATGCCGGGACGGTTGAAATCGGTCCCACTATATCCATCGTCCACGAAAAATGTGAGATTCGTGAAGCGGTGCTCACGGGCGTATGCTTCGAGGATACGCCTTTGATTGGTTATGGAGTTGCTCTCACCATTCAGCGCGTCCTCCTGTGAAAGTCTGCAATACAATGCGGTAATTTTGTCTGTTGCCCTCAACATATCATTAGCCTCCTTGTCGGTAGGGGCAACTGCCTGAACAGGATTGGATTCTTGGGTTATATCAAGAGAGAGGCCGTTTGTCATTCGCCATCCTCCGTGATATCAATTTCATCATCGGCAGCGTTCTGTTCCATAATGCGTTTGATCTTCCGGTTGAGCCTTTCCTCACCGTCATAGCTGCCCGTCACTGTGTATTCCGTACCGCCAATAACCTCTACGATTTTAACATCGGGAAGCCAAAACGCCGACGGATTCTTAACCACGATATTTCCGTTTTCATCAAAGGAAAAATCACGCTTAGGCGCATCCTCAGATCGGGGCGTAACTTTGGCGTAAGGGTCTGGATTGGAAAATTGAAAAGTTGGGATTTCGTCAAAGTCGCCCTCATTGTCAAAATCATCGTCCTCTAAAATTTCGGAAAGCTCATCTTCGGTTAGCTCAATGATTTCATCCTCGTTGCCTTTTTTGCTCATTAGATTGCGCCTCCTTTTCTTTCGTCTGATTCGATTCAAAACTTGTAGATAGCAAAACGGCCGGCCGCCGTCAATGGTCAAGATGAACGGCTTACGCCGCCATTGACAGCGCCCGTCCGTTTTGCTTTTTGGCAGCCAAGGCGGCGGTTGCCGCCAGTTTCCACTTGAAAATGGCGCTTGCTATTATGAGAAAACGGAGAATAGCAAGCACAGCAAGTGTATGTACACTTGCAGAAAAGCGGTGCTTGCCATACCGGAGTGACTTGCTGATTAGCAAGCACATCCGGTGTGGCTACACACCGAAAAAATGTCGCTCCGGGCTGTCTGCCAGATCGCCATTTTTCTATTTTGGGAACGTCCCAAACCCTTGAATAATTTCCCAAATATTGGATGTGCACTATTGGCACCAAATGCTTATTTTTAATTCGATCAAAGTTGATTTATTCAATATGTTCTTCGTTGTCTAATTGCCCTATACTTGCCTTTTCTTTTTGTTCTTCATCGTAAGCTTTAATACCAGCGATTATTTCTTGCTTTGCGGCTTCAAGTTCTTTTTGATTTTGCTGATTCTTTGATTTGAAATAATCGACAACCTTTATGGCGGCAGCAGTAAGCAATGATGCTCCAACAGCAGCCACACCAACCCAAGGGAGCATATCCATCTTGCCTGCATTGCGGCTTGTACGCTCTAACAGTTCAACATATTTCTCTGGTCCACCCGCTGCCTTAGCAGCTTTAGATAGTTCCGCGTAATCCCAATTCAGAGCCATATCATCATCCTCCTTTGGGGCATTGCTCAATTTATTCAATCGGCGGAATAGGCGGCATGGCGTTTGCGAACAGATTTTTAAGTTCGTCAACCGTTCCCGCCTTTGCCCATTGCGCCATTCCATTTTTCCAAACCAAGCTATCAGCGGTAAGTTGTCCTGCGGCTGCCATCTGTGTTAACACAGAAAGATCAAACGGTCCTGTGGCTTGTCCGTTGACCGCCACATGATATGCCACAGTAGGAATAGGTGGAGGCACAGCACCAGGCGTTGCCTGCTGATTGATACCACCCATCATATTATTCATAGCACCGGCAATGTTCTGACCGACAGCACCGCCGACAGCCATGCTTGCCATCATAGCGGCCATATTGAAGCCTTCTCCACTGCCGCTCAAACTTACATCACCAGCTCCGTTAGCTCCCATCTGACCGAGAGCCTGTGCGCCAGCAACGCCGACCTCTGCTTGCTTTTCAACTTGGAAAGCACCAATGTTGGCAGTTTGCGTCTGCTTGTGCATAGCATACTGACCTTCTTCACGCTGGATACGGAGACGCTCTACATAATCCTGCGTTTCAGCCTCAACCCTCGTTGCAGCAATATCCCTGGTAACAGCCATCAGATGGCGGTAACCTTCGCTGGTTTTGTCGATCTCAATGGCGGCAATATCCACCCCGGATACCAAAACACCGAAAGATTCTTTCAGGCGTTCGCCGATGTCGTATTCCACAGCATCATTGATTTGTGCGGTTTTGGTTTCAATCTGAATGACCGGAATATTGTTGGCAGCGGGAGCATTGGCGACCGCATCTTTCACATACCGGCTGACCGCATCTCGAATTTGCCGCTGAAAGTCACCAAGGCTAAAATTGGTCAACCTGTGCAGCTTGATAAATTCTCTATAATCGGCAATACAGAAACTAACAGTACCTCTGACCGCAACAGGCACTCCAAAGTCTGCGAGCCGTGGGTCATAGATATCGAAAAAGGGAACGCCGAACTTCACCTGAACAACATGGGCGAGATTGATAAAGTAGACCTCAGCCTGAAATGGTGTGCCTCCATCATAAGCCAGACCGACAATACTCGCCAAGACTGGAAAGTTCGCTGTTTTGATGATCTCATCATACGGCCCCTCTATGTAGTCCTGCATGGTGCCGTTCTTATGATTGTAGACGAAAACGGCGACCTCGCCATCCTTCACCCGGAGGGAGGAACCCCAGCGAATGGCGTTTTCGCGGTTATTGTTTCCGGGCTGTGCTCCAGCCGGATGCCATTTCCAGATGAGATACGACGGCTCATCACAGCGGATTTCGTCCATGAAGCCCCCGGCTGATTGTTTTTTTAATATCCCCATATTTACCTCCATGTACTACTTTGCACTATTTTTCATCGGGCTCGTCAATCCGTACAAACATAGTGTTAAAGCCTTCGTAATCAATGCTAACATGATAGCCATCTTCATTATCAGCCCAAAAATATGTGTCACCTTTGCTATAATCTATATTAAATCCGCTATCATATACCGAATTAACATACTCCTCATAGTCGGACAAAGTTGTGTTCCCTATGTAAATTACAAACCCATAGTCGTGTTCCCATTCAATTTTACCATATAGCGATTTAGGCTGAGGAATTAGTTCTGCAATATCACTATTTGGCCATTCGACTTGACTCATTTTCATTGGGGCATTTACTTCAATATTAAGAGTTGTTATATAGCTAACATCTATCTGGTAACCGTCTTTATTATATGCCTCAAAAGATGTCTCGTCCTCTTCAATAATTTCGTAGTCATATCCAAATTTCTTGCAAGCATTTACATAATCATAATAATCGCTTTGAGAACATTCGATGTCATAAATATAAAATTTCTCATTTGAGTTTGTCATCACTCTTGCGGAAGTCATCATTGGTTCGGGAGCACATTCGTTCAGCAGAATATCTCCCCAACTTGTGTAATCGTTTGTGTTGAGAATCTGCTCGTCATGATTAGATGACAATGAAAAATACGGAACAAACAATAAAAACGCAAGTATCGCTGGTACTAATCGAAAATTTCGCACTCGCTCGTTAATGACACCGCTCCCCATCAAAAAGGCAGTCAAAAACAAAACTACCATGAGCGCGGAAACAATGCCCGCAAGTATCCTGCCGTTTTGAAATGCGAGCATACAAAACAGCACCGAGATAACTGCAAAAGCTACCAGGACAATTCGAAATTTGCTTTTCTTAAACTCTTTTGCAGTTACCTCCGATTGTTGCGATACATATCGCTGATTTGCCTTTTTCTTTGCTTCTGCAACTCGGGCTTTTATGGCTTCATATATTTCGTCGACTTCGAGCATATCTTCATCACTTAAGGTCAACCGGGCTTTTTTATGACACTGCTCTATTTTGGAGAGCCATGCGTCTGATATGCTGTCTTCACCCATGTGCGCCATGTAATGGTCTTCGTTAAAATTTGAAGACGCCAGCACCATGAACTCAAGAATATCTTCTCTGCTGTTTGGAATTGGGAACATTTTGACCAATCGAACAACTTCGCTATCACTCTTTGCCGCTTGAATATTTTTATACAATTTTTCTACAGAAGTTGTCGCTGCTGTCCCCCGTAATTCGTATCCACATGCTGGGCATATTGATGTAAAAGAGTTTAATATTTCCCCGCAATGAGGGCACTTATGCATCACTCCATCATATACTGTTTTCCTTTGTGATTGAGTGTTTGCAGAAGAAGCATCAACAGGAGTTCCGCAATTAGAACAAAACTTTGCGCCGTTGGCAATTGGCTGACCACAGTTGGAACAAAATGACATTGTGTCCCCTCCCAAAGCAATTATTATTTAAGCTCAACATCATCTATCCGCACTGCATCGCAAATATCTCCAATATTACAGTCCAGATACTCACAAATGCGTAACAGGACAGAAAGAGCGACTTCTTCGTTTTTTCTGAGTTTTGTCATCGTACCAGTTGCAATACTCAAATCTTTCCGGAGTGTAGCAGGAGAAATTTCTTTCTCAATTAAGCGTATCCACAACTTTTTATAACTTATTTTCATAGCACACTCTTTCTAAATCCGCATTTTGGCTCTTTCAATATCTATTATACAGGTAATCTCTTTAGAAATCAAGAGAACTCGATAATTAGTAAGTTCCTATTCGCAATTTCTTGCGAATTTTTTGCTCGTCAATTTCATAGATAGGGAAATGTCACTTTTATGCCACCATATCAACTAACATTACCAGATGAAACCGAATATAGGTCGCTTTCGTAAAATGCGCCACAGGGCAGAAAACAGGCGATTTTCGACCCTTAAATGCACACAAAACAGACGGCACCCAACCGAAGTTGAATGCCGTCTGTTTGTTGTCCAATCCTGTTTGACAGATGCCGATTTCGCAATTTCTTCAAATTACTGTCTTATCGGCACACGGGTAAAGCCGCCCCTCTGCTTTTTCGCTTCATCACCCAAGCGTTAAAACACCGTTACGATCTTCGCGTTCTCCCGGCTTCCGTACCGCCACACATCCAGCCGTCCTTCCGTCTTCGTGAAGCGCAGCGGCTGCGGAGGCACTGTGTCCAGCCGGTGCAGGACGGTCAGCTTCAGCTTGAGCGTCTCCGGGTGAATGGCCTTGATGTACACGCATACCGGCTGGCCGGGTTCCAGTGCATCGTCCCGTTCTGCCAGCCCGCACAGATTCGGTGTCAGCGCAATAAACACGCCATAATCCGTTTTTCCGCAGGCGATCCCCGTCACGGTCTGCCCCGCACGGAACCGCGCCGCGTTTTCCTGCCACGTTCCGAGCAGTTCCCGGAGCGTCAGCCCTACGCGCCGCCGCGCCGGATCAAGCGACTGGATCAAAACGGGCAGCTGCTGCCCGACCCGCAGCAGCTCACGTGGATGCGTCAGCCGCGATACGCAGAGATTCCGCAATCCGAGCAGCCCGACCGCGCCGCAGCCAATATCACAAAACGCGCCGAACGGCGCAAGCCCTGTGACCACGGCAGGCAGAATGTCCCCGGGCCGCTTTTCGCGGAAGATCTGTTCCAGCGCTGCCTCCTGCGCGCTGCGCCGGGACAGTAGCGCCGTCCCATCCGGTGCGAAGCCCATGACAGTAAAACATACGGGCCTTCCCACGCGCGACAGGATCGCGATATCCCGCGTTTCGCCGCCAAGAATGCCGCGCGCGGCCTCTGCACGCGGCATAACCCCTGCGCAGCAGCCGAGTGCGATATGCAGGTCATGCCGCTCGTCGCATTTGATCGCGGGCGCCTGCAAAATTTTCCGCTGCTGCATCGCCAGCAGCAATTCCTCTTTGGTATACCCCTCCGGCTGCGGGTGCAGCCCCTCCGGAAGAAACTGATGCATAAGATCCCCCCAATTCCTGCTCCAATATATGCAGGCATGGGAAGGAAGGAGATAGAACCATGGACGTACAGGTCGGCGATATCCTCGTCATGAAGAAGGAGCACCCCTGCGGCACAAAGCAGTGGCTCGTACTGCGCAGCGGTATGGACTTCCGCCTGCGCTGCACCGGTTGCGGGCATGAGCTGATGCTGCCGCGCAGCAAGGCGGAAAAAAACATCCGCCAGATTCTGCGCGACGGGAAGCAGATCTGACATTACAAGGAAAACATGACGAACGATAGGCCGCAATTCCGCTTGGAATTGCGACCTCTTTTTTTGCTTCTGCGGCGTATGCTTTTGGAACACGGACAAACAGGGGGGAATGCGGATGACAGTCTATGCAGACGAGGCTTTTTTGCTCAATGGTGCGGTGGATTATCTGCTGCTCATCTGCGCGGCAAAGCTTGGCGGCGGCCGGATCGCACGATTACGCCTGCTGGCAGCGGCTCTGTTCGGCGGATTGTACGCGGCAGCGGCGCTGTTCGCCCCGCTGGGCGTTTTGCAGGGACTTCCGATGAAGCTGGTGAGTCTTGTTATCATGCTGCTGATCGCCTTCGGCGCAGGCCGGCAGACGCTCCGCACGGGTCTTCTGTTTCTGGCGGCAGTCTGCGCGTTTGCGGGTGCTGCGGTCTTAGCCGCGCAGCTGTTCGGGACAGGCGTTTTGGTTCTGCCGGGCGGCACGTTCTACGCGGTGAGTGTTCTGGGCCTCCTGCTGCTGGCAGGGCTTCTGTATATGCTCTGCTATACCGTCTTTTCCTGCACGGCCCAGCATGGCGGTGAGATCCGGACCATGACGCTTCTGTATGGAGGAAATCGGGTCCCTGTCCGCGCGCTGCACGACACCGGCTGCACGCTCCGCGACCCCATGACCGGCGAACGCGTGCTCGTCGCGGAGGCGGACGCGCTGCGGGCGCTTCTGCCGGATGCATCCATCACACCCGCCGCGCTTGCAGACCCGGCGGAGCTGCTGCTGCGCCTGAAAACACGCGCCCCCGCGCTTCCGGCGCGGCTTTTGAGCTACAAATGCGTTGGCACGCAGGCAGGCCTGATTTTATGCCTGCGCTGCGAGATACAGGTCAGGCCGGGCGTCCGGAAACGCTGCCTCGCGGCCTTTTCCCCAACGCCCGTTTCAGACGGAGGAAATTATGATGCGCTGATAGGAGGAACGATTGGATGAAATTAGAGGCTATTTTACAGAAGCTCGGCCTTTTGCAGCCGGGGAAGATCATGTACATCGGCGGCAGCGACGTGCTGCCCGCACCGCTGAAGCCGGAGCAGGAGCGGCAGGCCGTCGCCGCGCTGGAACAGGGCGACGAGGCAGCCAAGCAGCTGCTCATCGAGCATAATCTTCGCCTTGTCGTGTATATCGCGCGCCGGTTTGAAAACACCGGTGTCAATCTGGAGGACCTGATCTCCATCGGAACCATTGGTCTGATCAAGGCCGTCAATACCTTCCGGCCCGACCGGAACATCAAGCTTGCGACGTATTCGTCGCGCTGCATCGAAAACGAGATTCTGATGCACATCCGCAAAATCGCCAACCAGAAGACGGAGGTTTCGCTCGACGAGCCGATCAATACCGACTGGGACGGCAACGAGCTGCTGCTGTCCGATGTGCTCGGCACAGACGGCGATATCGTTATGCGGCCGCTGGAGGACGACGTCGACCACCAGCTTCTTCGTCAGGCGCTCGGACGCCTCCCGGAACGGGAAAAGCAGATCGTCTCCATGCGCTTCGGCCTCGGCGGGCGGCAGGAGAAGACGCAGAAGGAGGTCGCGGATATCATGGGCATTTCGCAGTCGTATATTTCCAGGCTCGAAAAGCGCATCATGCTGCGCCTGCGCCGCGAGATCTCACGGCAGATCTACAGCTGAGAGGGACTTGCAAAACAGATTCAAATGTGATATAAATTTATCGATACAATATATCGATATCAGCAAAGGAAGCGGTTTCATGGAGAAAGAAATATCCCGCGCAACGCTTAAGCGCCTGCCGACCTATCTGGCCTATCTGAAAGCCATGCCGGACAGCAGCGGCGTCAATATCTCCGCCACGGCGCTTGCGGCGGGGCTTCATATGGGCGAGGTGCAGGTGCGCAAGGATCTTGCGCTCGTTTCCTCCGGCGGCCGCCCGAAGATCGGCTATAATCGTGCCGCGCTGATCGCCGATATCGAGCAGTTTTTGGGCTACGGCAACACAAACGATGCCGTTCTAATCGGCGCGGGCAAGCTTGGCCGCGCGCTGCTGGGGTATTCCGGCTTTGCGGAGTACGGCCTCAATATCGTCGCGGCGTTTGATGAAAATGACGCTATCATCGGCACCTCCAAGAGCGGCAAGCCCATCATGCACCTGTCGCGCCTCGGCGAGGTCTGCCGCCGCGACCAGATCAAGATCGGCATCATCACCGTCCCGGCAGAGCAGGCCCAGAGCGTCTGCGATCTGCTCATCAGCAACGGGATCCTCGCCATCTGGAATTTCGCCCCCAAGCACCTGAACGTGCCAGACCACATCCTCGTCCAGAACGAAAACATGGCTGCTTCCCTCGCCCTGCTCTGCAAACACCTCAACGAGCAGATGAAATCCGAAAAATGACACAGTTTCGGAAGTTTTTTCTTGAATTTCCGCGTGCCATGCTGTATAATAACACAGCAATGCCGGTGTGTTGGAATGGTAGACGAGGCGGACTCAAAATCCGTTGGGGTAACACTCGTGTGGGTTCGAGTCCCACCACCGGCACCAAGTCATCCGAACACTTTGGATCAACGGGCGAAAAGCCCAGTGATTTCAAGGTGTTCGGGATTTTTTATGACCGAAAATTTTCAAAGTATTCCATGGCTCAATGGAAACGCGACAGAGGTTCGAACAGGGTTTGAACCTCTGTTTTTCCATATTCAAGCGGAATTTCAGTGGCAGCGCCCTTTTTCAGAGGGCTGCCGTGGCGAGATTCCGGAAAAAACGAAGAAAAATCTTTCACAAAGTTATGGGCGCTGGATTGTTGGTTTTCACGAACCAATGACCAGCGCCTTTTTTGCGCTCAAAAAGGGCGCTGCAGATTGGAGGTATGATATTGAACGAAGAACTCACACCGCAGAAGGAAAGATTTCTGCGTGAGGTAGAACACCAGCTCCTGCGAAAGGAACTGGACGTAAGGCTGCTGGAAGACGGTCTGGTCCACGTCAGTTGGAACGAAAAGCCGCTCTGCTCGGTTGACAGAGACGGCATCGTCCGCTTCCGACCAGCGGATATCACAGGACCGGAAGTAGACAAGCAGCTTCGGACGGTGATACAGGCGGCTGGACAGGTCAAGGAGTATATGCGAATCTTTGAACGCGCACCTGCGCTGAAGGCCGCTGGTCTGGAAGACAGCTACAAAGTCCTTGCGGATTTCAGTGACGCGGTGCTGGCTGGACAGCTTGGGAAAAAAGGCGCTCGGTTTGTGACGTGGGAATGGGACTTCGACCGGCAGGGCGTTCACACCGGGCATTACTTCATGGAAAACTATGAGGCAGCAAAAAAGGACTTCGCCGTCCGCGCAGGCTTGATAAATGAACAGCGTCTTTTTTCAGACGAGCAGCTTGCTGTGATCAAAAATGCCTGCGAGTTTGCGCTGGAGGATATAATATAAACGATTGCTAGGAGGGCTATAGAATGTTGATGAACGCAAACGAATATCTGGAAACAGTCGAACAGATCAAGCAGGAGATCCGCACGGCGCAGTATCGCGCGACAGTTCAGGTAAACTGCGAGCTGCTTCGGCTGTATCACGCCATCGGCGCGGTCATCAACGCACACAAGGTTTGGGGCAGCAAATTTGTTGAAAATCTTGCCGCGGACATCAAGCTGTCCTTCCCGGAGATGAAAGGATATTCCGTCCGGAATCTCAAATACATGGCGAAGTTTGCAGCGCGTTTTTCTGCTGATGAAATTGTGCAAGCACCGCTTGCACAAATCACTTGGTATCATCACATCGCACTGATGGACAAGGTCAAAGAGCCATCGGCGCATATCTGGTACGCGGAGCAGGCTGCAGGGAACGGCTGGTCGCGCAACGTTCTCGTTCATCAGATCGAGAGCGGTCTGTATCAGCGGCAGGCTTTAGCCGAAAAGGTATCCAATTTTGAATTGCGCTTGCCTTCTCCGCAAAGCGAGCTCGCCATCCAGACGATGAAGGATCCGTACATTTTCGATTTTATCCCGTTCAAGACGGATATGCTGGAACGGGAAATCGAAGAGGCGCTCGTGAAAGATGTGACGAAGCTCCTGTTGGAGCTTGGGACTGGCTTTGCATTTCTCGGAAATCAGTATCATCTGAACGTCGGCGGCGACGATTTTTATATTGACCTGCTGTTCTACAACCTGAACCTTCGCTGCTATGTGGTGATCGAACTTAAGACCGGCGAATTTAAGCCGGAATATGCGGGGCAATTGAATTTTTATCTCTCCGCAGTCGATGGGATATTGAAAAAGGAACAGGACAATCCGACGGTCGGGCTGCTGCTCTGCAAGAGCAAGAATGATCTGGTTGCGGAATACTCGCTGAAAGATATGAGCAAGCCCATCGGCGTCAGCGCCTATCAGGTGACGAGCAAGCTGCCGGAGGAATTGGAAAAGCAGCTGCCATCTGTGGAAGATATTCAAAAATGGATCAAAGGATAAACCACTCACAATGCTGGTATAGGAGACATCATAAAATGAGTAGAGAGACAGAAAAAGGTCTGAAAGAATTACAGAAATCCTCAGATGAGTATGCGGAGGAAGCGGCGGACGAAGTTGGCGTGGATCTCTTTTCGGCGCAGTCCTTGGTGGAATGCATTCAAAAACACGCAGATCAGAAAACCCAGTCAGCCGAAACGGCCAGCGATTATCTGGAGCTTGCGAGATGGGCAGCGTCCAGAAAAAAGCGCGCGGAATATCTCCACAAAGCCTTGGAGCTGGAACCGGACAATCTGGATGCCAGACTTCAGCTGATTATGCGCGCAACAGATGACCAGATAGAAGAGCAGCTGCTTGCCTTGCAGGAGCTGCTCGAAGCGGCGGACAAGCAGATGGAAAAGGCAGGCGCGTTCAAAGAGTACGCCAGCGAGTTTTGGACAGCACCGGAAACCAGACCGTACATGCGCGTGCGCTGTACATACTTCGACGTGCTGATCTCCTGCGGTATGATGCGCCGGGCAATCGATGAAGGGCAGCGTCTTTTGGAACTATGCGAAAACGACAACCTTGGCGTCCGCTATCAGCTGATGCACCTGTACGCCTTTATGGAGGACGAGATGCACGCGCTGGCACTTCATAAACAGTATGGCGCCAACGAGGAAACACAGATGCTCCTGCCGCTGGCAGTTCTGTATTACAAAATGAACCAGCTTGGCAAAGCAGAAGACTACATCAAGCGTCTTGCAAAAGTAAACAGGAATACAAAGAAGTTCTTGCGGGTAGCGGTGCGCAACGAGTTGGATGAATACATTGACGAGATGGGCCCCTATGAATACACGCCGTTTACACTGGAAGAACTATTGGATGCGGCTATGAAAGCTCGTTATCTGTTCGACTCCGTACCTTACTTTTTTGAATGGGCAAACAGGATCGTTTCTACGAAAACAAGCACAAAAAAGAGCGCAGGAACGCCGCGTGTCCAGAATTAAACAACGAAATTTATATAGCAAAGGCACGACATCGCGTCGTGCCTTTTGCGTTATCCACAATTGCTGAGCGGTATTCAAAACACCATTCAGGATATCATTTTAGTGCATTTCCACTGCGAGGCGGTGGAAATGCGCTTTTGATGATAGCAAAATTAGACGATGGGAAGTGCATGAGCGGCATGGCCGCCTGTGCGCCGCTGTGAGGCCCGCAAATCGAATACACACCAGAGAAGAACAGCAAAGCCATTCGACGGCGTGTAGGAAGCGTGAACGCGAGTCAGAACCGCACCTTGAACTGCGAGCCAACCAATCATTCCGGCGCGCGAAACGAGTTCGGTCAGTGCCGACCGGTTACTCACTGTCCACCTCTATGACAGAGTAGTTTCCAAAATTCAAGACATGACCTGTTTTATACGGAAGCGGGGTGTGGAAGATCGGCCCATCCACGACCAGGGTGTGATATTCCCCATTCTCCCCGCAGATGTCGATCCCATAGCCTTTCATCTGCTCCATGATGTCCGCATCAATTATTTTCCCGAGAAGCTCTCTTGGGAGTAGCGTATTGTTGATCGACTTGATCAGGCATTGATATCCCAAATCGACAACCTTGCGGACATTCTCTTCCCGGTCATTCTGCCATAACGGAAATACACTTTTCAGACCGGCGTGCCGGCATCGTTCTTCGCACCATGTGCGGTGATCTTCGATATCGATATCGCCAAAGCAGGCAGCTTCCGCGCCCATGGCGGCTGCCTTTCGCAAGCTCTTTTCCATCTCCAGATGATACGCTTCTCCGGTCGTCGGCGTTATCAGAAACGGAATTTTCAATGCGTCAGAGTATGCCTGAAGCATGCGCAGATCTGCACCATGGAAAAAGGAACGTCCGGCTTCTTCGTTGAACATCGTGATCAATGCGACCGGTTCATGACCCTGCGCCATCATATCGTGCAAAGCCAGCGTGCTGTCTTTCCCGCAGCTGTAGGACATAACGAATTTCATATTCCGGTCCTCGCTGTTACCGCGCGGTATTCAAAAGTGCGGTCGTTTTCATATTAACGCCCATAAGTTCCCTCTGTGTTTGCCGGTTTGTCTGGCACATAGGCATCAGAAAGCTCAGCGCCTTTCGGATCTGCTGGAGGTCAGAGGAAGTGAGAGCATTCTGATGCAGATGCTCCAAAACACGGCTATAAGCGTCCTTCAAAGATGCGGACACAGCAGGCTGAAAGAAATAAGTTGAGATCAGGCCGCCGATCAGGGCGGCTTCGTTATCGGTGTACTGCATGATTGCTCTCCCTTCGCAAGAATCAAACGAACGGGATGATCATACCACAAAATATTGTAGCAGGCTATTCGCAAAATGACGAAATATACGATGCGCAGCGGCGCAGAAAGGAGAAATCATGAACGTCAGAAAACCTGTGGATTACGGCGTGATGTATAGGAAACTGACCGCAATTCTCGCACAAAATCTTCCGCAGATGGACGAAATCTATGCCATCGGCAAGGCCATCAGCCAGCGTCCAGAGAAGGGCGCAGCGGTCGCAGCCGCAGAGTTTTTGCAGGCGAATTTCCCTGACTGCACAGGCTTTTCCCCGCGCAACGTGCGCCGGATGCGCGACTTTTATCGGACTTATGAAAATGACCAAACGCTCCTCCAGCTGGCGATGAAAATCGGCTGGACTCTGAACGTGGTGATCATGGAAGCAGAACTGACAAGAGATGCGCACAAGTGGTATTTGGAACAGGCGCAGAAGCAGCAATGGTCGAAAGCGACCTTGTTGGAAAAGCTGACATCTGCGGCGCATCTGGAAAAATCGCTCGACATAGAAGCAGATACCTGCTATACTGGTAACGAAGATATTATGTTTGGTGTCAGACAAGAATTGAATATCAATATTCTTTGGAGATGTCACCGTTGGATTAAGTCATGCTGTGTGTTCAGTCTGTGGCGATGTATGCTAACTCGATTGATACAATGTGTAAGCTCAAGGATGTTCTATGTGCGATGTTAGTTTAGGGCGTTTTTAAGGGCAGGCGAATTTATAATGGGCGAAGGTTGGACAATGCTATGGATGAATTGATAGCGTTAGTAGGGGAATTCCGTTCTGAAATGGATTGTGCTTTTCGCAAAGGACTTTTTTCTACCGACATAGTATTTAAACGGTTTCCCAAAGGCTGTTGCGGGGATACATGCTATCTTCTTGCTGAGTTCTTAAAAGAACATGGAATGCGTACAGTATATGTTTGTGGAACATTTCGCGGACAAAGCCATGCATGGCTTGTGCTCAAGGATAGTAGCATTCATGAACCTTCTCCTAAATATTACACCATACCCGATGAAATTAGAACGCTCTTAAAGACATATGGCGAAGAAGTCTCTGATAAGTCGGCCGACATTTCAAAATATGAAGAAAGAAATCTGGCAAACGGAACACTTATCGACATTACTGCCGACCAGTTTGGGCAAGCACCAATATATATTGGTCCAATGGATTGTTTTCACCGGAAGTTTGTTTTTGATTTTGCACATGATTATAATAGCTTAGAAGATGGACGCTTATACAGCCTATATAACAAAATAATGATGAACAGAGATACACAGCCGTAGTGACCGCTGCGTCTCCACTACTGTTGAGTTTACGAGCCTGCATTGTGCTGTGCGAGAAAAAGTCATCGCGGCCCCGCTTCACCGCGCTTTCTTTCAAAATCACGATTGCCAACCATGGATTGAGGTTTCGTACTTCAAATTTGATAGTTGATCCAAAGTGTTCACATGACACACTCAGAAATGACCTTTGTATGTCAGATGACCGCGCAAGCGCGTTCATCTC
>OFMX01000539.1_pt1 | contig 36877 bp, 33 predicted proteins | sample 1541901 | NCBI WGS metagenome assembly OFMX01 (sample SAMN04209222, study PRJEB22552) | human gut metagenome | biome: gut; material: feces | host: Homo sapiens | place: USA: Oklahoma | reverse complement strand
CGATGCGTGCCGGCTCCGGGGGAATCGTGGAGTCGCCGCCAGTGGAGCCGCCGGTAGAGCCGCCGCCAGTGGAACCACCACCAGTGGAGCCGCCGGTGCCAGTCACATTCAGTTTGAAACTTACTTCCATTATATCGCTTCTGCACTTATAAGCGTAGTACACTACGTTTGTGCCTTCATCGACTGTCAGAATGTTCCCGTTGGCTTTGCCATGCTCCCATCCTGTAACCCGGGTTACATCAAAGTTCCCGGGCAGATTTCGCAGGTCAAACGTACGGTCAGGGTTCAGGGTAACGGTGTAAACGTTTTCACCGCTGTAAATATCAGTAGAACTGAAATTGAGATTCGGGTTGTTGTCCAAATTCAGGCTGGTGAGATGGTTATCCCCAAGCCACAATTTAGTCAAGTTTTGACTGCTGCTTACGTCCAACACGGTTAGCTGGTTGTCGAAGCAGTTCAGCTCCTCCAAGGCACTCATATTGTCCAAATTCAGCTGGGTCAACTGATTATGGGCACAATTCAGTTTCTTCAGCAGTTTATTTTGGCCCAGAATCAGCGTTGTCAGCTGGTTGTTTTGGCATTCCACACTTACCAAACGGGTCTTATGTTTCACATCTGCGTCCAGCTCTGTCAACTGATTTGCGGAACAGTTGAGTGTTACCAGGAATATACTATTTTTGACATCCAGTTGCGCCAGATCGTTGTGCGAGCAATCGAGCGTCACCAAATCTTTCAGATGCGATACATCCAGCTGTTTCAATTGGTTCCCAGAGCAAATCAGATGGTAAATTTTGGGATTCTTGCTCAGGTCCAGCTGGGTCAGTTGATTCGTATTGCATATCAATTTTTCCAACTCTGGATTCTGTCTCAGGTCTAATTTCTGGATAGAATTGTTTTCGCAATTCAACTCTTTCAGGTTGGGGAACGCCTCAATGCCTTTTAAGTTGCTGATGTTCCATCCTTTGACTTCGATACTTTCGACTTTTCTTTGTTCTTCCACCGTGAGGACATCTCTGCCACTTGCTTTGTAGTTTTTGATGTACTTTCTAAAGTTAGGGTCAGGGAAATTTTTCTCATTGATGGGCAGACTGGTTTCAAAGATGAATGTAGGTTTTACTCCCTTGCCGCAATCGTATTGGTAGCTCACCTCATCCTTGCCATCTTCCACTGTCAGAATCGTGCCAGAAACAGAACCGCCGTGCCAGTTGCTTGCCTTTCCCACGTCAAAGCCGGGCAGAGTGTTCAGGTCAAACGTTCCGTTTGTAAGGACTGCGATAGGGTGCCTGTTTCCATCAGCATTTATAGTGTTTCCGACCATATGGGAAAAGTCCACACAAGCCAGCCGGTTTTCCGCACAGCTCAGATGGCTCAAGCTGTTATTCTTGCTCAAGTCCAGCGTTGTCAGCTGATTTCCATCACACGTCAGCGATGCCAGATTCTGATTCCGGCTTACGTTCAGTTCTATCAATTCATTATGGTGACAATCCAGCAGTGTCAGGTTAGTCTGGTTTTTGACATCCAGCTCTACCAGTTGATTTACAGAGCAATTCAACTGTTTTAGCTGGTAGCAACGGCTAACATCCAGCGCCATCAGTTCGTTGTTGGAACAATCAAATTTGACCAGTTCCTCTTCGCTCCGCATTACGATTCGCCATATTTTGTTATAGGAGCAATCTACCTCCTTAAGTTTCAACCCAGAGAGAATGCCCAGATCCATGGAGGTCAGGTTATTATGGGAGCAATTCAATATTTTCAGTCCAACTGAAAGAATTTCGATTGAATTTTTCAGTTGATTATAGGAACAATCCAGCTCCCTCAGTTTGAAATTTTTGCCAACATTAAGTGTTGTCAAGCCGATACCGTGGCAATCCAGCGTTTCGAGATCTTCAAAGAAACGGATTCCCTCAAGATTTTTGATCTTGTAATCGTCAGGGATCGTCATCTCTGTGATGCTGAGTTCCTGCGCATCGAGCTTGCCATTGTGGTTTGTGTCACATCTTTCTTTGAGAAAGCGCTGAAATTCCGCATCCTTGAATTTCAGTACAAAATCCGGCGAATTAAAATCGATCTCTGTATTCGCTGCAAACGCGCTGAAGGGCAGGAAGGTGAACACCATGGCCAGTGTCAGCAGAGCACTGACAAGGCGCGTTCGTTTTGTGAATCGTTGTTTCATGGGGTGCTCCTTTCTGTGGTAAAATTTATTTTTTCAGGGCCCCATTCGGAAGAAGCGTCAGCTTCTGCCGAAAAAAGGGTACCCTTTTTTCAAAAAGCGGTCATTGCCCGGCAGGGGGCAGAATGGTCATTCTGCCGTCCACTGCCGCATCCAGCATCTCGTGCTCCCGGAAATATTCCATCAGGATATCCTGGCAGGAGGTGGCCACGCTGCGGGGCTTCTGGATCTTGCAGATGGTATCATAGGAGATGTTGAAAAAGCTCTCGATGTTTTTGAAGTGGTAGTTCTGCAGGCCCACGGTGAACAGGGCATCGTCGCCGATCTCCTTGCCCACCTCCTTGCCGCAGTAGGTAAAGTAATCAAAGTCGCCCTTGGCGCGGTCGTAGCGCAGCCGCAGGGTGGAGGGCAGCTGGTAGAACTCGGTGTGGCCGGTGTAGGCCTCCTCCCGCAGCATGTAGTGGAGCATCTGGCGCAGCTGCTGGCCTGTCACCTTGAACATGAACACGCCGTCGTCGTAGGGGAAGCCTTCGATGAGGTCGCCGTAGGTGACGATGGGCCCCAGCTTTTCGGCCCGGATGCTGCCGGAGCCGATGAGCATGACATCAATGCCAAGGCTGCGGGTGAAGATATCCGCAAACAGGTTGCCAAGCTCAGTCTCCTGGGTGCGCTGGGGGTGGGTGAGCTCCCGGCGGAAGCGCCCTACGATGTGGCTGTATTTTTCGTCCACCTGGCTGGTGAAGCGCTGCAGCACCTGCTCCATGGCAGGGTTGCGGGGGCAGGTCTCGGCGCAGATGGGCACGGTGCGCCATGTGTAGGAATCGATGCAGTTGTTGTCGGTGTCCACAATGATATCAAAGCGCCCGATCTGGTCGGTGCCGGTGCCCGCTTGTGCAATGATCACGCCGTTTTCCTCCACCTCGTGTTCCAGGTAGGTGTGGCTGTGCCCGCCGATGATCAGGTCCACCCCCCAGGCCGGGTCCAGCTGGCGGGCCAGATGGCGGTCCTCCTCAAAGCCGATGTGGGTCAGCAGCACGGTGAAATCAATGTCGATGCTGTTGTGGGCGTTGCAGATCTTGCCCACCTCAGCGGCAGCGGCGGCGGTGTCCACAAAGGAGCCCACCAGCGATTCGGATTTGGTCTGGTTGATGACATCCTGCGTGATGATGCCGATGAAGAGGATGTTCATGCCGTCCACCCGCAGGATCTTGTAGGGGGTAAACAGCCGGGTGGGGGTGTTTTTGATGTAGAGGTTGGCGTTGATGATGGGGAACCGGGCGCATTTTTCGATGAACAGCAGGTGGGCGATGCCGTAATCCACCTCGTGGTTGCCGATGGTGACGATGTCCGGGGCAAGGGCGTTCATGATCTCGATGGTGGAAAGGCCCTTGTACTCCGAATCAATGACCGAGCCCCGGAACATATCACCTGCAATGGCGTAGATGGTGTTGGGCTCCTCTGCCCTCACCTTTTCGATGTAGCCGGACAGCATGGAAACGCCGCCCACCAGTTTTTCGTCCACCTGCTCTGCCAGAAAATCTCCGTGCAGATCATTGGAGTGGAGGATGGTGATCTTTTTGGTGTGTTTCATGCTTCTTTTCCCCCTTCCTCCATCAGCAGATCCATAAATCGCTCGGTGAACAGCTTTTCATCTACTTTTTTAATGACCTGTGCATTAAACCGGCTGATCTCCGGCATCGCCTCATAGGTACGGCCTTTCTGGTAAAAGATCACCTGGCCATAGGCATGCCCCGGCTCGGTACAGCAATGACAGTGGCATGCCACCTTATCCTGAACAAATTCCGGCCATACTGCAGCTGCCATGGCAATGGCATCAGGAAGATCCACCATATGTACCCCTCTGGTATCCAGATTGAACTGCAAAAGCTTGGAAGTGGCCTGCTCCAAAAACTGTGCCGGTTTGGATCCATGGGCCAGATAGGACAGCTCATAGCGATCCAGACCGATATTGCCGGCACAGAGATCAAATCCGGCAATCGTCACCGGAATTTCCAGATCCAGCATCAGAGCATAGGCTTCTGCATCAATAAATACATTGAATTCTGAAACCGGTGTTGCATTTCCAAATCCAAAGCCCGGTGTTCCCATGGACCAGATGTGTTTCACCTTAGACATGATCTCACGATCGGTCAGAATCGCCAGTGCAATATTCGTGGCAGGTCCCAGCACAACCAGCTCCACCTCATTCGGGTAGCGTTCCACCTGCTCCAGAATAAATTCCACCGCACGTTTCTCTTCGGGTGAGCGTTTGGGATGGATGATATCACAGTCACCCATGCCATCTTTTCCATGGACACTGATCGTTTCGTGTCGTTCGTGGAACAGTGGACGCTTCGCTCCCAGATAAACCGGTGCATCACTTCCACATACCTCGAGGGTCATCAGTGCATTGTCCGTTGCCTGCTTAAGCCCTACGTTTCCAGCCACAATCGTCACACCCAGAAGATCTATCTCCTCACTCAAAGCAGCGATCATAAGCGCCGCAGCATCATCAGAAGCCGTATCCGTATCGACAATAAACCTTCTCATTGTTTTCTCCTTTAGCCCATAGCCTCCTGCCGCGCAAAGTAGACGGTACTGACAAGGCTCATGTAGCTCTCTTCGCCCTCCAGATAGAACTTCAGGGCAAGGGTGTCCTCGTCCTCCAGCGTAACGGCGTAGCGGGAGCCGTTCTCCCCGGTAAAGGTGGCGTACCACTCCTGATTGGACTGGAAGGGCACCTCCGGGGTGCCATCGTGGTAGAACAGCTCTGCCTCCTCCACGTTCAGCTCCGGGTAGGGGGTGATGTAGCTGGCGGTCAGGGGCAGCTGGTCGCCCTCGGTTTCGGCATCCGTGGGCAGGAAGCACATGGCATCGGCATCTGCCGGGTCGGTCTCAGAATAGCCCTCGTCGGTGTCGCGGGCGAACTCCAGCCAGTTGCCCTCCAGCGACCACGGGTCGGCAACGGAGATCCAGTCGTCCCCTTCCGGGTAGATGGTAAAATCGCACACGCCCTCGGCCTCCGCCACATGGCCGTTCTCGCCGGAAAGGAAGGGGCTGAATACCAGCTCTTCGCCGGTGCTGGGGTACAGTTCCACCTCGGTGTTGGGAACGATATCGCTGATGTTGCACAGCAGCAGGATGGGCTGACCGTCCTCACTGTAATAGAGCTGTTTCCCGCGCTGGAGCGGGTTTTCGGCATCGTCTGTCAGGCTCGTCTCGTAGACGAACAGGGTGGCCTGCGCCTCCTGCGGGAAGATGCAGTACAGGTCGCACCCGCCATCCGGTGCCACGACCCAGTGATCCTGCGGGATGTCGTAGACAAAGCCCCACAGCTCCCGCAGGTCGGTCTGGCTGTCCAGCACCTGCTGCACATCGGTGGTGATCTCGTAGGAGCCGCCCAGATACAGCACGCAGGCGCGGTATTCGTCCTCCCCTGCCAGAAAGCGCATGTAGGTCACGTCCTCCGGCTCCTCATATTCCTGCTTTTGGGTGTTGGAGGCGATCATGTTGTCTCCGTCCAGCATCTTTTCGGGCTTGGAGCTGGGGGTGCTGCTGCCGTTGCCGCAGCCCGCCAGACCGATGGCCAGCGCCAGCAGGGCGGCCAGAAGTTTCAGGTTTTTCATGGGTTCTCCTTTCTCATGCCCTGCCGGGGCGCGCCTCAGGAGGCAGCGCCGGGCGTTGGGTGGTTGGAAAAATCGTCTACGCCCTCCACCGGCACAGGGCTGCCGGTCTCGGCGGAAAGCTGGGGCGACCAGTCCAGCGCACGACCGGTGGTGCAGTAGACCACCGCCGTGATGTCGGGGGTGTCCGGGGTGCCGTTGCACAGCAGCAGAATGGGTTGACCATCCCGCCCGCAATACAGCTCTCTGCCTGTCTGGTGCGGGTACTGGGGGTCCTGCTTTTCGTAGAGGAACAGGGTGTCCCGGCTGCTGACGGCGAAGAGGCAGTACAACTCCCGCCCGCCGCCCGGCGCTGCGGCCCGGTGGTCTGCCGGGATGTCCGCAACAAACTGCCACGGCTGTTCCTGCAGGCTGTCCAGCGCAGCGTCCACATCGGCGGTGCGCTCCGGGACGCTGCCCAGATAGAGCACTGCGGCAAGGCTGCCGTTCTGCTCTGCCTGCTGCCGCAGCTGCGCCACGGTCACGGTGTCCTGCCGGTGGGTGCTGTCCGGGGCGGACGCGCCGGAGCGGATGGGGTCGCCGTCCACCGGTCCGCAGCCCGCAAGGCTCAGGGTCAGCGCCAGCAGGGCGGCAAACAGCTTCATGGTCAGGCCCTTCATCTCAGGCCCACGGGTCGGCAGACGTGGGGATGCGGATACCGGTCATCAGGTACTGCTCCCACAAAAACCACTGCCCGTTGCCCTTGCGGCGCAGCTTGATGGGCCGGGGGTCATCGGCACCGCCGCAGGGGATGAAGAGCTTGCAATAGCCATCCTCCACATAGGAGGTGTGGTTGCTGCCCACCAGAAGGGTGAAGGGCTGGCGGGGGGTATAGCCGTTTTCCGGCGACGCGCCCACAAAGTAGGAGAAGGGGATGTAGCTCTTGCCGTCACGGAAGCGGTCGTTCAAAAAGGAGATGTCCTGCCCGTTCAGCGGGCGGGGGCCGCGCAGCCAGTTGAGCATCTCCTGCCCGATGGCCTTGTCGGCACCGTAGGCGCACAGCGCGCAGACGGTGAGTGCTGCGGCCTTGAAGGGGGTGTCCAGGCTGGCCTCCGGCAGCTCCTGCAGCTGGGCAAGGCTTTCCGGCAGAGCCTGAAAGGTAAAGGTGACGGTCTGGTTTCCACCGGCGGTGGCAGCGGCCTGTTTCATCTTATCAAAAAGTCCCATGAGAATACTCCTTTCTGTTTCAGCTGTGAGGGTTCAGCCCCGTTTTGGGTCGTAGCGGGGCACGGTCCGTTTGCGGACCACCTTTTGGTCCAAGTCCAGACTGAGGTTTGCGAAATAGCCGTTTTCAAAATACCATGCAAGGTCCTTTGCATCCATGCCGACGCTGTTGTACAGCCACCGCAAAGGCACTTCCGGCCCGGAGTAGCTCTCCACCTTGCGGGCGATGGTTCTTGCATGGTAGCGGCGTTTTTCGTTGCGTGCGAACAGAACAAGGGGCACAGCGCCCACCACGATCCAGAATACATAGCCCCCAATGTGGGAGGTGTCCTTTTCCTGCAGGCTCAGGCAGAGGGTATACAACCCGCCAAAGGAGCAGAACACGCAGAAGGCAAGCCCTGCGTTCCGCAGCCATTTGAGGAAACGGGGGATCTCGCCGCGGGCTTTTTCCGAGAGATAAGGGTTCATAAGGTTCCTCCTTTCAGAACGAGCCGCCTCCACCGCCGTGGGTGGTGCCGCTGGAAGAGGTGTGGGTGGAGCTGCCGCCGGAATCGCTGGAGCTGGACTCCTTCGGTCGCTCGGTGCGGTGCACGTCACGGTACAGGAACAGCTCCCGGCTGTTGGTCAGGTTCATGCTGCCCTCCCGCACATAGCTGGCGGCGTTCTCCTGGAACGCCACGCTGCGCAGCTGGCTTTTCATCACGCTGACGATGACCCACGCCAGCACAAGGCCGATGCCCACCGCAAGGACCAGGTACATGGGGGAAAGCGGGTCCCGGGGCAGGGTCTTTACGTCATAGGGGTGGCCCGCCCGGGCAGCGTCGATGTAAGTATCCGACCATTGGACAAAGGTGCGGAAGGCACCGGCGTAATCTCCATCGGCCATGAAGGGGGTCATCTGCTGGCCAAGGTACTGGATACCGGCGTCCGTAAAGGCGGTGATGCCGTAGCCGCAGGTGGAGATGTGCCACTTGCGGTCGCCCACGCTCACCAGCAGCAGCACGCCGTCCATATCGGGGCCGTAGCCGTACTGGCAGTAGTCATACAGATCATCGGCAAACTGCTCCATGCTGTCGGCACCAACGCTTTCCATCGACTCGATGGTGGCAATGGTCACATCGAAGCTCTGGCGCAGGCTCAGCTCTTCCAGTGCGTCCTCCAGCTCGTTGTCCTCGTCCTCGGTCAGCACCTCGGCGTCGTCGAACATGCGGTAGTACAGGTCGGCAAAGCCGCCCTCCACCGCAAACGCCGGAACGGTCAGGATCACCGCAAGCACCAGTGCTGCCAGCGCCGCAAAGAGGGAGCGCAGGCGTTTGGAAGTCTTTTTCATCGTTCGTCCCTCCTTTACAGGATCCGTGCCAGCCACAGCAGCCACATCACGCCGTAGGACGCGGCGGAAAGGGCAGCCGTAAGGCCCAGCATCCACTTGCGGGCAGCGCCCTTGTCCACGGGCAGGTCGCCCACAAATTTGCCGCTCTGGCCGTTCATGGCAAACAGGTAGTTTTCGCCCCGCCAGCTGGTGCTCAGCAGCCAGACCGGGAACAGAGCGTACTTTGCCTTGCCGCCGTGCAGCTGGATGCTGCTGTTATCCACCTTGACCGAATCGTAGCCGGTAACGGTCTGCTGGAATGTCTCCTCAGTGGAGCGGCGGATGCGCTTGTTGGCCCGCTCGATGCTGTCCTCGGCGCTCACATCGTATTTATCCGCCACATAGCCAGCCAGATAGGCGGTCTGGAAGGGGATGGCGTCCTGCATGGCAAAGGGCTCGATGGATTCCATCAGGTCATCTTCGATTTTGGAGGAGCCGTCCACGGGCACCGCGTCAAAGCCCAGGGTGCCGTCCCGCCGGACGGAGTAGTAGTTGGTCTCGGTGTAGTCGTACTTGCTGTCCGACCAGCTGCGGGTCCGGGTGGCGGTAAAGCGCAGCTGGGCATCGGCATCGCTGTCAAAGAGCCAGAAGGGCACATACACGCCCTTGACCTCGTCAATGTGGTTCTGGCTGCGGAACACCCGGGGCAGCAGGGTCTTGCCCTTGAGGTGCTCCTGCAATTTGGCCTTGGCGGCCTTTTTGTCCAGCTTGAAGGGGATGATGAGGTCGGGCCGCAGCGCCCCGGCAAACTGTCCGGTGAGAACGATGGGGTTGCCGCAGAAGGGGCAGGCGGACGCGGCCATGGTGTCGTCGCCCACGATCTCTCCGCCGCAGCTCTTGCAGCTGTAAGTATGCAGACCGGCGGTCTCCCCTTCTGCCCAGCTGCCGCCGGGGGTCGCCCACTCCATCTCGCTGGGCTTTTCGTCCTTCAGTTCCTCATCATAGCCCTTGAGGGTATCCACCTCAAACTCGGTGTCGCAGTAGGGGCATTTCATCTTCTGGGTGGCGCTGTCAAATTTGATGGCACCATCGCAGCAGGGGCACTTGTATTCCAGCATTCCTGCCATAGCGTTTCCTCCTGTTGTTCCAAAGGGGGCCGGGGGCTTTTCCCCGGCCCCGCTGTTTTTGTGTTGGTCTTCCCGCCGAAGCGGTCGGCTCAGAAGTCCGTGGTGATGCGGAACACCACCGGCTCATCTGGCTCGGTGGCTTTGCCGTGGTGGCCCACTGCCAGGAAAGCGTTTTCTTCCAGCGGCAGGAAAACATCAAAGGTGCAGAAGTCGCCGCACAGCTGGCACAGGGTCTCGTGTTCGCCCACGGGAAGGGACTTTTCCAAAAAAGTGCCGTCCGGCGCGTACAGCTCCCACATATAGCCCGTGTCCAGCAGATAGCCGTTGGGGCGCTTCATCATCACGGCGTCAAAGCTGCCCACCGGCTGCGAGCTGCGGGCCAGCTCATTGCCGTCCAGATCAAAGGCAGCAAAGTAATCATCGCCGCTGGATTCCAGCTCGCCCACCGTCAGCAGCTCATCCCCGCTGAGGTTCAGGGAGGACATGCTGCAGAAGGGGCCGATCTCGTTATCCCCTTCCAGTATCAGCTCGGTGTACTCGCCGTCCTGCACCAGCACCGGTGCGGAGTCGGTCCAGTAGATCACGGTCAGATCCCGGTCCTTGGAGGAATAGCAGCTGCCCGTGTAGTCCAGTGCGTCGCCGGGCTCCTCCGGGTCGCTGCTGTTCAGATCGTAGCAGTAGACATCAAAGGTGTCCATGGCATACAGGATGCCATTGCGGTCGATGCTGAGGGCGTTGCTGCCGTCAATGTTGTACTCTGCCACCGGGGTCAGCCGGTCATCCTTGATGGCATACTCGAAGATCTTGGCAGACTGCTTTTCATCGTCCTCGTTGTAGAAGCTGAAGAAGTAATTGCCCCGGTAGCTGTCCGCGTGGATCAAATGATAGGCACCGCATACCTCGCGGCGGACGTCAAAGGGGATGTACTGCGCCTTGAAGGTGTATTCGCCGATGGTCAGCTCCCCGGTCTGGAACTGGGTCACAGGGGGCCCTGCGGGGGCGGCTTTGTCCTCTGCAGCTTCCGGCTGTGCCGAAGCGGACGGGGCACTGCTGCTGGAAGCCGGTGCACTGGAAACGCTGGATGCGCTGGCAGCACCGGAGCCGCCGCAGGCGGTCAGGCCGAGGGCGGCGGTGGCAAGGCCCATGGCCTTGAGGAAATCTCTGCGCTGGATCTTTCTCATATCCGTTCCTCCTTTTGGGGTCACTGCACTTTTGCAAAGGCTTCGTCAGCACGGCGGCTGTACACTGCCATGCCGCCGGTCTGGGCATCGTTTGCCAGATTGATGTTCTCCACAAAGCGGGCCTTTTCCTGCTCAGAGAGCTGCCCGCCCTTCATGGCGGCGGATGCCACGGCACCCATGGCACTGATCATGCCCACCTGGCCTTTCAGCTCCCGCTCTTCTGCCTTGGACATCCGGCGGCCGAACATGCTGGTCTCATTATCGTGGACCCCGAAGATGTGGTCCAGATGCTCCTTTGCAATGTGGGCATAGCCGATCTCCCGCCGGTCCCGCTTGCTGAAGCAGATGACCAGCTCCTGCTTGATGTAGGGGTGGGGGCGCATGCCCCGCTGGGTCTGGGCCTCGGTGATGCTGCGGGGCTGCACCAGCTTCAGCTTCAGGCCGCCGCCGTTGAGGGTGGGTTCCTGGCCCGGCTCCTTGGCGGGGGTCTCGTCCAGATACTCCTCATAGCTGGCGATCTGGTCGTAGCGGATCAGCTCCGGCATCTTGCCCCGTCCGCCGGTGCGGTCGTCGATGTACAGCATTCCAAGCTCATCGCAGAACACCAGCCCCATTTGCGTCGGGGTGGAGGGGTATGCGTTGACCCGGAACTCGGTCTTGTCGAACACCTCATCGAATACCCGCTTCATCCGGGCCATGTACTCCATGTGCTCCTTGGCCTCGTCCAGCGTCAGCTCACTGAGCCGGATATATTTGGAGCACTTGTTGCCGCAGTCATCGCAGAGGAACTGTCCGTCCCGGAGCTTGGAGCGGTGCAGGGTGCCGCACTCCTTGCCGCAGACGGCACAGTTCTGTTTTGCGAACAGGTTGGAAAAGAATCCCATCATGGTATGCTCCTTTCATTGCTCTGTATTGTCAGGTCCGGTCGCTGTCGTCAAAGGGGTCGCCGCACTCCGGGCAGAACTTGGGCGGGTGAGCGGGGTCTGCCGGCTCCCAGCCGCATTTGTCGCACTTATACTTGGGCGTACCGGCGGGCTTTGGTTTGCCGCACTCGGAGCAGAAGCGGCCCTTGTTCACTGCGCCGCAGCTGCAAGTCCAGCCTTCTGCTGCCGCCGGGCGGGGCTTGCCACACTCCGGGCAGAACTTACCCGTAACGGTAGCACCGCAGCTGCAGGTCCAGCTGTCCGCAGCGGGCTTCGGCTCCGGCTTTTTGCTGCCGCATTCCGGGCAGAATTTGCCGGTAACGGTAGCGCCGCAGCTGCACTGCCAGCTGTCCGCCGGGGCGGGTGCGGGACGGCTGACCTGCTGGGGCGCGTCCACGCTGTCCGGATGGGCCTGCTGGCCCATGGCGAACAGGTTCTGGGCGCTCATGCCGCCCATGCCGCCTGCACCGGCCGCCATGCCCATGCCCATAAAGCCGGTCATGGCACCGGCGGTGTTGCCGGCGGCGGTCTTCATGGCATCGATCTGGCCGCCCACCAGACGGGCGGCAGCGGTGGTGGGGTCGGTGGTCATGGCGTTTTCTTCCCACTCTGTGATCTTCTTCTGCTGCTCCTCCGGGATGGACAGGGAGTTGATGTTGAAGGAGAACACCTCAATGCCCCGCTTTTTGCGCCAGACATTCGACAGTTGCTCGTTGAGCGCCTCGGAGATCTCCAGCGTGTGGGCAGGGATCTCGTAATACTGCACCTTGTTGGCCGAAAGGGTGGCAAGGGCAGGCTGCAGGGCGTTCATCAGCTCGCTCTTCAGCCGGGGTGCGATCTCCGATGCGTCATACTGGGTGGAGACGTTGCTGCACACATTGGTGTAGAACAGCAGCGGGTCGCAGATGCGGCAGGTGAAGCTGCCGTTGCACCGCAGGTTCACCGAGAGTTTATAGCCCCGCTCCTCGCTGACCACCACCCGGAAGGGAATGGGGGTAGCGGTGCCGTACAGGATCTCGCCCAGCTCCTTGGTGTTGATGTAGTACACCCGCTGGTCCTTGCCGGTGTCGCCGCCGTAGGTAAAGCGCTTGGCCACGGTCTGGAAGGTAGCGGCCAGGCTGTCGCCGAAGTTTCCGGTGAACACGCTGGGCTCGGTGGAGGCATCATAGGTGAACTCGCCCGGTTCGGCGCATACCTCCACCACGCGGCCCTGCTCCACGATGAGCATACACTGTCCGTCTGCCACGGCGATGCCGCTTCCGTTTGTGATGATATTGTCCTCGCCATTGTTGGAACTGCGGCGGGAAGTGCGCTTCTGGCCCTTGACCATCAGCACATCCTTATCCAACGCATCGCAGTAGAAAAATTCCTTCCACTGGTCTGCAAGGGTTCCGCCCAGTGCACCCATACCTGCTTTGATAAGACCCATAGTAATTTCCTCCTGTATGTTTTATTTGTGTAAACGATAACTTTCCGTTATCGCACGGTTTCCGATTTTTGTCACGGTTCAAGGGGTTGTTCCAAGGAGTCGTTTTTCCAGTAAACGGGACGTGTATCCCGGTCAAACAGCACTTCTCCGGCGCGGTATTTCAGGCTGCAGCCGCTGGGGCTGCCGTCATCGTTCAGCAGAATGGCCCAGAACTCGCAGGGCCTGCCGTTCTGGTCGGTCAGCGTGAAGTACAGCTCGGTGCCGTCCTCGGTGCGGCCCTGCGTTCCCTCTGCGGTGCCGGTGAGAATTCCGTTCCACCCGTCCCATTCCACGCTCATACAGCAGCTGCCGTCCGGCAGGAAGGTCATCCAGCGGATGCCCTTTGCGGACTCGTCTCCGGCGCGGTATGTTCCCCACAGCCTGCGGGGGATGGCGGTGTAGCCGATGTCGTCCCACGCCTCGGTGCGCTGAAAAACGTACCAGACCTCACTGCCCTTTTTGGGGCCGGTGGACTGCATCCGCAGCGAGCGGTCCTCCATCATGGAGATAATCCAGCGGCTTCTGCCGTCCTCGCTGAGGCATGTCAGGTTCCAGCCCTGACTTTTTTCCCCGTCCCAGCCGGTCACAGCGCCGGCATTCAGCTCTCCGGTGCGGGTCTCGGCAGCGGACTGGATCTGCGGGCTGACGTATGTTTCCCGGATGAAGGAGACGGTCACCGTGCCGGTGATCTCGGCCTTTTCCAGCCGCAAGGTAAAGCTTTCGTTGCGGTCGGTGGGGGCACAGCTTTCACCCTGCGTCACCGCCGTGACTGCCATCCACTCGGCCAGCACCTGCTGCTCCCAGTTCGGCGGCAGCGGCTGTGCATCCAGCGGGATGGTCGGGGCATCGTTCACGTACTCCTCCCGGGAGGCGCTGAACCGGCGGACGAAAAAGGTAACGTTCCCCGCTTCGTCAAACGAAACCGGCAGCTCATCCAGCGTGGCCCACCATGCGGTGTTGCCCTCTTTCAGGCTGCCGGGGGGCAGCAGCCCCCGCTCACAGGCGGCCTGCCGGTCCAGCTCATCCCGGCGCTTCACGTCGCGGTAAAGCGCCTCTTCCAGCGCAGCGGGGTCTGCCCCCATGCGCTGCAGCAGCTGGGTGGCGGTGAGCTGTTTTCCGCTGTCAAAGTCGAAGCACCAGCCCCAATGGAAGGGTGCATCCGTACCGCCATAGCAGCTGCTGACCACAAGGCTGACGCAGTCGCCGTACCAGCTGGCGTTCCAGTTCATCTCCATGCAGATGTCCCACGAATCTGGGTCGGCTGCCGCCGGGCAGTCTGCGTACTCCTGCACATCGTATTCGTAAAGCTGGGCGATCTCGGCGTTGATGCGGGCAGCATCGGCGCTGTCGCTTTCCAGCCGGGGCAGATGGATGTTCAGCCGGACCTTGCCGCCGTTCTCCGCCTGCACCACCTTTTCAAGGGTGTACTGCTCGGTGATCATCACGGTGGCGTGCATGGAATCCGGCGGGGTCGATTTCAGCTCCCGGCTGCCAGCCGGGCGGGCAGAGGCTGCGGTCTTTGCTCCGCAGCCTGCCAGCAGCGCCGCCAGCAAAACTGCCGGTATCCAGCGGAATGCTTTGTGTTTCATGGTGGTTCTCCTGTGTTCTCAGCGGCTCCCGCCGGGGTCAATAATCCGGGCAGCGGATCAGCTGCAGCTGGGTCTTTCCCTCGGCAAAGGGGTTCTGCCCGTCGATCATGGTAAAGCTCAGGGTCTCGTTGTACAGGTCGTACTTCACCGCCGCCACAAAGGTGATGCCCGGCATCCCGTCCGCCGTCTCGTTGGTGGAGACACCCAGCACCATGCCCTCCGGCACCACGCCCAGATAGTCGGCGTAGCCCTGATAGAAAACGTTGTTGTCCTGCACGCCCATCTGGACGCAACCATTGCTTTCCACGTCCATCCAGTCAAACTGGTTGTCAGACATGTCGTTGAAGGCACCGACGGCCTCCGAGGGGATCTCCTGCGCGTTCCACTCTGCCGTCAGGGGAGCAAGCTCCAGCACAGAGCCATCCTCCTGATGCAGAATTACCTCTTTGCCGCTGCGTTCCAGCGCCACGCCGTTGTTTGCAATGTAGATGGGGTCCTGACAGACCAGAGCATTTCCGGATATAAGGCAGCGCAGCACATCCACATACTCCACCACGCCGTCCCTGGTCAGCAGATAGACCACCGGGTGGAAGGATGCGCCCAGTTCTCCGATGCACACATCCACATACTCATTATAGATGCCAAGGATGGGGTAGGTGCGGTCCTGTTCCAGCCGGATGCCGTAATCCGTGTCCCATGCGGCGGTCTCCGGTGTAAGGCGGATGGTAATGGTGCCCTGGGTTCCCTCCAGCTGCACCGAAGCACTGCCGTAGGTATCGGTCAGCACCGTCTGCGGCTGCGGGTCAGCAGCCTGCAGCGGGATCTCCACATCCAGCTGCCGCCAGCCCCACCCGGCGGTGGAGCTGCACCCGCCCCGGAGCACCAGCCGGTCTTGCTCCGGCAGCAGCAGGCACAGGTCATCCAGCTGGTTGTTTTCCAGCGTGTTCATCCGCATGCTTGCCAGATTTCCGCCGCTGCGCAGGCCCTCGTAGTAGCCGCCCTGTGCCATATCCCGGTCAAAGGTCTGCATGGCCCCGCGCAGCATCTGCTGCTGCACGGCATCCGGGTCCAGACCCATGCGCTGCAGCATTTCAGCCACGGAGACCTGCTGGCCGGTGGCAAAATCGAAGCACCAGCCCCGGGAATACCCCGGGTCGGTACCGCCGTCGTAGCGGAACACCACAAGGCTTACGCAGTCGCCGTACCAGTAGGCGTCCCAGTTGATATAAATCTCCGGGCTCCACTCGTCCTGCTGCGGCTCGATCTCCGGGCTGTCCTCATACTGCCGGAAGTCTGCCGCATACATGGCGGCAAGCTCATCGTTGAGATAGGCAGCATCCGGGCTGTCACATTCCAGCTGCGGCACATGGATGGTCAGCTTCTGGGTGATGCCCCGATCGTTCCGGACGGTCTTTTCCAGCGTGAACTGCTCGGTGATGCGGTCTTTTTGTGCTGTCTGCACCGCCGTGTCTGCGGTGCTTTGGGAAGCTGCGCCGGAGCCTGCGGGGGCAGCGGGAGCCGCCGCGCCGCAGCAGCCGGTCAGCCAGAGAGCCGCCGCCAGCACCGCAGCGGCAAGGCGTTTGTATTTCATGGTCGTTCTCCTGTGTTCTCAGCCGTAGCTGCGGGTCAATTGCAGCTGGGTCTCGCCCTCGGCAAAGGGGTTTTGCCCGGCGATCATGGTCATGGTCAGGTTCTCGTTGTACAGGTCCATCTTGAACGCCGCCACAAAGTTGAGCCCCGCATCCGTAGAGATGCCCAGCACCACGCCCTCGGGCACCACGCCCAGATACGCGGCATCGCCCTGATCCATGCGGCTGTTGTCCTGCATGCCCATCTGGACGCTGCCGTCACTGGTCAGGTCCATCCAGCTCCAGCCGTTTTCGTCGGTGTAGTTGTAGGAGCCGATGACGCTATAGGGGATCTCCTGCGCGCTCCACTCTGCCGACAGGGGCGCCAGCTCCAGCACCGAGCCATCCGCCCGGCGCAGGTTCACCTCGCTGCCGCTGCGCTCCAGCGCCACGCCGTTGTTGGCAATGTAGATGGGGTCCTGGCAGACCATGGCATCCCCGAACAGGAGGCAGCGCAGCACGTCCACATACTCCACCACGCCGTCTTTGGTCAGCAGATAGACCACCGGGCGGAAGAAGCTGTCCTCCTGCTCCCCGATGCACACGTCCACATACTCGTTATAAGCGCCAAGGATGGGGTAGGTGCGCGTCTGTTCCACCCGGATGCCAATGTCTCCCCATTGGTCGGTCTTTGGCGCGGGGCTCAGGGTGATGGCGGCCTGCGTTCCCTTCAGCTGCACCTGCACACCGTCGTAGGTATCGGTCAGCACCGGGGGATCGGCGGGGGCGGCGGAGGTCAGCGGGATCTCCACATCCAGCTGCTGCCAGCCTTCTTCACAGCTGTACTTTCCACGGAGCACCAGCTGATCCTGCTGTGGCAAAAGCAGGCACAGGTTTTCCAGTTCATTGTATTCCAGCGTATCCATTCGCATTTGCGAGAGCTCTCCGCCGCTGCGCAGGCCCTCGTAATACGCGCCCTGCGCCATCTCCCGGTCAAAGGCCTGCATGGCCTGCCGCTGCACCTGCTCCTGCACGGTGTCCGGGTCCAGACCCATGCGCTGCAGCATTTCAGCCACGGTGATCTGCTGGCCGGTGGCAAAATCGAAGCACCAGCCGCTGTAACGCCACGGGGCGGTGCCGCCGTAGCGGCTGCGCACCACCAGGCTGACGCAGTCGCCGTACCAGTAGGCATCCCAGCCCACACCGATCTGCGGGTACTCGCCGCCCGGCTGCCCGGCCTCCTCGTAGGCCTCATATTCCCGGAAATCTGCCGCATAGATGGCGTTAAGATCCTTGTTCAGGCTTACAGCATCCGGGCTGTCGCATTCCAGCTTGGGCACATGGACGGAAATGTACTGCACCGCTTCCTCCCCCCACACGCCCGAAACGTTCTTTTCCAGCGCGAACTGGTCGGTGATGCGCTCCTTCTGGGCTGTCTGCACTGCCGTGCCTGCGGTGCTTTTGGCAGCTGCACCGGAGTTTGCGGGGGCAGCGGGGGCCGCTGCGCCGCCGCAGCCGGTCAGCCAGAGAGCCGCCGCCAGAACCACAGCAGCAAAACGTTTGTGTTTCATGGCTGTCTCCTTTTCGTCATTCATCGTTGGTGGGGTTTTCTGGCGTACGCATGATATAGGCCGCCCAGTAGGTCTTGCCCTGAACATCCGCCACGGTGATGCCGATGTCGAACATGTCCACTTCCTGAGAGTCCATGGGGCCCGGGGCATAATTGAATTTTCCTTCCAGCTCATCCATCAGGGCCTTGAACTGGGCCTGATTGGCCGGGTAGGGCCGGTCCAGATAGTAGCGTTTCTCTCTGTAATGGTCCAACTGGATGCCATAGCAGTTGTGGTGGATGCTCCGGATGAAGCCGGTGGAGCCTCTGCCCCATCCATAGCCGCCCTCATCAAAGCCAGCCCACATTCCATCCACATAATCGCCGTTCATCCGGGCTTCCAGCCCTTCCTCTGCGGAGAAGGAAGGGGTGTCGTAGTCCACAAACATCTGCATTTCGGACTGAATGGAGTGTTCCAGACCTGCATTGTACTGCAGTTTGAAGTACTGCACCTTCCGCCGGGTCAGCTCGGCATTGATGATCTCAAAGATCTTTCTGCCGTCCCGGATCACCGGAATGGGGGGCGAATCGGGAGCTTCCGGAAGCGGCGGGCCAAGGGTGGTGATCTCCCCACTGTAAAAGGGGTCGTAGGCAGAGGGGGGGAGGGAGCTGCCGGAGTCCGGGGTTCCCGGAGCACCGGAACCGCCAAAGCCCTCGTCCTCGCAGGCGCTCAGGGCCAGCATCACCGCCGATGCGCCGGAGAGCTTAAGGAACGTCCGTCGGTCGTATCGTTTCATGGGGGTGCTCCTTTCTATAAAGCCCCGGACACAGGGGGAGTGTGCCCGGGGCAAAAGGGGGAAGTCTGGTTATCTTATGCCTTTTTATTCCAGAACACGGTAGCGATCATGTAGGTCTTGCCCTGAACCACCGGGCAGTAGACGCTGATAAACTCTGCCTCCCGGCTGAGACTATACCCCATAATCTTATTCACAAATTTCTGAATCACCGCATCCTCGCAGGAATACTCAAACGTCAAGGATATCTCCATATTTCCGTCCTCGCCAGTCGGTTCGGAGATACCGGCAGCGCCTCCAAGATCATACTTTTTCTCCAGGGAGATTTGCCACTTTTGAATCTCAACCAGTTTCTGCATGTCTTCCGTTGTCAGCGTACGCACCGGGGTTTGTGCGTTCTCGAAGATTCCTCCCTGGATTTTTATGGCTCCCTGCGCTTCCTGATTGAGGGTCAGCTGCTCATGGGTAACCTGACCTGCATCAAACTTTTTCTTCCAGACCTTGTTGATGGCTGCCACCAGCTCAGCTTCCTTGCTGGTAGGTGCTGCGGGTGCGGGAGGTACGGCAGGGGCATCGTCAGCGCCGCAGGCGGCCAGTGCCATCATTGCAACGGCTGCGCCGGTAAGGGTGAGGAATGCGCGTCTGTTCAGTTCTTTCATGGGGTGCTCCTTTCTGTTGGTCCCCCCTGTTTTTCCGGGGGGCTTTGTGGGGCGTGGGGTTCTCGGTACTTGCAGTCCGCTCCATCTTATGCTATCCTTATGAATAGAATCCGCAGTTGCCCGTCGACACGTTTTGTGCACAGCGACAGGCTTTCTGCACCGGTGCGAGACCTCTTCTGTTTGTACTGTACCATACCCGGAAAAAAATTGCCCCCCCAGAAAAGCCGTTTTTGGGGGGCAATTTGAAAATAAATTTTGGGGATTTTGGGCCTTCCCCGCAAGGAATCCCCCCAAAAAGCCCAAAATTGGGGGGATTTGGGGCGGCTGCCCGCCAAGGCAGGCCGCTGCGGCCCTTCTTTTGCCGGTTTTCCCCCTGGCTGCAAAATGCGGAAAGGAATCACGAAGATGGAACGAAGGACATTTTTGAAGCTTGCGGCAGTTCTCCCCGGTCTGGCTCTTGCGGGCTGCGGCGGCAGCAAGACCCTGCTCTCTGCCAAGGACCCCACCATGCTCAGCATCTGGCATGTGTACGGCGAACAGGCAGACTCGCCCATGAACCGCCTGCTCACCGAGTTCAACGATACCGTGGGCAAGGAGAAGGGCATTCTGCTCAATGTGACCAACATGACCAACAGCGCCGCCATCGGCGGCCAGCTGCAGGATGCCAAGGCCGGGAAGCCCGGCGCGCTGGATCTGCCGGATCTGTTCTCGGCCCACCCCGCGGATGCCAGCGCACTGGGCATTGAGACCCTTGTGGACTGGAACGACTGGTTCACCGCCGAGGACATGGCGGCCTATGTGCCCGGCTTTGTGCAGGACGGCATCATTGAGGGACGGCAGGTGGTGTTCCCGGTGTCCAAATCCACCCAGCTCATCTTCCTCAACGGCTCCCAGTACGCCCGGTTTGCGGCGGATACCGGGGCACAGCTTTCCACCCTTGCCACATGGGACGGCTTTTTTGAGATGGCCGCCGCCTACCGGCAGTGGTCGCAGGGCAAGCCCTTCTGCGCGCTGGACTACCCCTTGCGTCTGGTGGAGCTGAACGCGCTGGAACAGGGCAGCGGCGAACTATACAAGGACTGCTGGTACGACCTGACCAACGAAGTTTTCCGTACCTCGTGGATGGAGTTTGCCCGGGGGCTGGTGCAGGGCGATATTCTGATCTCGGACCTGTACTCCAACACGCAGGTAATGACCGGCGAAACGCTGGCGGGCCTTGGCAGCTCCGCGGCCATCCTCTATTACAATGATTTCGTCACCTACCCGGACAACACCACCGAGCCCACCGACCTGCTGCTGGCACCCCTGCCCCACGCCGCCGGGACCACCACGCCCCTGATGCCGCAGGCCGGTGTGGGCCTGTGCGCCTTTAAGACCACCGACCAGAAGGCCGAAGCCGCCGCCGTGTTCCTGCGCTGGTTCACCGAGCAGCAGCGCAATCTGGAATTTGCCGCCGACACCGGATATATGCCGGTGTCCAGCGCCGCCTTTGATGCCATTGCGGACTATCCGTTCGAGCAGCAGAGCTACCAGCGGCTGTACGATGTTTACAACGAGATGCGTCTCCAGAACACCCCCCTGTCCGAGCCGGGCATCGTGGGGTACCACGCCAAGGCAAAGGCCTTGTACGACAGCCTGCGCCAGCGCCAGAAGGACTACCCCCAGCGGCTTGCCAACGGCGAAACGCTGGAAGCCCTGACCGAGGAGACCTGGCAGCTGCTGTGTGACAATGCCTGAACCCGCAGCACAGCCAAAAAGGGGGAACTTTGATGCACTTTTTTGCCCGGCACCGTGAGAATATCCGCCAGAGCTCCATGAGTTCCCGGCTGCTGTGGCCCTGCCTGCTGCTGGCTGCGCTGCTGCTGCTGACCTTTGGCGCGGCGCTGTTCCTGTTTGCCAGTCTGCACAACACCAAAAAGGACACCACCCGCAGCCTGGAGATCCAGTATTCGGTGTTCCAGAACGATATGGAGCGCTATTTTGACCAGCTGGCGGTCATGGGCGTGAACCTCTCTGAGGATATGGGCGCTCTGGTGGACCGGCAGCTTGCCAGCCGGGAGATGACCTTTGACCAGCTGAACGACTCCCCCGAGGTGCTGAACGCGCTGGAGGAGGAGATGATCGAGCCGCTCTGCCGCAGCCTGCGCCGGACCAGCTGCTCCGGTGCTTTTGTGCTGCTGGATGCCACCGTCAACACCCGCATGGAGGGGGCCGAGTACTCCCGCGCCGGGCTCTATGTGCAGAAAGGCGGTGCCGACACCCCCACCGTGCCCCTGCTGCTCTACCGCGGCAGCGCGGATGTGGGCAAGACCCACAGCGTAATGCCCCACCGCAAATGGCGCATGGAATTCCAGACCGACCAGTTCCCGGACTACGACCGCTGGATGACCCCCAGCAGCACCCCGCTGTACCAGGCTTATACGCTGACGGAGCGGTTCAGCCTCCCCGGCACCTCGGAGGAGGTACAGCTGTTTTTGCTGCCCCTGCGGGGCAGCGATGGCACCATGTACGGGCTGTGCGGCTTTGAGATCAGCCAGAGCTTTTTCAAGCAGAACTTTGCCCAGCCCACCGGCTTTGACCACCTGATCTGCCTGCTTGCCCCGGCAGACAGCGGGCTGAACGCCAGCGCCGCCCTCAGCAGCGGCACCACCGACGGCTACTTCCACGCCCCCCGGGACACGCTGGTGCTGCGCAGCATGGGCGGCAGCCTGACCCAATTGATCGGCTCCGACAGCGCCTATGCAGGCATCTCGGAGCTTTGCCGCCTGAGCGAGAACCAGTCCTACCGGCTGGCCGTCTGCATCCCCATGACGGACTACCGCAGGCTGATCTTTTCCGGCAACCTGCAAATGCTGCTGATCGGCCTGTTCATCCTCTTTTTTGTGGTGTTCTGCTGCATGTACTTCCACCAGCACATCCTCTCGCCTGCGTTCCGGCAGTTTGAGGAGGACCGGCGGGAGTCCCGGCGGCGGATGGACGAGCTGCAGATGGAGCGCCAGCAGATGCAGACAGAGCTTTCCCGGCTGGCAGACGTGTGCCGCAACGAATCCGTCCCCGATGCCTTCCAGACCTTTCTGGAGGGCATCCCCAACCTGACAAAGACCGAGCGCCGCATCTTTGACGGCTATGTGGCCGGGCTGCGCTCCCGGGAGATCGTGGAGCAGCTGGACATCAAGGACAGCACCCTGCGCTTCCACAACAAGAACATCTACGAAAAGCTGGGGGTCAGCTCCCTCAAGCAGCTGCAGCAGTTTGCCGCGATCCTGAATTCCGGCGGCAACAGCGCCCCCGACTCCGCCCCGGATGAAAGCGGCCCCAAAAAGGCCCGCTGAACCGCCGCTCCCGCGCCGCAGCTTTCGCTGAAAAGATGCAAAAAGAGCCGCCGCACCTCACACAGGTGCAGCGGCTCTTTTATATTGATTCTAGGTTCCGGACGCTCCGGGGACGCTTCCGGCAGCTTAGTACAGCTTTGCGCCGGCAGGGATGTGGGGATCCACCATCAACAGGTGGAGGCCCTCATGGCCGTCCTCCACCTGTGCCGCCAGTTTCAGCACATCTACCACATTGGTGACCTTCTTGGCAAGGTTCGCTCCGACATATTCACGCATCATCTCGAAGATCTCACACCGCAGGGGCATGGTGTCCACCATTCTGCCGTTCTCCCTGCATGGATTTCCTGCCCCCTCTCGGCGGCGTTTCCAGGCTCTCCCTTGCGGGGTCATCGCCGGGTATCCCATGCAGACGGTCATGCGGTTTTCAAGGTGCGGTGCTGGATCTGGCAATAAAAAATCGCCACACAACAACCTGAACCTAACCATCCCTTCCGGGATGGCCTTGGTTCGGGTTCGTTATGTAGCGATAAGAAAGTCAAAAACTTGCGCCGACTCCTTCGGGAGCCGAGCTGGAACTCTAAGATAAATATGTTATATTAAATTGTTGGGATAGATTACCACAAAAATCGAGCCGTGTCAACGTGAACTTGTCGGGGCAAGGCCCCTCCATCTTGCTGCGCAAGACCGTTCTGCCGCTTAAAAGCCCCACTGGGGCTTTCATTGCTCTGCTGCGCTACGCAAACGCGAACTTTTGAGAACGCGTCACTTTCGGCAGCTTGCAAGAAAAGGCGAGGAAAACTTTGGCAAAAAGAGAGAGGGCTGGACGACGCCTACCCTCTTGACAAAAAGTAATCTGGCTATCCGGTTTTTAAGAATCGTCCATTCTTTAAAGAATTGTCCATAGACAAATCTGCAAGCAGCCTGTAAAATACTTTGCAGGTAGTCAAAGCTAACCTCGAACCACTTGAGAAGGTAATTTCTATATGAAAAAGACACGACTGACGATCATTCTATTGATGATTCTAACGCTTGTTTCTGCAATTATTACGCTTTGCATGGGAGCAGTCCGCATTCCGGTACAAGATACACTATCGATCCTGCTTCGGCACCTGTTCGGGACAGACACAGGCACCTCGGTATCTTTGGCATTTGAACAGATCGTCTGGCAGATCCGAATGCCCCGAATTATTCTGGGCTTTCTGGCCGGAAGCGGGCTGGCGCTCTGTGGCTGCGTGATGCAGGCAGTTGTCCAAAACCCAATGGCAGACCCATATATTCTTGGTGTGTCGGCAGGCGCAACGCTGGGAGCCACTGGTTCACTCTTTTTAGGGCTGGGCGTGATCTCCGGCTTTTGGGCCTTTGTAGGAGCAGGCGGTGCCTGCTTTCTCGTATTGGCCCTCTCCTCGGCGGACGGTAAAACCACCTCGGTCAAACTGATTCTCTCCGGCATGATTGTCAATGCACTGCTGACAGCATTTTCCAACTTTATCATTGCGGTAGCAGGCGATTCGGACGGTATGATGTCCATCAAGTTCTGGACGATGGGCTCCCTGACCCGCGCCGGATGGAAAAACATCGGCCTTATCACACTGATCGTACTGGCGGCAGCAGTCTTTTTCCGGACGCAGGCGCAGACGCTGGATGGCCTGATGTTGGGCGAGGAAGCAGCTTCCACCATCGGCATCAACACCTTCCGGTGTCGGTTGGTTTACCTGCTGGTGCTCTCGGTGCTGACCGGTGCACTTGTATCGGTTTGCGGCACTATCGGATTTGTGGGGCTCATCATCCCGCATGTTTCCCGCGCCATTGCCGGCACAGCCCACCGAAAACTACTGCCGATTGCGGCATTATCCGGCGGACTGTTCATGCTTTGGGTAGATGCCATCGCCCGCAGTCTGATTCCCAACACCGAGCTGCCTGTGGGCATCTTCACCGCCTTGATGGGTGCGCCGTTCTTCGTCTATGTGATGGTGCGTAAAAAATATGGATTTGGAGGCAATTGAATGAGACTGGATGCGAAAGACGTAAACATTTCGATTTCCGGCAAACCAATTGTACAGCATCTCTCCATTGAGGTGCCGGACCGGAAATTCTCGGCCTTGCTGGGTGCCAACGGCAGCGGCAAGACCACTCTACTCCGCTCCATCTACCGCACACAAAAGATGGACAGCGGCATCGTTCGTCTGGATGACGAGGACATCACACACTTTCCCGGCAAAAAGCTGGCGCGGAACATGGCGGTGATGGGACAATTCAACCAGATCAATTTTGACTATACCGTGCTGGACATCGCCCTGATGGGACGGTATCCCTTCCATTCCTTGCTGGAGCAAGAACGGGAGAGGGACTACGAGATAGCTTTGGAAGCACTGGACAAGGTTGGTATGAAAAACTACCGTGACCGTAACTTTCAGTCTCTCTCGGGCGGCGAAAAGCAGCGAGTGGTTCTGGCCCGCGCGCTGACCCAGTCGCCCAAGATCCTGATCCTAGACGAACCGACAAATCATCTGGATATCCGTTATCGGTTAGAAATCCTTTCAATCATCAAAGATTTGCAGATCACGGTCCTGGCAGCGCTGCACGATCTGAGCCTTGCAGCACAATTCTGCGACCACCTCTATCTGATGAAACAAGGCGAAATTGTAACGCAGGGCCAGCCTCAAGCGGTGATAACCCCCGAAAATCTGCGCCGAATCTTTGATGTAGAAGCCTGTGTGTACCCCAGCCCGATCAACGGAAAACTGATGATTCAATATCTATAACAAAAACGCGGGAGTACCCCGCAGAAAGAGGAACCTTTATGAAAAAGAAAACCCTGAGTGTTGCTGCCGCGGCACTGGCAGCCGTCATGCTGACCACTGGCTGTGGTCAGACCGCATCTTCTGTGGCATCGTCTGCTGCCGCCTCCTCTGAGATTGCTTCGTCTGTTGCCGAGAGCACCGTCTCCGCCGAAGAGACCTCTTACCCCCTGACCCTGCAGATTTATGACGCTGATGGCAATGCTGTGGATATGACCTACGATCATGCCCCCGAAAAGGTGCTGTCCACCCAGTTGTCCATGACCGAGCTGCTCATTAAGCTGGGGCTCAAGGACAAAATTGTCGGTGTGTTCGATAATGACAACGCCCTGAAAGGCGACATCGCCGATGAAGTTGCTTCGCTGAACAGCCTTGGCGATAAGAAGTCTGTTTCCAAGGAGACTATCCTTGCCACCGAGCCGGATCTGATCCTTGGCAAGGGTCCTCTGATGTTCACCGAAAGCAGCATTGGCACCGTCCAATCCTATCAGGAACTGGGCATTCCCGTCTATACCGAGTTGGCCAGTGCTTCCACTGACCAGGCTCTGGACAACATCGTAGAAGATGTGCGGAACATTGGCGAGATTTTCAACGTGCAGGAGACTGCAAACGCTTACGCTGACGAGCTGCAGGAGAGAATCGACGCGCTGATGGACAAGGTCAGCGGCCAGAGTGGAGAGCCCCTGAAGGTTCTGTTCATGGCTGGCTACGCCGATGGCACCTTCGTGGCCTTCAATTCCAAGATGAGCAGTTGTATGCTGAATGCCCTGAACGCTGAAAATGTTCTGGACAAGGGCGGCAACGGCCTGACGCTGGAGAATCTGGTCTCCATGAACCCGGATATCATCGTCTACGTCCGCGCAGACCGCTTTGGTTCCACCGATGCCGACGCGGTGGAGCAGCTGACCGCCAACGCTGTTGTGCAGGAGGTTCCCGCCATCGCCAACCAGAAGGTCATCGAGATGGATTATGATGACGTAATGGACTACGGTGCACGGGTCATCGATTCTGCTGAGACCCTGTACAACTTCATGTACAGTGCATCTTAACGGAACCTGAAATCAAAAATTTCGGTTATGGCAGAATACGGGTGGGCGGAAAGCCCATCCGTTTTTTGTAAATGCGGCTGAAATAACAGGCATCTCGGTAGCCGACCTCATGAGCGGCCTGTGTCACAGTGTAGTCGCCGGAACGCAAAAGCTCAGTGGCTATTCGGACACGATAATTGATGAGGTAATCGATGGGGCGGATGTTTTTGTACTTATAAAAGAGATAGCTGACATGTCCAGCTTTCTCATTGACCTGCTCGGCCAGTGCGTCCAGCGTCAGCGGCTCTGCATAGTGCTCTGCGATGAAATCCAGCAGGATGCTCATGATTTGGCTTTCATTGTAAGTTTCCTCGGGCTGAAAATCTGCAAAAATCTGGGCGAAGAACTCTTCTGTCAGCTTTTCTTGCTGGTACTGGCTGCGGATGTCAGCGTCCGGGTGGAGCTTTAGGATCTGCTCCAGAATGGAAAAGGTCTGTTCCGGATTTTTGAGCTTGTGGGAGAACAGCAAAGGCCGGTCGTTTTCGTAGTACATATTGATGTAGTGGAAATCCTGCTCGCCCAAGGCCGAAATGGTCAGGGTCTTGTCGGGACATCCGTGCAGGAATAGTCCTCGCTTGGCAATGAAGGGTTCGTGCTCAAATGAGAAGATGGCCCGACCCGACACCGGAACAATCAGTGCACTTTTCAGGGTGCGGTAGCTATTACTCTCACCAGCGTGCAGGGTAAAGCTGCGGAAGCCGACAGACTCGATTCGGCCCTGATTGTATTCCTGAAATAAAATTTCCAGCGGATTAGGAAGCGCGGATATTTGATTCATTGGGAGCTCCTTTGTGCAAAAGCGGTTAGTTAATGCTAATATAGCACAAAATGCTACCGTTTGTCTATGTGGGGAGCACCCCACACTGCGTAATAATTGACAAAAAAGGGTGGTTATGGATGGATATTCTAAACCTCGGTTCACATCGAATTGGAGCCCGGTTCCCGGAAAAGGGACTGCGCAAAGGCAAAAATCCTGCAATCCTACTCAACGATGGGGAACTGATTGAGCAGTTGAATCTGCGCACGGAACGAGCAGTGTTGGTGGGGGTATACCCCAATAACAGACTTTCAGAGTATACCCCGTGGCCAGAACCGGCTTTTCGACCGGGCACACCGGATTTTGGCGGGCAGCTAGGACAATATCATCGAGAACTGAACAACGAAATTCTCCCGGCGCTTATAGACGAATACGCCCTTGACACGGAAAAACTGGCGTATGGCGGCTATTCGCTGGGCGGTCTGGCTGCAACCATGAGTCTCTGGGAAACAGATGCCTTTGCTGCAGTATTTTCCCTCTGTGGGTCGTTCTGGTATCCGGGTGTTGCCGATTTCATAGAGGAACATGTCCCCAAAAACTACTCCGCACAGGTTTATCTGCAAAATGGTATCCGGGAGGGCGAAGGCCACAACAACCGTCTGTGTGATGCCTATAGCTACGCCCAACGAGTCCACACTGCCCTGCAAGCGACATGTGGAGCTAAAACTGTGCTGGATGACTACGGCCATCATGACCGGCAAAGTGAGCGTCTTAACGCTGCACTGCGTTGGGTGGAACGTGTGCTATGAATCATTGGCGTAAATTTTGGCGTATGCTGAATCAAGGTGCATTTTATAATCACCAGCGACGAGCTGATTTAACCGCAGGGAACGCCGATTGGTAGCATAAAATCCTTATATGAAACAAAAAGCGGCAGCTACGTTGTTTTTCGCAACATAGCTGCCGTATCTTCGTTTTGGGAGTTCGGTGTACCTACTACACCAATCCGCTGATTCACTTGTTACACCACACCGCTTTGTAAGGCTCCTTTTCGGGAAAACGTCCCAAAATTGGTGTAGTTGTGGTGTAGTACCGCAGATGTCGTCTGAAATCCGTTCATAATTTCATCGTATCTGCGTTTTAATTTTGCATTTTACTGCTCAATCGGCTTCATCGTGGGGACGTGGCAAGATTCAGCCCTGTTTTCGTCCAACAGGCTCCAACAACGTCCACGATTCCGGGGAATTTTTTGAAGAACCCTCCAATAAGCTCCAACAGCGTCCACGAAAGTTGTGTACAGTTTTGGTCACGGCCCTTTTTTGATGGAGCGTGACGGAAAACGTGACAACGGGTGTTGTTCGCTGTCAAACCGTGATAAACGAGATGTGCTTCTTTGTCCAGCAGAGAGGAACATTTCTGTTATTTTGAATCTATGCCTTACCGCACAAGCAATGCGCTTTGCAGAGAGGTCATGGATTCTTTCTTTTTCTCTTGGGTTGCTTCTGCGTATACATCCATTGTGGTGGAAATATCCGCATGACCCATGATTTCCTGAATGACCTTCAGGTTGGTTTCGTTCTCGCAGAAGCGAGTGCAGAATGTGTGCCGCAGGATATGGCAGCTAAACTTTGGCAGAAGAACCGGGTCACGATTTTCTTCCTTCGCCTTGGATTCTTCTTCCTTATTATAGTCTGCACAAATCGAGCGGATAGTGCGGTTGATGGCATTGGGGAGATAAACCTTTCCATCGCCAGTGCAGAAAACAAAGCCGGAGTACCCATCAATTTCATCGGTGCAGAAACCAATGACCTTTTGATACTGGTATTCTTCCAGAAAGGCATCGAACACTTCATCAATCATTGGAATAATGCGGATGCCAGCTTTCGTTTTGGGCGAGTTTACATGGTTGGTGCAAGTGCCATCTTCCTGCACACGATAAACAAGATTGTGGTTGATGCTGATCGTGCGGTTCTTGAAATCAACATCCTGCCACCGCAGACCTAACACCTCGCCAATGCGACAGCCAGTACCAAGCATTACGGTAAACAACGGGAACCATCCGCGATACTCTTCGCTATTGGCGATGTAATTGGTAAACGCACGCTGTTCGGCAACAGTCAGAGCATGACGCTTTGTCTTTTCCCAGCAGTGGCTCTTCTTAATTTCAGCCATAACGCCCTCCGTGGGATTCAAGCGCAGCAGTCCATCGCGGACAGCCATTGTAAAGGTTGGATGCAAAAGTGTATGTACGATTTCCATACTGTTGGGCTTGAATCCTTTTTCTAAAATCAGTGAGTAATAGAATTTCTTAATATCGCTGTACTTGATTTTGCTGATACGAAGTTTTCCAAAACCATCCCGAACATAATGGTTATACATATATTTATAGTTCGTCATGGTGGACTGCTTCAGATCATACTTTTGAGAAATGTATTCGTCAAACAGTTCGTTCAGCGTGATACGCTCGGCACGATCAGGGTCAAGGCCATCCTCGATTGCTCTGCGGATTTTTACTTCCTTTTTTCTAAGTTCGCTCAACTCCTTTGCATAGACCGATCTGTGTTCGCCACGGAGCGTAGTGTAGCGGAACACATAACGGCCATCCTTTCGCTGCGATTCACCCTTCTTCAGGGAGTAACCACGAGAATCTTTTCTTGTTGCCATTCTTCTCACCTCGTAAAATTCGATTTAAGGAGAACAGTCATATCCTGATGACGGTCTATGTAGTACGTTACGTCCGTCCTGCTCTAAGGATACACAAGTTGCTCCTGTCCTGCAACGATGCCGCAAAAGTAATTTTATTGAGTGGTTCTCCAATATGTAATACTCCGAAGAACGGAGTATGCTGTTTCACATTCTAAAGGTATCCAAATATTCTTCAAAGATTTCCAGATTCACAAGGACAACGCGCCGGATTTTGTAAATCGCACCGGCTTCTTTAGCAAGTTCCTCAAATGTATGCAGTCCCATTGAGTACAGCTCGGCACCTTCTTGATAGCGGACGAATTTTTTCTTGCCAGCCTTTACCATAGGCTCCAGCTCTCTGACTTCGGTTCGTGCAAATGCCATATATCTACCTCTTTTCAGTTTCTGTTCTTTTCATCTCCAATTCGTACTTATCGAAAGCGACTATCCTATTTGTTTATTCCAAGACTTTTCAGAAGAGCTTCCTCAATTTGCGCCATCTCCCACTCACTGGTCATTCCCATAAAACTGCTGATACGCTCCTTATCAATGGTGAAGATCTGTTCCAGCAGCACCACAGACGGACGGCTGAACGCAGGGTTCTGCTCAATGAGAACATGGGTGGGCTGGTTTGGCTTTTTGGAGACCTTTGAGGTTACAGCAGCTACAATCACGGTCGGCGCAAATTTATTGCCTGTATTATTTTGAATCACAATAACAGGACGTTTACCTCCCTGCTCAGAACCATAGTGCGGGTCAAGGTCTGCAAAGTAGATCTCGCCCCGGCGAAAACCAAAATTCTTTGTTACATAAACGGTAGCAATCATCCCCCCTTTTCTTATGTAGGCAAAAGCCGCCCTACGGACGGCTTTCGCGGCGTTTTAAGACTGTTGCCATAGGAGACCTCACTGCTTGATAGGAAGGCTCCTAGAGCGGCTGGAGCCGTTGTAGGTGCGAAGAATCAGCATCATATACTTGTAGCTGACGGTGCCGCTCATGGCCTTTTCGTCACGCACCAGTGTCATGGGGTGGATGGTTTGCAGACGCTTCACCAGACGCTCCGGGTCATACTCGCCCTGATAAAGTGCCACGAAACGAACCATGCCCCGCAGGATGCCGGAACGGAGGGAATCCGGGTCGCCTTCCCAGCCACGCGCCAGCATGGTCAGGGCTTCTTTGTAGAGGTCTGCGCCATAGGTCTTGTACTCCTTAAAGGCCGTGCGAATGCAGATGATCTTCCACGGAGCGCGATAGGCGTCCAGACCAAGCTGCAGGCCGGTGCTTTCAGTGGCGTTCAGGAATGCGATGGACTGTGCATCCTTTCCGACCAGTGCAGCGCGAAGTTCTGCGCCAGCAGTCAGAGGTCGGGAAACGCCGGTCTGTTTGGAAAAGAGGATGGCTTCCTCCTCTTTCGTCAGCCCGGTGTACACCTTGCAGATGATGGGGAGGTCGGCACCGCCGTTCATGGTTTTCCGGGTCACAATAGTGTGCTGGCCATCGAACACAAAGTAATGCCCATCTCGGTAGCTGACTTTGGGCGGGTTGGCGATCAGTTCAGTGAACTCAGCCGACATCTTCTCAACATTCGGGATGCTCAGACCCCGCTGGTAGTCGGCAGGGATTTCGAGGAAGGCACTGTTGATGACCTTTTCCTCGTAAGGCCGCTGGGCAAAGAGGGCTTCGATGATGCTTTCATCAGTGATTTCGGGGGAGATCTCAGGCATGGTGCTGGAGTGGTTCATATTGTTCATAGCGTATCCTCCAATTTTTGCAGATAGTCTTTGACTTTCTGAATATTCCGTTTGACGGCATTACGGTTTTCCGTATTGGTCAGAATGTCGGGATAATCCCGAAAAACGCTTTCCCAGCGGCGTATCATAGCGTTGACAGCACCTGACACCTCGCAAAGCATCGCGGCTCCATCGGCAAGCTGCTTGGCATGGTAGCGATTGTTTGCGATTTCAAGAATCTGCTGGCGTTCAACTTTCAACGGTTCGTTCTCCTTTTGTGGAAAGACAGGCTCGGATGGAGCAGGAGCATACGTTGATTCTTCGTCAGAAACTTCTTCATCGGATGTACTGGCATCGGGCAGCGGTGCAGCTACGGCTGGGGGATTTTTCTGTTTTGGTGTGGTCGGCTTTTGTGGCTTTGGCTTTTTCGGTTTACAAATCTCAGCTACCAGTGCAGGACGTTCTTCAGGAGGGGCACGGGCAACGGATGCAATCTCAGCGGCGGTCGGCTTGACCTCGCCGGAAAGCACTTTCTGCCGTGTGCCGGGAACAGCTTCTTCGGCAGCGTCCAAACCTTTAGCATAATGTTCGGCTTCAATCACATACGTTCTTCCTACACCGCTTTCCGCAGCGACTTTATAACAGGTTTTGGGTGCACCGATCAGGTTACGCTTTCCGTAACCTGATTTTGCAGCAGGACTTTTTCTATCACCGCCGTTGGCGCATTTCTCAGCTTCATACTGCTTACCGATAAGGTACTTCTTCTGTTCCGGGGTAAGGTTGCGTCGCCCTAGCTGGTTTTTGCAGATCCAGATAATTGCTTCATAGCGGTTCGCAAACGCTTTCTCATGAACGGTGAAAGGGATTTCCGGGTGTTTCTTGGCGATGGTGTAGCGGTTGTGTCCATCCACGATCAAGCCCTGCCATACGATGATGGGATTGATGATACGGCCATCTCGCAGGATGTTGGATTCGAGCTGGTTCAACTCTTCAAAAGTCAGCGGCGGGATCTTGCCTTGGAACTCTGGGTCGATTTTAAGCGCATTCAGATTCATCATCAAACCGTCCTTTCTTAAAGTAGGTGGTTTTCGGGCTGGTGGGCTGGATGTAATAGTCAAACCCAAAGCGGGTCTGGCAGTAGGTGCAAGGCTCCTTAATTGTCTGTCTGGGGTCTGCACGGCGGACACGGATGCCACGGGCATTGCGGAACGCATCCAAGCAGCGGGGGCAGAGAGTGGTCAGGGTCGATTCGTCGGTCTTGCGAGAAAAATCACGGCTCATAATCATTACCTCCGTATCGTTATAGTGAATGTTCGGTATGGAAAAAGCCCACTGCCTTGATTCAGAAGAATCCCGGTGGTGGGCTTTGAAGTTTTGTTTTAAGTGTCCCACCCTATTTGTCCTCGACGCCCGGTGGGGTTGGAATACACCTCGGTTAGTGGGGAGTTTCGCCCACACCGTCATTGGCCTTTCAGCCACCCCGCCTTCTTTATGGCCGGGCCGCGAATTACGGAAGTTTCATTGTTTTGTCCGAGGGAATGATATTCAGTTTTCAAGGTACGTCTTACAGCTTCGGGCTTCTCCCCGTCTGGGGTGCTGCCCTTGCTGTGACCATAGTGTACCTGAAAGCTGAATGCTTTTTTAGGACGTAATAGGTCCGCTTTTCCACTCTAAAACCGGACCTATCACGTCCGGTTTCGTGCAAAACCATGCGTACTTACGTCTTGTTTTGTTTTGCAATTTTCAAAAATGCGATTTTGCTTTTTTCAAAGAAAAAAGCCCTTCCAGATAGCAGCTCATTTGAGCCGACTATCCAGAAGGGCAGTCATGTGTAATTATAAATCGTCCGCAACAGCATCTAAGCTACGCGCGATACGATGCAATTTTGTACAGATTTTCTTCCTTAATAGTTCTTCTTCCTCAGAGGGGGACTGTCCAACAATCAAGTAGTCCAGCGTGGTACGAAAAGTCTCCCTGAGCTCAGCAAAAAGATCAATCGACGGTGCTTCTTCCCCTCGTTCAATTCGACGGAGGTGGCGGTCACTGATATTCAGTTTGATTGCCAACTCTTCCTGCGTCATGCCATTGACCTTGCGCAGGTACTGGATACGTTTGCCGGCGGCGTAAGAATCAAAGTACATAAGCCAGCCCTCCGACCACAGAGCAGCGCAGCCAATCGCCACACCACAGGGCCGGAGAACAAGCAGACATTCGGCGGCATACTTGACCGCCGGGGCTAGGTTTGTACTCAATCAATTTCTTTTTCATGATTCTTCGTCCTTTCTTTGTCGATGATGGCAAGGCGGGCGGAGTATGAAGGACGTATCGGACATCCCTCATAATAGTAAAAGAGCCGAAACTCTATTGCTATCCATGTAGAATCAGGGAATCGTATTCAGTAAATTCAGAACGGCTTCTTGCTGGTCGGGGCGCAGCACCGACCAGCGATCAATGACCTGCATCTGCTGGGGCGTAAGTACCACCGGGGTAGACTTACTTCCCTCTGCCTTTGCAAAAAACTCGGAAAGTGTGATCTGAAAGGCATCGCAGATCTTTACAAGCGAAGGAATGGATGGGATCGTATCTTCATTATACCATGTGGAAATGGTGGTCGATTTCATCTCTGCATGAACTGCTAAATCGTAAAGCGACCATTTGCGCTCTTCACGGTAGGCGGTTATGGTATTCAGAATGTTGTCCACCGCCACTCCTCACTTTCGTACAGTAAACTTTTCGCCTATTATACCGTACTACGCAGAAAATTATAATCCTTTTCTCCGTATAAAAAGTACGAAGTTTCGGAGTGGCGAGAGCATTGACTCACCGTCCACATATAGCGTTTAAGAAGTGAAAGAGTATTGCCATTTCGAGGCAGAAAGAATATACTTATGTTAGCTAAATTCCAATACTAGATGGAGGGACTACTATGCCTAGACCAAAAGGAAGCAAGAACGCAGTGCGTACCAAGAAAGCAAACATTGACTATGCAGCTGTTGTTGCTGAAAAGACCACTGCCAAGGAGCAAATTGAAGCCGAGATTGTTGCACTGTCTGATAACATCAGCGCACTGAAAGACCAGCTGAAAAGTAAAAAATCTGCTTTGAAGGTTGCAGCAAAGGAACTTTCTAAAGCAGAGGCAAAAAAGGCTGCTGCCGAAAAAAAGGCCGCAGAAGAATCCAAAAAGGCTGAAGCAGAATCCGTATTGAAAAAGCTGCTCGCCAGCGGTATGTCTGCCGATGAAATTATCGCCAAGCTCCAGTAAACTATTATGGGAGCCAGCAAACGAGTTTGTCCGAACTGCGGTCGCAAAATGAAGCAGCAGTTCATTGGCCTGTTCCACTGCAAATGCGGAACAAGCTGGCGACGTGATATAGGATTCTTTGAGCGAATTCCAGATATGGTGTTCTCACTGGAACGCAAAAAGGTCGGAAATAAAATCAAACAGTTGCCGACGATACGCCATAAGTAAAAAAGACCACCAGCCGTTTTTCTGGCTGGTGGCCTTTTTGCGCTCAATGCTCTGTAATGCCGAGATATTGGTCGATCTCCATGATGCCCTCCCCGCTGATTTCCACCAGATCTTCAAAGGGCACCACGGTGTCGCCCACTTGCAAGGTGCGGAACACCGGGTCGATGCGGTCTGCTTTTCCGGTCAGTGTGATGTAGTTACCCACTGCTGGAACCTCCGGGTGGGCGGTGTCCTCCTTGAAGTAGCGCACCGTGATGGTCATGCCCTTGGTGACCTGCATCAACCGGTCGGACAGAGCCGACATTTCTTCCTCGGTCAGAATGCGCTTGGGCACACGCTCGGTGCGCTGCTTTTCTGCGGCAAGCTGCTCATCATAACCCCGCAGGGCTGCAAACGGAGAAAAGATTTTGGCCCGGTTCTGAAGCGTCATTCGAGGGTGCTTGCGCAAGGATTCTTCGTTTTGAGGACGCTCCATATCAATAATGTCGGCATACTTTCGGGCCGTTTCCATCCCAACTTTACTTGTTTTGTAGTTTTCCATCGTGACCTCCTGCCCGGTGTCCGCCGATCTGTTCATTTCGCTGGCGCATTGTAGCACCATCCGTATAGCTGCTGGCCTTTAAGACTGCATTTTTTCCGTACTTTGTTTTGATACCAAGCATGGCCTGCTGGAGCTTCTTCTCCTTTTCCTGCTTCTTTGTGTCCGTGAAGAAGTCTACCTGATATATGCCCTCGTCTGGCGAAACTTTATTGGCGTTGAGCGTAAGGCGGCGCACCGTCAGTACAGGATCAGAAATACGCTCGAACAGCTTTACGCTTTCGGTAATGATGGTGCTTCCAAGGTTGGTAGGAACATCAAAACGGATTGTGCCATGTGCGGCCTTTGGTATCGTCCTGCCGTAGCGGTCAGTCTGGGTCTGACCGCGATAGCCGCCGTTATCTACATTTTCCCGGTCATATCCGACTTCCAGCGTCAGCGATTCTGTGACCAGCTTTTTCTCCGTCAGCCGGAACATCAGCGTTTCGGCCATTTCTCGGACAATGAGTTTGGCTTTATCGTTTGGATAGGGGCAGGATAGCACCTGTCCCTCGGAAATGCTGTTGGTGCTGGGCTTGTAACTTTTTATCTGCGCCATGCCACAAGGTTCATAACCCCATGCGTGGTCGATAAGCAGTTCTGCATCCACACCGAAAATCTCATAAAGCCTGTCCTCACCATGAACCGAAAACCGGGCAAGATCGCCCATCGTGTAGATACCATGCGCTTCCAGCTTTTTTACCGTTCCGGGGCCTGTCATCCAAAAATCTGTTAAAGGCCGATGATTCCACAGCAGATAGCGATATGATTGCTCATCCAGCTCTGCTATGCGAACACCGTCCTTATCTGCCGGAATATGTTTTGCCACAATATCCATTGCCAGCTTTGCAAGATATAAGTTGGTGCCGATTCCAGCGGTGGCTGTAATACCCGTAGTGTACAGCACCTCCCGCACCATCGTCATGGCCAGTTCGTGTGCGGTCATTTTATAAAGCTGAAGATACCCGGTGGCATCGATAAAGACTTCATCAATGGAATACGGGTAAATGTCCTGCGGAGACACATATTTAAGATAAACTTTGTAAATTTGGGTGGAAACGTCCAGATAACGCTGCATCCGGGGCGGCGCAACAATGTAACTCAACCCCAGTGCAGGGTCTGCGTTCAGGGCATTGGCATCAAAAGAGGTGCTGGCAAAGTGGTATTTGCCATCCTCTCCCCGGACTTCCTTTTTCTGCCGGATGGCAGTTTGCAGCCGCTGAGCGTTGACCTCTTTCACCCGCTGAACGGCTTCAAACAGCCGTGCTCTGCCGGGTA
>OFMX01000522.1_pt1 | contig 37770 bp, 30 predicted proteins | sample 1541901 | NCBI WGS metagenome assembly OFMX01 (sample SAMN04209222, study PRJEB22552) | human gut metagenome | biome: gut; material: feces | host: Homo sapiens | place: USA: Oklahoma | reverse complement strand
CCTGCGGGGCAAAGCCTTCGGCTTTAATGGGTTACATTCGTAACCGTTTATAACAGTGATTATAAGCCGAAAATGTATTTAGCTTATAATCAACTGAATGAATCTCATTTTCTTTATAAAAAAGTTATAATCATGGATAAAACCAGTAATATATCCACTCTCACCACCATCGGGATAGACCGACAGACGGGAAAGCTGATAGATAAACTCTGCAAACGCTATTCGCTGAAAAAAGGAGAAATAGTCAGGCTTACATTTGTCTATATTGATAAAGCGTGTATCAACCCATCGGAAGCACCGGAATCCGTAAAATCGGAACTGGCGAGGATTAACAAACGGCAGGATGATATTATCCGCTTCATACGACACTACGAGGAAGAACAACTAAATCCCATGATACGAACCGCTAATTCCATTGCAGTTCGGTTTGATGGTATTGGCAAGACATTGGAAACACTTATTCTTTCCCAATTGGAATCCAGTCAGGGGAAACAAACAGCCGTATTGCAAAAGGTAAGTGAACAGTTCGGCAAGCACGCCGATGTAATCAACCAGCAGGGGAAACAACTCTCGGCACTCTATCAGATACACCAACGGGATTATAAGAAGCTGCTTCAACTGATACAACTCTATTCGGAACTCTCCGCTTGTGGTGTGATGGATAGCAAAAGGAAAGAGAGCCTAAAGGCTGAAATTATCAACCTAATAAATACATAGAGCCATGCACATAGATTTTGCCCCACCATCGGGCGGAACGTATAACAATGCAGGAAGTAGCCGACAACTTTTAAGTTACATGGATCACGAAGATTTGGAACGCATGGAAAAAGGTGTCTATACCGAAGGTTTCTTCAATCTGACAGAGGATAATGTATATAAATCAACTGTCATAAAAGATATAGATACCAATATCGGGCAACTTCTGAAAACGGATGCTAAGTTTTTTGCTATTCATGTCAGTCCATCGGAAAACGAACTTCGGACAATGGGGAACACCGAACAAGAGAAAGCCGAAGCCATGAAACGCTATATCCGAGAAGTCTTCATTCCTGAATATGCCAAGAATTTCAACAAAGAACTATCCGAAGCAGATATAAAATTTTACGGAAAAATTCATTTTGACCGTAGCCGTTCCGACAACGAACTGAATATGCACTGCCATTTGATTTTGAGCCGGAAAGACCAAACTAATAAAAAGAAGTTATCACCGCTTACCAATCATAAGAACACCAAGAAAGGAACGGTAACAGGTGGTTTTGACCGTGTGAATCTATTCCAACAGGCAGAGCAGGGATTTGATAAACTGTTCGGCTATAACCGTCAATTATCAGAATCCTTTGAGTATGCTAATACCATGAAAAACGGTAGCATTGACGATAAACTGAAAATGCAGGAGCAGGAGTTGAAAGAGGCAAAACAGTATTCTACTGGCGAAAATAAAAAAGAAGCATTCCAATCCGATGAAAAAGAAAACATGATTTCTTGCAATATTGATAGTAAGCAAAATAATAAACAATCCTTTAATCAGATAAATAACAAACCCGGAGATTCTTTACTGTCTATCTTCTCATTGGGAGATGGTAATAATTATGATGCAACATTGGCAGAGGAATTACAGGCAAAGAAACTCAAAAATAAAAAGAAGAAAGGGATAAGGCGATGATTGAATATGAAGAACTAAGGAATGATATAGACCGCTACCTGATGGAGCGTTTCAAGTATCGTAAATCGCTTGTCTGTCTGACGATAGACAATGTTATCATCACCCGAAGAAATAGCCGTATAGACCTGTATTTGCGTATCAGAAAGGTTGAAAGCATATTTCCACCTGATTGTCTGATTATAGCCCGATTGGGATTCAGCAAAGAGCGCACAGGGCACGGTACGCACTTTCTCCGGTTCATGACAGGGGTAGCCTTAAAGTATGGATTCAGGTACATCGGAATTGAATGTGCCAACACGAAAAGCGGTGCTTTCGCCAAGAAGTTAGGCTTTAATTCCATAGATGGCGAAAACTATGTCATAATAGTAGATAATCTAATATCTTATTTTTCAATGGAATAGTTTAGCAATTCCTTTCTTCCTCTGAACACAAAGACATATTCCGAGAATAAAACGGCAACACCGAGCCGCAAGCGGTTTTTGAAAATTTCTTCCTTTTTCGTTCCTCAAAAGAGTAAATTTACAAAAAGTGTTGCCTTATTTATTCTCTCCATATGAGTAATGCTTATCAGAGAAAAAAGGAAAAAATATGTTGCTGGAGTATGAGGTGAAGCCAACAGCAGCCAGTTCAGTCCACTGCATACATAGTTTATTCAGATTAAAGGCAAGACTTTGTGTCGGTATCAGAAACCGCAAAATAATTAGAGTGCAAGTCTGTAACATAGAACACTATGCGAATAAGCTATTTTCGCTCAGTAACTTAAGAAAGACTTAAAAAGTTACTTCAAGTCTTTTTTTATGTGTACATTTGTAAATGTATAACTAAAATATCAGCAATATGATGCGATTCAAACTTCCAAGAGTTGAAAATGTATATTGGAGAAAGTCAGGGAATAAAAATATAGTTAAGCAATTGATTGAGGATGCAATAGAACTTGATTTTAATTTTATTTCTTCGCATAGAAGTTTCTCTATAATTGAAAGCAATGAAAAGAGATATTGCTTGGTTTGTAATAACAATATTCCCGAAGGGTTTGATTATGTTATATTGACTGATAAAAAAGCGACTAAGGACAAATTAGAAGATAATGAAATCAAATTCAAAGATTGGTTAAAGCATCCCAAGTTAAAAAAATATTCTACTAATGAGATTGTAGAATCATGGAATAATGATTTTAATTTTATAGAAGAAGATTCGCTTCAAAATAAAAATGGGCTACGTGAACCTCAAATAGCAGCCCTTTATTCAATTCTTAGCCATTTGAAAGTTTCAAAAGATGTTGCTACAGTTGTTATGCCTACAGGAACAGGCAAAACAGAGACTATGCTAACCACTTTAGTAGCCAATAAGTGTAAAAAAGTTTTAATTACAGTTCCATCTGATGCTTTAAGAAGTCAAATAGCTAACAAATTCTACAAACTAGGGTTATTGAAGGAATTTAAAATAGTTAGTGAAAAATCATTGTATCCGAAAATTGGAGTTATACAACAGAATTTTGAATCTAGTACTGATTTAGTAGATTTCTTGTCAGAATGTAATGTAGTTGTTACTACTATGGATGTGTTGTCAAACAATACAAATGAAAATTTAACTCTATTCGCAGAAAATGTTTCTCACATTTTTATTGACGAAGCACATCATACCGAAGCAGATTCGTGGAGTCGTGTTCGTAGTTGCTTCTTAGATAGGAATATTATTCAATTTACAGCTACTCCATTTAGAAATGATAGACAACGATTAGAAGGAAAAATTATTTTTAACTTTTCACTTAGGAGGGCTCAAGAGCAAGGATATTTTAAGCCTATTAATTTTTTACCTGTCAGAGAATATGATTTACAAAAAGGAGATAGATTAATTGCAAGAAAAGCTGTAGAGAAGCTACGAGAAGATATAGAAAACGGCTATAATCATATTTTAATGGCTCGCTGTCAAAATAGAGCCAGAGCCGAAGAAATTATCAAAATATACGAAGAATATAAAGACTTGAGCCCAATATTAATACACTCTAAGATTCCTAACAAAAAGATCATTCTTGAAGCCATTATAAAGGGAGAACACAAAATTATTGTGGCAGTAAATATGCTTGGAGAAGGTTTTGATTTACCTCAATTAAAAATTGCTGCTTTTCATGATATTCGAAAAAGTTTACCTGTAACTTTGCAATTTGCAGGTAGATTCACAAGAACATCAAAAGATGAAGAATTGGGGCAAGCTACATTTATAGCAAACTTAGCTGATGCAAATGTCGAAGATGAGTTGAGTGAATTATATGCACAAGATTCTGATTGGAATTCGCTTCTCTCAATTTTTAGTTCTGACGAAATAGATGAACAAGTAGATTTCAATGATTTTATTAGAGGGTTTCAACATTTAGACAGTTCTAAGATACCTTTTCAGAATATCAATTTTGCTTTGAGTACAGTTGTTTATAAAAAAGACATTAATACTACTGCTATTGAAGGTGCTGAAACGACTTATAATTTGAAAAAATTTAAAGATGGATTCCAAAACTATGATGATTTAGAATACAAATTTTACGATTATAATTCTGAGGCAAAAACAGTTGTTGTAATTACAGCAAGTAAAAGCAATATTGAGTGGGTTAATTACAAAGAAGTTTTTGGGTTGAACTGGCAATTGACAGTACTATATTATGATGAGGAGACAAATTTATTATTCATCCATAGCTCTGACAAATCCAGCTTGTATAAAGATTTGGCAAATGCTGTTCTGAACAATAATGCAACCTTGATAAATCAGCTTAATGTTTTTAAAACATTTTATGATATAAAACGAGTTTCTTTACAAAATGTTGGATTGAAGGAGTTTCTGAACAAAAAAATTAGATTTACAATGAGGGTTGGTACTGATATTGAAGAAGCCCTCTCTATAGCAGAACAGCAAAGAGGTCAGAAAGCCTTTGTTTTTGGAACTAGATATGAAGATGGTACAAAAATAACCTTAGGATGTTCTTACAAGGGGCGTATTTGGAGTTATATGAAAAGTGATTTGAAAACATTCACTATATGGTGTAATACCATTGGGAAAAAACTAATAGATGAAAATATTGATCCAAATCAAATTCTAAGAGAAACGCTTATACCTAAAATTGTAACAGAGCGTCCATGCGTATATCCAACACATATTGATTGGCATGAAGATATATATTTGACCTCAGAATCAAGAATTTCCATAATAATAGGAGCTCATGAATTTCCATTAACTTTTTGTAATATTGACCTTGTTAATACGAGCGAGGATAAAAGTATTGAATTTCAAATAAACACACCACTTTCTTCTGCAAACTTTATGTTGGAATTATTCACAAATACAGGAAATGGTATTCCTGATTTTAAGATATCTAACACAAATGAGGCTAAATCTCAAATAAGAATTGGTACAAAAACTGTAGAATTGCTCGAATTTTTAAATGAAAATCCACCATGTATTTGGTTTGCAGACGGTTCCTCTTTACAAGGGAATGAACATGTAGAATTAAAACAGATTATTTCTCCATATCCTGTTGCTAGGCTGATCAGTTGGGATTGGGAGGGCATAAACCTTGAGAAAGAAGCCCAAGGTGTAGTGCCTATTAGGACTGATTCCATTCAATATCGAGTTATCAGTGAACTTAAAAATGGAGATTTTGATATTATTTATGACGATGATTATTCTGGTGAGATTGCTGATGTAATTACAATAAAAGAGCTTGACAAAGAAATAAATGTCCAATTTTATCATTTAAAATTTGCAAAGGAAGGAATGGTGAATACTCGAATTGACAATTTTTATGAAGTATGCGGACAAGCACAAAAATCAGTTCATTGGAAACACATGAAAGGAACTGATTTCTTTGAACACTTATTGAGGAGAATTGTCAAAGTGAAAAATGGAGAAGAAAAATCTCGTTTAGAAAAAGGGGAAAAAGCGGATTTAGAAAGATTGTTAGGTATAGCGAAAAACAAAAAACCTATGAGTTTTGAAGTCTTTATTGTGCAGCCAAGTTTATCTAAACAAAATACCTCTGAAAGTATTATGACGCTATTAGGTGTCACGGAAAACTATCTTAAAGAGGTCGGAGATATAAATTTGACAGTAATTGTCAATCAGTAATATGCTTAAAATCAATCCCAAAATACGCTTCTACCACCAAAGATGAGAAGCGTATTTTGGTTTTAAGATATTTATAGATTATTCAATATTGACTTCTTTTTCAGGAAATTTTCTGTTTCTTCTCCCTAATTTGTAGATTTTGCCATTAGTTTCAGGTAGTTCATATTTTCCCTCAATTCGTTCCGCTAAATTTGTCATATCCTCATTAATTTTGGTACGGGTAACTTCCGCATAAATTTGAGTAGTCTTGATGGAAAGGTGTCCCATCATTTGGCTAAGGCTCTCAATAGGAACACCTTGTGTCAGGCAAACGGTAGTGGCGAACGAGAAACGGCTCATGTGGAATGTCAGTCGTTTATTGATATCGGCAGCCTTAGCAATTCTTTTTAATTGCCAGTTCATAGAAACATGGTGTTGTAATTTGAAAACTCTACCATCCATTCCAGTGAACTCCGAATCCTTATATCTTTCAAGAATTTGTTTGGGAACATCCAACAGGGGAATATAAGAAGCAGTTCCGGTCTTTTGTCTGTTAAGAATAATCCACAGGCTACCGTCTTCCATTTCCTGAATGTTGGAATGTTTAAGATTTCGTAAGTCAATGATTGTAATTCCCGTAAAGGTTGAGAAGATAAACATATCACGGGTAAAACGCCACGTGGCAAGTTTCAATTTGGCTTGCATCATTCGCTGTATTTCATCATGGGACAGCCACGGACGTTTAGGGATAACCCGTTCAGGGATAAAGTCAAAGAACGGATTCTGACGTAGCACCCCTTTATTACAAGCCCTTACAACAGCTTGCCGGAACGGGTTCATGTTGGTCTTTACCGTTCGGGGAGACATCTTCAAATCAATTTTCAGGTAATGGAAATAACTCTCTACGAATGGCGTATCAACCTTACCAAAAGGCAAATCGGAAAGATTGTACTTTTTTTGAAGGAACTCTTTCATGTGGTGGTAGGCATTGGTATATACAAGAAAGGTGCTTTCAGTTATCCGTATTCCGATACTTCTTCGCTTTTCGTCCAATAGTTCGGTAAACTCCGGCATCAGGGTGTTACGGTTTACACCGATACCACGCAACGCATTTTTAAGGGCTTCGGCAGTAACGTAACCATTGTTGTTCACCATATTGTTATAGTGGGAAGATATTTCGTTACAGAACTTCTCTATTTGCTTATTGATAGATATTGATTCTCTTGATTGTCCTTTTGCCATTCCTGACTGATTATCCCAATCATCGGGCATTATTTCCAGTCCAGTGCTGAATGTGGTGTTCTTACCGTCCACAGTAATACGCCCGACTATCGGGCAAGCTCCTGATTTCTTGGTCTTACTGGTGTTCGGATAGAATAATATACTGAATGTGCTTCTATTTGTTTTCATCGTTATATATAGTATTTATTGTTCGACATAGGTGTATTTATCAGAAATACGGAGTGAGAGTAATTTCATATCATTGCCTATCTTCTCATTATTGACACGTGCATAACGTTGGGTAGTCTGAATATTCTTGTGTCCCATCATTCGGCTGACACTCTCAATAGGTACGCCTTGCGACAGGCACAGTTCGGAAGCAAAAATATGCCGCCCGACATGGAAGCTGAGTTTAGTAGTAATATTGCATTGTTTGGCAATAATTTTCAACGCATAGTTGGTACGTCCCAGTCCTAACATGGGAAATACATTTTCTCCTTTTGCCAGTCCTCTGTATTTTTCTATAATCTGTATGGGTATATCCAGCAATTTGACATTGAACGGTATTCCGGTCTTCTGTCGGTCTGTGGAAATCCACAAACTGCCGTCTTCTTCGGTGACAATCTCTTTCCATGTAAGTTGCTTTAAATCAACATAAGGAAGTCCCGTAAAGGCTGCGAATACGAACATATCACGGATAAAACACTGGCTTTTAGATTCTATCGGGGTGGATATAAGCCGTTGAAACTCTTCTTTTGTAAGTGAGCGTATTTTGAAATCTGGCTTTTTTAGTTTGTAGCCGAAGAAAGGGGGATTGATAATCAGTTTCCGATGTAAGGCAATGCGCACCACTTTAAAAAGCACCAATATAGTAGACGAAACGGTTTCATCCGTCATTTTCCTTTCCACCCTCAAATGAAAATCAAACGCTTCGATAAAGGTCAGGTCTAACTGGTTCAGGGGTACATCCTGAACGTTATACTTAGCTTTCAGGAAGCGTTTGATTTGTTTTCTGATGGTAACATATTTATGGTAGGTGGCTTGGGAACGGTCTATTCCGATACGTGATTGGAAATCCTGCATCATTTCGCCAAAGAGAACAAGCAACGTTTTTTGAGCGGTTGCAATCCCTTGAAACGCATTCTTGACATCTTGGGCAGTAACCGCTCCGGTACGCTCCAAAATGTCCTTGTAATGCGCGTGTATGGAGAGATTAATTTTATTAATCTCTCTGTTGAGTTCAATGGCTACACGGCTTTTTCCGGTGGCTCGACCTGATTTTACACTCCAAAGCCGTTCTTCGATTTTCAGTTTGGAACTGAATTGGGCGATAGAGTTGCCGATAATGATTTTTCCGACAATCGGATAAACGGCATCGGGGTTTACTTCTGTTCTTTCTGTACTTCCTTCTCGTTTGAGATAAAAGGACACTTTAAGTTCGTTGTTCATAACGCTCACATTTTAAGTTCGTAAAATTACTTTCAATATGAGTTATTTGAACAATGTAACAAGCAGACAAACAACGCTATAACCAGACGTTTGAGGTCATTGGTTTGCTGTGATTTTCTCTAATTGCAATGGGTAACGATTTAGAAATGGAAAGTTTGCATAAATCTGCTTTTTCCTGCAATTTCACTATCGGACACCCAATGACACTAAAAGACGTATATTTCTATCATTCAATCAATTACCCCTTTTTTCTCTTTCTTGCTTCTACTGTAATAAGTCTGAAGGACAGCAAAAAATGAAGGATATGAACCTGTATGCTAAATCCAAGAAGATCACGATCTCAAACGGAACAACACACACCCATGATATCATATCGTATCTCCCGTTCCAAGCAGAGCTACTTATCTGGAAAGCAAATATCTCCGATTGCGATGAGGATAAAAAAGGTTATTCCAATATTTAGCGCCCATCGCAGAAAGAAGCTGGTCTGGTAATTTGTTAGCCCATCGCCTCACGCAAGATATCGATCAAGATAGGCTTCAATCCGCTTACGAAACATTCCACGGCGATCACCATCAGTATCAATCCCATCAAACGCATCATCACGTTATTTCCAGTCTCTCCCAATATCCGTACCAAACGGGTAGAAGCTTGTAAGATCAAGAACGTGATAAAATAAACCAATGCGATAATACCAATCAACGTACCCTTTAAGCTGAGTGTCGAGGCGTCATCCATAAGCATGATTGCGTTGGCGATCGCTCCCGGACCGCACAACATCGGGATTGCCAGAGGAGTAATGGATATATCATCCGCATAGGTTTTCACCTCTTCCTCTTTCAACTTCGCGTTCGAGTAGCGTGCTTGAAGCATATCAAACCCAATCTTGAAGATAATAAAGCCGCCAGCTATGCGAAAGCCGTTCGAGGAGATACCAAAGAACTTAAACAGGAACTGACCGGAGAAAGTAAAAACCATCAAGGTGATGAACGACACGATCGTGGCCCTTCGGACAATCGCTTTCCGCTCATGGTCATTCATACCATTGGTCATGGTCAAGAAAACCGGCATCGTACCGAGTGGATTGGTCAACGTAAAAAACGAAGTGAAACATAATAGGGCGAAAGGTAACAAGTCTTCCATATCAATAATTTTTTAATTGGCTAATGTGCCAATATGCCAATTAGTTGAAGAGAGCATGATTGGCACATTGGTACATAACATATTATCACATTATTTACTCATCCCAGACCAAATAGGCTGAGACCAACCAATGATTCAGCTTATTCCCATCCACTTCTGCCGCTTCCGGAATACTCACCGTCAGCGTATGATGGCCGGGTTGGATATCCTTCAGCTCCACCTCTTCCGGTATCACGTCCGATCCGGGACACCAATTAGAGCGGGAAAGATCCGAAGACGCCAAGGGTTCCTCTACTTCTTTCTCCGAATAACCCTTCTCGGTGATATAGGCAGCCAGACGCTTTCTCAACCAAACCCCGGTAGCCGGATTAAAACGACGGAAAGAAGCGCAGTCCGTACGCCAAGGAACAAAATCCAAGACAGGAACTCCATCAACAGATACAATATTCTGTTTCTCCACGAACTCATCACCACCGGAATGACCGCCATGTCCCGTAACGATATATTTCAGACGGACATCACGTGCGCCTTGAGGAATATCAAAATCCAATGACACGTCCTTCCGGGCGAATATATCCGGATATTCCTGCCCGATATAATAAACCGTATTCATCAACGGCTCTACATGTTTCTTCGGCAAAGCGTCGCAAGTCAGATCGGACTCGTCCACATCGATCGTCATGCTAGCGACGTATCCTTCCGGTGTCCATGTATCGATAAAGATCCCAACATAAGCGCCACCTTCCAGAAGAGGATACAAATCGGTTATGTCTTGCTCCCAGCTTACGCTATCCTCCCAATGGTCGACATACACAGGTTTACGATGTTTCGTCAAGCTATCCTCGGGACTACTGTAATGCCCTACTCCGAACGGAGTCATGAAACGCATCAATTCCACGGTAGGTTGATAATCCGTCCCGGGGATGATACCGATCATCTTCTCCAGTTTCACGCTATCCACCGCAGGAAACTCCTTCTCCCCTTTAGCGATATTCAACAAATTAATGCCCGAGGCATTTGGCAATACAAAACAAGAGCCGGATTTATCCCAGCGATCTCCATTCGAAGCTACCGTAACCCGGAGTTTGACGGAAACGTTTCGCTTATATTCCGGCAATGTTACCTTCTTCAAGATAATACGGCCATTCACCAAATGATAGATACTGTCCGGTCCCGGAGCGTTAAAAGCGGCGGGATATACATCCGGAGCGAAACGTACGTGGGTATCATTAAATACCTGTACGGAATAATCTCCCATTGACGGTAATTCTTTATGTCCGCAAGAAGCGGTACATAGAAAAACTCCCGTCAAGGAGACAAATAAAACCAATTTTTTAATCATTTTGTCTAGAATTTAGTAAGCTCCTTAATAAGCTGCTTTTGTCCGGCAGTCTTATCGGCGTGCGTACAAGGACCGGTCACACAACCGCCCTCGCAAGCCATCACTTCTATAAACTGCGCGGGAGCCTTTCCGGTTTTAGCATAAGCACGTAATAATGCCACATTTTTCTTTGTCAGGTTGGCTACCTGCACGGCATTTACGTTCTCGTCCTTCAAATAAACCTTAACGGCGTTGATCACACCACCACTTTGGGCGAAGCCATGCGCCTCACGGACAGCGTTAAATAATACAGAGAAAGGCTGGGCCTCCTCGATCTTGATACCCAATCCCTCCAATACGGAACCTACTTCCTCAAACGTAAGTGTAAAATCCACGCACGGATCTAGTTTCACCTCTTTTCGTTTCGCCACGCACGGGCCAACAAACACGATCTTCGCATCCGGATATTTTTCCTTCACGATACGGGCCGTATAATACATCGGAGATCCAGTAGAAGAGATGTATTTCTTTAAATCCGGGATATGTTTCTCGGCCAATTGCACGTAAGACGGACAGCAACTAGTGGTCATGAACGGTTGTCCTTCTTTCAATTTCTCGATCAATTCTTCCGCCTCATGACGGGTGGTTTCCATAGCGCCTTGCGCCACCTCAACCACTTCCTCGAATCCCAAGGACTTGATAGCGCCATACACTTTTTCCTTCGGAGCGCTAAACTGAGCTAAGATAGACGGAGCGACAATCGCTACCATCTGTTCCTTATTCCGCAAGCGTTGCAAGATATCGAATACTTGCGAGATCTCGAAGATAGCACCGAACGGACAAGCATTCACACATTTACCGCAATATATACATTTAGACTCGTCGATATGCTCCACCCCATACTCGTCCTTGCTGATCGCCTTAACCGGACAAACTTCCTCGCAAGGGATCGGGATATAAACGATGGCATGGTACGGACAGCTTTGGTGGCATTTACCACAGCTGATACAAGTTTCATGATCAATCTCGGCCTGACCGTTTTTCTTGAATCGGATAGCGTCCTTCGGGCAGTTCATATAACAACTACGAGCCACGCAACCCCGGCAAAGATTCGTGATCTCATAATTCACGGAGACACAAGAGGAACACGCCTCATCCACTACACACATGATATTTTCCTTCTTATTCTCCGAGCGGAACAAGGCACGCTTCGCATACTCTGAAAGCGGTGTCAACTCATCTTCCTCGTCCTGCATATCAAAACCAAGCAAAGGCAAGGTCTTGTATTTCCAGACGGCACGTTCCTTATGTACACAGCAACGGCCCCTCACTTTCGATTTTCGGGGACTCAACTCGATCGGTAAGCGATCTATTTCTTCTAGAAGACGGTTTTCTTTCCAGAGCTTTACTAACTTCGCCAGCAATCCGTGACGAACAATCATTACGTTGTTGGTAAATGCCATAATGTTATCGTATTTGTGCTTTTAGTATATCGTATATCGCATCACTTCTTTACAAACGCGAAGGTAAATAAAAGTTTCTAAACAGAAAGAAAGCTTTCTTTAAGAATTATCGAAGCACTATGAATATCTCCGCCAAACGGAGGATTTAATTTAGACAAGACAAGTTCCACCTCCGTGATCTGTGGAAATCTCTCTTTCAAAGCCTTCAAGATACGCCCCGCCGCGTGCTCAAGAAGTCTCGAGGGGATAGCCATTTCTGCTTTCACGGTTTCATATACTGTGGCGTAATTGATCGTATCGCTTAAATCGTCGCTCCATACCGCATTCTCCAACGGCGCTGTCAGTATCAAATCTACGATAAAAGTATTCCCAACCCGGGTCTCTTGGGGTGCCACGCCATGATAGGCATAGAATGTCATCCTTCGTAATTCAATCTTTGTTGTCATAATCTTTTAATTTATCTGTAAATGTATAGAAAGTAAACCTTCCTGCAAAAAAATAGTCTTATATTTGTCAACCAAGTAACAACACATTATGATGGGAATAAAACAAAAAGATGAAAATTCCGCAGGCGGATTACACAACGCCTTGGCTGCGGGGACAACGATAAAGGGTAATATTATCACAGAGACAGACTTTCGCTTGGATGGAAAAGTAGAAGGGGACATCAGTTGCAACGGCAAGATCGTTATCGGCCCCAAAGGTAGCGTAACAGGCAATATCGTATCCGAGAATGCTGAGATTCTCGGTGAGGTAGATGGCTCCGTAAAAGTAAGCGCAAAGCTTATTCTAAAATCAACAGCAATTATCAAGGGAGATATATATACCCAATCCCTAGAGATCGAACCAAACGCACGGTTCAACGGAGCCTGCTCGATGTGTTCCGAGAAAAAGAAAGCGGACAAATAGACTGAGGGCCGCACTTTTCGATACGGCCCTTAGTCTTTCTTATTTTCGTCCAGCCTCTTTTATCAACGAGACTATCTTATTATTCAGGTTATCAGCCTGCAAAAGCTGTTCCAACGTAATATGCATCCGGTAGCGCCAATAATGCGTTGAATTCGCAGGAACGTTAATACGCTCGGATTCTATATCCTTTCGCTTGATAGAATCATCCATAGCAAACCAATCCTGCAACGGAATAATCGTCAGCATGGAACGAGTCTTCAAATGATTAGAAATAATCTGGGCAACGATTTCAGCCGTACATTCATCCGGGGCCTCACCGATCCGTTGCAATACATGGTTGTAATAACGCTGTGTCTTCTCCGGATCTTCTTTCCACCAATTACGAAGAGGAGTCATATCATGTGTAGAAGTCGTACAAACGGAATGATAAGGCAAATTAAACATATCGGAAAATTCCCGCTGCGGACTCTTCGGCATACGCTCAATCTCAAGGCTTAGTATTTGCAACTTATTCATAACCTCGGGAACAGAGGCGGGGATCATACCTAGATCCTCTCCACAAACCAACATCTCCGTGGACGCGACCAACGGTGTCAAACGCTTAAACGCTTGCGCCTTCCAAAAATCATTATGGCGATGATAGAAGAAATGCCAGTATAACTGATCGAACGCATAACGGTCGGAACCACTCAATTCCCGATAGATATAGGATTGATTCGCCGAGATCCGGGGATGGAACTTATCGGTCTCTCTTGGGTCACGAAGAAATAATACCTCATTCGCAATCGTAAACAGGCCATTCTTGATCCGTAGGGAAACTGGATCCGCCTTATCCGCAAACAACGCCTCAATCTTCCTTTGCGTATCACAGAACGGTTTTAACACATAATGCCGGGAGGAGGATTGTGCCAAATAAGCACCTATCACCTCTTCTGTATTTTCCTCAAACAATTCCGATAAAAATTGTCGATTGATATGTGGGGTCGTGAAACGAGATTCGTTAAAATTCAATCCATACTGCTCGATCTCTTCTCTCGAGAACGGCAACGCTGGATTGAAATGACCACAAAGCCCTTGCACATATTCACAAGGAACCTCCCATATTCGGAAAAATCCCAAGATGTGATCTATACGGAAACAATCGAAATAATCACTTAACTTAGCGAAGCGTTTTTTCCACCAAGAGAAATTATCTTTCTCCATCGCATCCCAGTTATAAGTCGGGAACAGCCAGTTCTGACCGTTCATGGAAAAGTCATCGGGGGGAGCACCCGCTTGACCATTCATATTAAAATATTTCGGTTCCGTCCAAGCCTCTACACTAGTGCGGCTCACGCCAATGGGTAAATCACCTTTCAATACAACTCCATTCTTACGGGCATAATCCGATACCGACTTGAACTGGTTGTGCAATACATATTGCAAGAAATAAGAGAACGAGATCTCCGGCCATGCGTCACTATCTTCCCGGCATAGGGTGCGAACACGTGTCTTATTGTAAGTAGAATTACCTTGCCATTGAGAGAAATCCGATGTCCCATAACTTTCCCGCAAGAAACAATAAGTAGCGTAAGGCATCAACCATGACTCATTTTGCGCCAAGAACTCTTTAAACTCCGGCGTATCTAATACGGCCTTACCCTCCCCTGCGAAATATTCTTGACAATAACCCAATTTATATTTCAGTACTTCCTCGTAATCAACCGTATCTTTTGCGTTTAATTCTTTTTGCTTCCCTGCATAAAAAGCAGCTCTCTCCGGATCTTTCAAGGTCCCCAAAGCCGATAAATCCACATACATGGGATGAAGGGCATAAATAGAAATAGCGCTATACGGATAGGAATCCACCCAAGTATGGGTCATTGTCGTATCATTCATAGGTAATACTTGAATGATACGTTGGTGCGTCTTTCTAGCCCAATCCACCAACATGTGTAAATCTCCCAAATCACCTACTCCAAAGCTCTTTTCCGAGCGCAAGGAAAAGACGGGGATAACCGAGCCGGCACAACGCCATAACGGTAAGCTATCCCGGAAGTAAAGACCAGATATAACAACGGTCTCACCCTGTTTCTGGGGAACAAGACTTAGAATACGATTCTCATCACTCTCCCAATACAAAGGTTGACGGGAATCATTATCCCAAACCAAAAATTTATATTCTAAAGGATACCGTATCTCCGCAGCGTCTAAATCAATATGCCATTCCGGGAAAGTATCGCAACTCAGCAATAAAGCCTTGTCCGGATGCCAGTTACCTAAGCATTCTTGATTTCCAGTAATGGCTACACACTGATTCTTTTCCACCCGGGGAGCGGATATCTTTATCACCAATTTTCTTCCACTTCTAACGACCCTCTCATGTGTATTGCAGGGATGAGCGAATAAACTTTTGGTGAAAGCCGAAGAATAAAAGGCTAGATTATCCGGACGGATTTGCCAATAATCATAAAGGATGTAAGAATCAGATTGTCCATCCAATACAATCCGGTGATTCTTCTCCCACTCCTCAAAGATCTGCTTATCATTAACACTTAAGAAATATCTATATTCTATATCTTTTATATCGGGTGGAAGATCCAGTTCCAGTTTCCAGTTTCCATCCCCAGAGTAATTCATCTCCTTAGCCAAAGCAGGTTCCCAAGAGCCTAATTCCGGTATGGAGCCCACTACACATAACTTCTGTCCCCAAACGGTATGGAAGTTTATATTAAAAGTGACTTTCATGGTATATAGATTTAGTCAATTATTTAACCGCATTTAGAGGCTCCGCAATTCGTGCAGATCAAACAACCTTCTTGATAAATCAAGGTCTCCAACCCACAGTTCGGACATTTCTGCCCTTTCGCTTCCATGCCGTTCGGTAAATATTTCTTCAAGGCCCGTTCCACGCCATTCTTCCAAGTATTGATAGACTCGCTATTCAACTCCATACCCTGTACCAGTTTTATAACCTGATCGATAGGCATTCCGTAACGGAGCACACCGGAAATCAATTTAGCATAGTTCCAATATTCCGGATTAAACTTGCCATCCAAGCCTTCGATTGTCATTTTATAACCGCGTTTATTCTTGAACTGGAAGTCGTAATGCTTATTACCATCCTCATCATAGCTCTTGATGATCGTACCTTTAGAAACGTTTTTAGGTAACATGATACCCTCGTCATCATCGGCCAAACCGGTAAAGATCTCATACGGACGGCCATTCAACAAGCCGACGAAAGCGATCCATTTCTCACGGTTATTCTGGAATTTTACCACATCCGCATCCAATTCACGAGGACGGGTAGATACGATAACCGGTGGTTGCATGCAGTTGCAATCCTCTTTTTTCTTCTTTTTATCTGTCGCAATCAAGACACCGGAACGAGAACCATCTCGATAAACAGTACATCCTTTACATCCGCATCTCCATGCCTCAACATACAAAGAATCTACCAACTCCTCACTTACATCGTTCGGCAAATTGATCGTTACGCTGATAGAATGGTCCACCCATTTCTGAATGCGTCCTTGCATACGGACTTTTTGTAACCAATCGACATCATTGGAAGTCGCTTTATAATAAGGAGACTTAGCAACTAGCTCCTCCACTTCTTCTTGTGTATATTTCTTACTTGCCGAATAACCATTCGCTTGCATCCACGTTACAAACTTATGATGGAATACGATATACTCCTCGAAAGCGTCGCCTGTCTCATCCACGAAATCCACACGAGCCTCGGAATCGTTCGGGTTTACTTTGCGGCGGCGCTTATATACCGGCAAGAATACCGGCTCTATACCGGAAGTGGTTTGTGTCATCAAGCTAGTCGTTCCTGTCGGAGCGATTGTTAAGCAAGCGATATTACGACGGCCGTATTTCAACATATCCTCATATAAAGCAGGATCAGCCTCACGCAAACGGTTGATGAACGGATTTTTTTCCTCACGCTTCGCATCGAATATCTCAAAGGCACCACGTTCTTTCGCCAACATTACGGATGAACGATAAGCGGCCAAAGCTAATGTCTTTTGTATAAGTTCCGCACAATCGGTTGCTTCTTCTGTTCCATAACGCAAACCTAAAGCGGCAATCATATCGCCTTCCGCCGTAATGCCCACACCTGTACGGCGTCCTTGCAAAGTCTTTCGTTGGATCTTTTCCCACAAATGACGCTCTGTTTGTCTTACCTCCATGGATTCCGGATCCGAGTCGATCTTAGCCAAGATCATCTCGATCTTCTCCGACTCCAAATCAATAATATCATCCATAATCCGCTGGGCCAAACCTACATGCTTCTTGAACAAATCATAATCGAAATAAGCGTCCGGAGTGAACGGATTTACCACATATGAATATAAATTGATCGCTAACAAACGGCAACTATCATACGGACAAAGAGGTATCTCGCCACAAGGATTCGTGGAAACCGTACGGAACCCCAGATCCGCATAGCAGTCTGGTACAGACTCACGTAAGATCGTGTCCCAGAATAGCACACCCGGTTCAGCGGATTTCCAAGCGTTATGAATAATTTTTTTCCATAAGCCAGAAGCATCGATATCCTTCACATAAACGGGAGAATCCGAATCAATTGGATATTGTTGCTTATAGGTACCGCCATTAACCGCGGCATTCATGAAATCATCATCAATCTTCACAGATACATTTGCACCTGTAACCTTACCTTCCGTCATCTTAGCGTCGATAAACGCCTCCGAGTCCGGATGTTTAATAGAAACGCTCAGCATCAAAGCTCCACGACGGCCATCTTGGGCCACCTCACGGGTGGAATTCGAATAACGTTCCATAAACGGAACCAACCCGGTAGAAGTCAACGCAGAATTCTTAACCGGAGAACCTTTCGGGCGAATATGCGAAAGATCATGGCCTACACCACCACGGCGCTTCATTAATTGTACCTGTTCTTCGTCAATACGAATAATCGCACCATACGAATCCGCTTGCCCGTCCAATCCGATAACAAAACAATTAGAGAGTGAGGCAATTTGATAATCATTGCCAATTCCCGTCATCGGACTTCCTTGCGGAACGATGTAGCGGAAATGATCAAACAGGTCGAAAAGTTCTTGTTCCGACAACGGATTCGGATACTTTTTTTCCACACGGGCAATCTCACTTGCCAAGCGATGATGCATATCATTCGGAGATTCCTCATAGATATTTCCAAACGCATCCTTCAAGGCATATTTATTTACCCATACTTTAGCGGCGAGCTCGTCACCGGTAAAGTAATCCAATGAAGCCTTAAACGCTTCGTCAAAAGTGTAAGTTTTACGATCCACAATTATTATATTTATTTTGCGACTGCAAGTTTACGCATACTTTACCAGTTATCCAAATTACCCTACGTTAAAAAGAATACTTATTGAAAAGTTTTCCAAAACAAAACTTGCAACTCCACATTTTCAACTACTTAAACAAAACTAAGCATCAAATAGTTTTCCAAAAAGAAAACTTAACACTTATACGGATCTTCCAAAACAAAGAAGGACGCCTCTTTAGAGAGACGTCCTTATCCTACTATATAGGGATTCTTAATTTAGTTCTTGAGCAAGACCTCGATTTCCTCTACGGAAGACCGGAAAGACTTACTAGTCTCAATCTGGTCTTTGATCGTCTTACAAGCATGCAAGACCGTCGCATGGTCTTTCTTTCCTACGATCTTTCCAATATGGGAAAAAGAGGAGTCCGTATATTTCTTCGCCAAATACATCGTGATCTGACGGGCTTGCACGATCTCACGTTTACGGGAATTAGTCTGGATAACCGATTGCTCCAAGTTGAAATACTTGCAAACGATCTCCTGAATCATCTGTACGGAGATCTGTTTCTTCTCCAACCGAACCGCTTGGCTAACCACACGTTTCGTCAACGGCAGATCGATCTCACGATTATTGATAACCGCATTAGCCATTAAAGAGACGAGAATACCTTCCAAGTCACGGACATTCTCCGTCACATTATTAGCGATAAAGTTAAAGACCTCATCCGGAATCATGATTCCGTCATGGTTGATCTTATTCTTCAGTATCTTTTTACGTAGATCCAGATCCGGACGGCTCAACTCAGCCGTCAATCCCCATTTTAAACGGGTGATCAAGCGCTCTTCCATCCCTTGCAAATCCACAGGAGGTTTATCAGAAGTCAAGATAAGCTGCTTACCTAACTGGTGCAAGTGGTTGAAAATATGGAAGAATGTATTTTGAGTCTTATCCATACCGATCAACTCCTGTATATCATCCAACAGCAGCACATCGATATTTTGATAGAAATTCAAGAAGTCATTAGTCGTATTCTTACGGATAGCATCTGTAAACTGTACCCGGAACAAATGCGAAGATACATATAACACTTTTTTTTCCGGATGCAACTCCCGGATACGGGTTCCGATCGCATGGCATAAGTGAGTTTTACCCACTCCTGACGGACCAAAAATAAACAACGGGTTAAACGTAGTCTTTCCCGGATTCTGGGCAACAGCCTCACCCGCCGTACGAACCAGCTTATTGCTCGTACCCTCGAAATAATTATCAAAATTATACTTCGGGTTCAACTGAGGGTCCAAATCCTGCGGAGCAGTCGTCATAAAAGGATTCGGAGCCTTGTTAGCGTCCTTGGGAGTGACTTTCTTTACAGCGGTGGAAGCATTCTCCGCCGGATAATCAACCGTACCACCAGTTGTCTTATCCACCATGATACGGTAGTTAAGAATGGTTCCTTGACCGATTACACGATACAATGTAACTTTCAAAACATTAACATACTTCTCTTCCAGATACTCATAGAAGAATTGACTAGGCACCTGTATGGTAAACTTCTTGTCTTCGTATGATAACGGAACGATAGGTACGAACCATGTGTCAAAAGCTGCCTTAGGCACAATATCCTTTATGACCGCAAGGCACTTATTCCACAATGTTTGATAATCAGTCTGCATGTTTTCTTTCTCTCCCACTAATACTTTTTACATTCGGACTACAAAGTTTAGAAATTAATTCCGAAAAAAAAAGTGCTATTTTGTTTGGTAAATATGAATTTTCAATATCCCTTTTAGATTCAGACAGTTACTAATACCTATCTGATTTACTGTTATTTAGATCGACCAATGTTCAAAAACCCTTTATTTTAGAGACCTCTACAAAAGCGTAAACGCTGACGTCCGGTGACGGAATAAGGCCTCAGGAAGTATCTATCTCACTTTACCTAAAGGCCTTATGTATATAATCAGCAGGAGTCCCCTAACTTTTTGTCTAATTAGAATGATTCTAAATAACGTCTTTTATGCTATGATTTTTTAACATAATCAAAAAACAGAGAAATGCACGTATCTCTTCGGATTCTCCCGCAAATCAAGCAATAGCTTAGAGGCGTTGTCCATCGTGCTGTTCAGATTATCATACAATCCTTTGTCGTTTAACAACAAGCCGATGCTATTATCCGTCGAATTCAATTTATCCGTAGTCAACTTCAAGTTCGCCAAGGTCGCATTGATGGAATTGACCGTTGTAGCCAAATCCAATTCTTTCAAGTTGGCGCTCACCTCCGAGAAATTATCCGTCATCGTCTTCAAGTTATTCACGATACCCGGTACATCCTTACTCAACATCTGATTCAACTGACGGGTAGACACCTCTAGGTTGCTAGTCGTTTTTTCGATATGATTCAAGGATTGAGCCAAGGCCGGATGAGCGATCAAGGTTTGCAAGCTACCCAAGATCGTGTCGATCTTCGGCAAAAGGTTCTCAACGCTTGGCAAGATCTTCTCCTGTACGGATTGCATCATATCCTCTTCCATTCGTCCCTCAAGCGTAGAACCCGGCTTCAAAAAGTCATCCACGTAAGTGTTCAAATGGATATGCAACTCAGCTCCGCTTAAGAAAGTATTGACAACCGCTATATAACTTCCCTTATTCAGCCTCATCTTATCTTCCAAACTAACCTCAACGATGATCTTACCGGTCGTATCATAGTCATAAATAATATCACGAACCAATCCCACCTTAAAACCATCCACAAATACAGGGCTGGAAATCGTCACCCCCTTTACGTTGCTGAATGATACGTAGTAATGGTTCACCGGTTGAAACAGGTTAATACCCTTCAGATAATTAATGCCTAAATACAATAACGCCAGACTTACGATCGTCACAAGTCCGATCTTCGCCTCTTTAGTGAATACACTTTTCATTTCCTTTATTTATAATGTATAATTTATTCCTAAATCATTAATATTTCACCTTCTTCCCATCCTTAAAAGCGATGATGAAAGCATCTTTAAAATCTTTTGCGATCGTTCGGCGCATCTTCCGGATCGAGTTAAAATCCGAAGTCTCGCCATACGTGTATTTATAGATACCTTTCTCCACATAGAAATCCACGTTCTTGTACCCCTTAAATAACCGGGAGTTCGCAGGAAGCTTCTTATTGGAAGTCAAGAATTGTATCTTATATATAACCTTTCCTTTCGTGTTCCTGTTCACGGAAGTGGTAGAAGAAACTGAGGTTTTCTGTCTTGTGGCTTGCTGTTTTTTATTTAAGATATCAGCCTCGCTCCCCGGAGGCGGAGTTTTCTCATTCGCTACGGGAGCAACGACAGCTCCGGAAATATTTCCTTTACGACGATCGTAATTCTTCTTATATTTGCAAAAAGCATCGTACAACGCTTCCGCCAATTTATTTTGTCCGGCGGCGGTTCTCATGAACTGCTCTTCTTGACGATTCGAGATATACCCCAACTCGACCAGAACACTGGGCATGCTCGTTTTACGAAGCACCAAAAAACCAGCCTGTCTTACGCCACGGTCCACCCGCTTACAAGCCCCGAACGATTTCTGTATCTCGGAAGCCAGACTAATACTTTGCTCCATATGCTTATTCTGCATAAACTCGAAAATGATATAGGACTCCGAAGAGTTCGGGTCAAATCCCTCATACCGTTGTTGATAATTATCCTCCAACAAGATCGCTGAGTTCTCACTCATAGCCACCTCTAAGTTCTCTTCGCTACGGGCCAAACCCAGCGTATACGTCTCCGTACCTTGCACGGTACTTCCACGCTTTACGGCATTCGTATGGATAGACACGAAAAGATCCGCCTTATTGCGGTTCGCTATATTCGCACGTTCGTCCAACTCGATAAAACGATCCGTCTTACGAGTATAGATCACACGCACATCCTCCGCGTTATTCTCTATCAATCGACCCAATTTTAAGGCGACAGCGAGATTTATCTCCTTCTCATTAACATTCGCCCCTCTAGCTCCCGGGTCCTTACCGCCATGCCCAGCATCGATCACGACCGTAAAAGTCTTCTCTCTCGCCTGAAGTCCGGGCAAGAAAAAAAACAACGCAAATAGCAAGTTAATATATAGAAAAGACTTTTTGCTCACTTTCTAAAATTATTGCAAATTTGGAGACAAATGTAGCGCTTTTTTGCTGATTGACAGATATCTTTTTTTATAATTAAAACAAAAAAAGAGGGCAGTTTCGAAACTACCCTCTTTCATGATATATTAAAGTATCTATTATTCAGAAACAACCTCGAAAGGAACCTCAACGGAAACCTCTTTGTGAAGTTTCAAAACAGCCTTATAGCTACCTACTTCCTTAACAGACTCCTTGATATAGATAATCTTACGATCGATATTCTCGAAACCAGCCTTAGCCAAAGCCTCAGCAACTTGGATATTCGTTACAGAACCGAAGATCGTACCTGTAGAGCTAGTCTTAGCACCAATCGTCAAAGCTACACCCTCTAACTTAGCGGCCAAAGTCTGAGCGTCTTCCTTGATCTTAGCCAATTTATGGGCACGTTGCTTCAAGTTCTCAGCCAATACTTTCTTAGCAGACTCTGAAGCGATCACTGCCTTACCCGTGGGGATTAGAAAGTTACGTCCGTAACCGTCTTTTACTGTTACGATATCGTCTTTGTAGCCTAAATTCACTACATCTTCTTTCAAAATAACTTGCATATTCTGTCTCCTCTTAATTAATTATTTCATCAAATCGGTCACGTAAGGAAGCAAAGCCAAGTGACGAGCACGCTTTACAGCCTGAGCCACACGACGTTGGAACTTCAAGGAAGTACCAGTGATACGACGCGGAAGGATCTTACCTTGCTCGTTCAAGAATTTCTTCAAGAATTCAGGATCCTTATAATCGATATACTTGATACCGTTCTTTTTGAAACGGCAATATTTTTTCTTCTTAACGTCTACTGAAGGCGGAGTTAAATATCTGATTTCTGATTGAGTTGCTGCCATAATTAATTATTCTCCTTTACTGTTTCTTTAGATGATTTCAGATTTCTTCTCTTAGCTGCATATTCTGCGGCATACTTGTCTTGACGGAAAGTCAAGAAGCGGATCACACGCTCGTCACGACGGAAGTTCAACTCCAACGTAGCGATAACACTAGGATCTGCCTTGAATTCAACCAACTGGTAGAAGCCTGTTGTCTTCTTGTCGATAGGATAAGCTAACTTGCGCAAGCCCCAGTTCTCTTCATTCACGATCTCAGCTCCTTGAGCTTTCAGAAGGTTCGTGAATTTCTCTACCGCTTCCTTCATCTGAGCGTCAGACAAAACGGGAGTCAAAATGAAAACGGTTTCGTAATTGTTCATAAAACGCTGTTTAATATTGATTAATAAAAAATTTTGCGGTGCAAAGGTAGTGATTATTTCGTAACTGACAAACAAATACATATTATTAAAAAGAAAAAACTTTCTATTAACATGTTTTAGCAAAAAAATCCATACCCACTCATTCGGGATTCTTTTTGCCCGTCTAAAGGTAAAAACATTTTCTTGACATAAAAAGAAAAGAACCGTATCAACAAAACAAGAATTCATTTCTTGATTCCATTAATACGGTTCTCCAATCCTAATTTTTACCAACACACAATATTTACACAAGTTCTTTTTTCCATGCAATCTCGACTCCTTCTTTTTGAATCCATTGCTGGAAATCCGTTAGCATATTCTTATCGCTGCGAATAATACGAGCGGATATTTGCTTTTTACTGGCATAGGTAATTAATAAACCTACAGCTTCTCCTATTCCCCACTCTACTGGATGGGTACGATAACACCCATTTGTTATGTGAGTCGTCCCTATATTTTTACATGCAGGGAACAAATTATTTACCCGCTGTGGTAATAAAGCACCTAACGGTATTTGAAAACGAAGAGAGTTGAAATCTATATAATTGTCTCCTCCACAAGAAGGATGCAAATCTATATGATAATAACCAATACCAACACTATCATAAAATGCAGCAGCAGTTGTTTCTCCTGATATCAACTTCCTATTCTCTTCGCCCACATGCTCCTCTAAAATTCTAAATTCCGCTTTAATGCGGCGTGACTCCCTTATATAAGGATATTTAGCCATTCCATCTTTCGTACCAAGCAAATTTTTACGGAGCCTTAATCCCTTCCAACCAACACCACCATCTGGTCGTGGGGCTTCAGTCTGTAACCAATATAACAATGAAAGATTCAAAGCTTTTGCGGCATCCACATGCTTCTGAAATTCATTCTCGGGCACATCTATAATATTCCCTAACATATAATCATTCTGAGGCCAATTAACAAGAGTCGTGCTCCCTTGGTAAGTATCTGGAAGAAAATTATGCTGATCTATAATTCTACGATACATCCAAAAGTTAAAAGCATCCGTTGGTGTTCCATCAGGAATACAGACAGCATGATTAGGTTTTAATGTAGATGGTGTCGGATAGGTCATACTCAACAATTTACCTGGCCATGCAGGAGTTAAATTTGGTATATAGTTAGCCCAAAACGTATAATTATCTGGCTTATCGATCGTCCAATCTTCTCCCGGTATGTATTCCATCGCAAAACAAACAGTAAAAGCCTGATTATTCAAAGGATTTGACTGCTTAGCAGCATGCAGCTCTTTTGTATCTTCTTGCGACTCCGAACCTGTTACATATTCAGTCTTCGTCAGTGGTAGTAAATCACCACACTCTGTCGCATCCACAAAATAAGGAGCGGTCAAGGTAACAAGTTCTCCATTTTGTCTATCTCGTACAGTAACAGCTAACACTTCATCTCCCTGCACATCGGAACTTTGAGCCTTATGATTTAACAAAATTTGTAATTTTCCCGCACTAACATAAGGCATTAGCATTTCCATCAAGACCTCCACAGAAACCATCGGTTCATGGCATATTTTAGATACACCACCATTACCCGGATTTAGATATGGATTATTACGAGCCGCCTCTGTTAAATGATAATGATACCGATAAAAATCACGTATTTTATTTCTATACATTCGATAAGATGCGGTAGCTCCACCAGACTCAATCCATTTATGTTCGTCTGGCGGTACACCTTGCTGAGAAACCTGTCCACCAATCCAATCCGTTTCTTCCGTAAGAATTACATTCATACCATTTCTACAAGCGGCTAACGCAGTCGCACAACCGCCCATTCCTCCTCCAACAACCACAATATCAGCTTTCATTTCCTCTACTTTCGCTCCTCCTTCAATCGGCATGGAAGAGGAAATCTTATTCCCTTTTTGGCAAGCTGTCACAAGAGGAAGCAAAAGCGAGCTTCCTCCTGTCAATAAACTATAAGTCAAAAAATCTCGTCGTTTCATATTTTAATACCCTTTATTTTGAACTAATTTAGGATTACGATCCAATTCTTGTTGAGGAATAGGCCATAACTCAAATTTAGCATCCCAATAACGATTTGCGTCCCTTACTTTCAATTTCTCTTTATAAGACTCATAATCAGGAATATCATTTAAATCATGACGATCCGATTTCTTAAAATAAGGAATATCGGTCTCAGACAAACCTTTATAACGAATTTCCTCGATAGGACGACCATACATCGGTTTCTCATTTTCTAAATCCCCAATTCCCCATCTTCTCATATCGATCAGATGCAATCCTTCAATAGCGAATTCTACCTTACGCTCTCTTCTTACTAATTGACGCATTTTCTCTATATTTCCGATTCTATCAGCCGATACATTGGGCATCCCTACACGATTTCGTACTTGATTGATAGCGTCATAAACGCTCTGATCCAACTCCCCTAGTTCAATCTTCGCTTCCGCATAACCAAGTAAGATTTCCGCATACCGCATGATTGGTACATTTTGACTTGTATAGCTAATATTTTGAGATGTTTCTTTACTATATTTAGCTATAATATAACCACACCCGGCATTGGTAAAACTAGCCCAAGCTGCAGCGCTATTTATATCATCATTATTTCTAACCTCCCATTCACCAGTCGTATAATTATATTGTTGTGTCTCGTCATCATAGGCATTGATAATAACGGTATTCAAAGAACCATTATTACAAGTAGCTGTATCTCCATGCATCCATAAAGTAGCCTTGAAACGAGGGTCCCTGTTCTTTTGTGGGTGATGTACATCATATAGTGGAGATTCATCAATACGTTTCCCATCTATACATTCATAAGTATCTGCCAACAGCATACTCGGATGTCGAGACGTTTGTCCTTGCATACGAGAGACAAAACCAAATCCAGTCCAATTCCTGTGAACATTCGTACCATCAACATTATAGATCATCTCCAAAATCATCTCGTTTCGGACATCTGCTTTCGCCTGTCCTTCCACGACAAACAAATCCTCGTAGTTCAATGCCAGCAAACGTTTCCCGATCACTTTTGAGGCTGCTTCAGCGGCTATTTTAAAATATTCAGTACTTTTTCCTCCGAAATCTAAACTCCCCCCTAATAAAGCCATACGATTGATAAGACCATACGCAAATGATTTATCAACACGTCCTCTATCCATTGCGATCCAATCTAGATATTCGGTAGCTTCATTACATTCGTTTATAATAAAATCCAATATTTTAACCCTTGATGTTTTTTCCACCTCATACTGATCGGAAGTGGGAGGTTCTGTATAAAAAGGCACATCCCCCCATAAAGCGATTAACAGATAATAATAATACGCTCTTAACACACGGACCTCCGATACATACTGTAAAGACTTCTTACTAAGATCATCCATATTCGGCCTCACTCCTGTTAAAAATGCGTTTGCTCTCGCTACGTTCGTATAAAGTTGGGACCAGAATTTAAGTATATCGCTGTTATCCGCATTTAAACCACCTCCCGCACCAATCGTCGTATTCTCATTTCTTTCCAGAGCTAGCCCTGTATAAAAATCAAAGATTGTCGTATGGGCGAGTTCTCCTACAACCTGCATATATAAGTTCGAATATACACCAGTTGCCCCTTCTCTGATTGCGTTCTCATTTGTATAAAATCCCTCGTTTGTGTAAGACGGATTCGTATCTTCTACATCCAAAAAATCACTGCATGATATATTAATAAAAACAAGTAACACGCAAATCGTATAAATGAATCTGTATCTTTTCATAACCTTTCCTTTAAAATTTTATATCGACACCAAATGTATAAACCTGAGTAACCGGATAATAAGATGATACATCACCTTCAGGATCATATCCTTTATATCCTTTTGCTATTGTGAGTAGATTTTGGCCGCTTAGATAAAATCGCACATTACTAAGCCCTGATTTACCTAATATATTCTTAGGCAATGAGTAACCTACACTCACGTTCTTTAAACGCATATAAGCCCCACTCTTTACCCAAAAAGAAGAAGGAATATTATTCATGTTTCCTCCGCCTGAACCATCAATCAATAATAAAGGATATTCTGCATTTCGATTCTCTTCAGACCAAGAATCCAACTGATGTTCGTAAACAGTACCTCCCATCCAAAACGGCCTCGCTCCTGCTCCGTTAAAGAATATATCCCGTTTACCCACTCCTTGTAAAAATACATTAAAGTCAAAGTTATTCCATTCCGCACCTAGATTCAGACTAAAAGAATAACGTGGTTGTGGATCACCGATAATCGTACGATCCGCATCTGTTATCTGGCCATCAGGTACCCCTTCAGGGCCACTAATATCCTTATATTTTATATATCCGGGCTTTACATTATCTTTATTATTCCCATAAACTGGATAGTTATTAATCTCCTCTTTAGACTGGAAATATCCATCAGCCACATATCCATACCAAGAACTTATAGGGAATCCCTCTTGTGTCATATTATTATCATTAATATACTTATTTCCATACAGATCCGTCACCTCATTTTTTACATCGGATAACATAGCCCTAATGTTATATTTCACTTTTCCTATCCGATCATGCCACATCACGCTTAAATCCCAACCGTTATTTCTCATATTGCCCGCATTCTCCCATGGAGAAGTCAAACCAACCGCATAAGTCACGGGAAATTGTTGCAACATATCGCTAATTTCACGGATGTAATAATCAAACGTCACATCCAAACGGGTATTAAAAGCGGTAATATCCAATCCAAAATCAAACTGCTGTGATTTCTCCCACGAGATTTCAGGATTAGACAACGCATTGGAATAAATTCCTGTAGTATAATTTTTACTATCTCCAAACCAATACGAGGCATCCAAGGCTAATACAGACGCATATGGATAATAGTCCTTGAGGTCTTGGTTTCCTAAAGAACCATACGAAGCACGGATCTTCAAATTATCAATCGCATCTTTTAATGGATCGAAGAAATGTTCCTCTGATATTCGCCATCCAATAGACACTGAAGGAAAAAATCCCCAGCGATTTTTAGCAGTGAACCTTGATGAGCCATCGTAACGTCCGGTAAGTTCGATTAAATATTTGTCCGCAAAAGTATAATTAAAGCGAGCGAAATATGACATCATAGTCAATTTAGAACTATTGCCATTAACCATAGAAGAAGAGGCATCCCCATGATTCATTTCCTCGTAGCCATCATAGTAATAATTATTACGTGAACCACCAAACGACTTATTTTTGAACTCATCGGTTTGAAATCCCAAAAAGCCCTTAAAATAATGCCTTTCATTGAAAGTATTTTCATAAGTCACCTGAGCGTTAAACTGGTTCTTAATTAACTGATACCACTCCTCGTACCTAGATTTAGTCGTAGGATAAGTCATGATAAAATTACCACCTTCATAAGTATCATAGGTATTCTGAAACTTATCTTGTTTATTCTCATACCGCCTGCTGGCATAACTGGCCAAGATCTCCATACCTTTGATTGGTGTCAAAGCGAGAGTTCCTTTTACATCTATATCATTATTATCTACAACCTTAACCCCACCATCAATCGCTTGCGCTAACGGATTGATACCATTTTGGCCATTTCCCCAAGTTCCATCATTATTAACAGCCCCAAAAAGAGGTGTAAAACGCAACGTACTATTTATAATATTATTTGTTCCACTCGTCGGGTCTTTTTGAATGCTTCTACGGATATTCAGGTTTAAACCCGCCCTAAGCCACTCTGTTAGCTTAACGTCCGTGTTTGAACGAATAGCAGTACGTTTGAACGAATTATTTGGTATTAAACCATCCTCATAATTATAGGAAGCATTGACAAATGTCTTTAACACATCACTACCACCACTAACACTAAGTGAATGATTATGTGTTAACGTGATTTCATCAAATACTAAATCTTTCCAATTCGTATCATACCTATGAATATTATCTGCCCCAGAAGTTTTATAGGCATTAATTACCTCTTCCGAATATTGAGGGGCTTGATTATTATTAACGCACGCTTGATTGATAGCCTCCATATAAGTGACCGCATCTACGGGATTAGGAGTCGAGGTAGGCGTACGAAAACCTACATAACCATTATAAGAGACCGATAATTTATTTTCTTTAGCCCTTTTGGTTGTCACCAAAATGACACCATTAGAGGCACGAGATCCATAGATCGACGCTGATGCAGCATCTTTCAATACAGAGACAGACTCTATCGCATTCATATCGACAGAGTTCATATCCCCCTCAACTCCATCTATCAATACCAAAGGCTCACTATTTGAATTGATCGATCCCGTTCCTCGGATTTGGATGGAGGCCGTCGCTCCCGGAGCTCCGGAACTTTGGGTAACAACCATACCCGGTATCAAGCCTTGTAAGGCTTGAGATGAACTGGAAAGGTTTCGCTTCGTTAAATCCTGACTAGAAATACTTTGCACCGCTCCCGTCAGATTTACCTTCTTTTGTGTTCCATATCCAACAACGACCACCTCGTCTAAAGCTTGCGTATCCTCGCCAAGTTTAATGGAGAAATCGGTCTTTCCTAAGACCGATAATTCTTGCGTATTATAGCCGATATATGAGACTTGAAGAGTAGCATTACCGCTTACCTCTAACGTGAATTTTCCATCAATATCAGTGATAGTTCCGTTTGCAGTCCCCTTCTCCACAACATTTGCACCAATCACAGGGATACCTTGGTTATCGACAATCACACCCGATACTCTTTTTCTGTCTTTCGTGGTATCATCCGCTTTCTCCGGTACAATAAGTATGTAATTTCCATTTGTCTTATATGTGTACCCCGTATTCTTTAACAATTGCGATAAGGCCAACAAGACTTCCATTTCTTTTTGATCCATCAAGACCTTTCTCGACACATCCAATTGACTATCATTATAGGCTATCTTATAAGTCGAGACTGACTCTAGTTTCTCAAATGCTTGTTTTAAAGAGATAAAACCGTCATGAAATGTCACTTTTTGCGCATCAATAGGCAAACTCCGAACCATAGCAAGACTCAAACAAAGAATAGTGATACATATAGATTTATTCCTGTTCATGCGATATTAGATTTTTTAGTTAAACATTTATATTTCCTTCTATAGTACGTACTCGTTATTAGGACAAGGAATACGAAGGATACACCTAACAGAATAAAGTTAACAAATGTAAAACACAGAACATTGAGTAATAGAAATTCCAAAGGACACAAACACCAAACTGTTTATCGAAAGCTCGTATCTATTGTTCAGCTCGACAAACAAACAGTGAGATAAAGTTTTTACTTCTAATTGGTAAACACACTCGTTTCTATATATACTTTCACTTTTAAAAGAAGACTAAGAAATATACATTTTAATCAATATAGACTCCATCCTCTTTGATCTGATACTCTAAACCAGGTACTATCTCCTTGAGCAGCATCATGATGTTCACCAATGACTCATTCTTATTGAAATGGATCGTAAGCCGGTTGGAATGATAAGCGGAGGTACGCAAATGCACCTTCACATTATAGACACGTTCCAAGGTTTTTAAAATATCCTCGAAAGAATCGTTGTTAAACAACAAGCCTCCCTCTTTCCATGCCGAGTAATCCGAGCCCACCACCTGCCGCACGTTCACCTTTCCCCGGGAAGGGATGTAGACAAGCTGCTCGTTAGGACTCAATATACATGGAGCCACCGAGGGATCATCAGGAAGGATCTTCAAGGAACCTTCCTCCAAGGTTGTCGTTATCTTCTCTTGGTCCGAGTAAGCGGATAAATTAAACTCGGTACCCAACACTTGTACCCGCATCGCTTTCGTCCGCACAATGAAAGGTTGCTCAGGACGTTTTCGCACCTTGAAATATCCCTCTCCCACCAGGTAGATCTCTCGCTTATCCCCGATAAAGTCGGATGGATAAAGCAGCAAGGTACCGGAATTCAACCAGACCTCGCTACCATCGGGCAAGGTGATCCGCTCCCGCTTGCCGGAAGGTACGAACCGCTCCATAAAAGCGAGCTGCCTGACATCCCGTGCGTCTCTATATAGATAATAAGAAACACCCAACGACAACAAAGGGATCAGCCAGATAGCGGCGATACGCACCCATGCCGGGATACGCAGACAGGGACGGGGCCTCACGTCCAATGTATTCTCCAACCGGGTGAAAGCCATCTCGCTTCGTTTATCCGCCTCCGGAAAACCGATCTCATTCCAGATCTCCCGTAAAACCTCTTCCTTTTCCCGTTCGTCTCCCGGCTCCGCCAATCGTTGATGTACCCGATCCACCATCTCCCCGGAGAACGAATGATGGAAAAAGTATTTTAATATCTTTTTTATAGGACTCATTCCTGCTTTTCTATTTTATCTTGTTTATAGGACCTACTTTTCTCACTTTACCCTCAATTCATTAACATATCATAACAAGAAGGAAAGTCAATACTACGTTCCGCAATTCCCTTAACGCTAGATTCAAATGTTTTTCCACGGTCTTTTTTGAGAGTTGTAAATTCTCGGCAATCTCTGTGTTCGACAATCCCTCATTACGGCTCATCCGGTAGATCATCCTCCGCTGTGGCGGCATGGTCTCTACAATCATATCCACCAACAATCGCAAATCCTTAGCGACTAAATCCTCATAAGGCGTACTTCGCTCCTCGTCTTCCTCCGAAGCACTCTCCAAGCTCACGAGATTCACCCGGCGGGATTCGATATAATTGAACGCCGTATGCTTCGCCAGCACATAGAGGTAGGAACCGAACGTCCTCACTTCCGTGAAACGACTCCGATGCGTCCAAAGCTTTAGGAAAATCTCTTGAGTCAAGTCCTCGGCATCACTCTCGGACTTCACGAGTCCCAGTACGAAATAATAGACTTTCAGATGGTAACGCATGAACAATTCCCGGAAAGCGGTATGATTTCCAGCGGCAAATTGTTCTAAAATGGATTTTTCATCTGTCATCTCGATTAACTCCTTTCACGATACGGTGGGAGCAAATAAAGTAATAATAACCGGCCGTAAGAACGCTTTTCTTGTTAATAAATACAAAATTGAAAGAAATCCCCCGTATATCAAGCCCTCCCTTCCCGAAGATTTAAGGCTTCTAAAGGCATCCTTTAGCCGTTTTCTCCGTACCTACTCATCTTCTACCATCCGTTGTATGATCATCCACCAACTGTTAGAAGATCATGCAACGGATGGTGGATGATCATACAACAGCTGATAGAATATGAAAGTCTACGCTCGAAATCCTTTAAATGTAGGTTTCTTTCGCCTAATGTGTGATGAAGAATCGCTTACCACTTCCTTATGTTCTTTTTTTTGTCTAAGTTTGTTCCTTCAATGACATTCAATATGTATTGGTTACATCATTCTATCAATTTACTCAAGATCGTGCCCTTTTTGGGCGGTTGGTTATCCGACCGGTTGCTGGGAGACCCGGAAGGTTGGCCCCATCCTATCGTATGGTTTGGCAAAGCGATCAGCGCCGGAGAGAAAGAGTTGAATAAAGGCTCCGAGCGGGTCCTAAAAGGCGGTATACTGGCAGTCGTGCTTATCCTTGGCGTGTATTTAATCTGCGAGAGGATATTGTCGTGGGCTTGGATCATACATCCGCAGTTCAGTGGGTTGCTGACGGCTGTCGGCGTATTTTATTGCCTATCCGGGAAGACGCTTATTAAGGAAGTGAAGGCGGTGTTCGAGGCCGTGGACCGTAGCACGGAAGAAGGACGGCGGCAAGTGGCGCGGATCGTTGGGAGGGATACCTCGAACCTGTCGCCGCAAGAGATACGGGCGGCGGCGTTGGAGACCTTGTCCGAGAACCTGAGCGACGGCGTGATCGCCCCGATGTTTTGGTTCGCCCTGCTGGGGTTGCCGGGGATGATGGCTTACAAGATGGTGAATACACTGGACTCGATGATCGGTTATAAGAATGAGCGTTACCTAGAGTTCGGACGGATAGCGGCGCTAATCGACGATATCGCCAATTACATCCCGGCCCGCCTCACGGCCTATTTGATGTTGCTTGTCTCCAATAATTGGGGGAAAAGGGATTTCGTACGGCGTTTCGGCCCTGAACACGCAAGCCCTAATTCCGGTTATCCAGAAGCGGCCTTGGCGGCGGTCTTGGACTGCCAGTTCGGGGGGACGCACGATTATTTCGGCAAACCGGTGGAGAAGCCTTATATCGGGACGAACGCGAGGCCTTTCACGACCGAGGATATGCGTATCGCCATTCAAGTGAATAGCAATACGGAACTGTTGATGGGTGTGATCGTCACCCTTATTTTACTAATAATATAATATTAATAATATGGAAATTAGATTAAACAAACTGATAAGCGAAGCCGGTGTTTGCTCACGCCGGGAAGCGGACAATTTCATCGAGATGGAACGGGTAACCGTAAACGGCAAGCAACCGCACGTAGGCCAGAAGGTCACGGCGGAGGATGTCGTATTGGTGGACGGTGAACGCTTGAACGTAGAGAAATATATCCGCCTGCAAGAGGAGGAGAAAAAGGAGATGCAGCAAGAAAAAGAATTACTCGGCACGCTCCGGAAAGCGAAACCCGAGAACAAGGGAGGCCGTGAAGGCGCTAAAATGGAGAAGTTCGGAAAGTTCAATAAATACGCTGCCGCCCGTAAGGCGCAGAAAGAGGGAGGCTGGAAATCCAAGACCGCCAAGCTTACCGACGAGGAGAAGTTATTGCGAGATGCCTTACGCCCCAAGTTCGGAAAGGCACTGAGCAAATCGGCGGTGGCGCAACGGATCGCCGCCAACCCGAAATCGGCCGCCCTTCGGAAGACGAGCAAGAACAACCCGATCAACAAGGCGAAACGTGCCGCCCACCGGAAAAACAGGAATCACGGAGGCGATGAGTAAGAAAGTGATCTTAGTGACTGGAGGACAGCGGTCCGGCAAGAGCGGGTACGCACAGAGGCTCGCCTTATCGCTGTCGCCCAACCCGGTTTACCTAGCTACCTCCCGCATCTGGGACGAAGAGTTCCGGAAGCGGGTAGAACGCCACCAGCGAGACCGTGGCCCCGAGTGGACCAATATAGAGGAAGAGAAATACTTGAGCCGCCACGATCTTACCGGTCGTGTCGTGGTGATCGATTGCGTAACCCTTTGGGGGACTAACTTCTTCTTCGACAATCAAAGCGACGTGGAATTATCTCTCTCCCTCCTCAAAGCGGAGTTCGATAAACTCTCCCGGCAAGATGCCTACCTGATCTTCGTGACGAACGAGCTGGGTATGGGAGGCGTGCCGATAGACGAGGTGCAACGTAAATTTACCGATATGCAAGGCTGGCTCAACCAATATATTGCCTCTAAAGCGGACGAGGTTGTCTTGATGGTCAGCGGAATCCCCGTCAAGATCAAGGAATAAGAACAACGACTTATATAAAATACTACTATCATGATACAATTTCACATCGAGGCCCCGGACAAAGGGCTGGAGGCCGCTTTACAAGACAAGATCGATAATCTGACAAAGCCGAAAGGCTCATTGGGAACGCTCGAGGCGCTCGCCCTGCAAGTGGGATTGATCCAGCAAACCTTATCGCCTGTCTTGCGTCATCCCGTGAACGTAATCTATGCATCGGATCACGGCATCGCCGACGAGGGCGTAAGCAAATCTCCCAAGGAGGTAACTCGCCAAGTGATCCATAATTTCTTGAACGGAGGAGCGGGAGTTTGCTACCTTGCCCGCCAGCATGGGTTTGAGTTGAAGATCGTGGATGGCGGCGTGGATTTCGATTTCCCCGTTATCCCCCAACTTATCGACCGCAAGGTGCGCAAGGGAGGAACCCGTAACTTTCTTCACGAGGCGGCCATGACCGTGGAGGAAATGGAGAAAGCCCTTCAATACGGAGCCGATATCGTGACGGATTGTTACAACGAAGGCTGTAACGTGATCAGTTTCGGAGAGATGGGTATCGGGAATACGGCGGCTTCCAGCATGTGGATGACTTGCCTCACACAAATCCCATTGATCGACTGTGTGGGGGCCGGTAGTGGACTGGACAGCGAGGGCGTACGGCATAAATACAACGTACTGAAACGCTCGTTGGAGAATTATAAGGGGGATGGAAGCGCCTTGGATGTAATGCGCTACTTCGGAGGGTATGAGATGGTTATGGCTGTAGGAGGCATGTTGCGTGCCGCCGAACTGAAGATGATTATCCTCGTGGATGGTTTTATCATGACGAATTGCGTATTGGTGGCTTCCCGCTTATATCCGGAGATGCAATCGTATTGCGTATTCGGGCATTGCGGCGACGAGGCCGGGCATAAACGGGTACTGGATTTCTTGGGGGCGAAAGCATTGCTCGATCTAGGGCTACGGCTGGGAGAAGGTTCCGGCTCGGTATGCGCTTACCCGATACTCGACTCCGCCGTTCGCATGATCAACGAGATGCATAGTTTCAAGCAAGCGGCAATCACCAAATATTTCTGATATGTTGCGGATACTCGCTGCGTTTATATTCTTTACTCGGTTACCGTTCTGGCGGTTGGCGGAGGTTCCGGCGGCCTGTTTCAAGAATATCGTGAGCCATTGGGCGTTGGTCGGTTGGCTGACGGCTGGTTTGTCGGTATTGGTATTGTACGCTACCTCCTTGATTCTTCCGCCATCCGTGGCGATCTTATGCGCCATGATTACCCGATTGCTGATAACCGGCTGCCTGCATGAGGACGGGCTGGCGGATTTCTTCGACGGTTTCGGCGGCGGCACGAGCCGGGAACGCATATTGGCGATCATGAAAGACTCGCATATAGGTAGCTATGGGGTAATCGGACTGATTTTCTACTTCGGACTATTCTACCTACTAGTAAGCAGTCTCCCGATCGAGCTAGCGGGATGTGCCATACTGGCTGGAGATCCTTTTTGCAAAGGCGTCTCCAGCATGATCATCAATCGCCTGCCTTACGCAAGGAAAGAGGAGGAAGCCAAGAACAAGACCGTATATAGCCGAATGACCTCTCGAGAATATGTATTTAGCATCATTTGTGCTTTCTTACCATTATTATGGCTTCCCCAACCTGTTTACTTACTAGCGGGTATATTCCCGGTTATCACTTGGTATTTCCTTACCTCTTTCATGAAGAGAAAGATACAAGGATATACGGGAGACTGCTGTGGAGCGACTTTTCTTCTTAGTGAGTTAAGCTTCTATATGGGTTTCGTGATCATCTATCAAACTATATAATTATGGAGATTTATTTAATCAGACATACCTCTGTCGATGTTCCCGCCGGCTACGCCTACGGGCAAACCGATGTTCCATTGAAACCGACCTTCGAGGAAGAGGCGGAAGAGGTAAAAAAAGGCTTGAGCGATCATACGTTCGATAAGGTTTGGACAAGTCCCCTTACCCGCTGCGTGCGCTTAGCTAATTATTGCGGCTTTCCGGAGGCGGAGAGAGAAGACCGTATCAAGGAGGTGAATTTCGGGGAATGGGAAATGAAATCGTGGAATGAGCTATCCTCCGATCCCCGCTCAGAGGCTTGGTTCAAGGATTGGGTTAATAACCCGACTCCAAACGGTGAATCCCTACAAGATCAATACGACCGGGTTAGCGACTTCTTGAATGAGCTTCGCAAAAGCGAGCTGCAAAAGGTATGCCTATTCGCGCATGGCGGGGTATTGACTTGTGCCCGGGTCTACGCTGGCGAATATCCTTTGCAAGATGCTTTTAAGAACGTACCCTCTTACGGGGCTATCGTAAAATTAGTGCTGGATTAACCAAAATCCGGCACATTTCGAAAGGATAAGATGCGGCACGCCACATCTCTACAACGGCTGGTGTATATACCAAAAAAAGGAGTCACCCCTTACGGACTGACTCCTCTCTCTTCCGGCT
>OFMX01000520.1_pt1 | contig 37860 bp, 40 predicted proteins | sample 1541901 | NCBI WGS metagenome assembly OFMX01 (sample SAMN04209222, study PRJEB22552) | human gut metagenome | biome: gut; material: feces | host: Homo sapiens | place: USA: Oklahoma | reverse complement strand
ACCCGCAGACGGGCGAGCTGAGCGACGACGAGCTTGACAACGTCGCCGGCGGCGGCTGCCATAACGGCGGCAGGCTTGTCGTTTCCGTAATGCATTTCTGCGATGAATGGCGTTGCAAGGATGACGGCTCCCAATACTATGAATACGGCATAATGATATGCTGCAACACCTGCGGGGTCGACGCATACTGCCGTTCATGTCAGTATTGTACCTACGAAAAAGGGCTGTGGCTCTGCAATAACCCCGTTAACATGAAATAAACATCCTTAAACAAGGAGATTTTTATGGAAAACAAATTTACACCTGAACTTATTGAAAAGGCAAAATCCGCAAAGACCCCTGAAGAGCTGATGGCGCTTGCCAAGGAAAACGGCATGGAGCTGACGGAGGAAAGCGCGAAGGCATATCTCGACCTGCTCCACCCGCAGACGGGCGAGCTGAGCGACGACGAGCTTGACAACGTCGCCGGCGGCGGTTGCCTCCCATGGGCGGATGACCCCTACGATACTTGTATGGCGGACGGCTACTGTTTGTCCGACTATGTCTGCAGCCGTTGCGGCACAAGGGGTATTGACTTTAGCACCGGCGTGTTGCGTTGTTCCGGATGTTTTGCAAGCGACCCCCGCTGTCGGAACTGTATGAACAGTATTGGGGATAAGAGCGGTTCGGTATTAAAATGCAAGGTTCATCCGAGACCCTGCTAAAGAATATTTTAAATCGTACAGAGAGAATTCGAAGATGGAAATGAACAAAGAATTGCTTGCGAAAGCCAAAGAAACGAAAACTCCTGAGGAGCTGCTGGCGCTTGCCAAGGAAAACGGCGCAGAGCTGACCGAGGAGAGCGCAAAGGCGTACTTTGACCGGCTGCATCCCCAGACCGGCGAGCTGTCCGACGACGAGCTGGACAACGTGGCCGGCGGCGGCTGCTACTCCAGCGGAGGACGCCTTAAAACCACCTGCGGCCACAAGTGCAGGCACTATGTGGATGGACCTTCCACCTTCGGCGTGAAGGGTACTTGCTGTCGGTGCTTGTATTGGGGCGTCGACCCCCTCGCCGTCAAGGGCGGCCTCTGGACAACGATCATAGAGCTGACCATAAGGGCGGCGAAGGCGATGGAGCCCCGTGATTGCTATCATCCGGCGAACAGAAGATGACCCCGGTGTGGAGTAAGTGACAGGCAAATGCTAATGCTATTAAAGGAGGAGAACCATGGAGCTGACCAAGGAACTCGTTGCGAAGGCAAAGGAAGCGAAGACCCCTGAGGAGCTTATGGCTCTGGCAAAGGAAAACGGTATTGGGCTGACCGAGGAGGAGACCAAGGCGTACTTTGACCGGCTGCATCCCCAGACCGGCGAGCTTTCCGACAGCGAGCTTGATAATGTATCGGGCGGCTGCGGCGGCGATTATGATGCCGGCAGACCGAAACCCCGATTCGCTGTGGGCGAAACCGTATTATACATCCATAGCTGGTTGGGAGCAACCAGGATAACCGCCACCGGCAAGGTCGTGAAGAGAAGCTACGAAAACGACGGATGGTATTATACCCTGAAAATCCACGACGGAAGCGAAATAAAGATGAGCGAGTCGCATGTCATAAAGTGCTGAGAAGGAGCTTTTTATGGAAAACAATAAAGAACTTTTCGCAAAGGCAAAGACGGCGGAAACTCCCGAAGCGCTGTTGACTCTCGCAAAGGAAAACGGCATGGAAATGACCGAAGAGAGCGCGGCTGCGTATTTTGAAATCATGCATCCCAAAGCAGGAGAGCTTGCGGATGAAGAACTTAACAATGTGTCCGGCGGCGGTTGCCGCAAGAGCGACGGAAGATTGATCGTTTCCGCCGGCTATTCATGCGGGTACTGGGAATGCAAACGCTGCGGAGTGCGTGCGACGAGATATTCCGGCGGTATTTCCAGGTGCGGAGTATGCGGAAAGCTGCCGAATTGCAATAACTGCTATTGGTGCTCTATTGAAAAAGGGCTTTGGCTTTGCAATAACAAGGACCAATGAACGGATTCAGACATAGACTATGCGTTATATTTTGAACCCCTATATCGCCCTGCGTTCGTGGATGCTCGTTCCCTATGCGTATTACATAAAGGGCGAACGCAACGCTAAGGGCTTGGCGGCGGAGGAGTTTGCGTTTCTGACGGAGTGCGACGGGCGAAGCGAGCTGCCGGACGAGGCGGAAAGCCCGCTGGCCCGCAAATTCCTGGCAGACGGCTTCATCCGAAAGGCCGAAAACGGCGACGTGCTGTCGGACTGGAGCCGGCCGCGCCTCTGTCCGAACCGCTATTTCCCAGCGATGAACTGGATGATCACAGGCAAATGTAACTATAACTGCATCCACTGCTTCAACGCCACCGACAACGCGCCGCTCATGAGCGAGTGGAGCATGGACGAGGCGGACCGGCTTCTCGACCAGGCCCGCGACTGCGGCATCAACGCCTTCACCATCACGGGCGGCGAGCCGATGCTGCACAAGAGCTTCTTCGAGATTCTCGAGGGCATCTACGCGCGCGGCATGTACGTCGAGGAGCTGAACACGAATGGGTATTTTATCGACCGGCAGGCGCTTGACCGCATGAAGGCCATCGGCTGCGTCCCGCTCATGAAAATATCCTTTGACGGCCTCGGCTATCACGATTGGATGCGTGCACACCAAGGCGCGGAGGAAACTGCGCTGCGCGCGATCCGGCTGTGCGTCGAAAACGGCTTCCCCGTCAAGGTGCAGACGAATATGAATCGCCGCAACCGCGATTCCATGCTGAAAACGGCGGAGCGGCTGGACGCTATGGGCGTGGCGGAAATGCGCATCATCCGCACAACGGAGGCCCCCCGCTGGGTGCAGAACGCGGGCGACGCCTGCCTCACGTTTGAGGAATACTATGACGAGGCGCTCCTCCTGTGGGAGAAGTACGCGCAGGGCGAGCACACGATGGACCTGACGGTCTGGCAGTTCGGGACGCTCTATCCGCGCTCGAGGTTTTACACGCTCACCGCGGTCAACTCCTGTGCGGGAGAGTACCGGAGCAGTGCGCCCGTGTGCAAGGGAAACCGCGGCATGGTCGCCGTCGCGGCGAACGGCAATGTGTTCCCCTGCCACCAGATGTCGGGCTATTACGAGCAGCACGGGGATATTCTCGGCAACGCGAAGCGGGAGCCCCTTTCGCAGCTGCTCTCCGGCGGACCGTACCTTGACGAGGTGTGCACCACGCTTGGCACGCTGCGCGAGAAAAATACAAAATGCGCGGGCTGCGCTTATTTTGAGCTTTGCAACGGCGGCTGCCGCGCGGTGGCGCTGGCGCTTACGGGCGACAAGCTGGGCGTCGATCCGTCCAAATGTCTGTTCTGGGAGCGGGGCTATCACAAGAAGATCGAGGCGCTGCTGCCGCAATATCACACCGTTTATACGGGGCTATGAGCGACGGGCGAAAGGATGCGATCCATCCTTTCGCCCGCTTTTCTCTCAAACTGCTGCGGTCAAACCGTGTTTCAGCCGCCGTATGTTGCCTCCTTTCTCCTGAGCGATTTGACGTACGTCTCTTTCCGCTCAGCCGCTGCTGCGGAGGTGATACAAGATCATTAGCAAGTTCTTTCGTAACCTTGAGGCAGAGTGGCAGCGGCCGCAAGGAGAAAGTCAAATCAAAAGCGGCAACGAGGATGACACATACTCCTTTGCGCAGCGTGTGCAGTCGGTCTACTGTAAGGCCTGCAGCGGTGGGGTTGATGGGCTGAAGTCCCTCACGGTTTTGTGGGATCAAAAGGAGGCCATTCTTCCGGTAAGAATGGCCCCCTTTCACCATGCCGCGTATCGTGCGGCCATCTTCCACAAAACGGTGTCCTCCATGCTGGGCCACTACTCCACAATCTTCACGCTGGACACCTACGCCCATGTTACCACCGACGACCAGCTCAAGGCAGCACAAACGATTTCCTTTTTGATGGTCTTACTTCCCGTGTCTACCAAAAATTGCAGTCGGGAATAGTTCTTTTCCAACTCTGCCAGCGTCAACATCTCCGGCTCACCGTTGGGAAAGTTCATATCGTGGATCTCAAAGGTTTGGAAATTACAGACCACGATCCAGCGCGGTGTCTTATTGAACGGGAGGTATCCGGCATAACGGCGGGCTTGCTGGTACGGCGTCAACATCTGACCGTCCGATTGCTTATAGCCCTTTTTCAAGTCCGTGCCTTTCTGCTCAATCAGAACGCGGGTATCAGCCAGATAACCGTCAATAAAGCTGGTGTGGCTTAGTTTGACGGGCACCTCAAATTCAATGGATTGTTCCGGATTGGGAATGTCGTAGACATTCCGCAGCAGGTCGCTCCAAAACCGCTGTGTTTCCTGCTTTGCATCTCCACGATTTTTCCAGTATGTCGCAAATTCCTTTGCCGCAGCCCGCTGCTGAACATCCGTCATGGTGAGAACCTCCTATGTTTTCTCTTGTGCTTTAGTATACTATAAAAGGGATAAGTCACGGCTGTTTTACCACGTCAGGGAGAATTCCACCAGCTCCGGTGCTTCCGGCCTGCCGATCAGCGGTTCTTTTCTGTCCAGTGCGGCAAGCTGTGCCATTTCGTCAAGCGTCAGCGTGAAATCAAACAGGACAAAATTCTCCCGGATATGCTCCGGCCGGGTGCTTCGGGGAATGACGGCAGTGCCGTTCTGCGTCAGGAAGCGGAGCAGGATCTGCGCCGGCGTTTTCCCGTACTTCCTGGCAAGCGCAAGCACCGCGGGCTCCTGAAACATTTCGTTCCGATTGCCCTGACCCAGCGGGGCGTAGGCCATGTGAGCGACCTGCTTTTTGTCCATCCAGACGCGCTCGGCGCCGCGCTGGCAGTAGAGGTTCGTTTCGATCTGGTCCACCGCCGGGACAATCTTGTTGTAGGCGATCAGGTCAAGAAGCCGGTCGGGCTCGAAGTTGGAAACGCCGATGGCACGGACTCTGCCGTCCCCATACAGCTTTTCCAGCGTCCGCCACGCCGCGTAGTAGTTGGCGAATGGCCAGTGCAGGAGCAGCAGGTCGATATAGTCCGTTTGCAGGCTGGATAGCGACTGCATTACCGTCTGCTCCGCGTGCTCATAGGACTTGAAGTTCACCTTTGTGACGAGAAACAGTTCCCGGCGGTCAATGCCGCTCCGACGGATGCCCTCGCCCACTTCCTTTTCGTTGCCGTAGGCTTCCGCTGTGTCGATCATCCGATAGCCGCTTTCGATTGCCGCGGTGACCGCCTCGGTGCAGGTCTCGCCGCCCAGCATAAAGGTCCCAAAGCCGATGAGCGGCATTGGAACGCCGTTGTTCAAGGTCAGATATTCCATGTTTTGTCCTCCGTAATTGGATTGTACAGACAATTTTTCTGTGTTAAAATCATTCTATCAAGTTCGAGTAACACGAAGTCAAGCGTTTTTTTCGGAGGAAGCATTATGTACTATACGATCAGGCAGATGGCGGAGTTGTTCGGCGTCACGGAGCATACGCTGCGGTTCTATACGGACAAGGGGCTGCTGCCCTGCACGCGGGACGGCGGCAACCGCCGGGTGTTCAACGAGGAGTCGGTCAACTGGATGCAGGGCATCCAGTGCCTGAAGGGCTGCGGCGCGTCCATCGAGGACATTCAGGAATACTGCCGCCTGTGCCTGCTGGAGGAATCCGAGGAAAATCTGCGGACAAGGTACGCCATCATCCGCAAGCAGCGGGAGGAAGCCTACAGGCGGCTGGAGGAAGCCAAAGCCACCGTGAAATATATGGAGGATAAGGCGGCGCACTACGAAGCCATTCTGGCGGAGCTTGCACCGGACGATACCAACCCTAAGAATTGGACGGCGGAGGACCGACCGGAGCATGGAACGTGTTCTTTTTCTTGACATTTCGCCCGACAATTTGTACGCTTAAATCGTATCACTTTATGGGAAAAGGGAGACGAAGCCATGCAGGGGGATCTTGAGGCGTTCTATCTGCGGCACTTCAAAGCCATCTACCGCGTCTGCTATGCCTTTATGAAAAACGTGCAGGACGCCGAGGACTGCACGGAGGATGCCTTCGTCAAAGCCATGACAAGTGACGTCACCTTTGAAAACGAGCGGCACGAGCGCTCGTGGCTGACGACCACGGCGATGAATCTCTGCAAGGACAGGCTCAAGCACTGGTGGCGGCAGAAGGTGACAGACCTTGACGAGGAGACCGAGCAGACCGCTGCGGAGCCGGACGAAAAAAGGGAAGTGGTGGATGCGGTCATGGCTCTGTCGGTGAAGTATAAGGAGGTCGTCTGGCTGCACTATTACGAGGGCTACCAGACCGACGAGATCGCGGCGATGCTGGACCGACCGCCGTCGACCGTGCGGAATCAACTGCGCGACGCCCGCGCAAAGCTGAAGCTGACCTTGGGAGGTGAGGGCGCATGAGCGAAAACGAAGTGAAAAAAGCCTTTAACGCGATCGAGCCGGAGGACGGCACGCGGGAGCGAATGTACGCGAACATCCTGAAAAAAGCGGCGGCACAGCGCGCGGCTGCTCCGGAGGAGAATGCCGATGCGCCCGCAGCGGAAAGCAATGCGTCCCCAAAGACCGTGCCGCTCCCCGCCCGCCGCCCGACGCCACGGTGGAAGCGGTACAGCGCGATGGCCGCGTGCCTCGCGCTGGTGACGACCCTCACGATCGGCTTTCTGCATCCGTTTTTTGCCGGAGACAGCGAGGGAAACGAGCCGCCGGTTCTGGGCGGCTCACCGTTCGAGGATGTGCAGAGCGCGGCGGACTTAGAAGAAAAGCTCGGCTTCGTGATCGACGCGCCGGAGGGCGCGGAAAATGTCACCTACTGCATTTACGACGGCGAGATCGCCTGCGTGGACTTCACGCTGGACGGCCACGAATACACTTATGAAGCCTCCAAGCTGGACGGCAACTTTTCCCGCGCGGACGGCGAAGCCGTGGGCAGCACGGCCCTGAACGCGGAGTATGGCGCCACCCTCGACCGCGCATCGCTTGACACCTGGCGGGCGCATTGGAATAGAGATGACGTCAGCTATTACCTGACGAATTTCGACGGCGCGGAGGAATCGGCCATCACCGAGATTGCCGATACGCTGATGAAAAGCAATTGAAGATGAAAAATTTCGGAGCGTGAAAACGCCCCGAAATTTTTTTGTGCGCTTCCCGACATTTTGCTCCGCTCCCTCGTATGGATGGATAGATGGGCAGGGGAGCGGCGTTTCCGGAGACGCTGTTCCGCCACTCATAAAACGAATTCTGAACTTCAAAAGGAGCAAATAGAAATGAAACCCATTTTGACTTTTGTACTGGCGTTGAGCATGGCGCTGTCCCTCGCCGCCTGCGGCGGCAAGGCCGATGACAACAAGAAGAACGACAATAATACAGAAGTGACGATGACCGCGCAGGAGATCATGGACACCTTAAAGGAAAAGCTGGGGGACAGCTTTGAATGCGACACCGCCGAGAGCGAGGATCGCATGAGCGGCTACTGGGGCTTCGACATGGACAAGGTCGAGGATTGGGCGGCCATGGGAAATTCCAATTCCGCCATCAATCCCAGTGCCGCCGTCATTCTCAAGGTGAAGGCCGGCTACGCACAGGATGCTGCCGCACTTTTGCAGACTGGCTATGAGCAAATTCTCAGCTACTCCCGGATGTACAACATGGATTTGCAGAAGGTCTTGCAGGCTCGTTTGTTCGTGAACGGCAACTATGCGGCGCTGCTGATCCTCGGTGCGCAAGGTGACTGGGAGACCAGTGATGAGGTGCAGGCTAAATTTGCTGCTGAGGAGGCTGCCAAGGTAGACGAAGTATGGAGAGGTATTTTTGGTTCTGCTGACAACGGTATTGCGATCCCGGAGGAGGACGACAGCAACAACAACGGTGGCTTTTTTGATATGACCGACGATGAAGGTAACAACGATCCGGTGCTTGGCGGCTAACTATGGTTTTCTCCAGCCTGACATTTTTACAATGCTTTCTGCCGCTGTGTCTGCTGGCGTATTTCCTTGTCCCACAGAAATGGCGCAACGGTACACTGTTTCTGTTCAGCCTGTTGTTTTACGCATGGGGTGAGCCGGTCTATGTGGTGCTGATGCTGTTTTCCACCGCGTTGGACTACACCTGCGGGCAAATGGTAGAGCGGCACCGGGGACAGCGGGGAGCAAAGATCGCGCTGCTGGTGTCGGTTTGTGTAAACCTTGGCTTGCTGGGCGTATTCAAATACAGTGACTTCCTGATCGGCACGGTCAATTCCTTGTTCGGCACGGCGCTCCCCCAGCCGAATCTGCCGCTGCCGATCGGCATCAGCTTCTACACCTTTCAGACCATGAGCTATACCATTGACGTCTATCGTGGTGAAGCAAAAGCCCAGAAAAACATCATCAATTTCGGCGCGTATAATCCGTTCCTGTACTTCCGATTCTGAGGTGAGAAAAATGCGAAATAAAATCATAACCTCTTTTTTCTGCCTGCTGCTGGCGGTTTCTGCGCTCATCGGGCTGCTGATGCCGGATCGGTATTACTCGGAACGTGAAAAACGCACTTTGACGCAAAAGCCGCAATTTACTATTGCCGACTTTATCTCCGGCGAATTTAGTGGCGAACTGGAAAAGTATCTTACCGATCAAGTTCCCCTGCGGGATGGCTGGGTCACGATGAAAACCTACATGGAACTGGCCATCGGTAAACGGGAAAGCGGCGGCGTCTATCTCTGCAAAGATCAGTACCTGATGGACAAGTTTACATCTTATAGTAAAAAGCAGCTTGCCGCCAACGCAGCCGCCCTTGCTGATTTACAGGAAAAACTGGCAGCAGAGGGCGTTTCTATGAATACGATCCTTGTCCATATGGCGGCACAAGTGCTGACGGATAAACTCCCTGCCTACGCTCCCGCGGCGGACTACGCCGCCATCTTTCAAGTGCTGACCGACGCGGGGGTGGACACGGTGAATGTGTGGTCCACCCTCGCGGCCCACAGCGATGAGAACATCTACTACCGCACTGACCACCACTGGACCAGCCTTGGGGCCTACTACGCTTACTGTGCGTGGCGGGACATTGAACCTGCGGCGGGGGAGTGGACGCAGGAAGTACTCTGCGATGATTTCTACGGTACAACTTGGAATAAAGTCTCGCTGCCCTCTGTCCCCGCCGAGGAGATCACCGCATGGTATAAGCACATAAATAGAAGTGTGTCCTACAACAACGGTCAGTATGAGACGGACAGCATCTACGAGCGGAAATACCTGTCCGGCAGCGACCAATACGCCGTGTTTCTGAACTCCAACCAGGCACAGACCGTTATTGAGGGCAGCGGAAAGAACGGCAAGCTCCTGCTTATTAAAGACTCCTACGGCAACACCTTTTCCCAATTCCCCGTGGAGGACTACGCGGAAGTCCACGTCCTCGACCTGCGCTTTTTCAAGGGGGATGTGGCGGAGTACGCCAGAGAAAACGGTATCACCGATACGCTGGTGCTCTACGGCGTGCAGAACTTTGTGAAGGATACAAATCTGCGCTTCTGACGGAGACGGCGCGCAGCCTCCGCGGCGCGGGGCAAAAAGCCGACGGTCAAAGGGCCGTGGGCTTTTGCCTATTCTGCCGACTTTGTGCGGGGGAGGCGGGAGCCCTTTTGCGCAAAACGGAGAGAAGAAAAAATTTTGCAAAAAGGGGTTGACAATGGGAGCGCGCATGCTATAATACGCTACAACAAGTTAAAGCAGTAAAAACCAATGACGGGGAGAAGTAGCCGATGCAGGCAAGCCCTCAGAGAGTCCCGGATGGTGTGATCGGGGCGGCGGACGGTCGGTGAATGGACTTCGGAGGGCGGATCAAAAGGCGAAAGCCGAGTAGAGACCGACGGGTATCCCACCCGTTATCCATCGGGGCGCGTATGATGGTGCGCGTAAGCGAGCGGGCGTTTGATAACGTCAATTTGGGTGGTATCGCAGAAGTTCAACGACTTTTGTCCCATGTAGGTGGGATGAAGGTCTTTTTCTTTTTCCCCGCTCTGTTCCGGCAAGACAGAGCTTCATCTGCCGCCCAAAATCAAATATATTGGAGGAAAACCAAAATGAAAAACAACATGATGAAAAAGCTTCTGACCCTCGTTCTTGCCGGCGCGATGACGCTGTCCCTCGCCGCCTGCGGCGCAAAGGACACCCCGTCGGCCGACCAGCCGGACAACAGCACGGAGGAGGCCAAGACCTACAAGGTGGCTGTGATCAAGCAGCTCGACCACGCCTCCCTCGATGAGATCGCGAACGCCGTCACCGCCGAGCTGGATAAGATTGCCGCCGATAACGGTGTGACCATCGAGTATGAGGTCACCTCCGGCCAGGGCGATCAGACCATCCTCAAGCAGCTGAGCGATCAGGCCATCGCCGACGGCGTGAACGCCATCATTCCCATCGCTACCACCGCCGCGCAGATCGCCGCCCTCTCCGCCGAGGAGACGAAGACGCCGGTCGTCTACGCCGCCATCTCCGACCCCGAGACCGCCAAGCTCACCGGCATCGACTACGTTACCGGCACGAGCGACGCGCTCAACACCGAGTTCATCATGGATATGATGTTCGCCCAGAACCCGAACGTCGCCAAGGTCGGCCTGCTCTACTCCCTCAATGAGCCGAACTCCACCAAGCCCATCGCGGACGCCAAGGCTTACCTCGACGCCAAGGGCATCGAGTACGTCGAGCAGACCGCGAACACCAACGACGAGGTCGTCGCCGCCGCCTCCGCGCTCATCGCCGCCAGTGTGGACGCCGTGTTCACCCCGACCGACAACGTGATCATGGCGGCAGAAATGGCCATCGCCGAGGACTTTGCCATCAACGGCATCCCGCACTACACCGGCGCGGACTCCTTCGTCCGCAACGGCGCCTACGCCACCTGCGGCGTGAACTACACCGATCTCGGCGCCAAGACCGCCGACCTCGCCTACAAGGCCATCACCGAGGGCATGGACGGCATGGAGGACTACTACCTCATGGACGGCGGCATCATCACCGTCAACACCGATACCGCGGCTATGATCGGCAAGCAGGCCGAGTATTCCTGCTTCGACAGCATGGGCACCGTCGTGGAAGTGACCACCACCAAGGACTGAACCGAAACAACAACGCGGAAGCCCTCCGACGAAGGTCGGAGGGCCGAAGCCTGAAAGGAGAGCGACCCCATGCTCATCATCACGCAGACCGCCCTTGAGCTGGGCTTTTTGTACGCGCCGGTCGCGCTGGCGCTGTTCCTGAGCTACCGCATCCTCGACATTGCCGACCTCACGACGGACGGCTGCTTCGTTCTTGGCGCGGCGGTGTCCGTCAGCCTGACGGCGGCGGGACATCCGTTCCTCGCCATCCCCGCAGCGATGCTCGCCGGCGCGTGCGCGGGACTTGTCACCGCCTTTTTGCAGACGAACCTCGGCGTGCCGAGCATCCTCGCGGGCATCGTGACGAATACGGGACTTTACACCGTGAACCTCATGGCGATGGGATGGAAGGCCAACCAGAGCCTGCTCGGCTCCGACACCGTGTTCACGCTGGCGCGCGACGCCGGCATCGGCGGGACATGGTATGAGCTGCTGCTTGCAGTCATCGTTACCGGACTTGCAGCGGTGCTGCTGCGCCTGTTTCTCGGCACGCATCTCGGTCTGTCACTCCGCGCGACGGGCGATAATCCCGACATGGTGCGCGCGTCGTCGCTGAATCCTGCGTTCACCATCTCCGTCGGCCTCTGCCTTGCCAATGCCATGACCGGCCTTGCCGGCGCGATGGTGGGCCAGTATCAGAAGACCGTGGACATCAACTCCGGCACCGGCATCGTCGTCATCGGCCTTGCCTGCCTCATCATCGGTGAAACGGTGCTCGGCCGCCGCAGCATGACGCGTGGCGTGCTCGCCGCGCTCGTCGGCTCGCTGATCTACCGCTTCATCTACGCGGTCGTATTCTACACGAAGATCGTGCCGGTGGAGTGCCTGAAGCTGCTCACGGCGATCATCGTGGCGCTGGCCATCGCCGCGCCGAGCATCCAAAGGTGGGCGGCGTTCCAGCGCCGCAAGGCCGCGGCAAAAGGGAAGGAGGGCAACTGATATGCTGGACATTCAACACATCTCCAAGACCTTCAACGTCGGAACGGTGAACGAAAAGCGCGCCGTTACCGATCTGTCACTCCATCTCGACAAGGGCGATTTCGTCACCGTTATCGGCTCGAACGGCGCGGGCAAGTCCACGCTTTTCAACGCCATCGCAGGCAGCTTTTATGTGGACGAGGGCCGTATTCTGCTGAATGGCAAGGACATTACCTTTACACGCGAGCATGACCGCAGCCGCGTCATCGGGCGGCTGTTTCAGGACCCGCTGCGCGGCACCGCGCCGCACATGAGCATTGAGGAAAATCTTGCCCTCGCGTATCTGCGCGCGGCGCACGGCAATCCGTTCAGCCGCATCACGGCGAAGGACCGCGAGCTTTTCCGCGCCCAGCTCGCGCAGCTCGACATGGGACTGGAGGACCGGCTGGGCCAGCCCGTCGGTCTGCTCTCGGGCGGTCAGCGGCAGGCGCTGACGCTTTTGATGGCGACGATGGTGCCGCCGGAGCTGCTGCTGCTCGACGAGCACACGGCGGCGCTCGACCCAGGCACGGCGGAAAAGGTGCTCGCGCTCACGCAGAGCATCGTGGCGGAGCATCACATCACCTGTCTGATGGTGACGCACAACATGACGCAGGCGCTCTCGCTCGGCAACCGCACGCTGATGATGGCGGACGGCGGCATCGTGCTCGACGTCGCGGGTACGGAACGCGCCGGCATGACGGTGGAGGATCTCGTTGAGCGCTTCCGCGCGGGCACGGGCAGGACGCTCGACAACGACCGTATGCTCCTTTCCGAATGAAGCCCTGCGGGCCGGCCCTCCGGTGCGCCGACGGCAGAGCAGATTCTCCCTTTTAAGATGCGACAAAGCGGCAGAGCCTTTTGCTCTGCCGCTTTTGCTGTATACTGTAAACCATATGCAAAAAACCTTGAAACCATACGGTTTCAAGGTTTTTCGTGGTGGAGATTATTTATGCCCGCAGGGTTTTCGGCTTACCTGCTGCGGCGCAAGACCTCGCACACCAGCTCGTAGACGCGCTCGGTGGAGGGCACGCTCAGCCGCTCGCGCACGGAATGAACGTCGTGCAGCTCGGGCCCGAGGGAGACTGCGTCGAGGCCGGGGAGCTTCTCGATGAAAAGCCCGCACTCCAAGCCGCCGTGCGTCGCATCGATCTTGCCCTCCGTGCCGGTAAGGTCGCGGTAGACGTCAAGCACCAGCTCGCGGAGCTTGGAATCGCGCGCGTACTGCCAGCCGGGGTAGTTGCCGCGCTCGGAGACCGTACCGCCCGCAAACTCCACGATGGCGCGCACGCGCTGGGCGAGCATCGCCTTCTGCGAGGCGATGCAGGAGCGGATGGAGTAGGAGAAATGCAGTCCGTCCTCCGTCAAATGCATCACGCCGAGGTTGAGGGAGGTCTGCACCAGACCGGGGAAGTCCGCGCTCATCTCCTCCACGCCATGCGGCAGCGCAAGGAGCGTGTGGAGCATCACAGAGGTGGTCTCCGCGCTGACGGCGGACGCCGCCTCGGTCTTGGCACATTCGAGCGTCACGCCCGCGTCGCAGCCGGCGTACTCATTTTTGAGCGTCGCGTCAAAGCCTCGGATGAACTGCTCAAGCTCCGCCTCCTTCCCCGCGGGGACGGCGATGACCGCGTCGCAGCGCGAGCAGATCACGTTGTCGAACCTGCCGCCCTGTATTGCCGCGAGGCGCAGGCCCGAGAGCTGCTCCATCGCGGAGTAGAGCACGCGGCCCATCAGTACGTTTGCGCTGCCGCGGCCCTTGTCAATGTCGCCGCCGGAGTGGCCACCCTGCAAGCCGGAGAGCGTCACGGCGTAGCAGATCTCGCCGCCGAGCGGCTCGCGCTTGCCGGGAAGCGTGCAATCCGCGCGCATCCCGCCTGCGCAGGACACCGTGAAGATGCCCTCCTCCTCGGAGTCGAGGTTCAAGAGCTTTCTGCCCTTGAGGTCGGAGCAGTCGAGCGCAAACGCGCCGTCCATACCGACCTCCTCATCGACGGTGAAAACCGCCTCAAGCGGCGGATGGGGGAGCGTATCGTCGGCAAGGATGGCGAGGATCATCGCCACGGCGATGCCGTTGTCGCCGCCGAGCGAGGTCTGATCCGCCCAGACCCACTCGCCGTCCGTGCGCAGGTCAAGACCCTCTGCCGCCATGTCCTTCGCGCACTCGTCCGTCTTGGCGCAGACCATGTCGATGTGACCCTGTAAAATGATCGGCTCGGACTGCTCATAGCCCGCGGAGCCGTCCTTCCAGATGATGAGGTTGTTGCACGCCTCTTGGCGGTACCTCAGCCCAAGCTCCTTGGCAAAGCCCGCGCACAGGTCGCTGATGATCTTCGTGTTGCCGCTGCCGTGCGGCACGGAGCAGAGCTTCTCAAAATATTCAAATACCTTCTCGGGCTTCAGCCCGTTTAATGCAGCCATGCTGCCTTCCTCCTTTTCAGTGCGCACACAGCCCATGCGGAAGGCATGGGCTGTGCGGCGCTTGTTCGGTTAGCCGGCGGGTACCTCGTCCATCGTCATATCGTCCATGCCGAAGTCGTCGCCGGAGGGGGTGTCCTCCTCGACGATCTCCGCGTCGGGCGACGGGATGAACTCCGTCAGATAGGCGTCCTCACCCAGTCCCGCGAGATAGGCGGGCAGATTGATGATGATGCCGTCCATATTCTTGGGCAGGGGGATCGTGTAGGTCTGCGTCGTCTCGCTGCCGCCCTTCTTCTCGGTGATCTCGAGCGTCACCGTGAACTTTTGGCCGATGCAGGTCGCGCTGCCGCGCTCGCGGTCATAGAGCTTGGCGACCTGCTCGCCGTCCACAAGGACGACGACCTTGTACGGCGTGTCGTAGCTCTTTCCGTTGTACTCTAACTTCTTGTTGTCGAGATACACGGTGTGGCCGCGGCCGATGATCGTCATGGCGTAGGCGATGACAATGAGCACGACGACTGCCGCGAGCTGGAAGATCAGTCTGCGATTGGAGGTCTTATTCTTCATTTTGCCTTCGCCTCCTCTTCTGCCAGCTGGTCGGCTGCAAGCTGCAAGCCTGCCGCGCTCTTTGCCTTGCGCTTTTTCGCCTCATACATGACCAACGCGATGGTGATGACCGCGTAGGACACGAACACGCGGAAATATTCGCCGATCATCGAGTCGCCGGTGATGACCGTGCCGGTGCGCGGCGCCACGATGAACATGGTGTGGAACAGGATAACGCCGAGGAACACGTTCTTGATGCTCGCCTTCTCCACGCTCGCACCACCGACGAGCAGCGCCGCGATGGAGAACATACCGATCTGGGTATGGGCGGTATAGGTGGGGAAGTTGCCGACGTTCTGCAAATAAATGATCATGCCGAAGCCCGCGAACACGGTGGAGATGACCATAGAGATCACGCGGGTACGCTCGACATTGATGCCCGCGTCGCGCGCGACCTCCATATCCTGACCGACCGCGCGCATATCCTGACCGAGCTTGGTGCGGCGGAACCAGAGGATAAAGAGGCAGGCGGCGGCAATGATAATGAGCGTGAGCACGGGGATCTTCACGCCGCCGACGCTGACCGCCAGCAGGTTATCCAAGCTCTGGCGCATATTCAGCAGGCTCACCGTATTCCGGATACCGTAGCCGCGCGGGAGCTTGAGCGTATTGTGGATGATGGGAATGACGGGACCCATCATAAAGAGCACAAAGAACTGGTACACACCGTCCATGGCGAAGGCGATCATGTAGCTCGTGATCATCTCGCGGCCCTTGGCACGGTTGAGGAGCTTGCCGATCATGATGCCGAGCAGAACGGAGATGGGAATGGAGATGATCGCCGCGAGGATCAGTCCGGGGATGCCCCAGACCTGCCAGTCGGCGGCAAAGATCAATCCGATCTGGCCTGCCATCGCGCCGAGCGTCATGCCGAAGTTCATACCCATGCCCGCCATAACGGGGATGAGCAGGCTCAGGATGAGGAAAGCGTTGCGGCCCAGACGGGTCATGCCTTCATTGAGCAGATAGTTCCACGAGAGGTCCGCGCGCGGGATGCAGTAGGCGCAGATCAGAACGAACATGATGGGCACGATGTTGTCGCTCAGGAACCTGCGCAACGCGCGGCCCCATTCGGCGCCGCCGCGAGGAAGATTGTTGTTGATCTTTTTCATACTTACTTCTTCCCTCCCATCTTACGGGTCAGCGCGTAGACGATCATGCCGTTGGAGACGATGATACGAATGATCTCGCTGATGTCAAGGTGGATCAAGGAGTTGATGACCGTCGGCGTCATGGTGACAAGACCCTGATAGAGGAACGTGCCGATGATGACATTGGCGATGCTCGCCTTGTTGACGCTCGCGCCGCCGATGAGGATGGCGGCGACCGCCGGGAATGCCATCTTGAGCGGGGCGGTGTAGATCTGGATGAAGCCGAACCCCTGCTCATAGACGAGGATGCCGACCGCGCCCAGCCAGGTGGAAAGGACGACGGAAATGAGGCGCATCTTGTCGATGCTGACGCCCGCTGCCTTGGCAAAGGAAGGGTTGGAGCCGACGGCGGTCATCGCGGTGCCGGTCTTGGTGTGCAGGAATGCCCACATTAGGAAAGCAAGGATCGCGAAGAAGATCAGACTGCCGGTCGGAATGACGAGGTTGATGCCGAAGCGGTTGAGGTCGATGGAGAGAATGTCCGCCAGCACGCGGTCATAGAAGCCCTCGAGGGAGATGGTGGTACGAAGGCCGGAGCCGGAGAAGCCCCACACCATCTCGGGCTTCTTGTACGGCAGCAGCAGCCACATCATGCACATGAAGGAGACGGAGGAGAAGCCGACGTAGGTTGCGACCATCATCTCGCCGCCCTTGATCTTGTTGAGCAGCCAGCCGTAGCCGCCGCCGAGCAGCAGCGCAAACGGCGTCGCGATCGCGATGGCCATGACGAAGCTCATCGGACCCGTGAAGCCAAGCTCGATGGACAGCGTCGCGCCCAGAAGGCCCGAGATGATACCGAGCGGCAGGCCGAAGTTGAGGCCGCAGCCGGAGTGGACCATCGGGACCATTGCCAGCACCATGATGGCGTTCCAGCTAAAGCGGTTGATAACGTTGCTGATCTGCGTTGCGAAGTCCACGCCCGCGAACGGCACGAGCACGAACATCAGCAGCAGAAAGCCGGTGATGATCATGCGGGGGACGCCGTAGCTGTCGATCATTTGGCGGAGCCTGCTCTTATCGGCAAGGCTGTTTGTTGTATTACCCATATTCTGCCCTCCTTATTTGACCTGACTGACCATCAGCATACCGAACGCCTCGGAGGATTCGGTCGCCGGCAGGATGCCGGCGATCCGGCCGCCGGAGACGATGGCGATGCGGTCGCAGGTCATGCGCAGCTCCTCCAGCTCGGACGAGATCATCACAACGGTGATTCCGCTCTCGCGGTTGAACCTCTTGAGCGCGTCGAGCACGAGAGATTTTGCGCCGACGTCGATGCCGCGGGTCGGCTCGGAGACAAAGAGGAACTTCGGCTCGAGCGCGAATGCCTTGGCAAGGCAAACCTTCTGCTGGTTGCCGCCGGAGAGCTCCTTGGCCTTCTGCTTCGAGCTGGTGCACTTGATCTTCAGCTCGTCAATATAGCGGTCGGTCACGGCGCGGATGGCCTTTTCATCGCGCCACTTCACAAGGCCGCCAAACAGGCTCTTGAGAAACTTATCGTGGATCTGCATGGCCGGGAAGGCAATGTTCCACTCCAGCGACTCGTCGAGCAGCAGTCCCACGCCGCGGCGGTCCTCCGACACAAAGGCAAGCTGCGCGTCGAGACAGCGGCGGGGCGCGTTGAGCGGAATGGGCTTGCCATCGAACTCGACGGTGCCGCCCGCCTCATAAAGGCCCATAACGCCGTTCGGGATGCCGAGCTTGCCCTGACCGGCGAGGCCGCCGATGCCGAGGATCTCGCCCTCCCTGATGTCGAGATCGACGTTGCGCACGATCTCGCCGGGCATATCTACCCAGAGCTTGCGGATGGACATGATGGTCCTGGCGCCGGAGTGATCGACCACATCCTGTGCAGCGGAGAGCTCCACGCTGCGGCCGACCATCCACCTTGTGATGTCGGAAACGTTCGTTTCCTTCGCCGGGGTATCCTTCACCACATGGCCGTCGCGCATGACGATGACCTTGTCGCACACATCCAGAATCTCCTGCAAACGGTGCGTGATGAAGATGACCGCGATGCCGCGCGCCGACATGCTGCGGATGGAATCGAGCAGCGCCGCAGCCTCCTTTTCCGTCAGAACGGCGGTCGGCTCGTCGAGAATAAGCAGCTTGAGATGCTCCTTGCTCAGCTCACGCGCGATCTCGGTGAACTGCTTATGGCCGACCGGCATATCGCTGATGACCATGTTGGCGTCGATGTGGACGCCCATTTTTTCAATGGCTGCCGCTGCACTGCGGTCCATCTCCTTATAATCGAGCGTGTTCAGACGGCTGCCGAACACCTCGGAGATGACATTTTTCTTCTGGGGCTCACGGTTGAGCAGAATATTCTCTGTCGCTGTAAAGCCGGGGATCAGAGAAAACTCCTGATGCACCATGCCGATACCGGCTGCCAGTGCGTCAAAGGGGGTGTTGAAGGTGACCTTTTCACCGTTGATGAGAACATCTCCGCCGTACCCGCCGGTCTCGCGGATGACGTCCATGCCGAAGAGGATCTTCATCAGCGTGCTCTTGCCCGCACCGTTTTCGCCGACAAGGCCGAGCACCTCGCCCTCGCGGAGCGTAAAGCTGATATCCGTGAGGACCTGATTGCCGAAGAAGTCCTTTTTGATGCTGCGCATCTCCAACAGAGGAGCGTTGTTATTTTCCATAAGCTATACCCTACCTAAAAGAAGCAGGGGGGAGGATTCTCCTCCCCCCTGTTTTTTTGATGTTCGTCAGTGAGCCGAAGGCTTACTTAACGGTGAAGTACTTTTCGGGGACCTCGACCTCGGTGGCGTGCATGAACCAGCCCGGATCGCCCATGATGTAGGTATCCTGATAGACAAGGAAGGTGTTGTCGGCCTTGACGCCGGTGGTGGCGTTGGTGTAGTTGGAGCCGTTCCAGGAGGCGTCGGGGGAGAACTGATGGTAAGCCTTGGCGATATCGTCGATGTCGGCAAGCTCGCTCTCGCCCTTGATGACGTTCATGGCGTGCTGGGCAAGGCCAGCGGAGGTGACGTAGCCGTAGGAGTAAGCCCAGGTGCCGAAGCGGCCCGCGCCGCCCTTTTCGCAGATGGCGGCCTCGACCTTGGCAAGGATCTTCTGGAAGTCGCCCGCCTCAGCGGTCAGGTCGATGCCCAGAGCGCCGGGATAGCCCATCAGCGGGGAGGGCAGGTCGGCCTCAATGAAGTAGCCGCCGTACTCGAGCAGCTGCTTGAGCAGAGGCTCGGTATGCGCGTCGTTGGTGCAGAAGTAAGCGGCCTTCTCGCCGTACTTGTTCACCCACTCGGGAACCTTTTCAAGGATGTAAGCCTGCGCACCGGCAACGCCGACATCAGAGGTGGGGTCGGGAGCGGTTTCCATCTCGAAGCTCATGCCGAACTCCTCGCAGGCCGCCTTCATGACGGCGACGCGGCGGCTCATGGTCTCGTAAGCGAGGTGGCGCGGGAAGGAGATATGAACAAAGGTGTCGCAGCCAAGCTCGTGCGCGGTGCGGATGATGAGGTAGCCGCGGGCAACGAAGTCGTTGTTGCACACGAGGTCGGCAGCAGAGCCGATCTCGGGCAGATCCTCATGCGCCTCACCGGCGATGCAGAGGATGTCGGGGCGGCGCTCCTTGATCTTACGGAAGGCCTCGGTCGTGCCGGGGACGGACTGGTTGACGATGATCGCCTTCATGTCGGGGTCGTCGGACAGGTTGACGATGCACTGGATGGTGGTCTCCAGCTCTTCGGTGAAGTTATCGGGATAGGTCACGAGGGTGACGTTCTCCTCACCGTAGAGCTGCTGGAAGGCCTCGGCGCCGCGGCGGTCGTCCTCAGACTGAGAAACGGAACCGGTCACGATACCGATGTGGATGGTCTCCTCCTGCTTGTCGGGAGTGTCGGGAGTGTCGGGGGTGTCGGGCGTGTCAGGGGTCTTCTTGTCGCCGCAGGCCACGAGCGAAAGCACCATGACCATAGCGAGCAGGATACTCAGGAATCTTTTCATGCGGAACCTCCAATTTCATTTTTACGATGTATTGCCAGGGTGTCTTATTACTATATACAAAAATATTCACCTTGTCAATGACAGAAATTAAACAATATAGCGAAAAGCGGTGCAAAAAGGACTGCGGCACCTGCGGAGACGGGGCCATTCCGCACTCAAATGGAGAACCGAGCTTGAAAAATCCGAATGAGGTACACAGTGTCCACGGAATGAAAGAAAAAATTATCGCATACCCTCTACCAAAATAAAATGGGGAGGATATGCGGATGTTTTTGTATTTTAAGCGGAGAGAGAAGCGCGGGACGAGGGAGGCGCCGCGGCCGCGATTTCTTGTCCTGCGGCGCAAAACACTGACAGTTGGCGCTGCGCTGCTGGCTGCGGCAGCCATTTTCGGTGCTGTGAATGCGCCCGCTGCCGTGCGGGCGTCAGTTGCGACGCGCCAGCTGCCCATCTACTGCGTGGAACGCGATCAGAAGGTGTGCAGCATTTCCTTTGATGCCGCATGGGGGGCGGACAACACGCAGAAGATCCTGGATGTACTCGCGGACTACGGCGTCAAGGCGACCTTTTTCGTGGTCGGCAACTGGGCGGACCAGTATCCGGAGCAGGCCAAGGCCATCGTAGACAGCGGCTGCGAGCTGATGAACCATTCCAACGCACACGACCACTACAATTCTCTGACGGCGGAGCAGATCATCAAAGATGTGAATACCTGCAACGATAAGCTCGAGGCGCTCACAGGGGCTCGTCCGACGCTTATTCGCTGCCCCTTCGGCGAGTATGACGACCATGTGATCTCCGCCATTCGCTCCATCGGCATGGAGCCGATCCAGTGGGATGTGGAGCGATACCATGCAGCTCAAGCCCCTGCCGGGGCTTGCCTTCGGGAGCCTAACGGGCAGCGGAGCGTCCGGAGCAGCCGGACAGCCGATCCTCAATGACAACGCGGCCATTACGGAATATATGAATCGGGCTGCCTTTGCGATCAATCAGATCCTCGGAGAAGGCATTGAGAGTGTGCAGGAGCGCATCGCCAATGATTTTGCCGGAACAGACGGAGACCACTATGAAGTAGTCAATCCCTATGAGGGGGATCTCATCAGCAATGCCAACCTGTTTATTTCTCAATACTGCGCGGCGAAAAATCTGGACTTTGCCGCCATCTCCCTCACTGACATGGAGCAGATCCTGCGTGCGGGCCTCACGCACCTTTACAGCTACAGTCGTACAATGGAGGTGCGTACTGTCCCTGCGGAGGAGGACGGCGAGGAAGATACATTGGAAACATGGTACATCTACACGATCCGCTATAATGGTGAAGCCTACTTTGCGAACACCATCTTTGCGCTGACTGACGAACAGAAAAGTCTGGCGGAAAACTATGCGGAAAACCTCAGTCTGTTTCTTGGTGATGGCCTGTTCCAATACGCTCCCTCCACTAACACCATTACATCTCTTGGCGATGTGCGCTTTACCGATGGCGCAACAGATGTCATCTACTTCAACCAGCTGGATGAACGCTATGCCAATCAGCCTTATGGCACTGACCATATTGGGGGGTATGGCTGCGGGCCAACTTCCATGGCTATTGTGGTTTCCTCGCTGACCAGTGAGACGGTTGACCCGGGCCAAATGGCACGGTGGGCCTATGAGCATGGCTATTGGTGCAGCAAAAGCGGCTCCTACCACACTTTGATCCCCGGCGCAGCACAGGCGTGGGGGCTTTCCGTTGAAGGGTGTACCGCTTCGGAACCGCAGCGCATTCTGGATGCCCTGGCAGACGGGAAGCTGGTCGTGGCCCTGATGACCAAGGGGCATTTTACAAAGTCCGGACATTTTATCGTGCTGCGGGGCGTCCAGAATGAAAAGATCCTCGTAGCCGACCCCGCCAGTTACCGGCGCAGTCAAAAAACCTGGGAGCTGTCCATCATTCTGAACGAGGCCGGCAGACGTGCCGGCGCCGGCGGGCCGTTTTGGGTCATTGGGTGAACTGCTGACAAATATAGCAAGAGACATCTCTGAGGTGCCTCTCTAACAATGCCGCGATGAAATAATCTAATCAGCGTTCATTTTCATTCAGGATTTCCAGCATCTCTTTTGGCGTCACCACATAGGGCTTGACTGGGAAATGCTTGATGTTGCCGGTTACAAGATAAGCGTCGGTAGTTTCTCTTGCTTCCATAACCACCTCATAGAAAATTGCGTCGTCGGGGTCGGGAACATAGTCCTCAATCGTGGCGGCATCCAAAAAGATACCTCGCTTAATCAAGCCTGTCAGCGCAATTTCAATGTCCCGGCGGTCAAACTTAAATTTAGGGCGGTGCAGAACATCGTTGTATTCGTCCAGAATATCCTCATGCAGCAGAGGAATTACACGCCCCGCAAGAGCTTCTTGCAGAATCATACCGGGAACGGAGGAAATGTTAAACAGAGCGGAAACCACTACATTCGTATCAAGTACAACATAGTATTTCATGGTTATGCTCCGTTCCGAGCATTTCTTGACGCACGGTCAGCCCGGGACGCTGCAATTTCAGCATTGATCTCATCCAGCGACATATCGGCCGTGCCGTTCTGCTGTGCGGCTTCACTCAGGCTTTGCACGGCGCGGATCGCCCGCTCAGCTCTGTATTCCTGCTTGGGCAGCGTCATGGAAAAGGGAACGCCATTTACCACGACAGAGCGTTTCAAAAACATTCGGATAGCGGTGGGAAGGTCGATGCCGAGTTCATCGTAGACAGCGGCAGCCTTGGCGCGGAGATCATCGTCAACACGCACCTGCATAACACTTGTAGACATAAAAGCACCCCTTTCAAATATAATTGTATTGGTTTACAATGCAATTATATTCTATTATACACAAAAAGTCAAGCGTTAGTCCTTGCGTATTCCCTAATGCGTTTTAATGCGCACAAAAGAAGCAGACTAGGGTAAAGTAAACCGTGGAGGGCTGTGCCGCATAATTGATTTCCTTCGTGAAAGGGGGGGCATCATCTCTCTGGACGAGGTGGAGGAACTGGCGGGTAACGCTGTAATTGCCCGCCCCCATTTCGCTCAGGTGATGGTGCGCCACGGCTATGTCTCGACCAACCGAGAGGCCTTTGATCGGTATTTGGACACAGACGAATATCAGAAAATAGAGCGTTTCAAGGTTTCCGCCCGGGACTGCATCGCCGCCATCCGTTCTGATGGTGGTCATGTTTCTTTGGCCCACCCCTATCAGTTGGGGCTGGATGATGAGCGGTTAGAGGCCCTTATCCGTCAGCTAAAGGACAGCGTCTTGGAAGCCATTGAATGCTTTTACCCGCGCCATACGCCAGAGCAGACCGCGTTTTATCTGGAGCTGGCGCGGAGATACGACCTCCACGTCACTGGCGGCAGTGACTTCCACGGGGAACAAGTCAAGCCGGACATCACACTCAAGCGGTGGGAGCTGAATCTGACTTGGCTGCTGAACTAAAAAAAGACGATCAAGACCATGCTGACGGCGGAGTAGAAATGCAGCGGATGTCAAGACGAGGGGCTGTTACGAACAGGGAATTAGGGCTGAGGAATATATGAGGTGTATTATGATGTTCTATGAGATAACGGCCCACCTTTCCTATCAGACAATGCAGATAGGATTTTTTAGGATGGCACCAAGGCGGTCGACATCGGCGGGGCGTGACAAGGCATCTACCACTAATAAAAGAAATTGCAAAGAATTTGTAATTCAACACAAATTCAACACAAAAACAGCTTTGTGCAATTTGCCATAGACATGAAAAAACCTTGAAGCCGTTGCGGCTTCAAGGTTTTTTCATGGTGGAGATTAGCGGGATCGAACCGCTGACCTCTTGACTGCCAGTCAAGCGCTCTCCCAGCTGAGCTAAACCCCCTCGGTTCAAGGCTTTCGCGCTCGGAACAATGGAGAGTATAACATAGGGGAGGGCGGCTGTCAAGACCTTTTTTCAACTTTTTTACACCGGATAAAATGCGGCGGAGAGAATAAGAGCCGCGGCAATTTTCCGTCAAATCGGGTGCTTGACAAATTACGACGAATGTAGTATAAATAAGAGAATGACTTTTGTAGTAAAATCGGGAGGGCTTTTGCATGGACGGCAGGAAACGTTTGCCGGACGCCGAGCTGAGCGTGATGCAGGCGGTCTGGGCGCACGGCGGGGAGGTCAGCCGCGGCGACATCGAGGGCGCGCTGGCGTCCCACGGCTGGAGCGTCAACACCATCAACACCTATCTCACGCGATTGTGCGACAAGGGCTATCTGAGCGCGCGCCGCGAGGGACGCAGCAACTTCTATACGCCGCTCGTTTCGCAGGAGAAGTACCGCGAGTTCGACAGCCGAAGCGTCCTGCAGCGGCTCTACGGCGGCTCGCTGGGCAGCTTTGTGGCGGCGCTGACGGCGGAAAAGCCGCTCGCGCAGAGCGAGATCGACGAGCTGCGGCGCTATCTGGATGAAATGAGCGGAAAGGCGGGGGAGTGAGATGACACCCTTTTTGCTGACGCTTTGCAAGCATTCGCTGCTCGCGGCTGCCGTTCTCGCATTGGCCGCGATCACAAAGCCGCTTTGGCGGGAGCGCTACGGCGCGCGGTCACGCTGCGCGCTGTGGCTGGCGCTGGCGGTCTTTCTGCTGCTGCCGGTGGACTGGTCGGCGCCGAATGCGCCGGTGCGGGTGGAGCCGCCGGCGGAGCGCACACTGCTCCTTTCCGCGCAGCGCGGGCCGAGCGTGGTGCGGACCGACGAGCTGCCGCGCCGGCAGAAAACGGTCCTTAGCGGCGCGGAGGATACGAGCCCGCTGCCGGCCGACCCGCCGGTCACATTCGAGGAGGCCTATGGGACCGCGCCGGACAACAGCGCGAAAAACATTCCGCTCACAGGGCTGCTGTTCCTCCTTTGGACGGTAGGCATGACAGGCTATATCACTTTACAGATCATAAAATACAGGCGATTCTGCCGCCTCGTGCGCCGCTGGCAGCGGGAGACGGCACGGGAGGACTACGCACGGCTGCTCGCGGACGAATGTGCCGCTCTGGGCGTGAAGCAGCCGCGGCTCCTTCTCTGCGGGGCGGTGGGAACGCCGATGATGACCGGACTATTTCATCCCGTTCTGCTTCTGCCGCACGAGGACTACGAGCCCGCCGCGCTGCGCTTCATCCTGCGCCACGAGCTCTGCCATCTCAAGCGGCACGACCTTGCCTATAAGCTCGTGCTGACGGCGGCGAATGCCGTCCATTGGTTCGACCCGCTTGTCTATTGGATGCTGCGGCAGGCGGACGAGGATGTGGAGCTTGCCTGCGACAGCAGGGCGACCGAGGGCATGACGCACGCGGAAAGGACCGCCTACGGCGAAACGCTGCTCGCGGCGGTGCAGGCGAAGATCGCGCCGGTGCCGATGACAACGAGCTTCGGTAGCACGGCGGCGCGGCTCAAGCGCCGGCTTGCGAATGTGCTCAGCGGAAAGAAAAGGCGCGGGCTGTGGCTCGCGGCGCTCGCCGTCGCGGTCGTGGCCGCTTCCGCGCTGCTGATCGCATGGCAGAGCGGCACAGATGCGAAAACGAAGGACGCGGACGTCTGGCCCACGATGGAGGACTATGCCCTCGACCGCGCCAACGCGGTCCGCGAGAGCGGCGTTGCCCTGTTCCCGCAGCCGCCCGGCGGCGCGGCTGTCGCCGCGGTGAGCGACGTGCGGGCGACCGAGCTGGAGCGCGCTGCCGTGCTGGACGGCGTTTTCCCGGAGCTGGACGGCAGACCCGAGCTGTGGCGCTACGATTACGCGGTGCGCTTTGCGGACGAGGAAAGCCTTTCACTGGCAGATCAGGGAGATTGGTACAGCATAGGCGATGGCTGGTACGACAACAGGCAGTACGATGTGCTCGTTGTGCTTGCGAACGCGGACGGCTATCGCATTCTGTACACCGGAACGCGGGGGATGGTAAAGGACTACATAAACGATTCCGGCAGGACGTACTACCGCGAGGCACTCTACGATTGGTGCGCCGACCACCTTGCGCTTGACGAGACCGACTATCCGCGCTATCTGCGCAGGGTCACGCTGACCTATACGGACGGGACCGGCAGCGCGGTCAGGAAGACGGCTGCGTTCCACCGCTACGAGGGCGACGGCTGGTCCGTCTATGTGCCGACCGACTGGATATTCACACCGCAATGGATGCAATGGAAGCCTCTCTCCAGCGTGGACACGGATGGAAGCACATACTTTGAGGTCACAAGAGCGGACGGCAACATGGAGGACATCAAGGCGTACTACGCCTCCATCGGCGCGTGGCGCTTTGAGACCGACCTGAGCGCGCCGCTGGACTATTACTATAATGTAGGGGGCGGCTATGATGCCGCATACGGCTACGCGCATGAGGAGCTGTACTTTGTCCCGATCGACGACGATCACTGCTATGTGCTTTCCTGTTACTCGGTGAACGGCGTTACATCGGCAGAGGACAAGGCGCTGCTGCGCGCCGCGCTCACGAGCTTTACGCCGGACGAGAGCCTTCGCTGGACGGCGGAGCAGAGGTTCCAATATGAGATCGACTGTCTGGAGCACGGCACGGGCGTGGAGCTGACCCTGCTCAGCGGAGCAAGAGAGCTGGGGAGCTGCCGAAACGACTTTGCCATCTCAGGCGGGCTCTGCCCGCTGGACCAATATACCTACACACCGTGGGAGGATGCTGTGTACGCGGGCGGAGACAAGGCGATCCGCTTGACCGTTTCCGACGGCTGCTATCTGGAGGTCTACGAGGACTCCAACCTCATTTCCTACTGCCGGAGCGACGGCTCATTGCTCGGCCGTTATATGGCGAGCGGCGCGGGACTGGGCGACGGCTCTATCGTGCCGGTCGAGGGGACCTCGCTTTACGGCGTGGTGCACGAATGGTACGACGTGCTGGAGCTTGCTGATGTGCGTCGTGCGCCGGTAATCTTCATCGCCGACGAGGGGCAGTCGTGGCAGGAGGCCGCGCAGAGCTGGGCCGACGCCTACTGGAACGCGCTGACGCGCGTGCCGGAGGACAATGTTTACCATTGCGGCTTTGTGAGGGCAAAGGCGTACAGCTTCCTGAGCGATGACGACAACGAGCAGATGCGCCGGCTCGGCAAGCTGAGGGAGGGCGAATACGGCTTTTATATGAACGGGTACTTTGTCCCCACGCACGCGGAGGAGCTGACGGCGCGCTACGACGAACACGATATGCAGCCGGTGGAGGCGGGAGACGGTCTGCCCGCAGGGACCTACACCACGTTCTACCGCTGCAGGCTCATCGCGGCGGACGGCGGCTGGTACGGCGAGATCCTCGGCAACGGCTCGTGGTAAGAAAGAGAGAAGAGAGGTAAGAGCATCATGCACCGAAGACTGTTCTGCGAGCTTTCGCCGCTCGCGTACCGCATCTCGGTCGAAAAAAGCTGTGCACTCCGCACGCTGCGCGACGGATTTTCCGCGGAGCGCTTTCCGAAACTGCGCCTGGAGGCGCCGCTTCCCGCGCTCGTCTGTCGGCACAATTCGCTCATCCGCCGCACGCTCGGCAGGGTCGATCCGGTTTTGCAGGACAACAAGGCCGTCAACCTCGCGCTGGCCGCGCCGAAGATCAACGGCATTCTCATACGCCCGGGCGAGACGTTTTCGTTCTGGCACCTTGTCGGGCGGCCCAGCGCCGCGAACGGCTACCGCACCGGTATGGTCATTGCCAACGCGCAGACCGGCGAAGCCGTCGGCGGTGGGATGTGCCAGTTCAGCAACCTGATCCATTGGATGGTGCTCCACGCGCCCCTGACCATCACGGAGCAGCACCACCACGACCAGTTTGACCTCTTTCCGGACTTCGGCCGTCAGGTGCCGTTTGGCACGGGCACGTCCATCTTCTATAACTACCTCGACTATTGCTTCCGCAACGACACGGAGCAGACGTACCAGCTTCTCGTCCATACGACGCCCACGCACCTGTGCGGCGAGCTGCGCACGGATGCGCCGCTCGCGGTCAAATACCACATCGCGGCGGAGAACGAGCGCTTCGTGCGCGAGGACGGCGTTGTCTACCGCTGCGGCGAGGTGTATCGGACGATGGTGGATAAGACCACCGGGAATGTGCTCTCGCGCGAGCTGCTGCGGCGCAACCATGCCCGCGTGCTCTACGATACGGCGGGACTGGAGATCATGGACCGGTAAAAAAAGAAGAAGGCTTCCCGATCTCGGGAAGCCTTTCTTTTTGAAGATTTCGGAAACTTTTTGCTTTTGTGTTGCACGCGGCGGGACAAGCGTGGTATACTAAGGCGAATTACCACAAATGAGACAATGAGGCGATACGATGCGTATTGATATTTTAGGCGTTGGCTTTGACAATCTCACCATGACCGAGGCGGTCGCGCGCGGCTGCGAGCTGCTTGCGGGTGAGGGCGCGCACTATGTGGTGACGCCGAATCCCGAGATCGTGGAGACCTGCCGCGCGGACACGGAGGCGATGGCGGCCGTGAACGGCGCGGACCTCGTGCTGCCCGACGGCATCGGCGTCATCTACGGCGCGAAGCTCCTCGGCACGCCGCTCAAATCCCGTGTGCCGGGCATTGAGTTCGGTACGGCGATGCTCGCGCACTGCGCGGAGACGGGGAAGAAGGTTTTCCTCTTCGGCGCGAAGCCGGGTGTAGCGGAGCAGGCGGCGAAAAATCTCTGCGAGAAGCTGCCCGGGCTGCAGATCGCCGGTACGCACGACGGCTATTTTACCGACGCGGAATCCGACGTCATCGCCGCGGAGATCCGCACGAGCGGCGCGGACATGGCGCTCGTCTGCCTCGGCGCGCCGAAGCAGGAGAAGTGGATGGCGCAGTACGGCGCGGCCACGGGCGCAAAGCTGCTGCTGGGTCTCGGCGGCTCGCTGGATGTCTTCGCGGGCGTGGCGCAGCGCGCGCCGGAATTCTACTGCAAGCACAATCTGGAGTGGTTCTACCGGCTCATCAAAAACCCGTCCCGCGCGGGACGCATGATGAAGCTGCCGCTCTTTCTGGTCCATGTGGCGGGGGAGAAGCGGAAATGAACAAGGGAAGGCTCATTGTCTTTGAGGGGACAGACGGCTCCGGCAAGGCCACGCAGTCCCGGCTCCTCTTTGAGCGACTGGAGCGCGAGGGCGTGGACTGCCGCAAGCTCAACTTCCCGCGCTACGGCGAAAAGTCCGCCGCGCTCGTCGAGCTGTACCTCGGCGGCGCGTTCGGCTCGCATCCCGACGATGTGAATGCCTACGCGGCTTCCACCTTCTACGCTGTGGACCGCTACGCCTCCTACAAGCAGGACTGGGGCGGCTATTACGAGGCGGGCGGGCTGCTCATCGCCGACCGCTACACGACCTCCAACGCCGTGCATCAGGCATCCAAGCTGTCGGACGGCGAGCGGGAGAAATTTCTTGACTGGCTTTTCGGCTTTGAGTACGGGCTGCTCGGGCTTCCCGAGCCGTCGCTGGTCTTTTATCTCGACGTTCCGACCGAGGTGACCGAGCGGCTCATGCGCGAGCGCGAAAGGGCGACGCACACCGCCGCCGATATCCACGAGGCGGATGACGCCTATCTGCGCGAGTGCCGCGAGAACGCGCGCGGTGTTGCCGCGCGCTGCGGCTGGCAGCGCGTTGACTGCACGCGGGATGGTCAGATGCGCGGCATCGAGGACATCCATGAGGAGGTCTATGCGCGCGTCAAAGCCCTGCTGGGCTGAGGCCTGTCCCGCGCGGCGGCGTGTGAAAAGGGACGCGGTGCGTCCCATCTTCACAGGAGGATCGAGCGCGCTTAACAGCAGCAGCCGCTGTTGCTGTTGTTCCCGCAGCCGCAGCTGTTTCCACAGCCGCCGCAGCCGAAGAGGATCAGAATGATGATCAGGATCAGCCACACGCAGGAGCAGTCATTGTTGTTGCACATTTACGTTTCACCTCACTTGTCATGCTCTGCCTTATCCTATGCGGGAAAATGCAAATGGGGGCCTGACCGCTGAAAAAACTTTTAGGATTCTTGAAAAGGAGTGCTGTTCTCTTATGGATCACGAGGAAAAATACAACACCGCGCGATGGGACGCCGGGCAGGTCCGCCGCGAGGGCGGCGAGCGTCCGCCCCATTCCGCGCAGAGCGCCGCGAGCGAGGAGCGCCGCCGGCGGAACCGCCGCAAGGGCCGCGAGCGCCGCTTTCTGCTTTGGCTGATCTTTGTGGTCGCCGTATCGGCGATCCTGGCGGGCGTCGGCTGGCTGCTGGCGAACGATATGTGCGCGTTCAATAAGGAGCCCGTCACCGCGACCATCGAGGTCACGAAGGACGACGACGTCAACTCCATTGCGACAAAGCTCAAAAACGAGGGGCTGATCGAATACAAGTGGTTCTTCAAGATCTTCGGCGCGGTGCGCCACGCGGGCGACAAGATCGGCATCGGCACCTATGAGCTCAACACCGACATGGACTACAACGCGCTCATTCAGGGCATGAGCAACCGCAATGCGACCATCAACGCCGATACCGTCACTGTCACGATCCCGGAGGGCTACAGCGTGCGGCAGATCGTTTCGCTGCTGGCCAAGTACGGCGTCAACAGCGAGGATGCGCTGCTCAGCGCGGCGGAGCGCGGGAGCTTCGACTACAGCTTCCTCGACTCCGGCAAGTCCGGCATCGCCAAGCTCGAGGGCTATCTTTTCCCGGACACCTATGAGTTCTTCGTCAACGAGGACCCGTCTCACGCCATCTGCCGCCTGCTCGACAACTTCTCGCAGCGCATGGACGATGAGCTGATGACGCAGGTGGAGGAGTCCGGCTATTCGCTCGAGGAGATCCTCATTATTGCCTCGCTCATTGAAAAGGAGACGGATGGCAAGGACCGCACGAACATCGCCTCCGTGATCTACAACCGCCTCAACAACGTCGGCGAGACCTACCATAAGCTCGAGATCGACGCAGCGGTCATCTACGGTCTCGGCTACGCGAACGGCGAGAACTATGCCGGCCCGCTCACGCAGGCGGACCTCGATAAGGATACGCCCTACAACCTGCGTATGCACGAGGGCCTGCCGCCCACGCCCATCTGCAATCCGGGCCTTGCGTCCATCCGCGCGGCGCTGGAGCCGGCGGACACGAACTACTATTTCTATGCGCTCGGCAAGGATGGCGTGCATCACTTCTTCAAAACCTACCGCGAGCACGTCAACTTTGTCAACTCCAGCCAGTACGGCGGCTGAGGACCGAAAAAGCAGCATGGCCTGTGGCCATGCTGCTTTTGAGAGAGGAGCTACTATGCGAAAGAAACCGGAGCTGCTCGCCCCCGCGGGCGATATGGAAAAGCTGAGAATGGCGGTGCTCTACGGCGCGGACGCGGTGTATCTCGCGGGCACGAGCTTTGGGATGCGCTCGTTCGCGGGCAACTTCACCGCCGACGAGCTGCCGGAGGCCGTGCGCTTCGTGCATGACCACGGCGTGCGCGTCCACGTCACGGTAAACACCATGCCGCGCAACGACGAGGTCGCGCGGCTGCCCGAGCATCTGGAGCGGCTGAACGATCTGGGCGTCGACGCACTGATTTTAGCCGACCTCGGCGCGTTCACGCTGGCGGGGAGGTACGCGCCGAGGTGCGAGCGCCACATCTCCACGCAGCAGAGCATCGCCAACTATGAGTGCGCAAGGGCGTGGTACGATTTGGGCGCGAAGCGCGTGGTGCTGGCAAGGGAAATGTCTTTACAGGAAATACGCGAAATGCGGGAGAAGCTCCCGTCCGGGCTGGAGCTTGAGACCTTCTGCCACGGCGCGATGTGCGTGAGCTATTCGGGCCGCTGCCTGCTCTCAAACTACATGACGGGGCGCGACAGCAACCGCGGCGCCTGCGCCCAGCCCTGCCGCTATCAGTACGCCCTGATGGAGGAGAAACGGCCGGGCGAATACTTCCCCGTCTTTGAGGATGAGAAGGGAACGTACATCATGAACTCCCGCGATATGTGCATGATCGGTCATCTGGACGACATCATGGACGCGGGCATCGACTGCATCAAGATTGAGGGCCGCGCGAAGAGCGAATACTACGCCGCCATCGTCACGGGGGCCTACCGCCATGTGCTCGACGAGGTCGCGGCGGGGGAGACGCCCGACCCGGTCTGGCTCGACGAGGTCGAGCACGTCAGTCACCGCCATTATTCGACCGGCTTTTATTACGGTCAGCCGGGACAGTATTACGACAATTCCCGCTACATCCGCGACTGGCAGGTCGTGGCGGTGGTCGAGAGCTGCGACGCGAACGGCATGGCGACGCTCAGCCTGCGCAACAAGTTCCGCGCGGGCGACACGGTGGAGGTCGTGGGGCCGGACTGCAAGCCGTTCTCCATGGTCGTTCCCGAGATGCGCGACGCCGAGGGCTTCACGCTGCTCGAGCCGAGAAATCCCCGCATGATATTCACCATGCAGCTGCCGCGCAGCGTGCCGGCGATGAGCTTTGTGCGCCACGCGGTCGATCTGAGCGCAAGGGATTGAAAAGAAAAAATGCCGCTATCGGACGATAGCGGCATTTTTTTACGGAATGCGTCAGGCGCGCTGCTTTTTCTGCGCGATCAGGCCCGGCAGGATGGCAATGCCGGAGCCGACGAGGAAGCAGACGATGCCGAGGAGCATATTCGCCGTGATCTCCTCGCGCAGGAAGAGAAACGCGAAGAGCGGTGCGATCATCGGCTTGAGGAAGAAGATGAGAGACGCCTCCTGCGCGCTGGTCTTCTCCAGCGCCATCATGTGGCAGACGTAGCCTGCCGCCGAATTGACCGCGCAGATGTAGGCGAGCGCGGGCAGCGCGGAGAGCGGGATGCCGGAGAACAGAGGGACATTCACAAAAATGTCCAGCCCCAGCGAGGCAAACAGTCCGCCGACCGCCGCCGTGCGGCCGAGCAGCAGGACAGCCAGCAGCTCCACCGAGCCGAAGAGGAAGCTGAAGCAGGTCACGGCGATGCCGCCGAAGCGCGGCGTGCGCTTCTTGCCGACTACGCTGTAGAACGAAAACACGAGCGCCGAGGCAATGGCGAGCAGCGCGCCGGTGGGATCGAGCGAGGCGTGCAGCGGATCAATGATGATGAGAACCGCCAGCAGCTCGAGCGCGAGGGCGATGAGGTGGTTGCGGTGGATCTCCTCCCGCAGGAGAAAATAGGCAAGCATGGTAACGAAAATGGGATTGCAGGAGAAAATGATGGCGACGACGGATGCCTTGGTGTAGGTCACCGCCATCTGGTAGAGCACCATCGAGAACGCCACGCACAGAAAGCCCGTGAGCGCAAAGAAGCCGACGTCGGCGCGGGTGAAGGCCGCACCCTTTTTCTTCATCGAGCGCAGGGCAAAGGGAACGAGCAGGAGACCGCCGATGAGAAAGCGCAGGCAGGTGATCTGCATGGGCGCGAAGACGCCGTGAACGGTTTTGAGCATGACCTCCATCGTGCTGAAAATGACGGCGCAGAGAACGATGTACAGATAGCCGGAATAGGAGCGCTTCATAGGTTTCCCTCTTTTCAAAATACGGTAGCACAAGTGTAAAAAGTATACGGCAAAGGCGGAGGAATTGCAAGCGGGCGCTTGACAAAAAAAGAAATTCGGATATAATAGCTCCATAAACGCGATGAAAAAGTCAGCCGTGCAGACGAGCCCACAGCGAGAGGGAGCTGGTGAAAGCCCTCGGCCTACGAGGCACGGCAGCCGCTTTTGAGCAGTCCGCGACGAGCGGAACGCTTCGTCCCCGTTACAGGACGGCTAAGATGCTCCCCGCGGGGAGATAATTAGGGTGGTACCGTGAAGCAAGGCTTCGCCCCTATTTCGGGGGCGGAGCCTTTTTGATTCCGAAAAGAGGTGAGAGAGGATCAAACGGAGCATACTGCTTTCGCTCGCAGCGCTGACGCTGCTTCTTTGTACCGCGTGCGCGGTAAAGGGAAATCCCTTGCCAAAGGGAATGGAGGAGGACGCGGTCCTCAGCGCCGGACTCGGCGTGATGGACCAGCTGATCCGCGGCGAATACGACGAGGTCTACGAGGAATTGCGCAGCGATGTGCGCGATGCGACGACCGCTTCGGCCCTGGAGGACGTGATGGACACGGCGACCGACGGCCTCGGAGAGCCGAAGGAGGTGACGGACACGATGGTCACCGGCGTGACAGACACCGACGAGCCGCACGCCATCGCGGTCATCCGGCGAAAGTACGAGAAAAAGAGCGTCTATTTCCGCATCGCCTTTGACCCCGATATGCAGCTGATCGGAATGGAGATCAAGAAAAAATAAGACAAAAAATTTATCATACAAAGGAGAAATCAACAATGTCCCATCCTGTTTACGGCCTCAACGAGCTGAGAGAGATGTTCCTCCGCTTCTTTGAGAGCAAGGGCCACCTGCGCCTGCCCAGCTTTTCCCTGATCCCGCAGAATGACAAGTCCATCCTGCTCATCAACGCGGGCATGACCCCCATGAAGCCCTGGTTCAAGGGCGAGGAGGAGCCGCCGCGCCGCCGCGTCTGCACCTGCCAGAAGTGCATCCGCACGGGCGACATCGACAACGTCGGTCACACCGCGCGCCACGGCACCTTCTTTGAGATGCTCGGCAACTTCTCGTTCGGCGACTACTTCAAGCATGAGGCGATCGCCTGGTCGTGGGAGTTCCTCACCAGCCCCGAGTGGGTCGGCCTGGAGCCGGACCGCCTGTACCCCTCTGTGTTCGCCGGCAGCGAGACCACGCCCGCGGACGACGAGGCCTTCGCCATCTGGCGTGACGAGGTCGGCATCCCCGCCGAGCGCATCTTCCGCTTCGGCAAGGAGGATAACTTCTGGGAGCATGGCTCCGGTCCGTGCGGTCCCTGCTCCGAAATTTACTACGACCGCGGCGCGGAGTACGGCTGCGGTAAGCCCGGCTGCACGGTCGGCTGCGACTGCGACCGCTATGTTGAGGTGTGGAACAACGTCTTTTCCCAGTTCGACAACGACGGTCACGGCAACTACACCGAGCTCAAGCAGAAGAACATCGACACCGGCATGGGTCTGGAGCGTCTGGCGATGGTCAGCCAGAATGTCAACTCCCTGTTTGACGTCGATACCGTCATGCACATCACCAACAAGGTCAGCGAGATCACCGGCGCGCACTACGGCGAGAGCAACGCGCGCGACGTCTCCCTGCGCATCATCACCGACCACATCCGATCCGCGAGCTTTATGATCTGCGACGGCGTGCTGCCGAGCAACGAGGGCCGCGGCTACGTCCTGCGCCGCCTGCTGCGCCGCGCGGCGCGTCACGGCAAGCTCCTCGGCGTGAATCGCCCGTTCCTCTATGAGATCGTCGACACCGTCGTGGCGGTCAATGAGTGCGAGTACAAGGATCTGCGCGAGAAGCAGAGCTATATCACCAAGGTCATCCGCACCGAGGAGGAAAATTTTGCCAAGACCATCGACGGCGGCATGAAGATCTTCTCCGATATGCTCGCCGAGCACAAGGCTAAGGGCGAGACAAAGTTCTCCGGCGAGGACGCCTTCAAGCTCTACGACACCTACGGCTTCCCCATCGACCTCACGCGCGAGATGGCGGCGGACGAGGGGCTGAGCGTGGACGAGGAGGCGTTCGCCAAGGCAATGGCCGAGCAGAAGAACCGCGCCCGCGAGGCGCGCAAGGCGCTCGGCGACCTCGGCTGGGCGGGCGTCGAGTTCGGGAAGGACATTCCGTCCACCGAGTTTGTCGGCTACGACCACGACTCCATCGACGACGCGAAGCTCGTCGCGCTGGTGGTCGAGGGCGAGCAGGCCGAGGAGATGATGAGCGGTGTCGAGGGCATCGTCGTGCTCGACAAGACCCCGTTCTACGCCGAGATGGGCGGCCAGGTCGCCGACCACGGCGTCATCACCTGCGGCGACGCAAAATTTGAAGTTGCCGACGTGCAGAAGAACAAGGGCGGCAAGTATATGCATACCGGCAAGGTCGTCTCCGGCAGCTTCAAGCTCGGCGACACCGTGACCGCGAGCATCGACGTCGAGCGCCGCAAGGGTGTGCGCCGCGCGCACACCGCCACGCATCTGCTTGACGCGGCCCTCAAGCACGTTCTGGGCGACCATGTCCATCAGGCCGGCTCCCTTGTTGAGCCTGACCGCCTGCGCTTCGACTTCACGCACTTCGAGGGCATCACGCCCGAGCAGCTCGCGGAGATCGACGCCTTTGTGAACGACGCCGTGCTCGAGGGCATCCCCGTCGTGACCGAGGTGCTGCCCATCGAGGAGGCGAAGAAGAAGGGCGCCGTCGCCATGTTCGGCGAAAAGTACGGCGATGTGGTCCGCGTGGTCGAGATGGGCGATGTGTCCGTGGAATTCTGCGGCGGCACGCATCTTGACAACACCGCCAAGGTCGGCCTGTTCCGCATCAAGAGCGAGGGCAGCGTCGCCTCCGGCGTGCGTCGCATCGAGGCCATCACCGGCAAGCAGACGCTTGCCGAGATCCGCCGCAATCAGGAGCGCATCGTCCGCGTGGCGCAGATGCTCAAGACCACGCAGGCGGAGCTGGAGAGCAAGCTCGAAGCCCAGATCGGCGAGTTGAAGGACATCAAGGCCAAGCTTGAAAAGTTCAAGGAGGAGGCGTCCCTCGGCGAGGCGCGCAGCTTCCTGACCGCCGCCAAGACGGTCGGCAGCCTGAAGGTCATCACCGCCCAGCGCGACGGCATGGACCCCAACGCCATGCGCAAGCTCGGCGACTTCCTGCGCGACAAGGAGCCCGGCGTTGTCGGCGTGCTGGCCTCCGTCCACGACGGCAAGGTCACGCTGCTGGCGGTCTGCGGCAAGGATGCGGTCGCCAAGGGCATCAAGGCTGGCGACATCATCAAGGCCATCGCGCCCATCTGCGGTGGCAAGGGCGGCGGCAAGCCTGACAGCGCCATGGGCGGCGGCACCGAGGTGAACAAGGTCGACGACGCGCTCGCGGCGGTGGATGATCTGGTGCTCAAGGTGGTCGGCTGATGCAGCTGCCGAACGATCCTGTGATGCTCATGAGCTTCTGCAACGCCCGTCTGCGCGACGAGTACGAGAGCCTGGATGAGCTGTGCTCCTCGCTGGACGTGGACAAGGGAGAGCTTTGTGCGCGTCTGGCCGAGGCGGATTATCATTACCATTCCGACCGGAATCAATTTCTTTGAAAGGAGAACGAAACCATGAAGAACGATTGTCTGTTCTGCGCCATCGCGGCGGGGGAGATCCCCTCGAACAAGGTCTATGAGGACGAGCTGTGCTACGCCTTCCGCGACATTGCGCCGCAGGCTCCCACGCACTTCCTTGTGATCCCCAAGGCGCATATCGCGTCCGTCTCCGGCATCAACGCCGAGAACAGCGCCGTGGTCGCGCACATCTTTGAGGTCATCGCCAAGGTGACAAAGGAAATGGGCATCGAGAGCTACCGCGTGGTCTCCAACATCGGCGAGCAGGCGGGGCAGAGCGTGCCGCACCTGCACTTCCATGTGCTCGCGGGGCGGGATATGACGTGGCCTCCGGGCTGAGAACTTAATATACCGAAAGGTATGGGCGTGCCGCGCCCTGCGCGGTCACAAATCAAAGGGGGGATTCTCTACCGTAGAGAATCCCCCCCCCTTTGGAACCCCAAGAGAGCGCAAGGGGCAAGCCCCTTG